>Ga0315904_10000899_pt1 | contig 47319 bp, 21 predicted proteins | sample LakEriMetagenome_6_FD_203529 | JGI IMG/M metagenome (GOLD analysis project Ga0315904, IMG submission 203529) | Freshwater fungal communities from buoy surface, Lake Erie, Ohio, United States - Buoy 12 MA120 | ecosystem: Environmental > Aquatic > Freshwater > Lake | place: USA: Lake Erie, Ohio...
GTGTGACGAAAACCTACCAACCTAAAATCTCCATATACCGTGGAAACTTGCTGCGAGGCTACCTCTTCAATCAAGGTCTCCTGACTTAGTCGATAAGCAATCAAATCACGAATAGAAATCAACTTCAAACCGAACTGATGCGCTATTTCGAACAGTTGAGGCAGACGTGCCATAGTGCCGTCATCGTTCATAATTTCTACTATGGCTCCGGCTGGCGCAAGTCCGGCAAGACGAGCCAAATCAACGGCGGCCTCTGTGTGCCCAGTTCTTCGCAAAACTCCACCACTCTTCGCTTTCAAAGGAAAAATATGTCCCGGGCGGGCGAAGTCGGCCGGCTTAAAATCGGAGCTTACCAGAGCCTGTATGGTTTTCGCGCGATCATGCGCACTGATGCCCGTTGTACAACCATGCCCCAATAAATCAACAGAAACCGTAAATGCCGTCTTATGAGGATCCGTGTTGTTGGTCACCATCATGTCCAGATCCAGTGCTTTGCAAATCTCATCCGTAACAGCAACACAAATCAAACCCCGACCATGTTTCGACATGAAATTGATTGTTTCGGGCGTAACCTTCTCCGCTGCAACAATAAAATCTCCTTCATTTTCACGATCCTCATCGTCTACAACAATTACCAATTTACCTTGTCGAATATCATCAAGAGCATCTGCGATGCCATCCAATTTCCGCAACGTGCCTGCATTTTCCATAGGTGCAAAATTACATCCGGTAAACAAGCATGAAGTAAAAAAGTTAAGATGTCCCGAACTCGATCAAGTACTTGGCGATATAGGCATCTATCTGACCCAATTTATATTGCATAATATATCTCGGATGTTCCAAGGAAACTATGCGCCCGAACCACCCATAAGTTGAATTGAGCTTAGTCAAAAACTTAAGATTCTTGCCTGTGCCCAAGCAATAAACAACGTCACGTTCAATAGGCCATAATAACTGCTCCTCCATACATCTTACTATAAACGGCGTAACCGCCTTTTGCAATTGCTCGCTGTCGTAATAGTTATAGTTGAGATACTTACCATTGTTTTGCGCCACAAACCCTAGTGGACAAATGGAGGAAACCAAAAAACGACTGTAGAACAACTCCGCACCGCCAAAGGCATCAATCATTCTGTAGATATAGGCACTGCTTGTTTCATGAACCTGATTCTCGGATGAACCTAAGCCAAATCGTTCATACAATCTTTTGGTATCGGTAAATGGTATTCCCGTTTGACCCGCCCCTAATCTGCCGGGATTGATTCCAAGAATCATCCGTCTTTTTTTCGTATCGGAGTAAAACCGTTCGTAAAAAGCATCCGACCAGGTCAAAACATCGCTGCTATTCCGATATGGATTTAATACGGAAATCCCTTTGGGCAATCGACTATCGATATGCAATCCCCGGTTAAACTTTTTAATTAAAACGGCTGTATTATCCACACTTGTGCGAATCCAATGTTGCAGACAACCTTTCGACAAGATACCTAGTCTTTGGATTACATTTGGACTCCTGCAATTTTAAGGGAAAATCACCATGAGATGGAAATCGCTTATAATCTTTTCAGCGCTATCAGCCATGATTGCTCTAGCTGCTTGCAGAAAGGATGAGGAGCATCACACCCATGACGATTCTGATTCTCTGCCTCAAACCGGAGTGAGCTTTGACTTGAGCCGGTTGCCCTATCCGAAACTATCTGACTATCGTTTTTTTATAGATACAATGGTGCAAATGCACCCCAACGAGGGAGTTATTCCGTATGACGTCATAACCCCACTATTTTCAGATTATGCAAAAAAGAAGCGCTTTATCTGGATGCCTGCAGGAACAGGCGCTCAATACATAAGCGACCGTGAGATTGTAGATTTTCCGGAAGGAACGGTGATGATCAAAAGCTTCTACTACGACAATGTTCAACCGCTCGGCGATCGAAAGATGATTGAAACGCGTTTGATATACAAGAAGAACGGGGAATGGAAATTTGCAGACTATATCTGGAACGACGAGCAAACTGAAGCAACCTATGACTCTGCAGGGGCTTATCAGAATATTGAATGGATTGACACCGATGGTCAGTCTCACACGGTAAACTACCGAATTCCGAGTGAAGTAGAATGTTACACTTGTCACAAATTCAATGACACGGCAACACCTATCGGTCCAAAACCTCAAAATCTGAACAAGTCTATTGTTTATGCCGATGGTATTAAAAATCAATTGCAGAAGTGGGCCGAAGTAGGATATCTCGAAAACAATTTCCCTGCGGATATTGAAACGGTAGCAGATTGGACCGACGCAACTGAATCCCTCGAAAACAGATGGAGAGCTTACGTTGATATGAACTGCTCGCACTGCCACCGCGAAGGAAGTCATTGCGATTACCGTCCGCTTCGTCTCGCTTGGAGTGAAACAAGCAACCCGGATAACCTAGGTGTTTGCATAACCCCGCAAGAAGTTATTCCTCAACAACCACAGCTTCTGTATGTCATTGCCAGAGGAAATGTAAATCGCTCTATGATGCACTATCGTCTGAATACCACAGTTGAGCAAGAGCGCATGCCTCTTCTTGGCCGAACCGTTATTCATGAAGAAGCCATCACATTGCTTGAAGCTTACATAAATTCGCTATCTCCTACCTGCCCATAAAACCCAAAAAACAACCACACATGAAAAAACATTACATTCTGATTTTGGCGTTATCAATCATGGCTCAATCCATCATTGCCCAAAATGATTGTGCGTCTGCGCCGGCTATCGAACCCGGATACTATATAGTAGATGCCGTAAATGGAACCGACATTCCTGCCGTTACATGTTCCGGCTCTCAAACTCAGGGTTCCGCTGCAGAATGGTACACGTATACCCCCGACGCTGATTATTATATGACCATCAGCTCCAATGTTACGGGCGTCCCATCCGTAGATACGCGCATGCATATTTATACCGGAACATGTGGCGATTTGTCATGCGTTGGCGGTGACGACGACAGCGGTCCAAATTATAGCTCTATTGCATCAATGAACGTTGAAGCGGGTGTGACCTATACCATAGTCTGGGATAATTTCTGGACCTCAACAGGATTCACTTTCAGCCTCAGTGTGGGCGACCCCGTTGTAAATGCAATTGACTTCAACCCTGTTAATTCACCTGTTTCTGCTCCGCTTGGTGCTATTGATATGAATGCCGACTTCCTGGATGATATCGTGGCGCCTTCCGGTGAAACTTTAAATATTGCTTATCAGAATCCCGATGGGACCTATAGCCTGGTGGCTCATGCTATCACCGGTGACGTCTACACATCGCCTTCTTGGAGTCTTTGCGGTGGCGACTTAGATGGTAACGGATTCAACGACCTTGTCTATGCGGGCGGAGCAGCTAGCTTCATCTGGGCCGATGATGCCGGTTCCTCTTACAGCGAAACAAGCGATGAAAATTACATCTTCTGCCAGCGTTCTAACCTGGTTGACATTAATGCCGACGGAAATCTGGACGCATTCGTTTGTCACGACGTGCAACCCAACGTATGGTACATCAATAATGGCACACAACTTTTCGATTGGAACCAAGGAGGTTTAGGAGACACTCCTGATGGCGGTAACTATGGATCTGTTTGGATTGATTACGATAATGACTGCGATATCGATATGTTCATTGCGAAGTGTCGTGGAGGTAACTCTCCAGCCAACATCAACCAAATGCACCGCAACAATGGAGATGGAACATTCACGGAAGTAGGAGAAGAAATCGGATTAGCTGATAACGTTCAGACATGGTCTTCTGCTTGGGCGGACTACGACAACGATGGCGACATGGATGTAGTAGTTGGTGCAAGCTCTAGCGCGAATGGTATGCATAAAGTGATGCTCAACGACGGTGCAGGAAACTTCACGGATGTTACTGCAGGCTCAGGTTGGGACAACAATGCCAATTTGAGCATTGAATGGGTTCCGGCCGACTTCAATAATGACGGTTTTGTAGATGTACTGGGAGGTAGTGGTGGCATTATGCTCAATAATGGCAACATGGTGTTTTCACCTTCTAGCGTAGGTTTTGGAGTTGGTCCGATGGGCGACTACAACAACGATGGATTCATTGACGTCGCTAATGGAGGAACACTGAATATGGGAGTTCCAAACGGCAATAACTACATCACGCTTAACATGCGCGGAGTGGAAAGCAACAAAAATGGAATTGGTGCTAGAATCACACTCTTCACTCCTAGCGGACAACAAATACGTGATATCCGCAGTGGTGAAGGTTTCCGTTATCTGCACTCGCTCAATGGGCATTTTGGCATTGGAGAGGATACTCAAATCGACAGCATCACCGTGTGTTGGCCATCCGGTATTTTCGACAAAATCATTGCACCCGCTATCAACCAAAACCTCGTGCTCATTGAAGGTGAAAACATTGTAAATGTTGATGAAGTATTGAGTGCGAATAATTTCAATATTTACCCCAACCCTGCCTCCGATGTTATCACTCTTAGCGGCACTGCCGCATCACAAGTGTCAATCATGGACATAAGCGGAAAACGTATTGAAACCCTTAATGCGATGCAACAAAGAATTGAGGTGAGTCACCTGGCACCAGGTGTTTACTTCGTGCAAGCCAACACCATGCAAGGCCTGCAACAAAAGAAATTCATCAAGCAATAAACGTTATTGCAACCACACCATCGAAAAGTCCCGCCATTGAGCGGGACTTTTTATTTGAGCTTTGGCTTACCGTGTAAAGTTCGATTGACCCATCTGTCGTTGCCACTTCCTTTGCGCATGAGTGCTGGATGAGATGGTCCATCAGTAACCCGAGGATCCGGTAATAAATCCAATCGCTTAATCCACTTCACTTCTACGGTATAGGCTCCAAATTCCTCGGAAACCTTCCCGTGAATATGAAAAAGTCCCCAACCCGTTGCCGGAAATGCTTTTGCAACTGGGGGAAAATGCACCGTATCAATGAAGTGACCATGCTCGTCTAGAAAAGTACCGAAGAACATACCTTCTCCTTTGCTCGTACCTGTTGGCTTCAGCGCAACCTTGTAACCAAGAATATGAATTTCGCGATGCAGATAATCTTTCAATTGTTCTGCAGAAACATAGGTCTGATCTTCTAGATGCGTTGTATCGATCAACTGAAATGGATTGCATAAAGGAAACCCCAATAACTCTAGTTCATCATAAGCGTCTTCCAACCAATGATGCTCAAGCTGCGGCAATTTCGCATCCGACCTACGCGTAGTGAACAACAACTGTTCTGATGGTGTAGTTGCTTGCGCGCTCAACTTAAAATGCAGCTGCCACAGCAATTCCTTTTTTCCCATCCCCGTGAAGCGCAGAGCGCCTGACCGTGCCAGAAGCGTGGCTTGTTCCAACCCCATGGAAACACGGTCCAGTAAATCATCCAGCGTTTGAAACAAAGCATTGGAACGTGCCTTTACAATCGATTCCCGAACACCGTGTTCCAACCCCTTTATCATTTGTAATCCGAGCGTAATTGCAATTCCTCGAATAACCGCTTCATCACCCGAGTTATTCACGCAGGGCGCTTCAATAGTCGCCCCATGCATACGCGCCTCATGCACATAAATCTCTGTCTTGAAAAAACCACCGAAATTGTTGATGGTTGCTGTCATGTATTCCAATGGAAAGTATGCTTTCAAAAAAAGACATTGATAACTCTCAACCGCATAACTCGCACTGTGTCCTTTCGCAAATGCATATCCTGCAAAACTCTCCACCTGCCGCCACACGTCGCGCACCAGCGTTTCACTGTGCCCCCTTTCCAGAGAGCCTTGCAGAAAACGATTACGCGCGTGTTCAAACTCATCTCTGCCACGAAATTTGCCACTCATACCGCGGCGCAATACATCGGCTTCGGCCAAGGTAAGCCCGGCAAATTCATGAGCTACCTTGATGACGTCTTCCTGATAAACCATTACTCCGTGTGTCTCCGGCATCAGTTTCATGAGTGGCTCTGGGGCATCACTCCTCCGTTCCGGTATACGCTCGCGTATGATGTATGCGCGCATCATACCCGACGACGATACACCGGGTCTAATCACAGAGCTAGCAGCAACAAGGCCAATGTAATTGTGTGTTTGCAGTTTGGTCAATAACATGCGCATGGCGGGCGATTCTACATAAAAGCAACCCAGCGCTTCACCTCGTCGCAACATATCGTTGCACCGGTCATCATTCTTAAATCGCTTGATATCGTGAATGTCAATATCCGACTTCTCAGGCTGATTGTAACTTATGATGGAAAGCGTATCCTTAATTTTCCCTAAGCCACGCTGCGACAAAATATCTAGTTTGTTGATGCCAATGTCTTCCGCCTGATGCATATCGAACATAGCCGTGGGAAAACCTTTCGGAGGAAGAAAGGTCGCTCCGTAATAATAGATGGGCTGCTCGGTAATGAGAATTCCGGCAGAATGAATGCTGATGTAGTTCGGAAAATCTTTCAAATACGATGCATAGCGTAACACCTGCTGATGCATAGCATCAAGTTCTTCGTAATTGAATTTGCCGTCGCTAAGCATGTCAATATCCGACTTTGGTAAGCCAAACACTTTTCCCAACTCACGAACCACTGCAGAATATTGAAATGTATTGAATGCTCCAAGCAACGTAGCGTTACGAAACTTCTCAAAAATGTAACGCGTAATGTCTTCTCGTTCCTTCCACGAAAAATCAATATCAAAGTCGGGCGGTGACTGTCGAAACAAATTGATGAAGCGCTCAAAGTATAAATCGAGCTCAAGCGGATCTACATCCGTAATACGCAAGAGATAAGCAACGATGCTGTTTGCTCCGCTTCCGCGACCGACGTAATAATAATTCTTGCTGCGAGCGTAGTTGACGATATCCCAATTGATGAGAAAATAGGAAACGAATTTCTTTTCCCGTATGAGGTGCAACTCCTTCTCCAGGCGCTGCATTACTTCGGGGCCTGCATCCGGATATCGGTAAGACAAACCTTTTTTGCACAATGAAAGCAAGAGCGACTCATCCTCCTCAGCACTTGAACTATAGTGCAGCAAATTTTTATGCGTATCACTTTTAAAACCGAAATCTATCGAGCATGACCCCAGCAATGTTTCCGATTGGTTAAACGCAAACGAAAATTCATCGAGTACTTCCAACGTATGTTCCTTCGAATAAAGTCGGTCCTCTGCATCGGCTTGTTCCTCCTTCGGCAACTTACTCAGTAGCGTATTATTATCAATGGCACGCAATAATCGGTGCGCATTGAAATCGCGCTTCGAAGCAAATGTTGCCGGATGCATGCAGACAAGCTTCTTGCTGTTGAATGTGATTTTCGCAAAACGAAGTCTCCCTATTTCGCGAAGGCTGAGACCGATGTACTCGTTCTCGTTCAACTCATCTGACTTCAGACTGCCATCCATGAAATAACGCAGCGGATAAATCACGGCTACGTCCGTCCATGCCGGTGCCTTCAGAGGAAAGTTCTCCTTTGCATGCAAGCGACTCGACAGATATTCATTGACAGCAGCAAAACCGTCGTTGTTTTTGGCTAAAGCCACGAAACATTGCTGCACGCCATTGCGAAAGTCGATTCCTGCCACCGGTTTAATTCCCTTCTTCAGTGCGAGACGTGCAAACTCGATGATCCCTGCGGTACAATTGATATCGGTAAGCGCCAGTGTGTGATATCCTAACTGCTCTGCCACATCCAGCACAGCCGTGGGCTCGAGAGTGCCGTAACGCAGGGAGTAATACGAATGATTGTTAAGCACTGCAACTGGGGATTATTGACGTCGATTAGCCAACAACGGTGGAGCATCGCCATTAAAAGGATTCCAGCGACCGATCGACTTCGCCATCATTCCGGCAGCGCTAACCACAGCGCGGTCGCCATACTTTTCGCGCATCTTGTCCATGGCTTGATAGAGATTGATGCGCTCTTCGGTATCATCGAACAGATTGATTTGGTACCCACCACCTACCAGATGGCTAAATTTCACACCGATGAGTCGCACGAGCATGCGGCGGTTGTATATCTTATCGAACAACTCCAACACACGTGGCACAATGAGGTGATCGGCCGAGGTAAATGGAATACGGCATTGCTGCGTGTGAGTCTGAAAATCGGAATAGCGAATCTTAATGGTAATACAAGAGGTCAGCTTATCGCCACGGCGCAACTGAAAAGCGAGATTCTCGGCCATGGCCAGTAAGATGCCCCGCAGCTTTACAATGTCGATTGTATCACGATCGAAGGTTCGCTCGGTCGATATCGACTTGCGTTCTTGATAGGGAATGACCGGCGAAGGATCAATACCGTTGGCCTTGCGCCATATGGTGACACCATTGTCGCCAAAAGCATTTTCCATCAACTCCACAGGCATTTCCTGTACCGTTTGAATTTTACTCACGCCCATGTTACGCAACGTCTGGTAGGTCTTGTCGCCCACCATCGGAATCTTCTGAATCGATAAGGGTGCTAAAAAAGGCTTTTCATCACCCAGCAAAATGCGTCGCTGGTTATTGGGCTTCGCCTCGCCCGTTGCCACTTTCGACACTGTCTTATTTTCCGACAATCCAAACGATATAGGCAAACCCGTTTCGCGAATAACTCGCTCACGCAATTCGGTTCCGTATTGATAGCATCCGAAAAACTTATCCATACCCGACAAGTCGCAGTAGAACTCGTCGACCGAAGTTTTCTCAAACAATGGCACGGCTTCGCGCACTATCTCGCTCACCATGTCAGAGTACTTCATGTAATTGGCCGAATTACCGCGTATGACGACAGCCTCCGGACACAACTGTTTGGCTAGCTTCATCGGCATAGCACTGTGTACTCCAAACTTGCGCGCCTCATAACTGCACGAAGCCACCACACCCCGATCGCTCGTACCACCAATAAGCACAGGTTTGGCGTTGAGCCTGCTATCGAGCAAGCGCTCCACCGACACGAAAAACGTGTCTAAGTCCATATGCATGATTGCGCGTTCGGGCATGGCATTAAAGATAGTACAAGGTCAACCTCAAACAGGAAAGATTTCCTCACCCCTTTTTCTGATGACCAGACGCCAAATAAAAACCCCTTCATTGTAATGGATTTACAACCGTCACGAGGCCTCGACTACACTCAACAAAAGGAGATGCTCGAATCCCCGAAGCCCGCAGGGCTTCACTTTCATTTACTTCGAGCGCAGCTCGAAAGCACCCTCGCCACCGCCCTGTACACCCCGGACATCAACCTCCGAAGCCCGAAGGGCTTCACCTCTATTTACTCCGAGCGCAGCTCGGAAGCCTCCTCACCACCGCACTGTACACCCCGGCCGCCAACCCCGAAGCCCGAAGGGCTTCACTTTCAATTCACCCGAGCGCAGCTCGGGTCTAAACCTCCACCAAAATCCAAATCTTCATAACTTTACAACTCATTTATGCGAACACCTTTTTACATTTTCACAATCCTGTCGTGCTTCACAGCCGCACTTCACGCCCAAAACACCAACCTGCGTATCAACGAAATCCTTACACGCAATCAAACGATTGCTATGGACGATTTCTTCGAATACGACGACTGGGTAGAAATTTATAACCCTCCGGGAAGCCCTATCACGAACCTCGCCGGTTACTACATCAGCGATGACCCTGATACACTCACCAAGTGGCAAATACCCGCTATCGACGCCGGTGTTACAACCGTCCTTCCCAACAACTTCATTGTGCTTTGGATTGACGATGACTTTAACAATATGAACTCACAAGGCGCTGACCACAACGCCGGTTTCGTGCTTAACAGCGAAGGTGAAACCTTCTTGCTCACAGCGCCGGATGGAGTGACGATTATTGATAGCGTTTCATACCCCGAAATGGCACCCGACGTGAGCTGGGGCCGTTCTTGTGATGGATGCCCGCAATGGCAATACTTTAATAATGTCACTTTCGATGATAACAACGCTGAAATCCAAAACAACGATCTGCTATTCATCAATGAGGTGCAAGCAATCAATGCTTCTACCTACGATGATTTGGAAAATGAATTTGACCAATGGTTCGAGATTTACAACCCGAATTCCTTTCAAGTCAATCTTGCCAATTACAGCCTTTCCATCAATGGCGGTCCTTCGTGGACCGTTCCTAATACCCGGCCTGCCAGAACAGTTATTCCTCCGGACGGATTCATCCTCATCTGGTGCGACAACGACTTGGCCGACGACGTAAACCACAGCCCCTTAAACCTTCCTGTAGATGGCGCCAACATTGAACTCAAAGGCCCGGACGGATTGACCGTCATCGATACATATTCTTACCCCGCAACAGCGGCCGACCACAGTTGGGGGCGCATAAGCGATGGCGCAAGCAACAGTATCGAATTCAACTCTCCAACGCCAACCGTGACTAACCAGCTCTTCGTCATTCAGCCTGAAAACATTGTCATCAATGAACTGCTTACCGCCAACCAAAACGGAATCACCGATAACGTCGGAGAAATCGAGGACTGGATTGAAATTTATAACCCAAATAACTTCCCTGTCAATCTGAGCGGCTATTACTTCAGCGACGACCCCGAGGTGCGCAACAAATGGGTAGTTTCTTCCAGCTTCCCCGATAGTGTTACGGTACCCGCCAATGGCTGGCTTCTCTTCTGGGCTGATGCCGATGTCGAACAAGGTGTTTTACATGCGGACTTCCGACTGTCCAATAATGGCGAATACCTCAGCCTGGCTAGTCCTGACGGATTCACACTAGCCGACGAAATCCAGTGGAATTATATTGCTCCCGACACATCACTGGGCCGACTCACTGATGGTTCCGACGAATGGGTCCTCTTTATCGTATCTACGCCGGAAGCCAGCAACAACCAAGGCACAATCAACATAATCGAGAATACATACACTTCACTTATAGCCTTCCCCAATCCCACTCGCGACAATCTATATTTCAATCGAGCTACTGATATGAGTGTTTATGATCTAAGCGGAAAGGTCATTGCCTCCTATACAAATACTCGAATGGTTGATGCTTCGAACTGGTCGGCAGGAATCTATGTGCTTCGCACAAAAGATGGAGAATGCCTGCGCGTCATGAAAAACTGATTGCACCCTTATCTTGCGCTCATGAAAAGTATAACGGTCTTCTGTGGCGCAAGTGAAGGCAATAATCCAATTTACAAGGAAATTGGTTTTCAAACCGGAAAACTGCTCGCCGAGCATTCTATTGAAGTCGTTTTCGGAGGAGGGAAAATTGGCATTATGGGCGCTGTTGCTGACGGAGCTATTTCTGCCGGAGGCGTCGTTACCGGTGTCATACCCAAATTTCTGCGTACAAAAGAAGTTACCCATTATGGCGTTACAAATCTGCACGTAGTGGAATCCATGCACGAAAGAAAAATGCTCATGCACCAATTGAGTCAAGGTGTGATGGCATTGCCCGGAGGGTACGGCACCCTGGACGAACTATTTGAAATCCTTACATGGGCTCAACTAGGTATGCACGCATATCCTATTGGCTTACTTAACGTCAATGGATACTTTAATCATCTAGTTGGATTTGTTCATCACATGTGTAATGAAGGGTTTCTGAACGCCGTCGTCCGTGACTTGATATTAGTCGACGATGATGCAGTGCGCCTGCTCGAGCGCATGAAAAGCTATCAGGCTCCTGAAATTTATAAATGGATTACTGAAGACGAAGTTTAAAATATCATGAGCACCTTCGAAGAACTAAAACTAACTCGTCAATATCTAAATGCTATTGAGGACGCGGAGTATTCAACTCCCACCGAAATACAGATCAAGGCAATACCTCGCATTCTCGCCGGTCAAGATGTGATCGGAATTGCGCAAACAGGCACGGGTAAAACCGCAGCCTACCTGCTCCCCCTTCTGCAAACACTCAAATACACACAGGGCAACGAAGCAAGATGCCTCATTCTTGTTCCAACAAAAGAGCTAGTTGTTCAAGTTGAGCGCTCGCTGGCTGTATTAGCTACCTATACCGATTTACGCTGGGTAGCTCTTTTCGGCGGCATTGGCCCCAAAGCACAGATTGAAAAGCTCAACGCAGGTGTAGATTTAATTATCGCCACTCCGGGAAGATTTCTAGAGTTGTATGCCAAGGGTGAAATCGCCGTGAAAAAAATAAAGCACGTCGTACTCGATGAATGCGATCGCATGATGGACATGGGATTTTGGCCACAGCTTCGGGAGGTCCAAGAAAAGCTGCCGCAGAAAAAACAACAACTGTTATTCTCTGCAACCTTCCCGGAAAAAGTGGAGCGCCTTGCCGACAACTTTCTTTTATTCCCTACACGCATTGAAGTAACCCCGCAAGCAACTCCGGCTTCTACTGTGCAGCAATTGTTATATGAAGCGGGTAATTTTCGAACAAAGCTTTCTCTGCTCGAGTTTCTGCTTCGCGACGAAAGCCTTAAAAGAGTATTGGTATTCGTAAGCACGAAGGAATTTGCTTCCAACATCTTTAAATACTTTGAGCGAAAACCCATTGGTGAAATGCGTCTTCTGCATTCCAACAAGGCCCAAAACGCTCGCATGAATGCAATCGATGATTTTAAAAGTGGAGATGTGCGCTTACTTATAAGCACCGATGTGAGTGCGCGCGGCATAGATGTATTCGAGGTTTCACACGTGATTAACTTCAATATACCGACACATTACGAAGATTATGTGCACCGGATTGGCAGAACAGGAAGGGCGTTCAAAACCGGTGTCGCCATTAGCTTTATGGATCAATCGGAAGCTTATCACATCCGAAAAATCCAACAGCTCATCAAACAAACTATCACCCGACTTCCGCTTCCCGAAGGGGCTGAACAATTCGAAACACCCAAGCCGGAGTTTCAGCTGCAAATGCGCGAAATTGACCGCCAGAAACGCCTGGAAGACCCCGATTTCAAAGGTGCTTTTCATGAAAAGAAGTTCAAACCTGCGGCCGATCAAAAAAAGAAAAAAAGTCCTGCGAAAAAATCTACCTCCACTAACAAACCCGGACGCAAGGGAAAAACTTTCAAAAAAACGTATCAGAAAAAATAATGAACAAAAGTCCCAATCAAATTACTCGAACGCTTCATCTCACTCATCGCGTTGGCTTTTGGGAGGGAATTTCATACCTGCTCCTATTGTTCGTGGCCATGCCGCTGAAATATGCTATGAATATTCCGGAGGCAGTGCGATGGATAGGTATGCTGCATGGCTTCTTGTTTGTGGCGTTCATGGTGATGCTTTACTATAGCCTAATGACGAAGGCACTTTCATTAAAAGTTGTAATCCGGGCATTCTTGTTATCCCTCATTCCATTCGGGACTTTCTATTTATCGTTTGATAAATCTGTTAATTGAACGTAGGTCAAATACTTTCAAAACCACAATAGCATCGTATTTTGCACGTTGGCTCCTAACCCTATTAGGTAGCCGCTAAAAAACGATACTATGGAAAAAGACAGCAGAATAGCGCGCAAATTCAAACAACGCAGTTGGAACGAAATACGATCAAACGATTCCTGGTCGATTTTCAAAATAATGGGCGAGTTCGTAGAAGGATACGACCGCATGGGACAAATAGGCCCCTGCGTGTCCATCTTTGGCTCTGCTCGCACAAAACCGGATAACCCACATTACCAGACCGCCCGTGACATAGCCTATAAACTAACCCAAAAAGGATATGGAGTTATTACCGGCGGTGGTCCCGGAATCATGGAAGCAGCAAACAAAGGTGCCAAAGAAGGCGAAGGAACATCCGTGGGGCTTAACATCGTACTCCCTTTCGAACAGCACGGAAATGAATTTGTGGACCACGACAAAAGCATCAACTTCGATTACTTTTTCGTTCGTAAAGTCATGTTCGTGAAGTACAGCCAAGGATTCATCGTTATGCCCGGAGGCTTCGGAACTCTCGACGAATTCTTCGAAGCGATTACCCTTATTCAAACCGATAAAATTGGTCGTTTCCCTATCATACTGGTAGGTAAATCATTCTGGGGCGGGCTCGTTGAGTGGATTAAAGCTACGCTGCTTGATTCAGCCAAGAACATCTCCGCTGATGACATGTATCTTTTTAGCTTGGTGGATACTGCACAAGAAGCAGTAGACGAGATTGATAAATTCTACTCGGAATACTTGCTAAAGCCCAACTTCTAAAACAAAAACCTTTTACGCTTTCCGCCGTAGAAAGCGGAATGAACTTGAACATGAATCCCATTCGAACTATCGTATTCATCGCCGCTGTGCTTTCTATCTGCACAGGCTGGATACTGCGTTCGAATAGCGCATTGCCTTCCGCTAAGCTACCCGCAATTAATGTGGAGTCGAACTATCATTTCATACGGTATGATAAAAACGTCTTGCATATTGAAAACCCGCAAGAACGATGGAACAATCTCTTTGACCGATTCGAAAAACTTACTTTCGAAGGTGATGGAAAAATATCCATTGTACACATCGGTGGTTCGCACGTTCAAGGCGGCTATCTTACAGATCGCCTGCGCACAAACTTCGCTTCTATCGTAGCAAACGCTTCAGGAGAACGTGGATTTGTTTTCCCATACGAAATAGCGAAGACCAATAGTCCTAAAACCATCAAATGCAAATGGTCCGGTAACTGGACGGGTTGCAGAAATAGCGTTAGCGGATCCGATTGCCTATGGGGACTTTCCGGTATCAATGCTACATGCGATGATGCGCACGCATCGGTAAGCATTTCATCGTCACGCTCCGATAGCACGCTTTATTCATTCAGTAAAGTGCGCATTTATTATCACTCGAGTAAAAACGTTGAGCTTCGTCCGGACACTAATGTCATTCTCACAAGTTCTTATACCGATACACTCGCGGGATATACAGAATACACTTTCACACCTGCGATGAATACTCTGAACTTCGGTTACGAAGTAATTGACTCATTGCCCGGATTTTTCACGCTACAAGGAGTCTATCTGGGCGAATCCCCCAGTGGAATAACCTATAACGCCATCGGAGTAAATGGCGCCAGCACTCGCAGCTATTTGAAATGCGAACGATTTGAAGAACACTTGCAAACGCTTCATCCCGACCTGGCCATTTTCGGTATCGGTATCAATGACGCTAATGTTCCTAGCGGGGAATTTGATGCTGCGCAATACGAAACACGCTATGATTCGCTCATTAGCCATTTCCGCTTCGCCAATCCGAATGCATGCATCTTGTTTGTCACCAACAACGATACGTACTATCAGAAAAGATATCCCAACAAAAACGCGATTGCCGTTCAACAAGTCATGTATAAACTCGCTAAAAAGTATGATGGTGCAGTATTCGATTTGTTTGAAGTGATGGGAGGCTTGGGGTCGATCAATGATTGGCAAAACGCCAACCTCGCAGCATCCGATCGTGTGCATCTGAGTAAAAAAGGATATGAACTCCAGGCCGATTTAATGGCCGCCGCCTTCCAAAAAGCACTTGGAGATTATCTCGATAAAAAATACAATTAACCCTGGATGAGCTCGTTTATCGCAATTCTATCACCGGCAAAACTTATTGACGACCAAACTCACTACCCCAACCTCGCATGCACCGAGACAATTTTCAGTGCTGAAGCCGCTCAGCTGGTCGGTAAACTCAAAAAGCTGACTCCCGATAAACTCGCAGCAATGATGGACATGAGCCATACACTGGCTACCGAAACTCATGCCCGTTTTGCAAATTGGAAGCTTCCGTTTTCTCACCAAAACGCCCATCCTGCCATGCTGATGTTCAAAGGTGAAGTTTATAGAGGTCTGCAAGCGCATGAGTTTAATCCAAAGCAATTGGAATTTGCCCAAAAACGTCTTCGCATTCTAAGTGGTTTATACGGCATCATGCGCCCCCTCGACTTGGTCATGCCTTACCGACTCATGATGGGTACCTCATTTGAGCCCGACAAAAAAACTCCAAACCTCTATGCCTTCTGGAAAGAGAAGATTACGGCTCACTTGGATAAAGAGCTGGGAAAAAAAGATGTCCTGATTAACCTTGCTTCGCAAGAGTACTTCAAGGTTATCGACACTAAGGTCCTCGACCGAAGAATCATTGAATGTGAGTTCAAAGAGAAAAAAGGAAATGCATTTGTCACGGTGAATACCTATTCCAAACTGGCTCGCGGGAAAATGGCTCGATTCATTATCGACAACCAAATCAAAAAACCTGAAGATATTCAATCCTTCGACTACGAAAAATACACGTACAATTCGAAGCTTTCAGCATCTGACAAATTCGTATTTACACGCTCATAAATTTTAACCTCTTAATTAAACGAATATTCGTTTCTTTACACCTCAATCCAATGTATACAACTATGAAAAAAATCATTCTTTTGACCCTTACAGTTTGTGCGTCGACTACCTTGTTTTCTCAAGGCTTTAAGACCCGCAAAGACAGTGTTTCCTATGCTCTTGGAGTAACGATGGCTGAGACTATCAAAAAGAGCGGAATTACGGACTATAATGAAGAAATTATCAAGAAGGCCATTTCAGAACATCTTGCCGGAAAAGCCACTATCGATGCTCAAAATGCGGATAAAATTTACCGCGAGGAAACCAAGAAAATTGGGGAGCAGAAAGCGCTTGAAAACAAAAAGGCAGGAGAAGCTTTCTTAGCTGAAAACAAAAAGAATAAACTGGTAAAAAGCACCGCTTCCGGTCTTCAATACAAAAACACTCAAGAAGGAACAGGAATTCAGCCGGACGGTAATGACAAAGTCACTGTTCACTATCACGGAACTCTCATCGATGGAACTGTATTCGATAGTTCCGTTCAGCGCGGCACTCCGGCCACCTTTGGATTAAATCAGGTTATTCCGGGATGGACTGAAGGATTGCAACTGATGAAAGAAGGTGGCAAAACCACGTTCTATATTCCGTCTGAATTAGCTTACGGCAGCCGTAACCAGAACAAAATACCAGGTAACGCAACTTTGATATTTGAAGTAGAACTCATCAAGGTTGAACCCGTAGAAGGCACCGGCACCGCAAAACCCGCAGCGCCTTCTTCTCCGGCTCCAGCTAAAAAATAATCAGTATAACACCTCTACAGAAGGCCACTTTTTAGTGGCCTTTTTTTATGTAACTAATATGACTTTTGCATTCAGTAAGAATCTGCTCCTTTGCTCAGCATTCTGATTTTTATCAAATCCAACGCTCAAAATTGAATCATTAAATTTGCATCATATTCAACGCTATGAAAATCGAACAAATCTATACCGGCTGTCTTGCTCAAGGCGCCTATTATATTACAAGCAATGGAGAAGCTGCTATCATCGATCCATTGAGAGAAATCCAGCCATATCTGGATCGCGCTAAGAATGACGGTGTTAAAATCAAATACATTTTCGAAACGCATTTTCACGCTGACTTCGTCTCCGGCCATATTGACTTGAGCCATGCAACCGGTGCCCCAATCATTTATGGACCAACAGCACAACCTGAGTTTGATGCTGTAATAGCTGCCGATGGCCAGGAGTTTCGTTTGGGTCATATTACCATTAAAGCACTCCACACTCCAGGACACACGATGGAAAGCACCGTGTATTTGCTGAAAGATGAAAATGGAAAAGATCACTGCATATTTTCAGGTGATACTCTTTTCCTGGGTGATGTAGGTCGTCCGGATCTTGCGCAAAAAGCAGTGCACATGACTCAAGAAGAATTAGCCGGCTTGCTCTACGACAGCTTAACGAATAAAATTATGCCCTTGGCCGATGATATCATCGTATACCCGGCACATGGCGCAGGAAGTGCCTGTGGCAAAAACATGATGAAGGAAACAGTCGATGATTTGGGAAATCAGAAAAAAATCAACTACGCATTAAACCAACCCAGTCGAGAAAGTTTTATTCAGGCCGTTACTGATGGCCTTACTGCACCTCCTGCTTACTTTCCGATGAACGTTTCAATGAATAAAAAAGGCTACACGGCATTCGATCAAGTGATGAGAAATGGCTTGAAAGCATTGTCACCCGAAGAATTCGAAACAGTTGCAGAAGTCACAGACGCACTTATACTCGATACACGAGGTGCCTCCGAATTTCATAATGGTTTTGTTCCCAATTCCATCAATATCGGTTTGAATGGAGACTTCGCTCCTTGGGTCGGTTCCATGATTATAGACGTAAACCAAAAGTTGTTGCTTGTTACCGAGCCAGGCAAAGAACAAGAAACTATCACTCGTCTTAGCCGCGTTGGATTCGATCAAGTAATCGGTCATTTGGCCGGTGGTTTTCCTTCATGGAAAAACAGCGGTAAGCAAATTGATACCGTCGTGCGTATCAACGCAGCACAATTCGAAGGAGAATATGTAGCCGGAAAATCCAAGGTAATTGACGTTCGCAAATGCAGCGAGTTTAAAAATGGCCATGTGCCGGACGCCGACAACAACACACTGGCAGATATCAACTTGTGGATACAATCCATCAATCCGAAGGAACATTTCTACTTGCATTGCCAGGGAGGCTACCGCAGCATGATTGCTGCATCTATTCTGCAAGCCAGGGGATATCGTAACTTCTCGGAAGTTGAGGGTGGATACGGAGCTATTAGCAAGACTAATATACCGCTACTAAAAACCGAAGTAACCCATTAGGAGGTAATAGGTGTTAGGTATTAGGTGATAGGTCGAGCAACAGCACCTATCACCTAAAACCTCATACCTGCTACCTATTACCTTTCTTCTTCCCCTTCTTAAATCCTCCATCGCGGTCGCCGAATGACTTCTTGCGGTCGAAGCCGCCTTCTCTGCCCTTGTTATATCCACCGCCGCCGCCGCCACCTTTGCGGCCTTCGCCGCGGAAGCGCGTGCGAGGAATACCTGCATCACGGTTACCGCGTGATTCAACACGAACCGTTCGACCTCGATACTGAGCGCCATGAATAGTCTCCATTATCTTGTCAACCGCCTCATTCTTCACTTCAATTAACGAGAAGGTATTCTTTAGATCAGTCCAAGTGATGTCTGCAGTGTTGATCTCCGCGTTCTCAGCAATAAATTCCTTGATGGTATTAAAATCGAATCCGTCGATACCACCAATATTCATATACAACTTCACAACACCAGGAGCCAACGCGCGACGATCGTCACGCTGTGCATTGTGATTCAAATCGGGTGCGTTGCGATAGTACTCAGCGAAACGGTTGAATTCAATAGAAACAAAACGCTTGATGATGTCCTCGCGTGAGAGCTCTTGCAATTCTTCAAAAACTTGCGGCAAATAACGCTCTACCGTCTTCTCATCGACTTCTACATTGTGTATACGCTTCACCAGTGCCATCAACTGTTGCTCGCATACATCAAATCCCGTTGGAATTTGTGCTTGGGCAAACTTTCGCTTGATGATTTTTTCAATCTCACGAATCTTATGCAATTCCTTGCTATGAATAATTGCAATACTCACCCCTGACTTACCTGCACGTGCTGTTCTTCCACTGCGGTGGGTGTAACTCTCAATCTCATCGGGTAAATTGTAATTGATAACGTGTGTTACATCGTTAACATCAATACCTCGCGCAGCTACGTCTGTTGCCACGAGCATTTGCAGTGAACGACTGCGGTAACGCTTCATTACAAAATCACGCTGTGCCTGCGACAAATCGCCATGTAAGGCATCGGCATTGTATCCATCTTTTATTAAAGCATCAGCCACTTGCTGCGTTTCTGCTTTCGTTCTGCAGAAAACAATGGCGAAGATATCAGGGTTAAAATCGGCTATTCGCTTCAATGCGAGATAACGATCCTTGGCGTGAACTACATAATACAAGTGCTCGATATTCTCATTTCCGGAATTGCGCTGACCAACAGTAACCTCGAATGGTTCGCTCATGTAATTCTTCGCAATGCGTTGCACCTCGTGCGGCATGGTGGCCGAAAACAACCACGTGTTTTTTTCATCCGGGGTTTGTGAGAGAATCAAATCAAGATCATCTTTAAAACCCATGGTCAACATTTCATCGGCCTCATCGAGTACCACAAAATCAATACGTGTTAAATCGACAACTCCGCGCTCAATCATATCCACCAGACGACCCGGAGTAGCTACAACAATTTGCGGCCCTTTGCGCATCTCGCGGATTTGACCTTCGATACTAGCTCCGCCGTAGATCGCCACCACATGGGCTCCTCCAGTGTGCTTCGAAAAGTTCTGCAAATCGCGCGTAATCTGCATGCATAGTTCACGCGTGGGAGCAAGAATGAGCGCTTGTGTGTGGCGTTGACCAAAATCGAGCAGGTCAATCAATGGCAAACCGAAAGCTGCCGTTTTACCGGTTCCGGTTTGTGCCAGTGCTACTACATCCTGATTTCCTCCAAGCATTACAGGAATAGCTTGCTCCTGAATAGGGGTTGGGCTTTCAAAGCCGAGTTCGGCAATGGCGCGCAAAACGGGCTTACTCAGCCCGAGTACTTCAAAATTCATCATACAATTTTAATTTGGTTGTTACTGCCGATTCCAATTGAATTGAACAACCATTTTCAGATGAAAAGCGCTACCGCCGCGCTGCTGTTGAAGATGTGAAGTAAAACTCGCCCAGGAAAAGGCGCGCAAATATAACGACCAGTGGCCAATGTCGAACGGCAAATAATTGTAAACTGGCTAATTAGGCAAATTCCACTCGCCACTCGCCACTTAAAGCTGCGCCACCAATTCCTTGTACAACACATTCAGCTTCGACTCTGCCTGACGCGCTGTAGCAATTATTTCTTCAACACTCAATTTACTGAGGTTATCCGGGTCGCAGGTATCGGTGATTACCGACACGCAACAACAAGGTAATGACATATGATTACAAGCAATTACCTCAGGTACTGTGCTCATTCCAACAGCATCGGCTCCAAACATTTTAAGCATTCGATATTCAGCGCGTGTCTCCAGATTAGGTCCGAGCACGGAAACATAAACGCCCTCGCGCAATTCGATTCCATTCTCTTTTGCAATCGCATGTAATTTTTCATTCAGCGATTTCGAGTATGGCTCAGACATATCCGGAAATCTCGGCCCAAGCTCATCGATGTTAGGACCACGCAATGGATTATCGGGCTGCAAGTTGATGTGATCATTAATCAACATCAAATCTCCCTTATTAAAAGAAAGATTGATTGCTCCTGCTGCATTCGATAGCAACACATGCTTCACACCGAGCATTTTCATTACTCGAACGGGCATTACAACATCATCAATGCTATGTCCTTCATAATAATGAAAACGACCCTGGAAGGCCATCACTTTTTTTCCTCCGAGGTTGCCGTATATAAGTTTTCCGAAATGGAATTCCACAGTAGCTATGGGGAAATTCGGAATCACATTGTAGCTAAATTGCTTCTCACACTCAATCGCATTAGCCAATTCGCCTAAACCTGTTCCCAGGATGATTCCTACCTCAGGGGCATTCATGCCCTTGGAACGCAACCATTCAACGGTTTGCTCTAATTGTTCTAATTCAGTCATAGTTTTAAAAAAAGGACGACAAATGTACGGCCTACTCTACAATTCTCTTTATGATTCGCAGCCTGTGCGTATAGATAGATAGTTCTCGATTGAATATTCCTTCATGATCCATCACATCTACTCTCACTTTTCCGGATGCATGAATGACGTGTAAGACGTCTTTGGTATCGCGCAACACCATTCCAACATGAACGATGCGACCTTCCGCGTTGTCAAAAAAGGCTAAATCTCCTGTAGTAGATTCTTCAACGAATGAAACGATTGTGCCTATTTCCGCCTGCTGGTAGGCATCTCGAGGAAGTGAAATTCCATTCAGCCTGAAGACCAATTGAGAAAACCCAGAGCAATCGATACCCATAATCGTTCGCCCGCCCCACAAATAAGGAGCATTTAAAAATTGAAAGGCGCAGTTCCTTAAACTGAGGGCACGGGCATCCCAAATCGGTTGGACTTCCTCTACAACGAAGCTATTGGAAACCCATGACCCTGCCGGTAGATAAACACACTCACCCATAGGGCTAATACATCGCGATATAGGTGCTGTAAGCATTAGCTTCGATTCTTCTGCATCGCCTGAAGTGAATTGCTTGTTATCCATCCAACCCTCGTAACCGTCCGTTTCCAATCGAACAAGAGACCATTTCTCTTGTCTTTCAATTATCACGATTGGCTCTCCCATTAATGCTTGACTAACTATTTCACTGCGGTCATTTGACTCTCGCCTGAGAGGAGCTATTGCCACTGCTGTTTCAATTTTCATTGACCAAAAATAACCACACTGATTTGAGTAAAAACGAATCCACGAAAGTCGAAATCACACGAAAAATAGAATTATAAGTTCATTTCATTCTCTGAACCTATTCCATCTCATAACAACACGTTTTGAGCATACATAAACTTTAAAGGCCAAGTCCCTGAAATTCAACACATGAATAAATTTTATCGAAATTATTTGCTTTTTTGTCTTTCTTTTTTATATCTTTGACGAGCTTTTACTGGATTACGTCTTTCCCCTATTAAGACAGATTCTTAAACATTTGTCAAACTAAAAACTAAACAAGATGAATTTCTTTACGAATTCGTGCACAGCACTTGTTGGCGGCGTTGAATTGTTCAATGCCCGATTCCTGAGCGCCTCAAAAGCGTTTTTTCTCTCTCTGGTGGTTTTTTTCTTAGCTAGTGGAATGGCGTTCTCGCAAGATGCGGATCGAACGGCTGATGTAGCCATTTGTCACGTTTTGGGTAACGGTGAATCGATTACGGTTTACGTCGACACATCCGCTATCGATTTTCATCTTGAGCATGGTGATTACCTTGGCGCTTGTGATGGCGGTAACTATGAAGAACCATGTGAATTAGCTCTTCATGTTCTTTGCCCCGCCGACGCTAATGTGGAATGCGGTTCTGAAATGAATTTCGACTTGACAGGCCTGCCTGAATTGAGCGGAGAATTCTGTGATGAAGAATTGCACATGAATTTCAATGATGCAATTATCTCATCGTCCAACTGTGGTACGGTAATTTCCCGCACCTGGATTATTAACCTAGGTTCAATAACGGAAGTTTGCACTCAAATCATCACTTCCATAGACACTGAAGGCCCTGCAATAGTAGGTCTAGACAGCGAAATCAACGTGCAATGCCTCGATGGAGTTCCCGGATTCCAACAAGTAAGTGCAGTAGATGCTTGCAGTGGTGGTGGTTCTATCGACAATTGGAGTAGCCAAACCGGCGCTGTTCAAAGCGAGTGTGTAGCTACGACTGCATTTGGCCCTGGTGCTGACTGGGCTGTATGGTTGCCAACACTTTCTTCTGCTTCCGGCGCCAACTTCGTGTTCAACGAAGATGGCGGTCACTTTGATCAATTCGCAGATGGCACAGCTCATTTGCACGGGACAGTCGTAAATACAGTAAATGCTTCGGAAGAATTCATCGTAGATCTTTGGTTTGAAAATAAGGCCGACTGGGCTGCTTGGTCTGGTCAAGGTCGTAACTATAAGAATGACCTGTTGCTTGCATGCGCAACTAACAATCATCCTGATTGGACATATTACGAATTGGTTGGCGGCTTCTCTACCCTTACTGGTGCCGGTGCATTATCCGGTACTGAACTTTACATCTATCACACCCCTGCATCGTACTACTTCGGTTTCCAATTAGGTCTTGGTGCTAACAACAAAAACTGTGAAAACGGTTTGTCAGGTTGGTTTACATACCAAGGATTCATGGGTGGTCAAGCTATCAACGGTCATGGCGACGTAAACGTGGACCTCGAGTGTGAAGATATTAACCTGGGTGATTGTATCCACAATACATCATTTACCTATTTCTATCGTGGTGTTGACGGTTGCGGACATGCTACTGTGGCATCTCAACAAATCAATGTAAATGACACAACTGCCCCCGTATTTAGCAATTGTCCGGAGTCTTACACAATGGAGTGCTCAGATGAAATGGCACCTGCTGCGCAAGGTTTAGAAGCAATCGATAACTGTTCAGGTGATGTTGTAGTTCAATACTTAGGTCAAGATTCAATTGGCAATGCATGTTCTTCTACTGTAACCAGAACATGGTCGGCAACCGACATTTGCGGTAACCGCTCAGAATGTGTTCAGGTAATCACTATTGTTGATTCAACCGCTCCTGTGTTGAACAACCTACCACAGGGTGAAATCACAGTAGAGTGCGACGCAGTTCCTGCTGCAGCTCAAGTTTCAATTTCTGACAACTGTGATCAGAACCCAAGTTTGGTTTACAACGAGGAAATCATCGAAGGCAACTGCCCCGGTAATTACACAATTGTTCGCAGCTGGTATGGTTATGACCAATGTCAAAATAGCACAGCTACCTTTACTCAAACTATACATGTTCAAGACACTACCGCTCCTGTATTCGATGCATACAACTTGTATGATCACATTGAATGTAATCTGATTCCAGCTGTAATTACTGCTTCAGACAACTGCGGCAGTGCAACAGTTGAGGTAATCTTCGAAGTACTTCAATCAGGCGGATGCCTTGGCACTTATCACCGTATCTATCGTGCAACTGACGAGTGCGGTAACACAACTGAAACCGAGCAATTCATCGCAATTCTCGACAATACAGCCCCTGTGCTTGTAGGCCTTCCAGCTAACGACACATTGGAATGCTCTGTAGTTTCATTGAACAACAACGGTGGAGTTACAGGTTCTGACAACTGTGGTCAAGAGGTATTTGTAACCTACTCAGAGCAATACATTGGTCAAGACGATGATTGTCCTGAAACATATGATATCATTCGCACTTGGGTTGCAACTGACTACTGTGGCAATGAATCAACCGATTCGCGCACTACACACGTTCAAGATACTACTGCTCCTGAATTTGTGAATTTCCCGGCTGACGTTACTATCAACTGCGATGACGCAATTCCTGCTGTACAGTATCCAACAGCTATTGACAACTGCGACTCTGATGTAGACATGGAAATGGCCGAGGCGCAAATGCCGGGCACATGTCCTCAGAACTATTTCATACACCGCACATTCCGTGGTTACGATAATTGTGGCAATGAGCGTGTTGAAACTCAAACCATAACAGTAATTGACAACGAAGCTCCTGTATTCGGTGAGCAACAGAGCTCATTCACTTACGAGTGCAACACTGAAATTCCTGTGGTTACTCCTGATGCTGACGACAATTGTGGTCAAGTTACTTTGAACTACCAGGATTCTGAGAGCGCAGGTTCTTCTTGCTACTACACCATCAATCGTGTTTGGACTGCAACAGATGAATGTGGTAATTCTTCAGAATTTACGCAGTCGATCAACATCCAGGACACAACTGCACCTGTTATTAGCGGTGACAATCAAATCGATCGTCCATGTGACGACTATACAGGTGTTTTTGTAAACATTTCAGACAATTGCAACGAATACACTGTAGACTACACAGATGAATTGGTTTCAGGCTCTTGTGCAGGTAACGTGATCCGTCACTACTTCGCCACAGACATCTGCGGTAATATCTCCGCTGAGTTTGTTCAGGTAATTCACTTGACTGATACAATTGCACCGGTTGTTGTTGCATCTACTGCCAGCTTCACAGTTGAATGCGGTGCTGAATACACCGTTGAGCCTGCATCATTCAACGACAATTGCGATGAGGAATTGGATATTACTTCTAACTTCTCTTCAGCGACAGATGGTTGCACAACTACTGAGACTTACTCTTGGACTGCTACTGACCACTGCGGTAATTCAACTACAGCAACTACTGTTGTTACTATCGTTGACACTACCAATCCTTACTTCACATCTCTTCCTGTAAACATTACAGTTAGTTGCGATGAAGCTATTCCTGGCTTTGGTCCTTATGCAGCAGCTGACAATTGCGATAATGAAGTTGAAATTGCTGTTGAAGAATCACGCATCGACGGAAACTGCGATCAAACCTATACTCTTGAGCGCACCTATCGTGCTACCGACAACTGCGGAAACGAAGCTGTTGAAACACGCTACGTTTACGTTCTCGACCAAACCGCTCCGGTATTTGCTGAGCAGGGTAATTCATTCTCTTACGAGTGTGGAGAAACCATTGCTATCGCAGAGCCTATTGCCTCTGACAACTGCGGTGAAGTTTCCTTGAGCTACTCAGACTCAGACTTAAACGGCACTACTTGCCAGGGTGTAATTACCCGCACGTGGACTGCTTCAGACGAGTGTGGTAACAGCTCAACTTTCAACCAGTACATCACAATAGTTGATACACAGGCTCCAGTTGTGAATCCATTCACCATCGAAGTTGAAATGCCATGCGATGCAGTAAGCAATGAAATCATGATTTCGGCTGAAGATTGCAATGAAGTAATCATCACATTCAATGATGAGTATGTAAGCGGCTCATGCGCTGGCCGTATCATTCGCACCTACTCTGTAAGTGATGTTTGCGGAAACGTAACAGGTGGTTTGATTCAACAGATTATTAATCTCATTGACACTACAGCACCAGTAGTAGAAGTTGCTCCGGCCGATGTTCAGATCGAATGCGGTGAACAAGCTCCTGCTTACAGCCCAATCTGGTCTGACAACTGCGCTGACGAATTAGAATTTGCTGCAGCATCAAGCATTACTGCTGACGAGTGCACAACAGTTATCTCAGAAAGCTGGACAGCTGTTGATCCATGTGGAAACTCAACAACTGTTTCTCGCACAATAACAATCGTTGACAGCACAGCTCCTGTATTCACTTCGGTTCCTGAGAACGAAGAGCGCGATTGCAACGCTATCGATGCAGTAGCTTCAGCTTATGCCGATGATAACTGCTCTGACGTGACTATTACTCACAGCGACGTTATCGTACCAGGCTTGTGTCCTGCTTCTTACACTATCGAGCGCACATATACTGCTACCGATGTTTGTGGCAACTCTGCTAGCTACACTCAAATGATTAATGTATCTGACAATAACGGTCCGGTATGGGGTGAAAACCAAACTTCATTCGTATACGAATGTGGTTCTGATGCTGACGTTGTAACTCCGGTGGCTTCTGACGATTGCAGCGAATTCACTGTTAGCTACGCTGACGGTAATGCATTCGAATATGGTTGCACCAGCGCATTTGAACGCACTTGGTTGGCTGTTGATGCTTGTGGTAACGCTAGCTCACCATTCGTACAGTACATTTCATTCGAAGACACTACTGAGCCTGTTCTCAATGGATGTCCTTCTGACCTGGTATTGGCTTGTGAAGATGTTGTTCCTGCAGCTGCAGAGGTAACAGCTATTGATGGCTGTGACTCGGACGTTCAAGTTTATTTTGAAGAAACTATTATCGGTGACGCTCCGGCTGAAGGTTCAATTGCTGATTGCAACTTGATGACTCCTGCTCGTCCGGCCGGTAACCCATGCGGATACCCATACGACTGGTCAATGGCTATGTTTAACATGCCAACTGCTCACCGCTGGTATCAAGTAGTAAGTGGAAGCCTGGTACAATACGCTGAAGGTTCTGTGCATTTGGTTGCTCAACTCGAAAACGTATTGACTCCCGGCACAGGATGGAACATCGACGTATGGTTCAACGGTGGTATGGATTGGGCTGCATGGTCTACCCAAAACTTCCCTACCAGCTACAAGGCTGACTGCGGTGGTGTTGATGAAAACTTCGCTTCTTGGACATACTTCTTGTTGCAAGCCGGTGAAGGTGCTGAGTTGACCGGTTACGGTAACTACGCAGGTTCTGTAGTGAACTTGGTACATGCTCCATCTAACAACTACTTCGGATTCCAATTGGGTGACGGTGCAAACAACTACAATGCAGCTGATAATGCATTCGGAGGTTGGTTCAGCTACAGCGGTTCATTCCGTGCTAACGCAAACCAAAACTTCTCGAACATTTCAGGTGCAGGTGACTTTGCCTTCGAACTCGATTGCTGCCCTGATTACCAAATCGTTCGCCAGTGGGTTGCAGTTGATTGCTCAGGCAACTCAAGCACTTGTACTCAAACCATCAGCTTCAGCTCTTCTGCTGCTAGCAACGGTGGTAACGAAGGTCAATCTACAATCGAAACCGAAGCAGTAAGCAACGACCGCACAAGCACAATCGCGGTTGCTCCGAACCCTGCTAACAACAACACTGTATTTACATTCAAAGCCGCACACGCTGCCAAGACTACTCTCGAAGTATACAACTTGACAGGTAAGAAAGTAGCGGATGTATTTATGGGAACAGTAGAAGCCGGTGCTTCATACAATGTAAGCTTCAACGTGAGCGACCTGGCAACAGGAGTATACACGTATCGCTTGACCAATGGCTCTGACGTGAAGATTGATCGTTTGATCATCAACAAGTAATCCATAGGTCATAACCTAACTTGGAGAGCCCTCCTCGGTTAAACCGAGGGGGGCTTTTCTTTTAATGACGACAGATGAGGAAATGAATGTCCTTTAATCACAGCGAGCATGTAAACCATTCATCGTAATTGACAGCGACTAAAAATCAACGCATTAACCATTTTGTCTATTTATTTTTGATTTTTGTCTACTATTTATTAACATTCGTCTGTTATTTTATGTATATTTGCATCTGAAAACTAATTATTCTGTCTTCTTCCCTCTGCGTAAGCCTTACGCTAACTAACTGTATATTAATTAAAATCTAAACTATGTTCAAACTGGTACGTTCATTTGCAAGCCATGCAACACTGTCAACGCTGAGTTGGCGCATGTCTTCCTCACTGCATACCTTTCTGGTTTGTATGCTGTTGGGTCTGTGGGCAGCAGGTAGTCTGCACTCGCAAGACCTACCCTCTTCTGCGGGATGCAGCAGAACATTCACCTCTGATGAAGACTTCAACGAAGGTCTATTGCTGAGCGTGAATACAAGTGTGTCAGGTTCTTTGCGCCTCGACCAACCAGGGCAACCCTTACCATTCGTTTACATTCCCTGCAGCGCCAGAGGAACAGTAGTTCGAATTAATGTGGTAACCGGAGAAATTGTCGGAGAATTTTCATCTGCGCCAAATGGACGAGGGAAAGATCCATCACGAACAACGGTTGATAAATTCGGAAACGTTTGGGTATCCAATCGCGCTGAAAACAGCATCAGCAATGGTGTTCCTAAAGGCTCCGTGATTCGTATCGGTTTAACTATCGGCGGAACACGCTGCAATGCAGATGGAACGCCTAATGCTAGCGGACAATATTTAAAGCCACCATTTATTTATAACACCTGTTCTGACCGTGACGGCGATGGTCTAATCAAAACTTCGGTGGGATTAGGAAATATTCTACCCTGGACTAACGCCGGCGGAATTGATAATGACGGTGGTGTAGCAACGGCGGAAGATGAAGCAATCACTGTTTACACCCGTGTTCTCGCAACAGGAGCAAGGACTATCGCGATTAATGGCGGCAATGAAGGAAACTTCGATGTATGGGTTGGAGGAAGCTCAAATCGCTACCATGAAAAGCTGGACGGTGAAACCGGCCAGCCGATTCCAGGCAGTGCATTCAACACAGGCACAGGTGGATACGGAGGTCTAATCGACGGCAACGGCATACTTTGGTCTGCCAGCGGCCCAAACACCCCAATTCTACGCTACAATACAGCAGATGGCACCTACACCAACATTTCAGGCAATGGCGATTACGGCTTGGGTATTGACCCGAACACGGGTGAAATATGGGCTACCAATGTGGATGGAAACCGTGTTGTTAAAATGAGCCCAAGCGGCGCAATCCTTGGATCCTATCAGCATGGAAGCTTTCACGCTCAAGGTGTGGGCGTTGACGCATACGGAAACGTATTTGTCGCGCACTCATTGCTCGGTCCGGCTACAACCATTGGACACTTGAAAACGGATGGAACCTATGTCGGCAACATCCAATTAGGTGCTGCAGGAGCAGGCCCAATTGGTATCGCAGTCGATGCATTCGGTAAAGTATGGACAGCTGCTATCAATGGAAACACAGCACAACGTATCGACCCAAATGCCGGTGCTCTTGGCGCAAATGGAGAACCTATTGGTGCCGTTGATTTGACGGTAGATCTTGGCGCAGGTGCCGGTCCTTATACCTACAGCGATATGACCGGATTTGTTGCAATCAACGCAACTGTTCCTTCCGGAACATGGAACGTTATTCATGACGGTATGGTTGCAGGTCGCAAATGGGGTAAAATTTCCTGGACAGCAGAAACTCCGGAACTAACCGGAATAATTGTCGAAGCGCGTGCCTCCGACGATTTATTGAATCTGGCCCTTCTTAATTTCGTCCCAGTGGGCAATGGCGAAGAATTCTGCTGCGCCGGTGTTACCGGCCGTTATGTAGAAATTCGTACTACACTCTTCCGTGGAATCACCATCAACGAAACTCCCGTTTTGTATGATCTTACTGTAGAGTGCTGCGAAATCTATCCGAATGAAGTTCCAACAATTGCTTCATCACGCAACTGTAATCCTTCCGATACATTGACTTTGCCTGCCGACCAGCCGTTTACCATGTCTTTATTTGGTAATGACGCTGATGCCGATCAGGCTCTTACGATTTCTGCCAACTTATTACCTGCAGGTTCTACTTTGATTCAAGACACAGCATCAACCAACCCGGTTAGCGCTGTATTCTCATGGACTCCAACCGTGGAACAAGTGGGTGTATATAATATCGTGTTCCAGGTTGACGACATCTATTGCTATAACGATCGTTGTCCGAAGGTGCTGGAAGTAATTCCTTGTTCGCCCTTCGCAATCTATGGAGTCGATCCTCTGCTCACAGTTCAATGCATAGAAGACCGCCCTGCATTTCAGGATGCCTACGCATTCGATGAGTGCACAGGATTCAACGGCGATATCGAAACATGGGAAAGCCAAACAGGCGAAACTGAAGCAATTTGTGAAGCCGTTACAGCCCTTGGACCCGGTGTTGACTGGTCGGTATGGTTACCAACGCTTTCCGCTAACGGGGATGCTGCTTCAGCCTACTTCAACTTCGATGCAGAAGGTGGAACTCTCGAGCAATACACAGATGGTACAGCTCACTTATTCGGTACCGTTCAAAATAATGTGAACGCAAACCAAAAGTTTGTAGTTGATTTCTGGTTCGAAAACAAGGCTGATTGGACTACATGGGATAGCCTGGGTCGCAACTATAAAAACGACTTATTGCTGCCTTGCGCTATCGCTAACCACGAAGAATGGTCTTATTATGAAATGAAAGGCGGCTTCTCCACCCTAACCGGAGCCGGTGAACTAACAGGCGATGTATTGTACATGTACCATACTCCGGCAAGCTACTACTTCGGATTCCAAATTGGTGAAGGTGCTAACAATAAGAACTGTAACAACGGTATGTCAGGGTGGTTCAGCTACGATGGATTCGTGGATGGTGCTCCAGTGACAGGTCATGGTGATATAAACGTGGATACTGATTGTGAAAACGGCGAACAAAGTGACTGTATCCATAACACTTCATTCACCTACTTCTATCGTTCCGAAAACGAAGAAGGCCTTGCTTTCTTGGTTGAACAAGAAATAGTAATTGCTGATACAACAGCTCCTGTATTCAACAATTGCCCTGAAAACTTCACAATGGAATGCAACGAGGAAGTACCTGCTATTGCCGAAAACATTACCGCGACCGATAACTGTGCCGGCGACGCTGTAATAGTATTCTTGGGTGAAACCATTGACAGCACAACTTGCACAACTATCATTACACGTGCTTGGTCTGCTACAGACTTGTGCGGTAATCGTGCCGACTGTGAGCAAACAATCACAATCGTGGATACTACGGCCCCTGTCATGAACAACCTTCCTGAAGGTGAAATCACAGTTGAGTGTGATGTGGTTCCTACAGCTGCTGCGGTAGCATTAGTTGATAATTGCGACGAAAACCCGACACTCATATACAATGAGGAGCGCCTGGATGGTAACTGCGCAAACAACTACACGCTAGTTCGCACATGGTATGGTTATGACCAGTGCCAAAATGAAACAGCAGTTTACACGCAGACTATTCACGTTCAAGACACAACAGCACCCGAATTTGACGCATATGAGTTTTACGCTCACATAGAGTGTGATCAGATTCCGGACACAATTCCTGCTTCTGACAACTGCGGTGGAGTAAACGTAGAATTGATCTATGAAATCCATCAGTCAGGAGGTTGCCTTGGTGTTCTGGAACGCCGTTACCTGGCTACCGACGCTTGTGGCAACACAACTGAAGTTGAGCAATACATAGCCATTATGGACACTACCGCTCCGGTAGCCACCAATGCGGCTATGGATACTACAATTGAGTGTGGATCTGTAATTCCTTCATACAACCCAGCCTTCGCAGACAATTGTGGCGGTGAACTAAGCACCGAAATGACATCTTCAAGCGTAACTAATGACTGTGTTACAACAATAACGGAACTGTATACTGCCACTGACTATTGCGGCAATAGCGGTTCAGTAACTCGTGTAATCACAATAGTTGACACAACTACACCTGTGTTTACAGCATTCCCAACTGACATTACTATCAGTTGTGAAGAAAATATACCTGCTGTCGAAATGCCAGTAGCTTCAGACATTTGTGATCAAGAGGTAGCTATTACTTACAACGACATTCTTGTAGGTGGTAACTGCCCAAATTCCTACACCGTTGTCCGAACCTTTGTAGCAACCGACGATTGCGGAAACCAGACTACGCAAGCGCAGAACATATTCGTACTTGACGAAACTGCTCCGATGTTCGAAGAACAAAGCAACGAATTCAACTACGAGTGCAACACGGATATTCCTGTAGTAACTCCTTCTGCCATGGATAACTGCGGATCTGTTGAACTTTCATTCATCGATTCTCAAATGCAGGGTAACACGTGCGAAACTCAATTCTTACGTGTCTGGACAGCTGCCGACGAATGCGGTAATACTTCTGAATTCACTCAGTACATTTCTATTGTTGACACAACTGCACCTGCAATTACCGGCGACTCGGAAATCGACCGCCCTTGCGATGACTATGCGGGTATCTACGTTGAAGCCAGCGAAAACTGCAACTCTTATTCAGTTGAGTATACCGACGAATTGGTATCCGGTTCATGCGCTGGAAACATCATTCGTCACTACGTAGCTGTTGATTCATGCGGAAACGTATCGAACGAGTTTACTCAGATTATTCACCTGATCGACGAAGTTGAACCTACTATCGCATTTGCAACTGCAAACTTCACAACCGAGTGTGGCCTGCCATACTCTGTGGCCGCTGCATCATTCGTTGACAATTGCGACAACGAATTGGAAATCGATTCAACATTCACTTCTGTAACGGAAGGCTGCATAACGATTGAAACCTATACATGGACAGCAACTGATCAGTGCGGTAATTCAAGCACTGCAAACACAGTAGTCACTTTAGTAGACAATACAAACCCTTACTTCACCGCATTGCCGGAAAACATCACTGTCAGCTGCGAAACTGAAGGAGTTGGATTTGGCATCTACAGTGCTGCGGACAACTGTGACAGTGCTGTAGAAGTATTCGTAACAGAGCAGATTTTGGAAGGAGCTTGTCCTCAGAGCTACACCATCGAACGCACCTACCGTGCGGCTGATGACTGCGGAAACCAAGTAGTTGAAACTCGTTACGTTTATGTAATTGATGAAACAGAGCCGGTATTTGAAGAACAGGATGGTTCATTCACATATGAGTGCGGAGAAGAGATTGCAGTAGAAGAGCCATTGGCTTACGATAACTGCGGAGAAGTGTCACTGAGCTATACAGATTCTGAAATGGCCGGCACATCTTGCATCGGTCTCATTACACGCACATGGACTGCTATGGACGAGTGCGGAAACAGCTCATATTTCAATCAGTACATTACAATCGTTGACACGCAGGCCCCTGTTGTTAACGCATATGAAATTGAGATTGAAATGCCTTGCGACAATGTGAGTCAGGTTGCTTCTATTTCTGCAACAGATTGTAACGACGTAACTATCACCTTTACCGACGAAGTCGTAAGTGGTAATTGCGCCGGCCGTATCATTCGCACTTACTCTGTCTCAGATGCTTGTGGCAACACCACAACCGGACTGACTCAGCAAATCATCAATTTGATTGACGTTACTGCACCAGCGGTAGAAGTTGCTCCGGTTGATACTACAATCGAGTGTGGTGAAGCGACTCCATCATACAGCCCATTCTGGTCCGACAACTGTGCTTCATTTGAAGACTTGTCCGTATCGAATAGCCAGGAAGTTTCTGAAGATGCATGCTCGACGGTAATAACGCAGTCATGGACTGCCGTTGACCCATGCGGAAACTCAACAACAGTTTCTCGTTCTATTACTATCGTTGACAGCACTGCACCTGTATTCACATTTGTTCCTGAGAACGAAATGCTGGACTGCAATTCAGATGATGAAACGCCTGTTAGCGTGGCATATGCCGATGATAACTGCTCTGACGTGACCATCACGCACAGCGACGTTATCGTTCCCGGTCAATGTCCGGCTAACTATACTATCGAACGAACGTTTACTGCCACCGACATTTGCGGCAACTCTGCGAGCTATACTCAGTCCATCACCGTTACTGACAACAGTGCACCTGTGTGGAATGTGAGCCAGACAGAATTCGTTTACGAATGCGGTTCAGGAATAACAGTTGAAACACCGGTTGCTGTGGACAATTGCAGCTTGGTGGCTGTGTCGTACACAGATGGAAACAACTTCGAATACGGATGTACCTATGCATTTGAACGTGTTTGGACTGCAATAGACGCCTGCGGAAATGTAAGTGCTCCATTCATTCAGCACATTTCATTTGAAGACACAACCGAGCCGATGCTAAGCGGCTGTCCGGAAGATCTTGTATTGGCTTGCAACGACAATATTCCGGCACCGTTGGAGGTTAGCGCATTCGATTCATGCGATGACGATGTGCAGGTATACTTTGATCAAACCTTTATCGGTGATGCACCTGCAGAGGGTTCAATTGCTGACTGCAACCTGATCACACCGGTTCGTCCGGCGAATAACCCATGTGGCTATCCGACAGATTGGGCAATGGTCATGTTTGCAATGCAAGCCAACAACCGCTACTACACGGTTGACGGTGGAAGCCTGGTGCAGTATCCAAACAATACAATTCACCTTACAGCGACTATGCGCAACACGACAAATCCGGCCAATGGTTGGAATGTAGATGTGACCTTCGCAGGAAACATGGATTGGCCAACATGGTCAAGCCAAAGCTTCCCAACCAGCTACAAGGATGATTGTGGCGGAGTAGCTGAAAACCACCCAAGCTGGCATTACTTCCTTATGACTCCAGGCGCTAATGCTGAGCTTACCGGATTTGGTGACTTCACGGGATCCATGGTCAACTTGACGCATGCTCCATCCAACAACTACTTTGGTTTCCAGTTGGGCGATGGTGCGAACAACTACAACAATGCTGATAATGGTTTCGGTGGTTGGTTTAGCTATAGCGGTGTGTTCCGTGAAAACCAAACTGCTCCTTTGTCAAACATTACGGGCTCTGGTGACTTTGCATTTGAGCTAGACTGCTGCCCGGATTATGAAGTGGTACGTCTATGGACAGCTGTTGACTGCTCAGGCAACATCAGCACGTGCATGCAAAACATCAGCTTCAGTGCAAGTGTAGCAGGCAACGAAGGTATCGATGGACAAAATGCTAACATCGATGACGCAATGGCTGATGTGCACTCTGAAAACGAAATGGGTGCTTCACCAAATCCGACCAATAGCCACACTACCTTCACTTTCAAAGTAGCGAAGGCCGATAAGACTTCATTCGAGATACTTGACATGACCGGTAAAAAAGTTGCTGATCTGTATTCCGGCATGGCCGATGCAGAAGAAGTATACAGCGTCAATTATGACGTTCGTAACTTGGCTCCAGGTGTGTATATGTTCCGATTGATTAACGGCTTTGATGTTAAGATTGATCGATTGGTTGTAGGTAAGTAATTCAAACCGTCACTATAATGAAAAGCCTCCCGCGAAAGCGGGGGGCTTTTTTTTTTGCCTAACACGGAATTGCGCAAGACTGAATGATTGACATATGAGCAGATGGATGAGATGTTTCTCTCTGCGGAGAATAGAGAATCTTGATGAATGAAAAACATCCCCGACGCATCTGTTCATCGATAGACCTTAATTAACCGCTTCATACCGACCTCTACCTAGCTAATAATGTCGACGAAAACTCTTTATCAACTTATAAAACATCACTATTCACACTCTATTCACAGGCATGGTGTTTCGACTAACAAACACTCTCTTTCGACCAACGCCAATTCCTGATATTCATCAACCGTATTTATGTTGAAATGTCTGTCAGCAATGTTGATTAATGTATGCCCAACAATCATGTATTCATCTAAATCTTTGAGCCGTTAATCTTTTTCAACCTAACACTTTTTAATCCATGTCCAAAAAGTACTCTAACACTTTCCTGAGACATGTTCTTTCTGAAACTCGGAAAAGCATGTCGAACAAATTCTTGTCCTCTGTGCTGGGACTAGCCTTACTAGGCTCAGCAACTACTCTGAATGCGCAAGCAACAGATTATGCCATTATCACGTGTCCTGCCGATGTCACCATTGAGTGCGGACAAAATATTCAAGATTACGACTTAACGGGAACTCCTACTGTTCAACTGTTGGTGGGTGCTAGCTATGATTTGGTTAGTTCAGACGCTACTATCTCATCAAACGATTGCAGTACAGTAATTGCCCGCACTTGGACTGCTGAACTTAATGAGCTTGGCGGTTCATTGGGCGCTGTTTCTTGCACGCAAGTAATCACTGTCAATGACACACAAGCTCCTGTAATAAGCGGTGTGCCCGCCTCTATGACAGTGCAGTGTGTAGATGACGTTCCTGCAGCAAGCTCTTCGGTTACAGCAATTGATGCATGTTCAGGTCAATTGCCGGTTACGTCGTTTCAAAGCGCAGCCGGTTCGTTAATTAGTTCTTGCACCTTGACAACAGCCTTCGGCCCGGGTGCCGATTGGTCGGTTTGGTTAATGGAATTGGCTGAACTCGGATACATTTCGAGTCCTTACTTCCACTTCCAAGCTCCGGGAGCTACTCTCGAGCAATACGCCGATAACACTGCCCACCTTACCGGAACTCTGGTAAACACGCTCAACCCAAATGAAAGGTTCTTGGTAGACTGGTGGTTCCAGGACAAGCGCAGCTGGAATGAGTGGAGCAATGTTGGCGGTCCAGGCAATCGTTCTTACAAAAATGATTTGGACCTTGCTTGTGCAGACAACAATCACCAAGATTGGTCTTATTACGAAATGGTAGATGACTTCTCAACTCTAACAGGAGAGGGTGATTTAGCGGGCGACCAACTTTACTTGAAGCATCAGCCCGCCAACTACTATTACGGCTATCAGCTAGGAACAGGAGCCAACAACAAGAACTGTAATAATGGTTTCTCTGGTTGGTTCTCTTATCACGGATTCATAAACAACACCTATGTTTCTGCTAATGGTGACATCAACTGCGACGCTGCTTGTGAACCGGAAGAAAGTGTGTGCGACAATCAAACAACTGTTACGTATCTATATCGCGCTGAAGACGCATGCGGTCGAGCTACTATTGCCACTCAAACGATCAATGTATTTGATGACATCGCTCCAACATTTGTGAATTGTCCTGCAAACCTTACTCTCGATTGCACCGATCCAATTCCTGCCGTGCCAAACAACATTCAGGCGACAGATAATTGCTCAGGTGTTGTTGCTGTGGCATACGCAGGCGAAACTCCTGCCGGCGAAGGTTGCACCACTAGCATTACTCGCACCTGGATTGCAGAAGACGAATGCGGAAACCGCAGCTTCTGCTACCAAACAATAACCATTACTGATACACAAGCTCCTGTCCTTTCAGGAACTCCTTCTGCAAATGTTACAGCAGAATGCGATAACGTTCCGGCCGCTGCGAGCGTTACGGCAACAGATAACTGCGACCCATCTGTAAGCGTTTCATTCAACGAAACTATCGATGCAGGAAGTTGCGTTGGTAATTACGTGATTACCCGCACATGGACTGCCACTGATGCTTGTGATAACGTAGCGAGCTTCACTCAAACTATCAACGTTGAAGACACTACTGCACCTGTATTTGATGCATTCCCAATTTACATCACAGCGCAGTGCGATGAGGTTACACCATTGCCAACTGCTACTGACAACTGCAGCGGTGTAACTGTAACTATCTACAACGATGTTCTAAACTCGGGAGGTTGCCTAGGTGTTATTACGCGCACCTACCGCGCTACAGATGGCTGCGGCAACTTTGCTGATCTCATTCAGTTCATCACACTGCTGGATAACACTGCTCCAACGTTGAACAACGTTCCTGCTGAAACAACGTTGCAGTGCAATCAAGTTACGCTTGGTGCAAACGGTAACTACTTCGGCATTGCTCCGGTTACAGCATCAGACAACTGCGACGACAACGTTCAAATAAACTACTCGGAACAAGTTGTTGCCACCGATGACAACTGTCCTTCATCATTCGATATCATTCGCACATGGATTGCAGAAGACGAATGTGAAAATACAGATACTGCTACTCAAGTAGTACATATCGTCGACACAACCGCACCAACCTTTCCAAGCTTACCTGAATCGCTGACGTTCTCATGTGACGAGGTTATTCCTGCGCTTCCAACTCCTGTTGCTGTAGACAACTGCTCTGATGCAACGGTAACCTTTATTGCTCAAGATACACTGGCTGGAAGCTGCCCTCAGAACTACACCATCATTCGCGTATTCCGTGCTATCGATGGTTGTGGAAATGAAGCAATGGAGTCTCAAACAATCATTGTGCGCGATTTGACGGCTCCAGTTTTTGCCGATAACAACGTCGATGAATTTACGTATGAGTGCGGCGCTGACATTCCAGTAGTGCAACCAACCGCTACTGATAACTGCGGAAACGTTACTTACACGTTCGTGAATAGCCAGCCAACCGGCAATGCATGCAATCAAATAATCACTCGCACCTGGACTGCAGAAGACGAGTGTGGCAACGAAAGTCAGTTTACACAAACGATTAACCTCGTGGATACAACTGCACCTGTAATTAGCGGTGAAGTTGAAGTATCACGTCCATGCGACGACAATGATGACAACTACATCACCGTAACCGAAACATGCAACACATATACCGTTACCAGAACGGATGTATTTGTTTCAGGTGGTTGCGCAGGAACTTTGATTCGCACCTACGTCGCTACAGATGCTTGCGGTAATGCAAGCGCACCATTTACTCAGTTTGTTCACTTGACCGACGATGTTGCACCCACTGCATCTCCTGCTAATGGCAGCATCACTGTAAACTGCAACGAAACAATTCCTTCGTTCAACCCACAGTTCACCGACAATTGCGACGATGACTTGACAGTAGTAACTCTTCCGGATTCAACCATCGACGGCGATTGTCCTGCTGAGCGCACGATCATTCGTCGCGTAAGAGCAACTGACAGCTGCGGCAATTCAGGAATTGCTACACAAACAGTGAACGTGGTTGACAACACAGCACCTGTTTGGGGTACTCAGAACGACGATGAATTCGTTTACGAATGCGGCACAACTGCGCCGGTTGTAGAGCCAGTAGCTACTGATAACTGCAGCACAATTACCTACAGCTACACGAATGGTTCGGCGAACGAAGAAGGTTGCTTAGAAAGTTTCAATCGCACTTGGATTGCGACGGATGCTTGCGGTAATGCGAGTGCGCCATTCGTTCAGTTGATTCGCTTTGAAGACACTATTGCTCCTATCATCGTTAATTGCCCTGCCGATATCGAGTTGGGTTGCGACGATGAAGTACCTGCTGCTGTTGATGTAACAGCAACAGACAATTGTGACGACAATGTAACAGTTAGCTATAACCAATACATTTTCGGTGACGAAAATGAACCCGGAGTATTGGCTAATTGCGATATAACAACGCCTGCTCATGCGACGGGTGGTAACTGCGGAATAAACGTAGGTGGAGTAGACATCGACTGGGCGATGCAGCTGAATGGAATGCCTGTTCCTTATCGCTACTATGTGCTCAGTGAAGGTTCATTGGTGCGTTTCGCAGATGAGATTCATTTGACCGCAACAATGACCAACGTGTTCGATCCAACCAGTGGATTCTTTGTTGATGTTACGTTCGAAGGAGGCTGGGACTGGACTACATGGTCTTCAGGTCTTTCACAAGTTTCAAGCTACAAAGCTGATTGCATCAATGTTGGCAACAACTACGAGCAATGGTTGTACTTCCTTCTTTCAGCAGAAGAAGGTGCAGAGCTCACAGGTTTTGGCAATTATGCAGGTTCATCATTGAACCTGACGCATGCGCCAAGCAACAACTACTACGGATTCCAATATGGCGACGGAGCTAACAACTTCAATGCTGCATTTGGTTTCGGTGGTTGGTTCAACTACAACGGTATCTTCCAATCCAGCGCTACATCTGCTCCGGCTCAACAGTTTGGTGCAGGTGACTTTGCATTGGATCTCGATTGCTGCCCTGACTACTGGGTTGTTCGTCAATGGACAGCAACAGACTGCTCAGGCAATAGCTCAACATGCTCTCAGATCATCAGCTACCCAGGTTCAAACCCAGTAGTTGAGAATACAGATTCTGATTTGACTGAGCAGTTTGCTACAGCGAAAGAAGATGGACGTATTCCGGCAGGTGAGGTTTCGGTATCACCAAACCCATCACGCGATATAGCCCAATTCAGTTTCAAGACTGTATACAACGAGACCACTTCATTGGAGATTTTCGACATGAGTGGACGCAAGGTAGCCGATGTGTATTCAGGCACTGTAGAAGCAGGAAATGCTTACCAGGTGACCTTCGATACAGAGGCTCTTTCAACCGGTATCTACATGTACCGCTTTACAAATGGTTCGGATGTTCAGATCAAGCGATTGATCATCAACAAGTAGTTTTAGAGAACTTACATGGTGAAAACCCTCCTCGGCAACGAGGGGGGTTTTCTTTTTTAGGGACGAATTCCGAAGCAATGGCGACTTTTCGAGCGAATTGAAGCAATATGAGGAGTATGGAAGTTGGCGCACAGACCATCGATTTTGGATTGATGAGGCCATGTAGACTAAGAACTACGCCATACGTATAAAGCCAATAAATCGGGCCATCAATCATTTATCCGCGTAATAGCGACCATACCGCGAACACACCTCTTTAACCTAGCCTATTCACCTTTTCATCTAATTTTTTTCTTTATTTATCTTGTTGATAATCAACGCGCTCTCTGTTATGTTTTCAACAAAATGTGTTCATAACTGAAAATAATTTTTATTTAGCGATTCTTTGTATATTTTTGTCGCCGTATTACGGTTATTCGTCTGTTGTCAACAACTCTCGGATTCCGAAAAACTAACCAAACAAATTGTTTAATTAAATCCAAATCAATGAAACATTTTACAATGTTTGCAGATTGTCGCACGGGAGAAAACATGATCTCTCGCGCCTCGTCTACAGTAAAGGCTTTCGCTCTAAGCCTGATGCTTGCTTTCTGCGGATTGAGCAGCAATGCTCAAACTGTATGGGATGTTATTGTTAACAGCCCTGACCACAACACACTCGAAGCTGCTGTTCTTGCAGCTGGTTTAGAAGGCGCTTTGTCGGATTCGACTGCGTCTTTGACTGTTTTTGCACCTAACGATGCAGCTTTTGCAGCAATGCCTCCGGGCGCTGTTTCTGCTTTGTTGGCTGATCCTGCAGGTGACCTTACTACCGTACTCTTGTACCACGTAGTAGGAGCCGAAGCTTTTTCAACTGACTTGGTAGATGGTCAGCAGATTGCTACCCTCCAAGGACAGGAAGTTTTCATCGGTGTAACTGATTCTTCAGTTACCGTGAACGGTTCACCCGTTCTTGCTGCCGATGTTGACGCCAGCAATGGTGTTGTTCACGTTATTGGTGCTGTATTGCTGCCACCTGCAGTAATCTCATCTAACGGTATCAACTGCCCTGCAGACGTTATCATTGAGTGTGGTCAAAGCATTTTTGATTTTGATTTGACCGGTTACCCAACCTTGAACAATACCTATGCAGGTGCTGACATCACTTATAGCGATGTTCTTCTTTCAAGCGGTAGCTGCAACGTAATTTACGCTCGTACCTGGAGCGCTTCGTTCTCACACTGTGCGAACGGTTTCGTAGTTTCCGGTGCTACCTGCACCCAGATCATCACTGTACGTGATACAGATGGTCCTGTAATGAGCGGCTATTCGCCAACCGTTACTGTTGAGTGTCAGGAAGATCGTCCTGATTTCGCTTTCGTTACTGCTAACGACGTTTGCTCTGGTGAAGAGTCTGTAACAATGTGGCAGAGCCACACCGGCCGTGCTGACCAAATCTGTGATTTGGCTACAGCTTTCGGTCCTGGTGCTGACTGGGCTGTATGGTTGCCAGATTTGTCTGCTGCAGGTGAAACTGCAGGTGCTAACTGGGTATTCGATTCAAACGGTGGTAAGTTCGAACAATACGTTGACGGAACAGCTCGTCTGTACGGTCGCGTTATTAATACCAACAACCCAACTCAATCTTTCGTAGTGGACTTGTGGTTCGAAAACCGCACCAACTTCGCTGACTGGACTGCATCGGGTCGTGAATACAAGAACGATCTTGGTTTGGCTTGTGCCGACCAGAACGTTGACAACTGGTTGTTCTATGAAATGAAAAACGGTATCTCTACCCTTACAGGGGAAGGTGCTTTGGCTGGTGACGTTCTTTACTTGTCACACATGCCATCTAACTTCTACTTCGGTTTCCAATATGGTATCGGTGCTAACAACAAGAACTGTAACGAAGGTCTTTCTGGTTGGTTCACCTACGAAGGTTTCGTAGATGGCGAAGCTGTTGAAGGTCATGGTGACGTGAACGTTGATGCTGACTGCGAAGCTCCATCATACGGTTGCGACAACAACGATAACTACACTTACATCTACTCTGCAATGGATAACTGCGGTAACTGCACTATTGCTAAGTCTTTGATCGTTATCGACGACACTACTGCTCCTACTTTCATCAACTGTCCTGCTCCTATCACTCAGGAGTGCTCTGATGCTCTTCCTGCAATTGCTGAAGGTATCATGGCTGAAGACAACTGTATCGGTGATGTTACTGTAAACTACGTAGGTGAAGAGTCTGAAACAGACGGTTGCACCACATGGATTACTCGTACTTGGGAAGCTATCGACGCTTGCGGTAACCGCAGCGAGTGCAACCAGGTTATCACATTGATTGACACTACTAACCCTGTATTCAATGATTACGATCACTATATCAGCACTGAGTGTGACGTTGAGCCTGAGTGGCCAACTGCTACTGACAACTGTGATACTGATGTAACCATCACTATCTCTGGTGAAGTTCTTAACTCAGGTGGTTGCTTGGGCGTGTTGGCTCGCACTTACCGTGCTACTGACAACTGCGGTAACTACACTGAAATCGTTCAGTACATTGCTTTGCTTGACACTACTGCTCCTACTTTCCAAAACGTACCTGCTGAGAACACCGTTGAGTGCAGCACTGTTACCGTTGGTGAAGGTGGTCTGCGCTTCGGCCCAGGTTCTGTTGTAGGTGTTGACAACTGCGGTTTGGATGTAGTTGTTACTTACGCTGAGCAAGTAGTTGCTACAGATGACAACTGCCCTGAGTCTTACGATGTTATTCGTACTTGGACAGGAACTGACTTCTGCGAAAACGTTGCTACAGTTACACGTATCACTCACGTAGTAGATACTACAGATCCTATCTTCACTTCATTCCCACAGGATTTGACAATTGCTTGTAACGCTCCAATTCCTCCGGTTGTTAACCCAACTGCTACAGACAACTGTGATGGTAACGTTACTATCACTTTGACTACTACTCAAGAGGAAGGCGATTGCCCACAGGAGTACACTATCTTCCGTACTTTCCGTGGTACTGACAACTGCGGTAACGAAGTTGTAGAAACTCAGGAAATCCACATCGTTGATGAAGTTGCTCCTGTATTCAATGCAGGTCAGTCAACTGCTTACACTTACGAGTGTGACGAAACGATTCCTTCTATTCAGCCGGTAGCTACTGACAACTGTGGTGATATCACTTACTCAAGTGTTAATTCACAGCCTGTAGGTAACTCTTGCAACAGTTACTTCAACCGTACTTGGACTGCTGTAGATGAGTGTGGCAATAGCAGCACTTTCGTTCAGACCATCACTATCGTTGATACTACTGCTCCTGTTATCACAGGTGATTTGGCTATCACACGTCCTTGCGACGATGTTGACGGTATCTATGTAGATGCTACTGATAACTGCAACAACATCACTTGGACTAAGACTGATGTTCACGTATCAGGTGGTTGCGTGGGTGCTATCATCCGTACTTACGTTGCTTCTGACATTTGCGGTAACCAGTCTGCTCCATTCACACAGACTATCCACTTGACTGACAACGTTGCTCCTGTTATTGTTAGCGAAACGCCTGACATGACTATTCAGTGTGACGAAGTCGTTCCAATGGTAGCTTCACCAGTATTCTCTGACAACTGTTCTGAGTCAATTCAAATTGTTTACTCTTACAACGAAGAAGTACTGAGCATCTGTGCTACTGACCTCGTTTACACTTGGACTGCTACAGACGATTGCGGTAACTCTACCGTTGCTGAAACTCGCGTTCACGTTGTAGATACCGAAGCTCCGGTATTCGTTGAAGGTACTTTCCCTGCTGACTTGTACCTCGAGTGTGATTCAGCAATCCCTGCTATCGTTTACCCAGAATACGTTGACAACTGCGATGATTTCGCTGATTTGGAAATGATTCAGGATACTTTCCCAGGTTGTGGAAACTCACTGATCCTTACCCGTACATACACCATTTGGGATATCTGCGGTAACAGCGATACTCGCGTTCAGACTATCTACTTCCAAGACGTTGTAGCTCCTGAGTTCGGTGAAGGTCAAGTTACTGCTTACACTTATGAGTGTGACCAAACTGTACCGGTTATTCAGCCAACTGCTGCTGACAACTGTGCTGGTCCTTCAGCAATCACTTTCTCTTATGTAGATGTAACTATCAACAACAACCCATGTAACACCGTTATCGAGCGTCGTTGGACTGCCGTTGACGAGTGCGATAATGATGCAATGTTCACTCAAGTTATTACCTTGGTTGACACAACTGCTCCGGTCATCACAGGTGAATTGCAAATCGAGCGCCCATGTAACAACTACAGCGGCGTGTATGTATTGGCTACTGACAACTGCAACAACATCACATGGTCTTCATGGGATGAGCCTGTATCAGGTTCTTGCGGTGGTAACGTAATCCGTCACTACACTGCTACAGATGCTTGTGGTAATGCTTCTGCTGAGTTCGTTCAAATCATTAACTTGACTGACAACGTTGCTCCAACAGCTAACCCAATCAGCAACGTAACTGTTCAGTGCAACCAGACTGTTCCAACTTACAACCCGAACTGGAATGACAACTGTGACGATGAGTTGGAAACAACTTTCGTACAGTCTGAAACTACCGGTGACGAGTGTAGCTCTACTTACACTCAAACATGGACTGCTACAGACAACTGCGGCAACACTACTACTCGCACACGTACTGTAACTATCGTTGACACTACTGAGCCTGTATTTGCTAACGTACCATCTAACGTTACTTATGACTGTGATAACGTTGGTGACCTCACTTTGAGCAACCCAACTGCTACAGACAACTGTGATCCAGAAGTGACTATCACATTGGTTGTAACTGAAACTGCTGGTTCATGCCCAGCTGAAATGACTTACACATTCACATGGACTGCTGTAGACAACTGTAACAACGACCGTGTGGTAAGCCGCACTATCTCTATCGTTGACAACAACGGTCCTGAGTTCGTAGACAACTTGCAGACAAGCTTCCAGTTCGAGTGTGGCTCTAGCTATGCTACTACTGCTCCGATTGCTGAAGATGACTGCAGCGATGTAACTTCTGTAACTAGCAACGATGGTCCTATCAACTACAATGGTAACTGTGTTGGTTCATTTGCTCGCACTTGGACTGCAACAGATGCTTGTGGTAACACTAGCACTTTCGTTCAATTGATCACGATCGTTGACACTACTGACCCAGTATTGGCCGGTTGTCCAACAGACATCGTATTGGATTGCGAAGCTGACGCTCCTGCTGCTGCTAACGTAACTGCTAGCGATGCTTGTGACAACAACGTTGATCTTGACTTTGATGAATTCTGGATTGGTGACACACCAGCTCCTGGTTCTATCGCTGACTGCAAGATTTTGACTGCTGTTCTTCCTGAGAACAACCCTTGCGGTTACCCAGCTGATTGGGGTGTGGCTCTGTTCCACTTGCCTATCGAGTACCGTTACTACGAAATCGTAGATGGTAACTGGATCCGTTACGCTAACCGTGTTGAAGTTTCTATGCAGATTCGTCCGATTGCAATCGGCGGTGGTGCTCAGATCGACGGTGGTTGGAACGTAACTATGGAGTTCGACAACGGTTCTTCAGCTGAAGAATGGTTCAGCGGAATCCACGGATTCAAGGCTGATTGCGGTGGTATCGAAGAAAACGCAAACGATTGGGAATACTTCATCCTCCAGTCTGGTGCTAACATGACAGGTTACGGTGCATTCGCAGGTTCTTCTTTGAGCCTTGCTCACGCTCCTGTAAACGAGTACTTCGGTTACCAATTGGGTACCGGTGCTAACAACTACAACGGTGCTGAGAACGGATTCGGTGGTTGGTTCACTTACAGCGGTACTTTCCGTCCGAACCAAAGCGCCAGCCTTTCTAACGTTTCAGGTGCCGGTGACGTATGCGTTGAGCTCGACTGCTGCCCACGCTACGAAATCCACCGTCAGTGGACTGCTACTGACTGTGCCGGTAACACAACTACCTGCGATCAGGTTATCAGCTGGTCAAACAGCGTTGCCTCGAACAACGAAGGTAGCAACGTAGCTAACAACTACGCTGTTGAAACAGGCCGTACAGCTAGCATCACTGCTCAGCCAAACCCTGCAAACAACAACACATTGTTCACATTCCGCGCAGCTAACGCTGCTAAGACTACTGTAGAAATCTATGACCTCACCGGTAAGAAAGTTGCCGATGTGTTCGTAGGTACTGTAGAAGCCGGTGCTGAATACCGTGTAGACTTCAACGTAAGCAACCTTGCTACAGGCGTGTATACTTACCGCTTGACCAACGGTTCTGAAGTGAAGATCGATCGTTTGATCATCAGCAAGTAATCAGAATAGAGCGGAAACGCTCGATCATAAAAAAGCCCTCCTCGGTTAAACGAGGGGGGCTTTTTTTTTGAGGG
>Ga0315904_10000901_pt1 | contig 47300 bp, 49 predicted proteins | sample LakEriMetagenome_6_FD_203529 | JGI IMG/M metagenome (GOLD analysis project Ga0315904, IMG submission 203529) | Freshwater fungal communities from buoy surface, Lake Erie, Ohio, United States - Buoy 12 MA120 | ecosystem: Environmental > Aquatic > Freshwater > Lake | place: USA: Lake Erie, Ohio...
GGCCGAGGCGAATTCGAGCCAGGCGGGAAAGGAATAACTGCCGATGACGGAAGTGCGGAGCGGATTGGATTTCATGGGGCGGATGGTTTCGGTTAGAACGTGTTTGGCTGTTTGTGAAAGGCAGGGACCGACCTCCGGGCGGTCCGTGAGAATGGCAAGCGAATGTCTGTCAATTTGAGGATCTTTAGGCGTTTCATTGTCGATTCCATCCTCAACACATTCGCGGGACCGTTGCGGAGAACGGTCCCTGCCATGATGAGGACAGACCGTTAGAGGCCGACGTTGGCATAGAGCCTGGAGAGGCGATGGGCGTGTTCGTCGTAGGCGGATTCGAAGAGTTCGGTGGCGCGTTCCCGGCCGCAGATGACCGGGCTGGTGAGGACTTTCGGCGGTTGGCCCGCGGCGGTGAGGCGGGCGGCGGTTTCGGCCTTGATCGAGTTGATGAGCAGGCAACCGCCGACGGTGGAACCGGGGGCGACCGGGGTGTCGAGGCCGGGCACGCGGACCATCGCGTCGCCAACGGGCGCGCCGGTATCGAGGACGATGTCGGCGAAGTCGGTGAGTTTTTTCCCGCGGGCGTCGCGGGTGGAGGAGGCGTCGAGGTGGAGCTGGGAAACCAGGGCGACGACCTTGATGCCGCGCTGCTGGAACTGTTCGGCCATTTCAATGGGCACGACGTTGCAGCCGCTCGACGAGATCACGAGCGCGCTGTCCTGGCTTGTTAGATCGTAGTTCCGCAGGATGCGGTCGGCGAGTCCACTGACGTTTTCAAGGAACATCGCCTGGCGCTGGCCGTTGGCTCCGACCACGAGGTTGTGAAAGGAAAGTGATAACTCGACGATCGGGTTCCAGCCGGGGAAGGAGCCGTAGCGCGGCCACATTTCCTCGACCATCATCCGCGAGTGGCCGGAGCCGAAAACGTGAGCCATGCGGCCGGCGAGGATGGTGGCTGAAAACAGGTCGGCGGCCTGGCGGATGAGGGTTTCCTGCGCGGCGACGCGATCGATGATCGCGCGGCAGTGTTCGAGGTAATCGGCGGTGGGAGTCATGGGGTGGAGAGATGGTTGAGCGCGCGGAATGCCGCGCCGTAAGTTCCGGCCCATTCGCCGAGCGTGGCGCGGACGATGGGGACGGAGTGGTCGCCCGGCCGCCATTCGACGCGGTCCATTTCATGCCGGAGCGGGATGAACAGGTCGTCGCCGGCCTCGCAGATGCCGCCACCTAACAGGACGAGGGCGGGATCGAAGGCGTTGATGAGCGAAGTGATGCCTGCGGCGAGATCGCGGATGGAGGTGTGCCAGATCGCGGCGGCGGCGGCATCGCCCTGGTTCGCGGCGGCGACCAGATCGAAGGTGGAATGGAACCTGCCGCCGCTGCGTGCGGGCAGGCTGTGGTTTCCCACCGCGTCCTCGAGGCTGCCGGGAGTGTTGACGATGTCCGGCGGTCCATCGGCGTGGATCGAGAGATGCCCGAAATGTCCGGCGCGGCCGATGCTGCCGCGCAACAGGTGTCCGTCACAGAGCGCCGCGCCGCCGACGCCGGTGCCGAGGGTGAGCATGACGACGTCGCGTCCGCCCTTGGCCGCGCCCATCCAGACTTCGCCTAACAGCGCGGCATGGGCGTCGTTGAGCACCGGGACGGGTTTGGAGAAACCGAGGAATTCCCGCCAATCGAGTCCTTCGAGGCCGGCGAGGCGTCCGGGCATGCGGGCGATGCGGGATTCATCGGCGGACGGCAGACCCGGAGCCGCGACGCCGATCGCGTGGGGAGTGCCGTGTTCCGCGATCAGCGAGGCGACGCATTGTCTTGCGGAGTCCTGCCAATCGGCGGTGTTGCTGGGCGCGGTGGTTCTTTCGATTTCCCTGCCATCGGCGGTGATGCAGAGCGCCTTGAGGCGCGTGGCACCGAGGTCGAGGCCTAACAACCATGGCGAGTCCGCGTTCATGGCGCCTGTCCCTCGGAAACCGACCAGCCGCCATCGACGGCGAGCACCTGGCCGGTGGTGAATGCGGAGGCGTCCGAAAGGAAATACACCACCGCGGCATCGAGGTCGGACGGTTTGCCGATGCGGCCGCCGTCGAGCGGTTGCTTGGTGCGGATGAAGGAAAGGATCGTTTCATCACCCGCGGCGCGTTTCGCCATCGGTGTCTCGACCAGCGCGGGTGCGATCACATTGGCCCGGATGTTCTGCGGCGCGTAGCGTGCGGCGATGGATTTTGTGAAACCGATAATCGCCGACTTGGCGGCGGCGTAAACGTGGGTGGCGAAGAATTCCGGGGAGGGCGACCAGCCGAGCACCGAGCCCATGTTGAGAATCGCGCCGCCCCTACCTTGGGCGAGGAACTGGCGGACGGCGGCGCGGTTCGAATAGATGACCGAATGCAGGTTGAGCGCGAGGGTTTCCGGCACGGCATCGTCGGTGATCTCATGCAGCGGTCCATCGCCCATGCGGCGGCCGCTGCCGCCGGCGACATGATAGAGCCCGTGGAATGCGCCGAAGCGTGAAAGCGCCAACGCGATGGCGGCATCCGCGTGATCCGGCGCGGTGGCATCCCCGGTGAAGGCGGCCGCGCGCTCGCCAAGGACGGCGGTGGCTGCGGCGGCGCTTTCCGGGTTTCTCCCGGTGACGATCACGCCCCTGGCTCCGGCCGACAGAACCGCCTGCGCGGCCGAGAGGCCGAGGCCGGTGGTGCCGCCGATGATGACGATCACCTTGTCGTGAAGCGCGGCCCCGTTCATGCCGTCCATTCGATTCGCGCCGACGCCGATTTCAATCATTATCTGATCGCCAGATTCAAAAACCGATATGATAATCCGCCCATGGCACGCCCCCGTAGCGAACAGACGCTCTTGGTGAAGGAAAAGATGATCGCCCGGCTGAAGGGTGGATTTCATCCGCCAGGGCAGCGGTTTTTCTCGAACCGGGGCCTGGCCGCGCAATTCGGGATCAGTTATCAGACGGCGGACCGGTTGATCCGGGAACTGGTGGACGAGGGTTTGCTGGAGCGGCGCGCCTCCTCGGGGACTTATGTTTCCGGCAAGCCGGTGGCGTGGCGGGGGGCTGCGCTGGTTTTCCATGAGCGGGCGAAGCGCAAGGGCAGCTTCGGCGCGCGCCTGATGGCGGATCTAACGGCGTCGCTTGGGCAGGCAGGCATCGCATCGAAGAGAGTCTGGTGCCGCGATGAAACGGTGGCAGTCGAGGATCATTGGCTACCGGTGTTGTGGGAGTGCCCGCGGACGATGGCTTCGCTGGCAAGCGCGCGGAGGTTTCTGCTGGTGCTCAACGATACGCCGCCGCCGGGTTTGGCTTCGAGTTATGTGGACAGCGTGGCGTGCGATGATTTCTCCGGCGGCGCTGCGGCGGCCGAGTTGCTGAGGCGGGCTGGTAACACGGCGGTTCTCGCGGGTCCGGAGGATGATCACCGCAGCCGTCAGCGGGTGGCGGGTTTTCAGTCTGTTTCCAAAAAAACGAAGGTCTTCTGGGCGGAAAGCTGGGATGCGGACGCGGCGGCGAAACTCGCGCCCGGGATCGTCAAAGGTCGATATGGTGGTGTGTTTTGTTGCAGCGACCGTTTGGCGGAAGGGTTGGTAAGAAGCGGGATCGAAACGGCAGTCGTCGGATTTGATGACGCCCCGGTCGCGGAGACACTCGATCTGACGACCATCGCCATTCCGTGGGAGGACATGGTGGCCGGCGCGGTGGACATCATCCGCCGCAGGATGAACGGTCATACCGGGCCGGCCGCGAAGCTGATCTTCGCGCCAAGGCCGGTGATGCGAAGGATGTGAGCAGCGGCGATGAGCAGCGGAAGGCTTCCGACGTTTTCGCTTCACCGGGGCGGCTTGATGGCTAGAGTGGCGCGAACCAATGCCCGGCACCCAGCCCGCCACCGCCTTCGTCCAGTTGATCCGCGACGCGTTTTCGGGCGGCGCGACCGATGTTTTCATCCTCGCCGACGAACCGCCGCGGGTCCGCATCGAGGGCGATGTCGCGGTTCTGCATCCAGGCCCCATCCCTGCGGCCGAGATCGAGGCCTTCTGGCATGCCTGCGGTGTGGACCCGGCCAACCACCATGAGGCGGACGTTTCATGGCAGATGCCGGAAGGCAACCGCCTGCGCGTGAATCTCTATCATTCGCTCGGCCGCCTCGGCGCGGTGTTGCGGCCGATCCGCCGCGACATCCCCTCTCTAACAGCCCTCGGATTGCCCGCCGAGCTTCTCGAAAACTGGATGCGGCGGCGCTACGGTCTGATTCTCGTCACCGGCCCGACCGGCTCGGGAAAATCCACCACGGTCGCGGCTTGTCTTGATTGGATCAACCGCGAGATGGCCCGCCACATCGTGACGCTTGAGGATCCCATCGAGTATCTCTTTGAAAACGACCGCTCGTATTTCTCCCAACGCGAGATCCGCCAGGACTCGGCCACGTTCGCCAGTGCCTTGCGCGCCTCGCTGCGGCAAAGCCCGGACATTCTGTTTCTTGGGGAAATCCGCGATGCCGAGACTGCGATTACCGCGCTCCACGCGGCAGAGACCGGCCATCTCGTCATTTCCACCCTGCACAGCAGCAGCGTGGTGGAAACACTCGACCGCTTTTCGCACCTGATCCGCTCGGAATCCTCCGGCGCGCTCAACCTGTTAGCCTCGCAACTCGTCGGCATCGTTTCCCAGCAACTCCTCCCCCGCCTCGGCGGCGGGTTGTTTCCCGCGCTCGAATACCTCCAGAACGAGGCCGCCACCCGCCGCTGGATTCTTGAAAACAAGCTGCCCGAACTTCAAGACCACCTCCAGAAGTCCGGCAGCCCTTACAACTGCTCTTTGCTCGACTACCTCGTGGCTGCCACCCGCCAGGGATTCCTCGACGCCGAAACCGCTCGCTCCGCCTGCCCGCGTCCGCAGGATTTCGACCGCGCGATGCGCGGCATCTCCGGCTAAACACCATCCTCCATGAACCGCGACATCACCGAATACCTCAGGGAAACCGTCGCCCGCGGCGGCTCGGACCTGCATCTCGCCGCATGGGCACCCGCCTGCTGCCGCGTGGCGGGTGCGCTCCAACCGCTCGACGACACCCTGCTCGATCCCGAGACGGTTAGAAACCTGGTGCTCGACACGCTCACCGAATCGCAACGCGCGGCGCTGGAACAGGATTGGGAACTCGACTACGCGCTGAACGTCGAGGGCGTGGGCCGGTTCCGCGGAAACGTCCACCTCGCCCGTGGCAACGTCGAGGCGGCCTTCCGTTTCATCAGCCAGGTCATTCCGGAACTCGAAACCCTCGGCCACCATCCGGCCGCCGCCGACTTCTGCCGTCTCCGCAGCGGACTCATCCTGATCACCGGCATCACCGGTTCCGGCAAGTCCACCACCCTGGCGTCGATGGTCAAACGCATCTCGGAAACGCGCAGCGGTGTGATCATCACGCTCGAAGACCCGATCGAATATGTCTTCCAGCACTCGTCATGCCTGATCAAGCAACGCGAGGTCGGTGGGGATACCAAGAGTTTCCCCAAAGCCCTGCGCCAGGCACTGCGCCAGGATCCGGATGTGATCGTGGTTTCGGAGATGCGCGACCTCGATACCATCCGCATCGCCCTAACAGCCGCCGAGACCGGCCACCTCGTGCTTGCCACGCTTCACACGCCGGACGCGCCACAGACGATCGACCGCCTTGTCGATGTTTTCCCCGCCGACCAGCAACCGCAGATCGTCGCCCAGTTATCCGCCTCGCTCGAAGGGATCATCTGCCAGCGCTTGATACCCCGCGCCGACGGCCATGGCCGCGTGCTCGCCTCCGAGGTGCTGGTGCCCGGCCACGGCATCCGCAACTGCATCCGCGAGCGCAAACTCGAACAAATCGTCGGCCTCATGGAGATCGGATTCCGCGAGGGCAACCGCACCATCGACCAAAGCATCGCCGGTTTGTTGGAAACCGGCTACATCACCCGCGACGAGGCCCTGTTCAACTGCCGCGAGCGCAAAACCTTCGAAGCCCCGCCCAAGGAACCGAAAAAACCGAAATCCATCTGGACCTAAGCGATCATGCAAGCACCCAGCCCCCGATACATCATCACCCGCGCGGCGTTTCTCATCGCGCTGATCGTCGCCCTGCTCTTCGGCTATGGCGTCTTCAAGAAGAAACAACGCAAGGACGCCATCGTCGCCGAACTCCGGACGCTCACCGGTGACAGCGGCTTCTTCCGGCAGTTTTACGCGGAAGACGCCCGCAAATCGCTGGTCAAGGCCGTGGGCCTGATTGCCGAGGCGAACTCGCTTGGCATGGACCCCGATGAAACCATCAACCTCGGCATGGGTATCGAGGCGAAGTTTTTCGAGAACGAACTGGAACGTGAGGATCCGCCTGCCCGCGAGCGCATCATCCGCCAGACGCTGCGGTCGAATTATGATAACTTCCTGAAACTCGGATACCGGACCGATTTCCACACGCTCACCGCCTTGAAGAAGGGCGAACTCCCGCCCATTCCCGCGGGTCCGCAAGCCGGGCGCCGCCCGGAACTCCACACGCTCATCCCCGCCGAGATCTCACCCGGGATCGAAAAAGTCCTCGCCAACCTGGAAATCCGCCCGCCGCAGCAGGAGCCGCAGAAACCGACCGACATCCAACTCGCCGCCGCCAAGCAACTCGCCCGCGACCTCGCGGAGGCCCAGCTGATCGAGGAACCCGTTCGCGACAAGATCATCGCGGGCCTTGCTCCGCCCGCCACCCCGGACGCACCGAAACCGTGAGTTTCGACCAAGGGGAATTCAACTTCGAGGCGAAGGGCTCCGAAGCCGGATACCGCCGCTGGCGCGAGGAGCTTGACGAGAAGAAACGCGCCTTCGAATCCCGGTGGGGCGTCGCCCTCGGCAAGCGGGTCACCGTTTCGCTCAAAGACCACGCCAAGCCGCTCAGCGGCCTCCTCGAATGGATCCAAGTCCCCGGAACATCCTCCGGCTCACCGCCCCGATTCCGCCTGCGCGGCCTTGAATTCGGCGTCGAGGAAATCGAAAGCCTGGTCCAGGAATCCGAAGCGGCCATCGACTGACAATCCGGCGTCAATCGGCGTCTCAGTGCGCGCAACCGCAGCCGCCGCCACCACCACCGCAGCAACCACCACCGCCGCTCTGGGCAATGTCGTCCTCGGTGGGCACGCGGCCGAGCTCAAGCGTCAAGCTGACGTATTTGCCGATCTCTTTCTGGAGTTTTTCCAGCTCCTGCTGGGCGGAGAGGAACTCGCGGGCGATGTCGTTTTCAAACAGCGCCTCGCGGGCCGCCTCGAATTCACGGATCTCGGCGGCGCCGAGCTGGATGCCCGCATGCTGCTTGTGGTGCAGTTCCTCGCCCCGCTCGTGCACGCTCTGGTATTGGAGCCGCGCGGCGTCGTCATTCAGAAACCGCTCCACCCGCTCCTGGAGCATCACCACATGGGGATCGCTGGCAATCGAGGCGCACAGCTCGCGGGTCTTCACAAGGACGGCGGATTCTTCGGCAATGAGTGACATGCCGGATGGATAAACGCCTCCGCCGGGGCTGGCAACGGCCAATTCGGGATTTATCGGGAAACATGGCCGGAGGAATCCAGGACCGCGGCATTTTCCCGGAAAGATTCACCCCGGTCCCAGGAGTATCCTCGCGTCATTCCATGAAACCTCTGCTCGCTTCCACCGCCGCCGTCCTCACCCTCACGACCATGAGCCATGCCGAAAACGATTGGGTCGAATACCCGGCCGGCCAAGGTGCCGGAAAAGGCAAACACGTCGTCCTGATCGCGGGCGACGAGGAATACCGCTCCGAAGAGGGCATGCCGATGCTCGGGAAAATCCTGTCCCAACACCACGGATTCAAATGCACCGTGCTGTTTTCGGTTTCAGACGGCGTGATCGACCCGAACGCCGGCACCAGCCTGAGCAACCCGGCGGCTCTCGATTCGGCGGATGCGATTGTCATGCTGATCCGATTCCGCAAGTGGCCGGATGAAACGATGGCCAAATTCGACGCCGCCATGAAGCGCGGCGTCCCGGTCGTCGGCCTGCGCACCAGCACCCACGCCTTCCAGCTCCCCGGTAGCAGCGCGTTCAAGTCCTACAACCAGTTCGGCAAGGAAACGCTCGGTGAAAAATGGGTGAGCCACTGGGGAAAACACAAGGTCGAGGCCACGCGCGGCATTTCGGAGACCGCCCACGCCGACCATCCGATCCTGCGCGGTGTGAGCGATGTGTTCGGCGACTCCGATGTTTACGAGGCGGCGCCTCCGGCGGACGCGAAGATCCTGATGCGCGGCCAGGTGCTCAAGGGCATGGAGCCCAGCGATCCGCCCGCGGATTACACCAAGAAACGCGCGGACGGCGGCGAGCAGGCGGTCAACGACCCGATGATGCCCATCGCGTGGACCCGCGAAATCAAGACGGCGTCCGGAGGCACGCAGAAAATCTTCACCAACACCATGGGTGCCGCCACCGACCTGAAAAGCGAGGGGCTCCGCCGGATGGTCGTCAACGCCGTGTTCTGGGGCCTCGGACTGGAAGTTCCGGCCAAGGCGGACGTCACGGTTGTGGGCGACTTCAAGGCGGAAATGTACGGCTTCAACACCTTCCGCAAGGGCGTCAAGCCGTCCGATCACGGGCTGTGACTCGGTTTCCCGCCCCGGCTCTAACAGCGGCTGGGGCGATTCTCCCGACCGGCGCGATTTCGGGCTTCCCCTGCCCCGCCTTTCCCACTTGAGTTTTCCCATGAGCGAGAAAATCCAACTGAAGACCACCGTCCACCTCGGTGTGGTGCCCACCCATCTGCGTTTCGTCGGCTGCCTGGTGCCTGATGCCGAGGGACGTTTTCCGCGCGATCCCGATGGCACGCTGCGGTTGGTGTCCGGCATGCGCGAACTGGTCGGCAGTTCGCCCGTCCGGCTCGACAGCGTGCAGATCCCGATTTTCCCCGGCGGCAGTGAGGACGACCTTTCCGAAGCCATCGACGGCCTGCGAGCTCTCGGGCTGGAGATCTACTTCATCATGATGGTGGGCGGAGCCAATCCGATGAACCCCGCCGACGAGGATACGGTGGTCGCGCAATTGGTTCCCAGTTTCCGCGCCGCGGTGAAACACGGTGTGCGCCATGTATCCTCGACCTCCATCGAGGAATGGATGAGCGCCGGTGAAACCACCCGCGATGGCGAGGCCTTCGAGGCAGCGATCCGTCAGAACGTCAAACTCCACCTCCGCGTCTATCAGGAGGCGGGCCTCGAAGGCTCGTGCGTCCAGAACTGGCACATGGAGTTCCTCCGTCCCGGAGAGTTCAAGACCTTCACCAACCTCGAACGCGGCTGGGCCTTTGTCAGCGCGGCCAACAAGGCGCTTGGCAAACCCTTCTTCAGGCAGTTGGTGGACGCGTCCCATTGCGGCGACTCCGGATTTCCCATCGAGCGGAACGCCGAACTCATCTCGCGGATCGCCGCCGCCGGAGAACTCGGGATTTTCCACGCCTCATCCAAAACCACGCGCGGCTGCCATTCCACCGACGACGGCTGGATCGGCGCGCTGCTCACCGCCATGGCCGCGACCGGCCGTCTCGAACATGTCTTCGTCGAGATGTTCGATCACGCCGACGACGCACTGCAACCGCTCCGCGAGATGGAACCGGGCTTCGGCGTCGATACCCGCGACGGACGCAGCTACAACGGGGTGGTCGCTGACGGATTGGCCAACGTCGCACGCCGACTCAACAATCTCCGTGCGCGCGGCATCCTCAAGTCCTGATCCATCATGCGAACCGTTCACGGCGAACCTTCGTTTCATCTCTCCACTCCGGAGCTGGAGCTGCACGTCACCTCGCGCGCGGGCCACATGGCGCCGGTCGTCTTCCACCTGCCCGGGCGCGATGTTTCGCCGTATTCCCTTTCGCCGTGGCAGCCGGGCGAGTTCGCCGACCAGCCGGCTTTGTTGGACGTGCTGCGTGGTGATTTCCTGTGTCTGCCGTTCGGCCCCCAGGATGACGGCCCGCCGCACGGGGATCCGGCCAATGCCTTGTGGGCGTTGGCCGCGCGCGATGACCGCTCGCTCACGCTTCGACAACAAGCAGGCGACTCCGGCGCCGACATCGAGAAAATTCTAACGGTTCTCCCCGGCCACCATGCGGTGTATGCCGAACATCGGATTTCGAAACTCGCCGGCGATTTCAACTACGGCACCCATCCGATTCTCGACTTGTCCGCACTGCCGGAAGGATCGGCCCGCGTGTCGGTGAGTCCGTTCCGTTGGGCCTCCGTCTTCCCTACCTGGTTTTCGAATCCGGAGAACGGAGAATCCCAGGCGCTCGCATGCGGCGCGGCGTTCACCGACCTTCGCGAAGTGCCGCTTGCCGCAGGAGGCACCACCGATCTCACCCGCTATCCGGCCCGTGCCGGAAATGACGACCTGGTGATGATGGTCAACGAACGTCCCACCGCAGCCCAGCCGTTCGCGTGGTCGGCCGTCGTTCTCGATGGATATGTTTGGTTCTCCCTGAAGGACCCGATCGACTTCCCCTCCACCTTGTTCTGGATATCGAACGGCGGACGTCCGGCCGCGCCATGGAACAGCCGCCATACCGGACGGCTCGGCGTCGAGGAGGTCTGCTCGTCGTTCTGCCACGGCGTCGCCGAGTCCCGCCAGAATCCGCTGGCCGCCCACGGCATCCCCTGCACCCGCCACTTCACCCCGGACGAAACCGTGTCGCTGCGCGTGATTCACGCCGTGGCTGTCGTGCCGGCCAATTTCGGTTTGGTCACGCGGATCGTGCCCGCCGGACCGGATTTGGTTGCCATCAGCGGCGAATCCGGCGAGGAAATCAAGGTCCCCTGCGACTGGAATTTCGTCCTCTGAAACCCGTCTCTCCAGCACCAACAAGAACGCGTCACATCGAACTCAGAAAACACAGAACCTCGCAGCCAATTCTTCTCTTCTCAATCAACCATCAACCCTCAACACACCATGAAACTGCACAATGCCATGTGGCCCGGTCTCGTCGGAAAAGAACCCGGAACCGACCATCCTCCCATCACGCTCGACCGCATGCTTGAACTGACCGTTGCCGCCGAGGTCAACGGCCGCAAGTTCGATGGCGTCGACCTCTTCATCTTCCATCCGCACACCGACCCGGACGCATCCGAAGAAACCATCAAGGCCATGGCCGATCAGATCGCCGCCAAGGGCTTGAAGGTCGGTTCGCTGGTTGCGCCGGTGTGGCCCGGCACGGTCGGTGGCACCGCCTTCGGCAGCGACGAGGACCGTAAGAACTTCGTGCTCGCCGTGGAGAAGTCCTGCCGCATTGCCAAAATCCTCAATGACCACGGCGTGCGTCAGTCGGGCATCATCCGCATCGATTCCGCCGGTGGTGTCACCGACTGGGCCAAGGATCCCGCGGGCAACACCAAAAAGATCGCCGAGACCTTCCGCGAAGCCGGCAAGGTGGCCGCCGCGCACGGTGAACGCCTCGCCGCCGAAGGCGAAATCTGCTGGGGTGGCATGCACTCGTGGAAGGCCATGCTCGATACGCTCGAAGCGACCGGCATGCCGGAAACCGTCGGCTTCCAAGCTGACCTCGCCCACACCTATCTCTATCTGATGGGCTACAACGCTCCTGAAGCCGCGCTGCTCAAGGAAGGCTACAGCGACGACGAGTTCTGGGCCGCCTACAAGACGATGACCGACGCGCTGCGCCCATGGACCTTCGATTTCCACGTCGCGCAAAACGACGGCTCGGTTCACGGCACCGGTTCCCACGACAAGACCGGCCGCCACTGCCCGGCCAACGATCCGAACGGCAAACTCGACATCGCCAAGTGCTCCACCTACTGGCTCAAGGATGCCGCCGCTCGCGGCATGAACCACATCTGCTGGGACGGCTGCATGTTCCCCAACGAAACCCTCGAAAGACCCGACACCTGGAACGAGGTGCTCAAGGCCATGATCGCCGTCGACAAGGCGCTGTAAGAGGCTCCACGAACCAATCACCAACCCGTCACCCACGGCTCATCATGCCAATTCTCCCGGATAAACTGCACGAGTATCCCCATCACGATGTCATCGATGGAGGATCGGCTTCGATCCTCGATGACTGCCTCAATCAGAACGACGGTGTCTTGCAACTCCTGCACCGCTATGCGGGCAGGACCTTCTGCACCCCGGGAAAACGTCTCCGCCTCGATGCGAAATCGTATTACCCGGATTACATGAACGGAACAGGCCTTGATGAGGTCTGGATGTGCTGCACCGTGCCGATTGTGACCGGTGTCATCGATACCCGCACGGGGAAGGCCCCCTTTCGTGAGGGAGAAGCCCATGTCCTAACGCCGGGCGGGCAAGTCATCTCCCTTCAGGATCTGATTACGGTCAATCCGGAAGCGGTCATGGGCGAGAAGGTCACGGCCATTTCGAAAGAGTTGTTCGGCAAGGTCACCTGGCCGATCGTGTCCAAGAAGTTCGACAACCTGAACCCCATTCCCCACCACCTTCACTGGGCGAAATGGGAGGTTTATGATATCAACTCCTTCGACAATCCCGGAGTCAGCCCGTCGCATTATCACACCACGGCCATGGGCCTCTATCCGTTCGTGACGAAGGACCAGTTCCTCGCCTGCATGAAGCGTTGGGGCCAAGGTGAGTACAACGGCGTGCGGCACTTGTCGCCGCACACGATGATGCACATCGATAACGGCTTCGTGATGCCCAACGGGGTGCTGCATTCGCCGACGGACCTTTGCACGCACGAGTTGCACGTGACGATGGACGAGCATTTCCTGGCCGAGGACCTGACACTGGATGGACGGATCGGAGCTGCCGACGCGTTCTACGCCTGCCGCGAACAGGACTATCCGAAGGACAAGCACGAAGACTGGGAATACCTGGTGGACACCTTCGACTTCAAAGCAAATCAGGATCCGGACTTCGTAATCAAGAACTCTCGCCCGGCCATCACCGCCGAGGAATTCTCCGGAGACGGAGTGGACGCAAAGTGGATTATTTATGGCGAGGTCCTCGGGGATCAGAAGTGCTCCATCCTCCGTCTGACCGTTGCACCCGGTGCAAAAACCAACTTCCGCCCGGAGAGCCCCGCTCTTTTCCACACCAACCGCGGTCGTGGTCGGGTCGGGAAGATGGAAGTCAGCTACCACCAGGACATGAAGCTTGGTGAAATCTATCCCGAGATCGGATTCATCACCCAGGCCGCTCTGAACCGCGGCGGTGTGGAAATTGAAAACACCGGAGATGAACCGCTCGTCCTGACCTTCGACTTCCCCCAACACGCGCATTCTCTAACACCCGGCCTTGCCGTTCCGAGGTAGAGCCATTCCCAGGAGTTTCCGGCCATGTGGAGAGCTGCTTGCTGGTGGAGCCACCTTCCGGCTCAAAGACGCCGTCGGTCGCGGGAGTGGCCTGCCCGCGGGGCTGGAAGCCCACCTTTGGCGGTCAATCCAAGGCGGGATTCCGGCTGTCTTCGGCCGCGGAAGGGTGGCGTGGTGCCGGGGAGGAAGCTTGCCCTTGCCCTTTCGAAGAAAGATCGGTAGGCGAGTAGTCAGTATTCGGGCAGCGCCGCAGGACGGCGGGCGAATCCATCCTCGAAAATCCAACTTCCCATCATGAAAAAGCAACTCCGCATCGGACTCATCGGTTACGGCTTCATGGGCCGCACCCACTCCAACGCCTACTCGCAGGTCGGACATTTCTTCGACTCCAACCACACTGTCGTCCGCCAGGCCGTTTGCGGCCGGGACGAGGCCAAGGTGAAGGCCTTCGCCGAAAAGTGGGGCTATGCCTCGTATGAAACCGACTGGCGCAAACTGGTCGCCCGCGAGGACATCGACGCGATCGACATCTGCACGCCCAACGATTCGCATGCCGAGATCGCGCTAGAGTGCATCAAGCACGGCAAGATGATCCTCTGCGAAAAGCCACTGGCGCTCAATGGTGCGCAGGGCGAGGAAATGGTGAAGGCCGTGGAAGCCTCCGGCCTGCCCAACCTCGTCTGGTACAACTACCGCTTCCTCCCCGCCGTGACGCATGCAAAGAACATCGTCGCCGCCGGTGAACTCGGCCGCATCTTCCACTACCGCGCCAATTTCCTCCAGGACTGGACGATTTCCGCCGATCTCCCGCAGGGCGGCGCGGGCCTCTGGCGCCTCGATGCGGCCGCGGCCGGTTCCGGGGTGACGGGTGATCTGCTCGCCCACTGCATCGACACCGCGCGCTGGATCAACGGTGACATCGTTTCGGTGAGCGCGATGACCGAAACCTTCATCAAGGAGCGCGTCCACACCGCCACCGGTGAGAAGCAGGCCGTCACCATCGACGACGCCTGTGCCTTCCTCGCCCGCTTTGAGAACGGCTCGCTCGCGATTTTCGAATCCACCCGCTACGCGCGCGGCCACAAGGCGCTCTACACCTTTGAAATCAACGGCGAGAAGAAGTCGCTCTTCTGGGATCTCCACGATCTCAACCGCCTCGACTACTTCGACCACGGCGTGCCCGGCGACCGCCGGGGCTGGAGCAGCATCCATTGTTCCGACGGCGATCACCCCTACGCCGGCAACTGGTGGGTGCCCGGCCTTTGCCTGGGCTACGAGCACTCGTTCATCCACGAACTCGCCGAGTTCCTCAAATCGCTCGACGATCCGAAGGCGGAGAAACGCTATCCGGATTTCCGCCACGCGCTCGGCACGCAGCATGTCTGCGACGCCGTCCTCGAATCCGCCCGCACCAAGCAGTGGGTGGATGTGAAACGCGCGTGATCCAACCGATTAGCGCGCTTCAACCGCCTTGATGCGGATCAAGGCGGGTTTCAGGGATTCCGCCATGGCTTTGACATCAAAGCCACCGGAGGCATCGGCTCTCACGATGGCGAGGCAGCGTCCCTGCCATGCCTTGCGTTGCATGGTCTGAAACGGTTCGGTGCTCACCACCGATCCGCTGTCCACCGCGATCACCCGCCCCGGACCATCGACGGCGAAGCTGACGAGGTGATCCGCATTCGGCACGACCACCCCCGCGTCGTCCACCACCTGGATCTCCAGATGAACGACATCATCCCAGCCGAGGCCGGTTTGATCGCGATCCGGGACGATTTTCAATGCGGCGGGTTTGCCCGCGGTTCTCAATGAATCCGAAGCCACCTCGCGGCCCTTGTCACGGGCGATGGCACGCAGTTCTCCGGGTTCGAACGGAACTTTCCAGTTGAATGGCGCTGCGTCGTTCCTGCGCTGCTTCACCCCGAGCGAACGGCCGTTGAGAAACAGTTCGACCTCTTCGGCATTGGAATAGACCTCGACGTTCTCCTCATGCGGCCCGGCAGCCGCGGGGTTCCAGTCGGCGAATAGCACTTGCAGCCGTTTCCATTCCAGCGACTCGTATCCGGGATCGGCCGGCGTTTCCGCCGTACGGGCGATGCGCCGATACACTTTCACCATCGGTTTGTCACCCCACCACGACTGCCGCTCGTGCCCGCGCGGCTGCACGAAACCGGCGCGATCTAACAATCCGCCGTTGAAAACGGTGAGCGGCCATGACCGCGATTCGCCGAGGTAGTCGATGCCGCACCAGAGAAACTGGCCGGCATGCTGCGGATTGTCGCGGCAGGCAAGCCAGGTCGAGCGCTCGTGCCCCTGCTCGGTGCCGACAATCCTGCGTCCGGGCTTGTCCTTCCATGCGTCGAGCAACTCCTGGTCCCGGTAGTTGGTGCCGATCACATCGAGCATGTCGGCCAGACCGTTGGTGTAGTCACCCGAAGTGTTAGGCCGGAACAATGCCTGGGTGACCGGCCGCGAGGGGTCGAGTTCGTGGCAGATGTCCACCAACCCGCGCAGGATCGGCTTGGCGAGTTCGGGTTTCGGCGTGTCGTGGATTTCATTGCCCACGCTGTAGAGGATCACCGATGGATGGTTGCGATCGCGCAGGATGCCGTCGCGCAGATCGGCATGCGCCCACTTTTTGAAATGGAGATGATAGTCGAACTTCCGTTTGCCTTTCGTCCAGCAGTCGAAGAACTCGTCCATGACGAGAAAGCCCATGCGGTCGCACAGATCGAGAAACTCCGGTGCGGGCGGATTGTGCGCGGTGCGGATGGCATTCACGCCAAGTTCGTGCAACAAGCGCAGGCGGCGCTCCCAGACACCCAGAGGAACCGCCGCGCCAACCGCGCCGCCGTCGTGATGGAGGCAAACACCCTTCAGCTTGAGGTTCTTGCCGTTGAGCCAAAAACCGGACTCGGATCTGAATTCGGCGCTGCGGATGCCGAACGGTGTGCGGACTTCATCCACTGCCACGCCGCCCAGATGCAGGGTCGTATGGAGTGTATGGAGCCGCGGCGACTCAAGGTTCCACAACGCGGGATTGCGGATGCTGATCGACAGCACCGCATCCTGTTCAGAGTTGGTGGCGACATCGACGCTGATCTGGCCCTTGGCGATCGGTTTGCCGGACGGGTCGAGGATTTCATGTCGAACGCCGACGTTGGCACCGCTGGAGGAACGGTTGGAAACCGTGGTGGCCACACGCACCGTCGCCTGAGCAGCGGTGACCTGCGGGGTGGTCACATACATGCCCCATGGCGCGACATGCATCGGCGGGGCGATGACCATTCGCACGTGGCGATAGATTCCCGCGCCGGTGTACCAGCGGGAGGCGGGCTGACCGGTGGTGTCGCAGCGGACCGCAAGAAGATTCCCCTCCCCCGGTTTGATGTGGTCGGAAATGTCATATCGGAAACTGACATAACCGTTGGGCCGTTCGCCAAGAAGTTTTCCGTTCAGCCAAACCGCGCTGTTGGCCATCACGCCATCGAATTCGAGCCAGACGCGTTTGCCCGAGGCATCGGCAGGAACGCGCAGGTGCTTGCGATACCATGCCACTCCGGATGGCAGCCAGCCGCCGTCGCCACCGGTCGGCGCGTTCCTGTCGAAAGGTCCGGCGATGCTCCAGTCGTGCGGAACGTCGAGCGTGCTCCATCCGGAGTCATCGAAAGCGGGATTCTCCGCGCCTTCGCCCACGCCGCGGTGGAAACGCCAATCGGGATCGAGCGAGACCACGGTGCGGCCCATGGCCAACGAAACGAGTGCCGACAGGACTAACAGAATCCGGATGCGATGGTTCACTCGCCGAGTCTGACGGCGGAGCGGAGGTTTCTCCAATCACCGGAACGGGTTACACCGAGCAACGCGGCGGACTACTTGACCTGGCCGAACGACAGGCGCTTTTCCCCCTTCACCATCGCACGGTGGCGGAGCAGCGCCTCCAGGTAGTAATAATCCGCATAAACCAGCGGCACGTTGATCTCGCTCTTGGCCGGAAGATGCCCGGTGGAACTGGTGAGGATGAATCCGCCGTTGGTCTTGGGCTCCGCCAAATACGGTGCGGCCGAGAGGGCGAGAAGTTGCTTCACCGCGAAGTCACGATACTTCTCGCCATCCTTGGACAGCGTGGAAAGTTCGAGCAGGCTGGAAGCCATCACGGCCGCCGCCGAAGCGTCGCGAGGCACGCCCGGACCGGGCTTGATGCCGAAGTCCCAGTTGGGAATGCGGTCGGCGGGCAGGTTCGGGTGGTTCATCAGCACCACGGCGAGCTTTTCGGCGAGCGCGAGGTATTCGGGTTTGCCGGTCTCGCGGAACATCATGGCGAAACCGTAGAGTCCCCACGATTGGCCGCGGGCCCAGGGTGTGCGCACGTCCGCTCCCTGGCAGCCGTGAATGCCCCGGATCCAGCCGGTGGCAGGATCGTAATCGACCACATGATAGGCCGAGCCATCGGCGCGGAAATGGTTGGCGAGCGTCTTGTCCGCATGGCTCACGGCGATGTCCCGCAGTTTCGAATCCCCGCCGTTGCGAGCCGCCCAGGTGAGAAGTTCCAGGTTCATCATGTTGTCGATGATCACCGGGCACTGGTAGGGCTTGTGATCCCACGAGCGGATCATGCCGAGCGATGGAATGTAGCGAGTGCCGAGCGCCGCGGCGGCATCCCGCAGCACCGCGCGGAATTCGTCGGAGGGGTCGAGCCGCAGCGCGTTGCCGTAGCTGCACCCCAGCATGAAACCTCCATCGTGGTTGCCCTTGAAGTGCCGGATCACCTCCAGCCGACGGGTGTAGGCCAGTGCCTTCTCCTTCCACTTGGGCGATCCATCATACTCGTGGAGAAACCACAGGTTTCCGGGGAAAAACCCACTGGTCCAATCCTCCGGAGCCACCGTCACCACCGATCCGTCACCGCGCGTGGTGCGAGGAAGCTTGGGATCATTCTCCACCATCGAGAGCATGTGCTCATACTGCACGGCCGCGCGGTCGAAAACCTTGGGCATCAGGTCCATCAGTTCGTCAGCACCCGCAGGCAACGAGACGATGGCTGAGACGAGCAATACGGAGGATTTCAGAATGTTGGGTATCGGGTTCATCAGGTTGGTTGCCGTGGTGGGCCGTTCACAACGGCTGTCGGCGACCCGATTTATCATGGCAATCTGCCGGTCATCGCGCAAAAGAACTCCAAACACGGCCGCAACAGTGCCCGAAAGTTTTGAGAATTCCGGCCAAACCCCGCCCTTGCGGCCGGATTTGGGACCACATGGCCGTTTTCGCGACCCAAATCCCCTTTCGCTATCCTGATTTTCGGTCATTCTTTCCTTGTTCCGAGCAGGCTCCGGCCGAAACGGAACTCCAGAGCCAGCCGAGCCACGCCGCAAAGCTCTGATCCGATCTCCGGGGGGAAGTCGGTCAGAACAGGCAAGCGCCGGAAGGCACCGGAAAAGAAAAGTGCGCGTCGAGAGATCCGGGGGGAAATCCGACGCGCCTTTTCTTTTTCCGGTGGGGCGGTGGACAGCAGTGTGCACCCACCTTATCGGCTGCGGAGGGATGCGGCTTTTTCCCAGTCCTGCGGATCGAGGCAGCAGGGATCGGCGGCAACCTGGTGGCCGGGGGCGATCTCGACGAGGGAGAGATCCATGCCGACGGTTTCCTGATAGCGCGGGTGATTGATGCGGTGGCCGAAGGCGCTGCCCTTGGGCGGATCAATGGGCGATGGCACGTCACCCTCTAACAGGATCTTCTCGCGACGGACCTTGGGGTCGTGCGAGGGGATGGCGGAAAGCAGCGCCTTGGTGTAGGCGTGGCGGGGATCGCGGTAAATGACCTCGGCCGGTGCGGTTTCGACGATTTTGCCGAGATACATCACGGCGACGCGGTCGCTGATGTGCTTCACCACCGAGAGATCGTGGGCGATGAAGAGATAGGAGAGTCCGAAATCCTGCTGGAGTTCGACGAGCAGGTTGAGGATCTGGGACTGGATGGAAACGTCGAGCGCGGAGACGGGTTCGTCGCAGACGATGAGTTTGGGGTTCAGCGCGAGGGCGCGGGCGATGCCGATGCGCTGGCGCTGGCCGCCGGAGAATTCGAACGAGTACCGTTCCGCGGCGGAAGTGGGCAGACCGACGCGATCGAGCAGGCCATCGACCCGTTTGGTGCGCTCCGCGCGGTTGCCGATGCCGTGGATGACCAGCGGTTCCTCGATGATGGAGCGCACGCTCATGCGCGGATCAAGCGACTCGGCGGGATCCTGGAAGATCATCTGGAAATCGCGGCGCAGGGGGCGCAGCGCGTGTTGGGAGAGATGGGAGATATCAGTGGGGCCAAAGCGGATCGAGCCGGCGGTCGGTTTGAGCAAACGCACGATGGCCTTGCCTAGGGTGGACTTGCCGCAACCGGACTCACCGACGAGGCCGAGGGTTTCTCCGGGTTTGATATCAAATGACACGTCGTCCACCGCCTTGACCGATCCGGTTTGGCGCAGCAGCACCCCGCCGCGCACCGGGAAATGGACGCGGAGATCGGAGACGGACAGCAGCGGAGAGTCGTTCATGGCTTGTAACACTCCGGGCAGGTTTCCACCCAGTGGCCGGGTGAGACTTCGGCGAAACCGGGGCGCTCGCGGGTACCGACGCCGCCCCGGGTGATGCGGCCCATGCGCTGGCAGAAGCGGCAACCGTGGGTATGCTCGGCCAGCGAGGCCACCATGCCGGGAATCGTGCGGAGGACCGACTTCGAAGGCGTTTCGAGCGTGGGGATGGAGGCGAGCAGGCCCTTGGTATAGGCGTGCAGCGGATTGGCGAAGAGTTCCTCGGCCGGGGCCTTTTCCACCACGCGGCCGGCGTACATCACCACCACTTCATCGCAGGTTTCCGCGATCACTCCGAGGTCATGGGTGATGAGGATGACGGACATGCCCATCTCCGACTGGAGGCGGCCCATCAGATCGAGAATCTGCGCCTGGACGGTGACATCGAGCGCGGTGGTCGGTTCGTCGGCGATGACCAAAGAAGGCCGGCAGGCGAGCGCGAGCGCGATGACGATGCGCTGGCGCATGCCGCCGGAGAGCTGGTGAGGGTAGTCCATCATGCGTTTCTCGGGTGCCGGGATGCGCACGAGTTTGAGCATTTCCACCGAGGCGTCCCACGCGTCGCGCCGGGAGATTTTCTTGTGCAGGCGGAAGACTTCGGAAACCTGGCGGCCGATGCGATGCACCGGGTTGAGGGCGGCCATCGGTTCCTGGAAGATCACGCCGATGTCGCCGCCGCGCACCTTTCGCATCTCGGAATCGCTGGCGCGCGCGAGGTCGCGACCCTTGAAGATGACATGTCCGCCGAGGATCTTGCCGGCCGGTTGGGGCAGCAGGCGCACGATCGACATGGCGGTGACACTCTTCCCGCAGCCGGACTCGCCGACGATACCGACGGTCTTGCCCTCGGGCACGCTGAACGACACCTGATCGACGGCGCGAAGCAGTCCGCGGTCGGTTTCAAAGGAGGTGATGAGTTTGTCCACCACCAGGATGTTGTCGCGCTCTCCGATCATGGCTCTTCGTTGTCCTCGGTGGCGGCGGCCGGTTGTTCGCGATAGGCATCCACGACGCGGGTGGATTCGGGGAAGGTCTTGCCGGAGCGACGGGCGGACTGGGTTTCCGCCTGGATCTCCTGATCGATCCAGAAAACGAAGACCTCGTGGGGATCATAAACCACCGGCGGGCAGAAGCGGGTGTTCTCGGCATCCGGCCAGCGGACCCAGCGCCATGAACCGACGCGGACGAAATCCACGGAATATCCGGGAACGAAAATCCCCTCGTCGTGCACGATGTTCTGCAGGCGGATCGCCGCTTCGCTGACTTCCTCGACGGTGGCGCCGGTGCGCACCTTCTCGCAAAGCACATCGGTATCGGGACGGCTCCAGACAAACAGGTTGTTGGTCTGCGGTTTCGGATTTCCCTTCTCGTCACGGGCGGTGCTCGAGTGCATGTATTGATAGTAATCCGGAAGCGGAGGCTGGACGAGCCAACTGCCGAAAGCGATCTCATGCTGCTTCTGCATCTCTTTCTTGTAGGCGACGGTGAATTCCAGTCCGTCGAGCCGAAGTTCGAGGCCACAGGCTTTCGCGTCCTCGCGGAGAATGGCGAGCATGCGATCCACGATCGGCATGGCCGGATAGGTGACCGCCACCGAGAGCCGGCCTCCTCCGGGTTTCGTCAGATAGCCATCGCGATCTTCCTCGGTGTATCCCGCGCGACGGAACGCCTCGCGCGCGAGATCCACCGAATACGGTCTGGCGCGGATGGACGGATCACTGAGGCGGCCGAAGCCCTCGTGGAAACCATTGAGCCGCTGGTAATCGCCGCGGAACATCACATCGATAACCTTCTGCCAGTTCATCGCGTGATGGATGCCGATGCGGACATCAAGGTTGTCGAGGGGAGGCTTGATGACGTTCAGATAGAGGCCGCGCGGCACCTTGGGGTAGCGGTTGTAGAAGGTGACGCGTTCGATGTAACCGTTGTAAACCGGCTCGATCTGCGATTTTTCGTACCATAGTTCCGGCCGGGTGAGGAGAAAGGTGTCGAGTTCTCCTGCGCGGTAGAGTTCGAAGGCCTTGGATTCATCGCGCACGACGGTGTTGACGATCTTGTCCGGGTTGTAGCGGTAACGGTAGAACTTGCGGTCGCGAGCCCACCAGTCCTTGACGCGGGTCTGGGTGATCGAAGAGCCCTTGACGATGCCATCCTCGAGCACCTCATAGGCACCGGTGGTCGGGGGGAAGCGCCACTGATAGCGCTCGCTGTAGTCCGCTCCGTATTCCGCATAGAAATCCGGTGACGCGGGCTGGATCGCGCCAGCGTTCACGGCGGCGAAAAGATTGGCCTCGGGAAGCGAGACCGAAAGCGTGAGGTCGTCATAGACGGCGATCTGCGAGAGATTCTCGCGGTAGAACTGCTTCTGGAAGGGATTGACGAGATGATCGGAGATGCGGACGTAGGCTCCGATCTGGAAATGGCGGGCGAGCACCGGTTTGCCATCCGAGTAACGCGCTTCCGGATCGATGCGGAAATAGACCGTGCGGCCATCGGATGAAACCGCCCACTGCCGCGCGAGTCCCGGAATGAGTTCCATCGTTTCCGGATGCAGCGCGACGAGCGGCAGGTCGATGTAGTCATACAGGTCGCCGCGGAACGAATTGTTGGAGTTGTCGCCGAAGGGCCGGATGGTCGGCGGGAAGGTCTCGATGTAGCGGCGGAACACCCCACCCTTGCGGGCGGCGGGGTCGCCGATTTCCGGTTGCTCCATGCCATCCTTCCAGACCAGATCCTGCGGGATCTCGGAGGGGGAAGCGGTTTTGAGATAATCGCCCAGCGCCTCTCGGAAGGCCCATTTCTCGCGATCCTTGAGCAGCGAATCCAACAGGCTTTGCAAGCGTTGCACGGCATCGCCCTCGGCCTTGGCGAGTTCGCCCTCGACGCGGGTGATCTCACGCTCGGTCTCGCGCTTGCGTTCCGCGAGCCAGCCGGAAATGTAACGGTTGTAAACCGGAACGAATTCCTCGAAGCCGAGCTTTCGTTCCGCCTGCTCGTCCTCGCGCGCGCAACCGGCCAGCGCCAGGATGATGGCGCAGGCGGGAAGCAGGCGTGTGAGAAAGCGGAGGATCATCGGTAATAGGTGAACTTCTTGGGATCGAAGGCCTCGCGCACCGCCTCGCCGATGAAGGTGATGAGCACGAGCAGGCCGACGAGCACCACGAAGGTGGAGGTGACAAGCCATGGGGCCGAGAGATTGGACAAACCGTCGTTGAGCAGTCGGCCCCAGGTGGCGTATTCGGGTGGCAGGCCGAAGCCTAGATAGTCGAGCGCGGTGAGCGAGAAAACCAGACCTGACATGCTGAAGGGCACCAGCGTGACGATGATCGCCACGGTATTGGGCAGGAGGTGGCGGAAGATGATGCGTGGCGTTCCCGCGCCAAGCACCCGAGCGGCGGAGATGTAATCGCGCTCCTTGTCGCGGTAGGCGGCGGTGCGCATGAGATAGGTCATGCCCATCCAGCCGAAGGCGATGAGAATCGTGAGGATGACCGGGAGGCCCTTGAAACGGTCGGGCACCATGCTGGAGAAAATGATGACCACAAACAGGAACGGCATGTTCGAGAAGATCTCGATGATGCGCTGGACCGTGAGGTCGAACCATCCGCCGAGGTAGCCCATCATCATGCCGAGCGTGACGCCGATCAGATAAACAATCGGCAGATAGATGACCGCCGCCTTGAAGTTCACCTGAAGCCCGCCGTAGAGATAGGCCAGGACGTCATATCCCTGCGAGGTGGTGCCCAGCCAGTTTCCCTCCTCGGGAATCGGCGGCGCGGGATGGTATTTCACCGCGCGCAATTCGCCGGTGGCCGCGGCGAGGAATTCCTCCTTGGTTCCGGAACCGGTGTAGCGTTCGTTCACGGTTTTGCCATCCACGTAATCGGCACTGTAAACCGGGTTGCCTGTTGCATCCCAACCGTCCACAGATCCGGACAGGATTCCCTTGCGCAGGGTGTAGCGGATCTGAATGCGCGAATCGGCCACATCGTAATAGCGTGCGGCGAGACCATAGTAGGGTTTCCTGCTTCCGGACTCGTGATAGACGCCCTCGCGCTCGACCAGCGCGCGGGACCGCGGCGGCAGCGTGTCGCCGGTGGGATCGTAAGGGATCAGCGGCATGATTACCCGCCCTTCACCGGTATCCTTGAAGGTCTTCCGCAGCTTGCGGTAATTCGCCGGAGCCTCGGGCGATTCTGCGGTGATGCCGAAGTCCTTGTTTTTCATCTCCACCGGCCTGAAGGCGGGAAACACCCAGTTGCCCTTGTATTGGACGGCGAGCGCCTGTTTGCCGACAATCACCTGATCGAGCATGGCGACCGCCATCAGCGCGAGCAGGATGAGCAGCGAGTAGTAACCGCGCTTGATCTCGCGGAAGCGGCGGATCCGGCGCACGGTGACCGGATTTGCCGGCCCGCGGGCGAGCGTGCGGATGAGAATGGAAAAACCGCAGGCGATTGCCGCGCCCGCGCCGAGCCAGCCGAACCACGGGAAGTCGCCGGGACTCGTGTTCAGCCACGGCACCTTGCGGCTGGTCTCGAAAAACCAGCGGGCGGTGGGAAACGAAATGCCGGCCAGCTCTCCGACCACCGCGAGAACACCTAACAGGGATAGCGTGGCACCGATCAGTCGCATGGTCACTCGAATTTGATGCGGGGGTCCACCATGGCCACGATGAAGTCCGAAATCACATGCCCCACCAGCATGAGGAAGGCGGCGATGGTGAGCGTGCCCATGATCACTGGCACGTCGCGCGCGATCACCGATTGATATTGCAGCAGGCCGAAGCCCTGGATGTCGAACACCCGCTCGATGAGCATCGATCCGCCGATGAAGATGGTGACAAGCTCACCAAGGCTGGTGGCGACGGGGATCATCGAATTCCGGAAGGCGTGGCCGAACACCGCCTTGCGGAATGACGCGCCTTTCGCCACCGCGGTGCGGACATAATCGGCCGAGAGGTTGTCCATCAGGTTGTTCTTGGTCATCATCGTCAGCGAGGCGAAGGAGCCGACGATATAACACAAAAGTGGCAGTACGGTGTGATGGGCCAGATCCTTCAACTTGCCCACGGTGTCGAGTTGATCGAAATCCGCGCTGACAAGCCCGAAGAGCGGGAACAGGTTCATCCTCGCGCCGAGATGCACTAGCAGGATCGCGCCGAGGGCGAAGCCCGGGATCGAATAGCCGAGGAAAATCAGCACCGAACTGGCCGAGTCGATGAACGTCCTGTGTTTGAGCGCCTTGAGCACACCGAGCGGCAGGCAGACCGCATAGGTGATGAACGCGGTGAGCAGCCCGAAATACACGGCGATGGGCATGCGTTCGAGAATCATCTCGTGCACCGGATCGTTGTAAACCATCGAGCGTCCGAGATCGCCCTGAAGCAGTCCGGAGAGGCGGGTCTGATAGATGATCGCCCTCGGACCATATTCCGGCACGCTGTCGGTGCCGGGATTGCGCCGCTTGTACCGTTCGCCGCGTTCGGCCACCGTTTCGTAGCGGACCTTCCAGCCCTCGGCCTCGACCTTGGCTCCGGTTTCGGCGAAAACCGCGGAGCGAATCCCCTCCCCTTCGCGGACGACCCGGACGAGGCGGCCGTCACCGCGCAGCACCACGTCCGCGGTGGTGGAGGCATCGAGATTGCCGCTGATCCGCTCGTCGCCCTGCCCGCCGAAAGCGGCCTTGGAGATTCGCGTCTCGCGGGGCACGATCCCGAGCCATTGTCCGTAGGCGACCAGCGCGGGTTTGTTCAGCCCGTATTGTTCCTCAAGCTCCTCAAGCTGTTCCTCACTCAGTCCGCCCTGGGCCTGGCTGCCGGACGACGATCGTTTCCCTCCCTGCTCCGCGCCGCGCGAGGCTTCCTGCAGCATGCGGTCGTACGGGCCGCCGGGAACGAATCTCGTGATGGTGAAAACAAGCAGCGTGATGCCGACGAGTGTCGGCGGAATCAGCAGCAGTCTTCTGAGAAAATACCCTTTCACTATTTGGTCCGGGAGGTTCTAGCCGTGATCAGGGCCCATGCAAGCACCGACATCCCGCAAAATCCGGCAACTTGGAAAATCCCATCTCGACCCCGTCGCGAATCCCCACTATCATTCACGAAGTGAGTCCGTTGCCCCATCTCAAGCCACCGGCAAAACTCGACTCTCCGCCCGGTGCCCGTGAGGAGTCGAAGCAACAGCCGTTCTCGCTGCCGGAGGTGCGCATCGCGTTTTGCTACATGCTTCTTGCGAGCGTCTGGATCGTGGGATCGGACATGATTCTCGACATGATGGCCAAGGATTCATCGATGGCGCTTTTCCTCCATTCGTTCAAGGGCCTGAACTTCGTGGTCACCACCGGCATCCTGCTCTATCTGACGCTGCGCCGCTCGTTCGGCGGTTGGCGGAGATCCGAACAGATCCGCATGGCGGAGATCACCGCATCCACCGAGTTGTTCCGGAAACTGTCCGCCCGCCTGCAATCCCTGCGCGAGGAGGAACGCACGCGGATTTCCCGCGAGATCCACGACGAACTCGGCCAGCACCTCACCGGACTGAAGCTCAAGCTTCGCCTCATCGAGGAGCAGCTCGAACGCCGCAACGACCGCTCGTTCAACGGCACGATCGACGAACTGGTGGAAGCGACCGCGCTGGTGGACGAGACGATCGACTCGGTGCGCCGGATTTCCTCCGGACTGCGGCCACCGGCGCTCGACCACCTCGGGCTGGCATCCGCCATCGGCGAGGAGGCCGCCCAGTTCACCCGCCGCACCGGCGTCCAGTGTTTGCTGCGCGTGTCGGCCATGGACACGCCGCTGCCAAGTGCCGTCGAGACCGCCGCGTTCCGGATTTTCCAGGAAGCGCTCACCAACGTCGCCCGCCACGCCAAGGCCGGCAAGGTGGACGCCGAATGCCTCACCGAGGGGGATTTCCTGGTCCTCCGGGTGCGCGACGACGGGATCGGCATTGATCCCGCGGTCGCGGAAAACCCGTCGTCGCTCGGCCTTGTCGGGATGCTGGAACGCGCGTCCGGTGTGGGTGGCACTCTCGAGTTCCGCTCCCGCGAGGGACATGGCACCGAAATTCACCTCCGGATTCCTCTCGGAAAATCACCTACCGAACCTCCCCTTGCCCTCGTCCAGTGAAAATCCTTATCGTCGATGACCACGCCGTCGTCCGCCGTGGCATGATCTCCCTGCTTTGCGAGCACTTGAACGGACTGGAATTCAGCGAAAGTTCCAATGCACGCGAGGCTTTCAGTTCCGCGATGAACGGTGAATGGAACCTCGTCATCGCGGACATCGGCATGCCGGGCCGAAGCGGACTGGACCTGATCCAGGATCTGCGCGCCGCAAAACCGGAACTGCCGGTGCTCGTCGTCAGCGCGCACTCGGAACGCGACTACGCGGTGCGCGCCCTCAAGCTCGGCGCGGCGGGCTACGTTTCCAAGCAAAGCGCGCCGGACACCCTGGTGGCTGCCGTCAACCGCGTGCTCGCCGGCGGCCGCTACGTCAGCCCCGCGCTCGCCGAACACCTCGCGGGCACGCTGGCCGGCGGCATGCAGGAGGCCTCGCACGACGCCCTCTCCAACCGCGAGCTCCAGGTCCTCAAGATGATCGCCAACGGCATGACGCTGAAGGAGATCGGCGCCGAACTCGCCCTCAGCGAGAAAACCGTGGCCACCTACCGCGCCCGGATATCGGAAAAGATGGGCCTGCCCACCAACGTGGACCTCACCCGCTACGCCATGCGGCACGGTCTGGTCGAGTGAGCGCCCGGTTTCATCCCTCCGCGAGCAGTTTCCGGAAGTAGCCGATGGTGGAGTCCAACCCGGCGTCGAGGGAAACCGTGGGTTGCCAGCCGAGTTCGGCCTTCGCCAGGGTGATGTCTGGCTGGCGTTGCTTCGGATCGTCGCCGGGCAGGGGCAGGAAGGTGATTTTCGAGTGTCCACCGACTTTTTTGAGCACCATCTCCGCGAGTTCGAGCATGGTGAACTCGCCCGGATTGCCGATGTTGACCGGGCCGACGAGCGACGGGTGGTTCATCAGGCGGACGAAGCCCTCGATCAGGTCATCGACGTAGCAGAACGAGCGCGTCTGGGTGCCGTCGCCATAGATGGTGAGATCCTCGCCCTTGAGCGCCTGGACGATGAAGTTGGAGACGACCCGCCCGTCGTCCGGCAGCATCCGCGGCCCGTAGGTGTTGAAAATGCGGACCACGCGGATGTCCACGCCGTTTTGCCGGTGGTAATCGAAGAACAGGGTCTCGGCGCAGCGTTTCCCCTCATCATAGCAGGCGCGGATGCCGATCGGATTGACGCTGCCCTTGTAACTCTCCGGCTGCGGGTGGACTTCCGGATCGCCATACACCTCCGAGGTGGAGGCTTGGAACACCCGTGCCCGCACCCGTTTCGCCAGACCGAGGCAGTGGATCGCGCCCATCACCGAGGTCTTGGTGGTTTTGATCGGGTTGTGCTGGTAGTGCGGCGGAGACGCCGGGCAGGCGAGGTTGTAAATCTGGTCCACCTCAAAGCGAAACGGCTCGGTGACATCGTGGCGGACCAGCTCGAAGTAGGGGCTTTCCAGCAGATGGGCGATGTTGCGTTTCCTACCGGTGAAGAAATTGTCGAGACAGATGATTTCGTGCCCCTCTCGGAGCAGTCGCTCGCAGAGGTGGGAACCGAGGAAACCCGCGCCGCCGGTGATCAGGATTCGCATGCCCGGGACAGCACCACCCCGAAACGCCGAAATCAAGGCATCTCAATGGGTTCCCACGCGATCACGTCATTCAGTTCAAATATTATTGAACAAACGGACCCCCATCCTATCCTCCGCCCTTGTGAACCTTCCGGCCGACGGAAATACCGCCAGCACCCAGGATCTCGACGTGATCGAGCGCCAGGTGGTGGCGTTTTTCGTGGACGGGGTGAAGGTTTTGGGCCTGCCCCGGTCGATCGGGGAAATCTACGGGCTGCTGTTCATTTCCCGCGAAGCACTCTCGCTCGACGACCTTGTCCGGCGGCTGAATATCAGCAAAGGCTCCGCCAGCCAGGGCCTGCGCATGCTCAAGAGTCTCGGCGCCGTCCGCGAGGCCCACGGCAACAACGGCACCGAGCGCCGGACCTACTACGAGCCCGCCGTGGAACTCAAACGCCTCGTCGGCGGCTTCATCCGCGAGCAAATCCGCCCGCACCTCGACAGCGGGAAATCCAAGATCAGCCAAATCGCCCACGCTGCCAATGATCTGGACGATCCCGACCAGCGCCGTTTCCTGACCGACCGGATCGAGCGCCTCGAACAATGGATGCGCAGCGGCGGCCGGGTGCTCCCTCTCCTGCAGAAAATCCTCGGCCAATGAACCCCGCTTCCCACCAGATACCGGAATGGTATTGCGTCCGGACCCAGACCAAGCGCGAACACATCGCCGCCGGGCACCTCCGCGAGCTGGAGGGCATCGAGGTTTTCTGCCCGCGCCTGCGCTACCGCAAGGCCACCCGCCGCGGCAAAATCTGGTGGGTGGAGCCGCTGTTTCCCGGCTACCTGCTCGCGCGTTTCAATCTGGCGGAAAGCGAGCGCGCCGTTACCTTCTGCCAGGGCGTGCGCGGCTTGGTGCGCTTCGGCAACGAGATTCCGGCGATCAGCACGACCTTCGTCCAATCCCTGCGCGATGAAATCCGCAACCGCGCCGATGATGACGATGAACTCTTCTCCGTCACTCCGGCCATCGAAACCGGCGACGAGGTCGAAATCGCCCACGGCCCGCTGCAAGGCATGCGCGGCACCGTCCTCACCGTCGCCCCCGCCGCCGAGCGCGTGAAAATCCTACTCGAATTCCTTGGTCACCCGCAAGCCGTGGATGTGGACCTGTTTTCCATCCTGCTTCCCCGCCGCCCGGTGCCCTGATGCTTCCGTTTCCTGGAATGCGTCGCTCGAAACACATCACTCACACCCCACCCGTGGTTTCCTCTCACGCCCAGAGGATCGACCAAGGGCGGCAGCGTGACCGGAACCCTCCCACCTCCTGACTCCCCACCCATGAAGAAACTGTTCATCGCCGGTCACCGCGGCATGGTCGGCTCCGCGCTCGTCCGCGAGGCGGCGAAACGCGGCGGCTTCGATCTCATCACCGCCACCCGTTCGGAACTCGACCTCTGCGACCAACAGGCGGTTTTCACTTATCTATCAGACCGGCGACCGGACGTCATGATCATCGCCGCCGCAAAGGTCGGCGGCATCCATGCGAACTCGACCTATCCCGCCGATTTCATCTACGAAAACCTCACCATCGCCGCCAACCTCGTCGAAGGCGGCCGCCGCGCCGGGGTTTCCCGGGCGCTCTTCCTAGGATCGTCCTGCATCTATCCGAAAATGGCTCCGCAGCCGATGCCCGAGGACTGCCTCCTCACCTCGCCCTTGGAAATCTCCAACGAGGCCTATGCCATCGCCAAGATCGCCGGCTTGAAACTCTGCCAGCACTACCGCGCGCAACACGGCCTGATGTATCACAGCGCGATGCCCACGAACCTCTACGGCCCCGGCGACAACTACCACTCGGAAAACTCCCACGTCATCCCGGGACTCATCCGCCGCTTCCATGAGGCGACCCAACGCGGTGACGCCTCCGTCACCATCTGGGGCACCGGCACACCGCGACGCGAGTTCCTCCACACCGACGACCTCGCCGCCGCCTGCTTCCATCTGCTCGAACTCGACAACCCGCCCGACTGGGTGAACGTCGGCACCGGCACCGATCTCACCATCCGCGAACTCGCCGGCCTCGTCGCCGAAACCGTCGGCTTCACCGGCGAAATCCTCACCGATCCGACCAAACCCGACGGCACACCGCGCAAGCTGCTGGATATCTCAAGAATCCGGGCCACCGGCTGGCAACCGCAGGTCGCCTTCCGCGACGGACTCGCCGCCGCCTATCAGGATTTCCTCGCCTCACTTGAAAGCGGCGAGGCGAGACTTTGAATCGCCAAACTCCCGCGGCGGAAACATCCTTACCATGCGTCCACCCGTCCAAGTCGAGCGCCTGCGCGAATTCATGGCCGCGCTCGGACGCGAAACCTCGGGAGAAGGCCGCGTTTATCTAACAGGCGGCGCGACCGCGCTCCTCTACGGCTGGAGGCCCATGACCGTTGACATCGACCTGAAGGCCGATCCGGAGCCGTCGCGTTTCTTCGAAGCGATCGCCCATCTCAAGGATGCCCTGCGAATCAATGTGGAACTGGCCTCGCCCGCCGACTTCATCCCGGAATTGCCCGACTGGCGCTCTCGCTCTGTTTTCATTGAGAGGCACGGCAAAATCGATTTCTACCACCTCGACCCCTACAGCCAGGCACTGTCGAAGTTATCACGAGGACATCCGCGAGACCTGACGGACGTTGACGCGATGGCGACCGCCGGATTGATCCGCAAAGACCGCTTGCTTAGCCTGTTCAACCTGATCAAAGCCGATTTGATCCGCTATCCCGCCATCGATCCGCCTTCATTCGCGAGAGCGGTCATGGCGTTTGCCGACCGGATGGAAGGACCGCAGAAATGACCCACGACCTGTCACTTCTCAGCGGCTTGCCTGGCGAGGAGCTGATACTGAAAGGACTCGCGGACCTCGCGGAAGGCCGACACACCATCGAGACGTGCTTGGTCAGAATCGCCGTCAACCGCCTGTCTCGTCTTGGCATTTCGCTGCCAGACGGAATCTCAACTGAAAACGCCGAACTGGAACTTTATGCCCTTCTTGCACCCATGGGCAACAACGCCCATTCCACCTACAACTCCATGATCCGCCAACTGATCAGTTTCGAACAATCCCTCGACCATCGCATCACCCGCGCGGCCTGAACACACTCCCAACACCCCTCCACCCCATGAAAAAAGCACTTATCACCGGCATCACCGGACAGGACGGTTCCTACCTCGCCGAGTTTCTTCTCGAAAAAGGCTACGAGGTCCACGGCATCAAGCGCCGCGCCTCGCTCTTCAACACCCAGCGCGTCGATCACATCTACGAGGATCCCCATGTCGAAAACTCGCGCTTCCGCCTGCACTACGGCGACCTGACCGACAGTTCGAACCTTACCCGCATCCTCAGCGAGGTGCAGCCGGACGAAGTGTATAACCTCGGCGCGCAGTCGCACGTCGCGGTTTCCTTCGAAGCGCCTGAATACACCGCGGATGTGGACGCCATCGGCACGCTGAGACTGTTAGAGGCGATCCGTTTCCTCGGCCTGGAGAAGAAAACCCGTTTCTATCAGGCATCCACCTCCGAGCTTTACGGCCTGGTGCAGGAGATCCCCCAGAAGGAAACCACCCCGTTCTATCCCCGCTCGCCCTATGCGGTCGCGAAGCTCTACGCCTACTGGATCACCGTGAACTACCGCGAGTCCTACGGCATCTACGCCTGCAACGGCATCCTCTTCAACCACGAGTCCCCGCGCCGTGGCGAGACCTTCGTCACCCGCAAGATCACCCGCGGCGTCGCCAATATCGCCCAGGGCCTCGAACGCTGCCTGTTCCTCGGCAACATGGATTCCCTCCGCGACTGGGGCCACGCCAAGGACTACGTCCGCATGCAGTGGATGATGCTCCAGCAGGAGGCACCCGAGGATTTCGTCATCGCCACCGGCAAACAAATCTCCGTGCGCGAGTTCGTTCGCATGACCGCCGCCGAAGCGGGCATCACCGTCGATTTTTCCGGCAACGGCGTGGATGAAATCGCCACCGTCACCGCCATCACCGATGCGGCGAAGGCCCCTGCGGTCAAACCGGGCGATGTCATCGTCCGCGTCGATCCCCGCTACTTCCGCCCCGCCGAGGTGGAAACCCTGTTGGGCGATCCGGCCAAGGCAAAGGAAAAGCTCGGCTGGGTGCCGGAAATCACCGTCGAGGAGATGTGTGCCGAGATGGTCGCCTCGGACCTCGACACCGCCCGCCAGCACGCCCTGCTCAAATCCCACGGCCACAAGGTGGCGGTGGCCAAGGAGTGAACGGAGCGCGGAATTCATTCCCGCCCGCCCCTATATCAGGATTCCAATACCACAACCCATGCGCAAAGTCTTCATCTCCGGCTGTTATGACATTCTCCACGCCGGACACTTGCAGTTCTTCGAGGAAGCGAGGGCGCTCGGGGATTATCTCGTCGTTTCCTTCGCCTCATCCGAAGTCCTGTGGTTCCACAAGCGCCGCAAGCCGTCGATTCCGGACGATCACAAGTTCGCCCTGCTGCAGGGCATCCGCGTGATCGACGAGGTCGTCATCGGTCACGGACTGGAGGAGGGCATTGATTTCCGCGAGGACTTCCTGCGCATCCGCCCCGATCTGCTCGTCGTCACCGAAGATGACAAATACGCTCCGCTCAAACGCGCGCTGTGCGCCGAGGTTGGCGCGGAATATGTGGTGCTTCCAAAGACACCGCCGAAATTCGCGCCGGTTTCCACCAGCTCGATCGTCCGCTGGGTACAGGCACCCACCGAAGCGCCGCTGCGCGTGGACTTCGCCGGCGGCTGGCTCGACGTGCCGCGTTTCTCCCGCCATGGTGAATACGTGGTGAACTGTGCGGTTTCCCCGCTGGTTTCCCTCCGCGAGTGGCCCTACGAGAAACAGGCGGGCCTCGGCGGCAGCGGCGCGTGGGCGCTGCTCAATGGCAAGGATGGCGTCGATTCGGAAATCGATCTCGGCGTCGGCTGGCAGGATCCCGCGGTCATCCGCGAGACCGGTCTCTGCGTGTGGCGGTCCGGGCATCGCCCGGTGCTGGACTTCAAACACAACGGTGACTTCCTCGCCGGCCGCATGGCCATTTACTGGACCGGAAAACAGCATGACACCCCCGGTGTGGCGAATCTGCCCCGGGACTACGACAGCATCGCCCGAAGCGCGCGCATCGCCCGCGAAGGAGCCCATCACGCGGATATCTTCCGTCTGGCCGAAGGCGTCCGCGCCTATCACGCCACCCAACTCGCCGAGGGCATGGACCCGCTGCCGGAAATCCAAAGCGCCATCGCCACCAAATACTGCGGCGGCGGTTATGGCGGTTACGCTCTCTACCTGTTCGCCGATCCCGCCGAGCGCGACATCGCCATCGCCAAGCATTCGGACATGCGCCCGGTCGAACCCTTCTGCAGGGTTTGAACGACACTCTCTTTGTTTCAAATTTCATGCTTCGGATTTAGTGCTTCGAATTCCCGTCATCGGCCTGCCAGTCGCCGCGACCAACTACGCGGGCGCCGTCTCGTGGGTTCTCGATCACGCGGCGAAAGGCGACCGGTCCTACGCCGTCGAAGCCGCCAACACCCACGTCGCGGCACTCGCAAGACACGATCGGGATTTCGGCGAATCCATGTCGCGCTTCGATCTGGTCGTTCCCGACGGCATGCCGCTCATCTGGTCGATCAACCGCAAACTTCCTCCGGCAGAGAAACTGACAGACCGGGTTTACGGCCCGACCCTCATGCTCGAAACCCTCAGGAGCACCATGGGCCGACCGGAGTTCCGGCATTTTCTGTTAGGCGGAAGGCAGGCCACCCTTGGAAAACTCACCGCCATTTTCGCGAATCGTTTCCCCGGAGCGGTCGTCGCCGGCTCCTACTCGCCTCCATTCGGCGAATGGCCGGAGGACGAATTCGAACGGATCACCACGATGATCCGCGAATCCCGCGCCAACCTGATCTGGGTCGGCATGGGCTGCCCCAAACAGGAACACTGGATCGCCCGCCACAAGCACCTTCTGCCGCCGGGAGTCTATTTCGGAATCGGCGCGGCCTTCGCCTTCCACGCCGGCGAAGTCCGGCAGTCGCCACCCGCCTTACAACGACTCGGCCTTGAGTGGGCCTACCGCCTCGCGATGGAACCGCGACGCCTCTTCAAACGCTATCTTATCTATAACTCGCTCTTCTTGTATCATCTTCTCCGCGACCGAATGTCCGGATCCTCCGTCTCTCCCAACCGCTGAACACCCCCCGAATACCACCCATGCAAATCAAGTCCATCTGCTGCCTCGGCGCCGGCTATGTCGGCGGTCCCACCATGGCCATGATCGCCGCCAAGTGCCCTGACATCCAGGTCACCGTCTGCGATTTCAACCAGGCCCGCATCGACGCCTGGAACTCGGAGCACCTGCCCGTCTACGAACCAGGCCTCCATGAGGTCGTCGTTTCCGCTCGTGGCAAAAACCTCCATTTCACCACCGATCTCAAGCCCGCCATCGCCGCTGCGGACCTGATCTTCGTCTGCGTCGGCACCCCCACCAAATCCTACGGCATCGGCGCGGGCCGCGCGGCGGACCTCCGCTATATCGAATCCGCCGCCCGGATCATCGCGGAGGTATCCTCCGGCCATAAGATTATCGTGGAAAAGAGCACCATTCCGGTGAAAACCGCCACCGCCATCCAGGCGATCCTCGCGGCGAACTCGGTGAGCAGCGCCTCCTTCCAGGTGCTGTCGAACCCCGAGTTCCTCGCCGAAGGCACTGCTGTTTCAGACATGGAAAACCCGGACCGGATCCTCATCGGCGGCGAGCAGACCCCCGAGGGACTGGATGCCATCGAGGCGCTCGTTTCCGTCTACGCGCGATGGGTGCCCCGTGAGAGAATCATCACCACCAACCTTTGGTCGTCAGAGCTTTCCAAGCTCGTTGCCAACGCCTTCCTCGCCCAGCGGATTTCATCCATCAACTCCATCTCCGCCCTGTGCGAGGCCACCGGAGCGGACGTCGATGAAGTCGCGCGCGCCATCGGTGCCGATTCCCGGATCGGCCCGAAGTTTCTCAAATCATCCGTCGGTTTCGGCGGATCCTGCTTCCAGAAGGACATCCTCAACCTCGTCTATCTCTGCGAGTCCTTTAATTTGCCCGAAGCCGCCGCCTATTGGCGCTCGGTGGTCTCAATGAACGATTGGCAGAAGTCGCGGTTCGTCGAGAAGATCGTCCGCACTCTGTTCAACACCGTCTCCGGCAAACGCATCGCCGTGCTCGGCTTTGCCTTCAAGAAGGACACCAACGACACCCGGGAGTCCGCCGCCATCAACATCGTGCGTGATCTCGTTGCGGAAAACGCCCATGTCGTCATCTATGATCCGCGCGTTCCCGAGGAAACCATCCATCGCGACCTCTTGGAAGTGGGAGTTCCGCAGGACATCATCAAGTTCAACGTCGAGATCGCACCGGACCCCTACACCGCCGCCAAGGATGCCCACGCGCTGGCCACCCTCACCGAGTGGGACGAGTTCCGCACGCTCGATCTCGCCCGTCTTTACGACCTCATGCTAAAGCCCGCTTTCATCTTTGACGGCCGGGCCATTCTCCCCGCCGCCGCCCTGAAGGAACACGGATTCGATGCTTTCATCATCGGCAAGGGCAAATGAGGAAATCGAGGAAAGTGGGGGAATCGCGATCAATGGCCATTGTCAGGCGGATGTTCCCGCCCCACCATACCGGCATCTCCCATGTCGAATATCCATCCTGAGTTCCACCGCTTCCTCAACCGCCAGGAAAAGGAACGGCTGCTCGGCCAGCGCGGCATCGTCGTCTGGCTCTGCGGCCTTTCCGGTTCGGGGAAATCGACCATAGCCAATGCGGCGGAACGGGTCCTGTACCAACAGGGGCGTTTCACCACCATTCTCGATGGTGACAATCTCCGCACCGGCCTCAACTCGAACCTCGGGTTCACCGACGAGGACCGGTTGGAAAACATCCGCCGCTTTGCCGAGGTCGCCAAAATCTTCGTGTCACAAGGAATCATCACCTTCGTGTCCGCCATCACCCCCCGCGGCGAGTTGCGCGACCTCGCCCGCGGACTGCTCGGCCGGGATCTTTTCGAAGTGTATGTGAAAGCCAGCTACGAGGTCTGCGAGAAACGAGACGTCAAGGGCCTCTACGCCAAGGCCGCGAGGGGGGAAATCCAGCATTTCACCGGCAAGGACGGTTCATTCGAAGCTCCCCAGACCGCGGATCTGGTCATCGACACCGAGAAAACCACCATCGAGGACGCGGCCTTCGAACTTCTCGAAGCCATCCGCGAACGCATCAGTCTCCCTCAAGCCTGACTTCAATCCAAGGCCTCGCACCACGAAACCATCCCATTCATCCCAGGCGGTCATCACCCACCGCTTCCCTCCCCAAGCATGGCGGCCATTTGGCCGCCATTTTTGTTTTCCAAGTCTCATCCCCACTCGAAATCCAACCACTCTCAGCCAATTCATTACCAAACCACCCCATTTACTAATTATTCTTGACCCACCCCCCGCTCCGTCCTACGCCCCGTGGCGCCCCACATGCCTACTTACAACCTGAGCCATCTCGACCAACTGGAAGCCGAAGCGATCTTCGTGCTCCGGGAAACCGCCGCCCAATTCGAGAATCCCGCGCTACTTTTTTCCGGCGGCAAGGACTCCATCGTCATGGCTTGGCTGGCCCGCAAAGCCTTCTGGCCGGCCCGCATGCCCTTCCCGCTGGTCCATATCGATACCGGCCACAATTTCCCCGAAACGATGACCTACCGCGACGAATTCGTGGAACTCATCCGCGCCAATCTCGTCGTCGGTCTCGTCCAGGAATCCATCGACACCGGCCGCGTGGTCGAGGAAAAGGGCCCCAACGCCTCGCGCAACAAGCTGCAGACCGTCACCCTGCTCGACACCATCGAGAAACACCAATACGACGCCTGCCTCGGCGGCGGACGCCGTGACGAGGAAAAAGCCCGCGCCAAGGAGCGCTTCTTCTCCCACCGCGACGACTTCGGCCAGTGGGATCCGAAGAACCAACGCCCGGAACTTTGGAACCTCTTCAACGGCCGCAAGCATCCCGGTGAGCATTTCCGCGTGTTCCCGCTCTCGAATTTCACCGAGATGGACATCTGGATGTATATCAAGCGCGAAAAGATCCCCCTTCCCTCGATCTATTTCTCCCACGAGCGGGAAATCTTCGAGCGCAACGGCCAGATCCTCGCCGTCACCGAGTTCCTCAAGCCCCAGGAGCACGAAACCGTGGAGAAACGCATCGTCCGCTTCCGCACCATCGGTGACGCCACCTGCACCGGTGCCGTCGAATCCCGCGCCGCAGACCTCGACGACGTCATCGCCGAAGTCGCCGCTGCCCGCCAGACCGAACGCGGCACCCGCGCCGACGACAAACGCTCGGAAACCGCCATGGAAGACCGCAAGAAGGAAGGGTATTTCTGATTTGTAGCGGCGGCCTATGACTGCCGCTTCTTTGCCCCATGCCCGCGCCCACACAAGCCTCCATCTGGAAAACGATGACGCCCTCGGAGAAATACAATCTCCTGGCTGCCACCGTGCGGCAGGCGCGCGAACTGAAACGCATCGGCATCCGTCTCCGCCGCCCCAATGCCTCCCCAGAGGAAGTGGAAAAGGAACTCGCGCGCATCTGGCTCCATGCAAGACCCTGATTTCATTTCCTTGTTTGTCGCCCCGCTGGAAAAATCCGGGATCCGCTACCTGATCACCGGTTCCGTGGCGAGTTCGATCTACGGTGAGCCTCGAAACACGCTCGACATCGATCTGGTCGTGTTAATCCAGCAGGACCAGATACCACTTCTTCACCAATTGTTCCCGGATGAGGATTTCTACCTGCCCCCTGCTGACGTCATCGCCATCGAAGCAAGGCGCGACGCTCACGGTCACTTCAATATCATTCATCATCACACCGGCTTGAAAGCGGACATTTATCTGTCCCGCAATCATCCCGCACTCCCTTGGGCGCTGGAAAACGCCCGTCGAGTCGAAACCACCGCCTGCGAGATCTCTATCGCGCCACCCGAATACGTCATTCTGCGCAAACTCGAATTCTATCGCGAAGGAGGTTCGCAAAAACACCTCCGCGATATCGCCGGCATGATCGAACAACAGGAACTCGACCACACATTCCTCGACCACGCGCTCAGCCAACTCCACCTCGAACCCCAGTGGCAAGCCGCCCTCGCCCTCACGGAGCGCGGACTTTAGTCCACCGGAAGCCCATCCCATCTTCAACCTCCAATTCCCTCTCACCACACCATGGACCTCCTCCGCTTCACCACCGCCGGTTCCGTCGATGACGGCAAATCCACCCTCATCGGTCGCCTTCTTTACGACTCCAAATCCATCTTCGAAGACCAGCTCGAAGCGATGGAGGAATCCTCGCGCAAACGCGGCGACGAAAACGTCAACCTCGCGCTTCTGACGGACGGCCTCAAGGCCGAGCGCGAGCAGGGCATCACCATCGACGTCGCCTACCGCTACTTCGCGACTCCAAAGCGCAAGTTCATCATCGCCGACACACCCGGGCACATTCAATACACCCGCAACATGGTGACCGGCGCGTCCACCGCCAACCTCGCCATCATCCTCATCGACGCGCGCAAGGGCGTCATCGAGCAGACCAAGCGCCACAGTTTCATCGCCAACCTGCTGCGCATCCAGCACATCGTGCTCGCGGTGAACAAGATGGACCTCGTGGAATACTCCGAGGAGGTCTATAACCAGATCGTCTCCGACTACCGCGACTTCGCCTCGCGTCTGGATAACATCGTGGACATCCAGGACATTCCGATCTCCGCGCTCAACGGCGACAACGTCGTGGACAAGTCGGAAAACATGCCCTGGTACCAAGGCCCCACCTTCCTCTATCATCTCGAGCACGTTTACGTCGGCGGCGAGGAGAACCATGTGGACGCCCGTTTCCCCGTGCAGTGGGTCATCCGCCCGATGTCCGACGAGTGGCATGACTTCCGCGGCTACGCCGGTCGCGTCGCCGGCGGCGTCTTCAAGCCCGGCGACGAAGTCACCGTCCTGCCCTCCGGCTTCAAATCCGTCATCAAGGCCGTTCACACCGCGGACGGCGAGCGCGAGGAAGCCTTCGCCCCGCAATCCGTCACGCTCACCCTCGCCGATGAGATCGACATCTCGCGCGGCGACATGCTGGTGAAGGCCAACAACCAGCCGAACGTCAGCCAGGACATCGAGGCCATGATCTGCTGGTTTTCCCCGCGCCCGATGGCCCATCGCGCCAAGCTCATCCTGCGCCACACCACCCTGGAAACCAAAGCCATCGTCCAGGAGGTGAAATACCACGTGGACATCAACACCCTGCACAAGGTCGAACATGTCGAGAGTTTCGAGATGAACGACATCGGCCGCATCACCATCCGCACCGCCGTCCCGCTCATCCACGACTCCTACCGCCGCAACCGCATCACCGGTTCCTTCATCCTCATCGACCCCGGCACCAACGAAACCGTCGCCGCCGGGATGATCGTCTGAGGGCTTCGGGGCAACCAAAACGCGGATTGATCATCGGCCTTGCGCCGCGCATCGTCCCCGCATGCCGTGACGGCACGGATGCCGTCACCACCCAGCCATGCGCGTCCTTTCCATCGACCCCGCCGTTCGGAACACCGGCTATGCCGTGCTTGAGGGTGACGCGCGCAAGCCCGTCGTGCTTGCGTACGAGACGATTTCCATTCCCCAGCGACTGAGCCAGTCCGCCGCGCTTTCCGCCATCCGCTCGCATCTGGCGAACGTGATCCACAAGTTCCAGCCGGACGAAGTCGCGGTGGAGAGCATCATCTATGTGCAATCCCACCAGACCGCCATCACCATGGGCGCGGCACGGGCCGCCGCACTCATCGCCGCCGCCGACCACGGACTGCCGGTTTACGAGTATCCGCCCAAAAAAGTGAAAAGCGCGGTCGTCGGCAACGGCTCCGCGGACAAGTCACAGGTCGCCTTCATGGTGCGGGCGCTGTTAGGTCTCTCGGAAACCCCACCTCCGGATGCCGCGGACGCACTGGCCGTCGCCATCGCCCATCTTCAGGCGTCCGATCCGCTGAAGGCGAAACTCCTCGACCGCCGCCTCGTCTGACCAGGCCCATCATGCTCCAGATCCTGCATCTCCCGGAACCAATCTCCTACTCGGACGGCCTCCGCCTCCAGCAGGAACACCTGGATGCCCTACTCTCCGGCGACGGCGGAGAAACGGTCCTGCTGCTCGAACACGAGCCGGTTTACACCATCGGCCGCCAGCGCGACCAATCCTCGCTGCGCGATCCCGCCATGCTCCCCCACCCCGTGTTTGAAACCAACCGCGGCGGACAAGGCACCTACCACGGTCCCGGCCAACTCGTCGGTTATCCGATTCTCGACCTGAACCGGCGCGGCCGCGACCTTCACGGCCACCTCCGGCTGTTAGAGGAAGCGCTCATCCGCGCCTGCGCCGCCTTCGGTGTCACCGCCGGACGCCGCGAGGGACTCACCGGCGTCTGGGTGGAAAACCGCAAGCTCGCCTCGCTCGGCGTGGGCGTGAGGAAATGGATCACCATGCACGGCTTCGCGATCAACATCACCCGCGAAAGCCTTCCGCCGTTTCTCGCCATCACCCCGTGCGGCATCGACGGCGTGACCATGACCTGCCTCGAATCAGAAGCCGCCCGACCCATCACCGTCCGCGAGGCGTCCGACGTGGTGGAAACCGAGCTGCAACGCTTGTTCGGCAATCCTGCGAACGGGTGAACGGACTTTGCGGTTGTCGGGCTTGTGGTTCGTGGGTTAGGACTCGTGGCATGAAATCCTGTCTCGGATTGATTGCCGTGCTGACGGTGTTTGTCCTGGTCGTCGGCGGCGGGGGACTGATCTGGTATCTGAGCGAAACGGCGGAGTTTTCCCGCAAGGATGCAGTCGGCTCGGAAACCGCCGCGCCACCCAAGGCCATCCCGCGCGCCGAACCTCTGAGGGGGCCGGGGAATTCGCGGTAGCCGCCACGCTCAACGACGTTCCAGCTCGATCACGAAGCCCTCCGGATCGTCCGGCGATATGACGACGGTCCTCTTTCCAAACCGCAGCACAACCGTGCGGTTGAGATCCGTCACAAGCGGCCGGAAAAAACCGAGCGATTTGCTCCAATACCATCCCGTAAACGAAAACACCCCGCCGTTGCCGCATACGCGCAAGCACTTGGTCATGGCCTTCGGAAGCGCCTCCGCTGATATCAACCCGGAAAGGTCCAGGCGCGTCGTCCAGAACAAACGGCGGATCAACACCGCGTCGCTGGTGATGGCGTAACCACGAATCACAAACGGGAGGCAACATGCCAGGATCACAGGCAATGACCATTGGAGCAGCAGCACCACGGAACCCGCTTCAGCCGGGAAAACGAGCGGCCATCCCACCACGCTTGCGACCGACAGAACCACGAGTGTGAAGGACACGATCCGCAGAGCGGTCCCCCATGGCGCTTTGTAGGCTTTCATGCGCATATCGGATGAAACTGAAAACGGGAGTCCAAGCCCCATTCCTTTCACGTCGAAATTCACGGCACAGCTCGCTGTAAGGCCTCGCCGGATGCCCCGTATCTGACCGTCCGTCCATGAAACTCATCCTCACCCTGCTGCTCTCCGGCCTGGCTTGCGCCGCACCGCCCAATGTCGTGCTCATTTACGTGGACGACCTCGGATACGGCGATCTCGGCTGCTACGGATCGGAAGTCAACGACACGCCGCACATCGACCGTCTGGCCAAGGAGGGCATGCGATTCACTGACTACTACTCGGCGAGTCCGGTTTGCACGCCTTCGCGTGCGGCGCTGCTCACCGGTTGTTATCCGGGGCGGGTCGGATTCGATGTGTTCGGGCCGAAGAAGACCGCGTGGGTGCTGTTTCCCGCTTTCGCGGAGGGTTTGCACCCCGACGAGCGGACACTGCCTGAACTGCTGCGCGAAAAGGGCTATGCCACCTGTCACATCGGCAAGTGGCACCTCGGCGACCAACCGGAGCACCTGCCCACGCGCCACGGCTTCGACTCCTACTACGGCATCCCCTACAGCAATGACATGTGTGTGACCGAAAAACGCCGGAAGTATCCGCCGATGCCGCTGATGCGGAACGAAGAGGTGATCCAGCAGCAACCCACGCAGGCCGCGCTGATCGAACGCTACACGGAGGAGGCGGTGGCCTTCATCCGCGCGAACCGAACCAAACCGTTTTTCCTCTATCTCGCCCACCTTCATGTGCATCTGCCGCACTATGTGATGGAGCCGTTTGTTTCCAAATCGCGCAACGGCCGCTACGGCGCGGCCTTGGCTGCGGTGGATTGGAGCACCGGCGTGCTGATGGCCGAACTGCGGAAACTCGGCATCGAGAAAGACACCATCGTCATCTTCACGTCCGACAACGGCAGCCGCGCCCGCGGCGAAGGCGGCAGCAACGGGCCGCTGCGGGGCACCAAGGGACAAACGTGGGAAGGCGGCATGCGCGTGCCTTGTCTCGTCAAATGGCCCGCCAGGATTCCCGCCGGAAAAGCCAGCAACGCGCTGACTTCGGCGATGGATTTCCATCCGACGCTCGCCGCTCTCGCCGGACACGATGTTTCAACACTGCCGAAGCACGACGGCGTGGACCTCATGCCGGTGTGGAGTGGAGCGGATTCCTCCCGCGAGTTTTTCCATTACTTCCTGCGCAACGAACTCCATGCGGTTCGATCCGGGAAATGGAAACTCCGCCACGTCGTTGGCAACAACAACAAGGTCGATACCGCCAAGCTCGAACTCTACGATCTCACCGAAGATCCGGGCGAATCCCGCAACATCGCGGACCAACACCCGGATGTGGTCAAACGCCTCACCGCCGCCATGGCGGCAATGCGCGCGCAACTCGGCGATCCGAACTTCGGCGAGCAGGGAACCGAACGCCGCCAGCCCGCCGTTTCCAGCGATCCCAGGCCGCTGACCACCATTGAGGAGGACTATCCGGTGATCGAGCCGGAATACCACCTCAACGAAGCGGGTTGACCGGCAGGGGCATCGCTTGCATTGCCCGATCCGTGAAAATCTGACACAGTGCCGCCGCCATGAACATCGTCCTCGGCATCTCCGGTTCCATCGCGGCCTACAAGGCGGCCGAACTCGCCTCGCAACTCGTCAAGGCGGGCCACTCCGTTCACGCCGTGATGACCCGCGCGGCCACCGAGTTCGTCACTCCGCTCACCCTCCAGACGCTCACGCGGAATCCGGTGCTTGTTTCCCTCGAAGACGAGAAGCAGTCATGGAAACCCGGTCATATCGACCTGGCGGACCGGGCGGATCTTTTTCTCGTCGCCCCCGCCACGGCCAATCAGTTAGGCGAATTCGCCAACGGCCTCGCGCCCGATCCTCTCACGTCAATCTATCTCGCGCTGCCCCGCACCACACCGGTGCTCATCGCTCCGGCGATGAATGGCAAGATGTGGGATCATCCCGCCACCCGGCGCAATGTCGCCCGCCTGACGGAGGATGGCTGCCGCTTCATCGGCCCCGCCGAAGGCAGCCTCGCCTGCGGCTACGAGGGTCTCGGACGACTTGCCTCGGTGGAGGATATTCTAGCCGCCTGTGATGGCATCTCTGTGAGTGCCAATGGATAGCGCGAAGCCATTCGTCGCGGCATCTCTTTCGCTTCGACGGACATCCTCCTTCGCCTGGCGGCTATGGCGGGACAGGTAGTCCGCCGCTACATTCAGCTCATTCGCTGATGAAAAAACACCCGCCCTAACGAGGAAGGCGGGTGTTTGGGGAAACGAGTTTGTCAGGGCAACGATCACTCGCCGAGGCCGAAGCGCACGAAGCGGGTCACCGTGAGGGTGTCGCCGAGCTCCTTGCCCTTGGCTTCGAGAAGCTGGGTGACGCTCTGCTTGTCATCCTTCACGAAGGGTTGCTCAAGGAAGCAACTCTCGGCGAAAAACTTGCCAATCTGGCCCTTGAGGATGTTCTCGATGATGTTGGCGGGCTTGCCGCTCTCCGCAAGGCGGGCGCGGAAGATGTCCATCTCGGTGTCCACCACGCTTTGCGCGATGTCCTCGCGGCGCAATCCCTTCGGCGCGCAGGCGGCGATGTGCAGGGTGAGGTCCTTGACGAGTTCCTTGAAGGATTCGCTGTTCGCCGTCTCCGGCTTGGTGGTGCCCACTTCGATGAGCACACCGACCTTGCCCGGAGGGTGGATGTAGGAGGCGACCACTCCGCCCGATGCGGCGTCGTAGCGGACGTATTTGCGGAACTGGAGGTTCTCGCCGACTTCGACGACCTTGGCCTTGACGGTGTCCTCGAGCGAGAGTTCGCCCTGCTTCACGGCCAGCGCGGCGGTGTGGTCGACGGCGTTCGAGGCGGCCAGGGTGTCGGCGATCTCGGCGACAAAAGCCTGGAAGTTCTCGTTCTTGGAAACGAAGTCGGTTTCGCAGTTCACTTCCAGCAGGATACCGGCGTTGGCGCTGACGCGGGCGGTGATGATGCCCTCGTTGGCGGCGCGGTCGGCCTTGGCACCGGCCTTGGCGATGCCGCGCTCGCGCAGCAGCTTGATGGCGGCTTCGAGGTCGCCGTTGGTTTCGGTGAGGACTTTCTTGCAGTCCATCATGCCGGCGTTGGTCTTGTCGCGGAGTTCCTTGACGATGGCGGCTGAGATCATGTTCGTGTGGGGTCGTGTGAAAAGTTGATGGATGATGGGCGGGCGAATCGGAAAGCGACAGGCCCGCCCGAAGACGGATGTCAGTTGCGGCGCGCCTTGATCATCGCGTCCACCAGGTTCTGGAGGATGATGCGGATCGAGCGGATCGCGTCGTCATTGGCCGGGATCGGATAGTCCACGACGGCGGGATCGGCGTTGGTGTCCACGAGCGCCACGATGGGGATGCCAAGGCGGCGGGCTTCGGCGACGGCGATGGTTTCGCGGGCGGAGTCCACGATCACCACGGCGTCGGGCTTCCGGTCCATGTCACGCACGCCGCGCAGGTTGCGCAGGAGTTTCTCGCGCTCGCGGCCGAGGGCGGCGAGTTCCTTCTTGGACATGGCCTTGAACTCGGGCTGCTTCTCGATGTTTTCGAGATACTTGAGGCGCTCGACCGACTTGCGCACGGTGGCGCTGTTGGTGAGCATGCCACCGAGCCAGCGATGGTTGACGTAAAATTGTCCGGTGGCCTCGGCGGCCTCCTTGATGGCGTCCTGGGCTTGGCGCTTGCAACCGACGAAGAGCACCTTTTTGCCCTTGCCGTTCAGGTCGGCGAGGAACTCAGCGGCCTTGTCGAGCTGCTGGACGGTCTTCTCAAGGTTGATGATGTAGATCCCGCCTTTGTCCTTCATGAGGAAGGGCTTCATGCGCGGATTCCATTTCTTCGTCTGGTGGCCGTAGTGGACGCCGGCGTCCACCATTTCATTGATGAGGTCGTTGATCATGGGATGTGTTTGTCCCGCCTTGAATCAGGAACGGGCGATTCTCGAAGACACGCCGCATGCGGATTCCCCTTGGTCTTCGTTGGTGCGTTGGCGGCTAAAGGGGGCGCAGGGGATAGGACACGCCCCCCGGCTTGGCAAGGGGAAATCTCGTGATTGGGCGATTACTCCACCGTCGCCTTCAGGCAGGCGAGGATCGGGACGTCGGCAGGCGCCCAATCCAGTTCGGCCAGCTCGTCGCGTGGGCACCACCGGATTTCGTCGTGTTCCAGCGGCTGCGGGTGCCCTTCAACAATGTGGCAGAGGAAGGGAAACAGCCGGATGGTGATGGTTTCATAGGGCCACTCCACCTCGGGAAGAGCCCTGCCAACGGCCACTTCGATTCTCAGTTCCTCCCGCAACTCGCGGATCAAGGCCTCGTCCCGGCTCTCCCCGGAGTCGATTTTCCCCCCGGGGAATTCCCACAGACCGCCCAGATGTTTCCCGGCAGGCCTGCGGCAAACCAGGATGTTTCCATGGCCATCCTCCACCACCCCGCAAACGACATCGATCATCGGGCCGGAGCTTGGGCCCGCCGAATGATCCGTCAACCCATGATCGACCCACCGACAGGTCCACAGGATTTTGGGGCGGAATTCCGTCGCATGGCGAAATCGCGACGACCGCCGACGCGACGCTGGCGCAGGCGTCTTGACGCGCCATGGGCATGCCGTTTCGGGCTCCGATGGTCCGTCCACGACCTCGAAGCCGGGCGCATCAAGTCCCAACTCCGATGGGACGAGTGCCAAAACGCTCTTGGAACCACGAAGAATGGACCAGCCCGTCGAAGCTGGGCCCTGTTCGTTGCATTTCACCACCCCGGAAAAGGAAAGGCCGCCGGGGGTCCCTCCCCGGCGGCCGAATGTCATCTGAATTCGTCCACACCCATGGACTTGCAGACAACTGTGCTGTTACACCCTTACATGAAGAGCTTCGGTTACCCGTTGCTTTCGTAGGATTCAGACCTTCAACTTTTACAAACGTTCAAAGAATTCGAAAAAAAGTTTTTCCCTGCCCGGAATGCCGAACTTGGCACTTGGAAACCCGGCCCCCATTCCCGAATCTCCGCGCATGTCGCACAGTCACATCGATGTCCGCTACGTCGCCAATCTCGCCCGGCTGGAGCTGAGCGACGAGGAGGTCGCCGTTTTCCAACCCCAGCTCGAAGCCATTCTCGGGCACGTGGACGCGTTGAAACG
>Ga0315904_10000903_pt1 | contig 47260 bp, 78 predicted proteins | sample LakEriMetagenome_6_FD_203529 | JGI IMG/M metagenome (GOLD analysis project Ga0315904, IMG submission 203529) | Freshwater fungal communities from buoy surface, Lake Erie, Ohio, United States - Buoy 12 MA120 | ecosystem: Environmental > Aquatic > Freshwater > Lake | place: USA: Lake Erie, Ohio...
CCATAAATTCCTATTTCGCAAACTTTTTCACAGACAGTGAGCGCCAAGAGTTTGGTTTGTCGCAACTGTCTGATGAGTTCAAAAAGTTGGGTGTCGCACTGCCGGATTCCCGTCAAGGATTCCGAGATTTAGTTGAGGGCATCGACATCAGCAGCGCCGCAGGGCAGAGTCTTTACGCGTCCCTCATAAACCTCAGCGATGAGTTTGCATCATTAGTGCCAGCAGTAGATGCTGCGTCTGCGGCGGCTGAAGCTGCTGCTAATGCCGCCGCAGAAACGAAAAAGGCATGGGATGAACTATTCACAAATGCAGGGATAGGCATTGGATCAATTTCCAGCGTCCTACGTGATGGACTGACAGGTCGGCTCACACAAGAAGACCTCGGGAAAAGACTCTCAGACATTGTCATTAACGGTTTTAACAACGCTTTGGCAAACGGTGTTGCAGACAACATCACTCAGTCATTCACAACAAAAATCATCGGCCCAATGTTGCAGGCTATTGCGGCTGGCGGCGTGGTCAGCTCTGCTGTTTCGCAGGCCACGATTGATGACTTTATTGCTCAAGCAGAGGCGCAAATAAAGCTCTATACCCAAGTTATTTCAAGCCCTGCCGTACAAGCTGCACTAACTCAGCTAAACACCGGATTGAATGGCGTCACATCAGCCATGAGCGGGCTGACCGGAAGCCTTCAGGGTGTTGCCGCTGCTGCCGCAGAGGTCAATAAATACACCGCCAACGGTGCAGACGTGGCTCGGGCAAATGCGCCATGGATACAGGCGGCAGAGGACGCGGAAAGAGCGGCAAGAGAAGGTAGCTCAGCGTTCTCAAGTCTGGCCGACGCGCTCTCAGAAGAGATGAAGCGCATTCGTGGTGAGATTTACGGGCTTGGCGAAGACGGACAAGCATTCTCACTTGCTCAGTTTGCAACGTTGACGGCTCAGGCCAGGGCCGGTAGCGCAGACGCCGCCAAGCAGCTGCCTGGTGCCAGCCAAGCATATCTATCCATCGCAAAAGACAACGCAGCGACTTTGCAGGACTTCCGGCGTCAACAAGCGTATGTGTACGGGAGCCTGGCTGAAACGAATTCAGTGCTTGGCATGAGCGGGAGCATTGACTCACCAATAAGCGGGACGGGAAGCACATTCCTAGCGCAAAACGGGATCGGTCAGCAATCTTCAGTGCAACTGCTTCAAGAGATTCAAACAATGCGAACGATTCTTGAAAACACTCAGCAACAGTTGCTAAGACTCCAAGAGGACAGCAACACCAACACCAAAAAGACCGCAGATCTTTTGGTACGTGTCACGGAGAACGGTGATGCCATGCTTGTGAGGGACGCAACATGATCGTCATACCACCAGTTGCGATAACCGATTCTCTACTTGTCAGCAGCACAGCGTTTGAGGTTGCTCCAGCGGCCTACAACAGTGGCACAACTTATGCGCTCGGGGCATTCGCAAGTGTTGCCGGTTCTGCTGGGCTGATCACTGTTTACAAATCACTGCAAAACGGCAACCTCAACAAGACACCAGCGTCAAACCCTTCTTGGTGGGCCTACCACTGCGATACATACCAGCAGTATTCAGGAGGCACGACATACGCCTTAGGAGACGTTGTTATTGATGCAACAGCGCACAAGGTATATGAAAGCCTTGCCGCCTCAAACACTGGTAACGCGCTGACTGACGCCACCAAGTGGCTTCACACCGGAACCACAAACAAGTGGGCGATGTTCGACTTTGATCGAAGCATCGGAACGTCACAGGCTTCACCTCTTGTTGTCTCATTCACACCTGGCGAGCGAATTGATTCCATCGCAATCCTTGGTGTTGTTGGGACAAGCGTCCAGGTTGATATGGAGGTCTCAGCCTCTGTTGTGTACACCAGAACAGCGTCCATGACTGGTCGAGAAACACTCTCATGGAGTGATTACTTCTTCGGAAACTTTGACCAAAATCCAAGCCTTTTGTTGACTGATCTTCCGCCGTTTGCAAACGCGACGGTGACGGTAACCATAACCGGGTCGAGTGTCTCTTGTGGTGCATGTGTTGTAGGGCGTGCAATAAACATCGGAGAGGTGCAGTACGGGGCGACAAACGATGCCCTGAACTTCTCACGCATTGAACGAGACGATTTCGGTAACGGGACATTGAATCGCAGAAAGATTGTCCCAAAGACAAATCAAACGCTTTTCTTTGAAAAGTCCATGACAAACAAAGTTATTGCCGTCAGGAAGTCATTAAACGCAGCCCCCGCAGTTTGGAGCGGTCTTGTTGACACAGGTGATGGGTACTTCGACGCACTTCTGATCCTTGGTATCTACAAGCAATTTGAAGTCAGCCTTAAAGAGCCATCGCACGGGACTCTAAACCTTGAACTTGAGGAAATGTAATGCCAGCAACGACGCCACCAACCATAGACGCGCTGCCAACGCCGCCACAGACAACAGACATTGCGAACTTCGACACCCGTGCAGACGCATTTTTGACGGCTTTAACACCATGGCAAACAGATGTTGAAGCTGTTGCAGATAACGTCTACGACAATGCAGCGTTTGCAGAAAGCCAAGCTACAGCGGCTGCATCCAGTGCGAGCACTGCAACAACTCAGGCAGGTATCGCGACGACACAAGCGAGTAATGCAGCAGCGTCTGCCGTCAGCGCAATCAATGCCCCAGGCACAAGCGGTACTAGCACCACAAGTACCACCATTGGCACTGGCAGCAAAACGCTAACCACACAAACCGGCAAAGCGTTTGTCGTCGGGCAGTCTGTGACCATTGCCCGCACCAGTGATCCTGCGAACCAACGCATGAGCGGCGTAATCACCGCATACAACAGCGGAACAGGCTCCATCACTGTGTTGGTGGCTGTTGTTTTTGGATCTGGAACGTTCACTGATTGGACCATCAGCCTTGGCGCCACAGTTGTTCAAACAGCGTCGCCAGTAGGCTCAAACGTTTGCCACAACAGCGGATTCCGAGTTAACCAACGTTCCGTGTCGGGAACTGTCACTCTTGCCGCAAATCAATTTGGGCACGACCGCTGGAAAGCGGGTTCCTCTGGTTGCACATACACATTCTCAAAAACCAACGGCATTACGACACTGAACATATCAGTCGGGTCCTTGCTCCAGGTGATTGATGGCGAGGAATTGAGGACGGGGACTTACACGCTTTCTTGGACCGGTACAGCCCAAGGCAAGATAGGCGCAGGCTCCTATTCGTCATCTGGTGTTAATGGTTCTGTTACTGGCGGCACAAACATCAACATCGAGTTCAACACCGGAACTCTTTCGCAGGTCCAGTTTGAGCCAGGTTCATCGCCAACGGCATACAACGTCATAGACCAAACAGAAGAGCTTTTGACTTGTCAGCGATACCTGCCAGTCACTGACACAGTACACCTGAACGGGCAGGCATACACAACAAGTGCGGCTTACTTCCATTGCGATTTTCGGGTCCCGTGCAGGATCGCGCCGACCGGTCTGCTGTTGACTGGAGGGTTGTCAAGCTACAGCGTCACAAACGCGTCGTTCTCTTATACGGCGATGACGGGTGGTGCAATTTCATTCGGTAGCGCGTCTGTCGGCGGCGGTAGTCTGACTGCCGCTCCAAGTAGTTCGATCTTTGTCGCTGGAGATGCATCCAGCCTACTGCTTTCAAGTGGAGCAAAAATTCTTTGGACCGGAGCGGAACTATGAACGACCAGATCGACCCGCTTGGGACCATACCGATGGGCCTGGACGAACTTGGCGAGGTTTTCAAGGCCCGGGACGCCGAAGTGATCCAGACCGTCAACGCTAATCAGAGACTCATGCTCACAAAGTTTGATGAAGGCGAGCACAGGTTCAACCGCCTCGAACAAAACCTCGCAGAGAACACCCGCAAGACCAACAAGATCGACAAGACGCTGACATCTCTATCGGATGAATTGGGCGAAATGATCGAGGTAGCGAAAGCTGCCAAGGGTGCGATCAAGGTTTTGAATTGGATCGGCGCGCTTGCGAAACCGCTCGGTTACATCGCTGTATTTGTAGGTGCCTGCGTCAGTGCCTACACGGCCATCAAAGCTGGCATTGGCATCAAATGAGCATCAAAGCGCGGGTTATCGCTGGCGGTGCTGTTCTTGTGTCCAGTTCTCTTGTGGCATTCGTAGCGCATTGGGAGGGGACAGAGTACGTTCCTTACCGCGATGTGGTCGGAGTCTGGACCGTTTGCGAAGGCATAACCGGCAAGCATGTGATCCCCGGCAAGACCTACACCCGCGCAGAGTGCAACGCGCTGCTGTCAGGCGAGCTTGAGAAGCACGGGCGCGGCCTGCTTGAGTGCGTCAAGGTGCCAATTCCCCAGCACAGATACGAGGCGCTGGCTTCGTGGACTTTCAACGTCGGCGTTAGTGCTGCGTGCGGATCCACCCTTGTGCGCAGGCTCAACAGCGGAGAAAACCAGATTCCTGTGTGCGCCGAATTGCTGCGATGGAACCGTGCTGGTGGGAAAGAGGTGCGCGGCCTGACAAATCGCCGACAAGCGGAGTTCAACCTATGCAAGCAGCCATGAATCGTTTTCTCAGCCGCAAATTCATCGCCGCCATGTCGGCCTTATCAAGCGCTACTTGGCTTGTGTACAGCGGACACATTGCTGATGGCGTCTATAGCGCCGTTGTGATTGCAACAGTTGCGGCCTATATCACTGGCAACGTCACCCAAAAGGCGTTGACGAAAGACTCGCAATGATCCCGCTGCGCCTGTACCTTTATGCCGCCGCAGTGCTGGCTATAGCTGGCGCTCTATGGGGCTTCGGCAACTACCAAAAGCAGCAGGGCAGGGCAGAGGTGCAGGCCAAGTTTGATGCCTACATTGCCAAGCAAACCACCGACACACTACAAGCCAGCCTTGTGAATCAGGAAACTTCACTGCTTAAGCAAAAGGCGGTGGACAGGAGTAGACAAAATGATTTCGAGAATGCCAAGAAGCTGGTCGCTGCCAATGCTCGCCTTAACGGTACTGTTGCAGGGCTGCTCAGCGACATCGCCGCCAGCAATAATCGCTCCAAAACCGGTGACATTACCGAAGCCAGCGCCCGAGCTGATGGTGAAGCCAAAGCCGCCCGAGAGCTTCTCGGAGAATGCGCAAGCCGATATTCAGAACTGGCGCAAGAGGCTGGCCGACTCGCTGGGCAAGTAGTTGGGCTTCAGGGGTTTGTGTCGGCGCTGGATTGATCGACTGCCTTGCGGCGCACCATGACGCCATTAATTCTGCCAAGTTCCCACTGATACCCGCCCGCATCTACCCGCGCCGCACCCACATCAGGCTCAAAAAATCTAGACATATCGGTGACGGCTGCGGGTATGCGAATCCACTCACCGCCTTGAATCGCATCAATGTATTCCTGCCGGGGGCTTACGTCAGGCAGGGCCATTAGCTCTTCGTCGGTCATCATCACTCCTTTGGTTGTTGGCGTTACTTGGTGATTGACTGATTAACTAAACGATTTCAATCGTTGTTTTGCCAACGCCCACGATGCGTTTTTTGGCGGCTCGCTTGGGCGGGACTCTTCGGAACATCCAGAACCAAATCAGAATCCACCAGCGCGTCTCCTTCACAGAGAGGCGAATCTGATCGCCAACGCGAAACCAGTGGCCGCTACCTACCGTAAGTGTTGATGAACCCTTCATTGCAGATCCTTTAGTTGTTGATAACTCTATCTGAGTCACTGGTAAACATCATTCCCGCCGCAGTTTTTGATGCTCTGCGGCACAGGAAGCGCGTACCTTGCGACAAGGTTGTTTGTAGCGCAACCACTTATGCCGTAAATCGCCAAACTGTTTGGGTGGATGTAGTCACGCAGAAGGAACCGATTGTTTGTCACTGTGATCGTGCCAACGCCTGAGACGCCTTGCCACCATCCTGTAAACGTGTTGTCTTCAATGATCGCCGAACTTCCATCCGCGACCCAGATCGCGATGTTCTTGCCGCTCTCATCTGCGTTATCAAACCAATTTTGACGCATCGCAGCGCCGGTTGAGTTTGAGCTCAAGATGACCCCAACCCCTTCGCCGTTGGCAGGCTTGATGGCGTCTTTCTGGACCACGATATTTTTGATTGTGTTCCCAGACAGCGTGCAGTTCGTGCCGCAGCCATTGAATGCGACCGCATATCCATTGCGGCCATCGTCTCCAACATAGCCAGATATTCCATTAATAACGTTCCTGGTCAGCAAAACGTTTATCGAATAGCCAGTGTTTGCGCCGATGTACGTGTTCCCGGAAAAATCAACCCTGTCAACAAACAGGTTTTCTGAATAAGCTGCTTGGAGGCCGAAGAAACAGCCCGTTATCTTGCCTGTGCTGACGGGAACAGATGGATCAGCCCCGAAAATTCTTACATTCCGAATTGACGACGCCATCACGCCAAATGTTGTGGCGTTGGTGGACGGAGGCGGATAAACCGGCCTGCATGCAACTGTTTTGTTGTTCAAGTTCAGCGTCACGTCGTTTGCGATGATGTTGATGCAGATTCCACTCCAGTAGCAAGTGCAGCTATCCAATAGCGTGTAGTAACCAGGTGACGAGATTGTTTGCCCGCAAACCACAGTGTTTGCTGATGCGTGGCCCGAGAACCCGAATAAAAGCGCTGCTAAAAATACCAGTTTGCGCGGGAAAGAAAGCCCACAAAGCCATAAAAATGCTCGTTCCTGAGTTGTACCGCGCTTAAACAGTAGTGTGCGAGGATCAGCCATGATTCCTCCGCTTCAACTGTTGCAAGTCTTTGATTTGTAATACATCTCCACGACGGGAACGTTTTGTGATTCCTGTTGTCGTGGGTTCGAGCCCCATCAGCCACCCCATAGTTTTCTCCTCTATAAATTGCCCATCACGGGCTGTTGCATCAAATATTGCATTAGTAGGTTGTACCGTATTTGTACCATCAATGTTGTTGGCCCAGGCTGCAACGTGGCTGACTCCGAGGTGGGCGTAGCGCTCCACCATCGCTAACGTGGCCCATCCGCCAAGCTCCTTGAGCACAGGCAGTGGTGTGCCATGCTGAACGTGCCAGCTTGCCCAGGTATGGCGCAAGTCGTGAAACTTGAGTGTCGGCAACCCGGCTCGGATGCAAGCCTTGCGCCATGCGTGGTTGCTGATCTTTCCGGTGGGCGAGTCGGCAACCTGTCGCGCCTCGTCGTCTGGGTGAGCCTTCTCCTCCCACCTTGGCACCGGAAACACCCAGCGGCTGTGCTGCCCCTGTTGCTGCCTCAGCACCGACATGGCGGACTCATTGAGCGGCACGCTCAGGTCTTTCCCGCCCTTGGCTTGGTCTGCGTAGACCCAGGCAACGCACCGCGCCATGTCCACTTGCTGCCAGCAGAGCAGCCGAATGTTGGATTCACGCAACCCCGTTGCCAGTCCGAATGCGGCCATGGCTTTCAGGTGTGGCGGCAGCTCATCCAGCAACGCTGCCGCCTGTTCTCTGGTGATCCACGGCACGCGCTTGGCTGCTTCGTGCAATTTTGTGATGGGCGGCACAGCGGCAAGCCAGCCCCTGGTGTGGGCGTAGTGCAGAATCTTCGACAGCTCAGCCATGTGTCTATTCACAGTGGCATTGCTGGTCGCCTTTCCGCCAGTCGCATCGATCTTCTGCGCCTTGCGCTCAGCGGCAATGCCGCGAATCACCTTGTCGGTGATGGTGTCGAGTGCCTTCCCTTGAAGGCGTTCTGACAGCCAGCGCAGCCGGTACTTGATGTCCTCAATGCTGCGGCGGTGTTGGTGTTCCTCCAGCCACGCCAGCACCGCTGTATCCCACGTTACACGCGGCGCTTCGCCGAGGCGCTTGGAGCGCCAGAGACTGTTCGCAAGGCTCGCGGCGTATTCCTCCGCCGCCCGCTTGTCCGTGGTGCCAGTGCTTCGTTTAATTCTTTCTCCATCGACCGTGAAGTCAACCCAGAGAGTTCCGCGCTTGCCGCGTGGGTAGATTCGCATTCGAGGCCCCATTTCCCGTATTGGTTTCTGATCCACTCCACCACGTCCGATTCAACCAGCACGTAAGACCGGCCAATGCGGGCTGCTGGTAGGCCTCTCCTATGGATGCAGTCGGAGACAGTTTCCGTTGTGGTCTTCAGAACTGCGGCGGTTTCGTCTAGCGTGAGTGTTTTTGACATCGTAAGCTAAGCCTGAAACTTGTTGCTCTTCCTGACGTTCTCTGATGAAGTCAGTATTTGCAGATTGTTCTCAACATGTAGCCCGCAAACATTTCGTCCTTGAAGCGGCACAATGTGATCAACATGGTGAGCAACACCAGCCATCTCTGACATAGATCGTGCCTCAGCGTAGATGCGCTTTATCTCTGAATGGTTTGCCCATGATGGCGTCCTCTTGAGTTTTTCTGTTCTTCTCTTGTTCGCGTGGAAAAGAACGAGCGACCGCCTTTGTTGCTTAGCGTCTTTGGCTCTTTGCTCTGCTCCAAGCGCCCATGCCTCGGCTGTTTTCTTAGCCTCTTCTTCACGAGCGGCAGCGGCCTCTCTTTGCGAGGCGTGATATTTGGCAAGGCCAGACCCTTTGTACTTGCTTGGTTGGTTCCAGACGGTGTTGTTTGTTGGCTTCTCTTCCGCCTGCTCGCCGTAATTGCCACGGCACACTGCCTCATAGTGCGCACGCTCCAGGATCAACCGGCCAGCAGCGTTGCGATAAGCACGATGGAACCCGCGCTTGTGCAGTTCGATAAGCTGCTCCGCTGGCCTGCGGTAACCGGTGAGGCTTCGCAACTCATCGCGGCTTAGTTCAATCTCTGCGCTGTGCATTACTGCCCTCCGTTCGCCATGCCAAGAAAGTATCCGCATCATCCGGCGCTGCGGTCTTGAATGGGCCGGTTCCTTGTTGATGCCAACAAATGCATTTGCGATCCATCGCGTCTGCGGCTTTGCATGCGTCAACCTTGTAGTAATACAAGTGTTTCGGCTCCACAACAGAAGCCGCTATTTCAATGCCTTCGCTGCTCATCCTGAGCCTCCTAGTTTCTGGCGTTACCAGCCAAATGTTCGGCGTGCCAACGTTGGATTCAACTTGCGTTCTTTCTCGAACCAAGCCTCCTTTGTAGGCAGTTCGCTGGCCTTGGTTGTTTTTGCGCACTCAGGGCACAGCGCGACGTTCAGAGCGCCAGTTCCCCACCACCACCGCGTTGGCTTGCGGCACATGCAGCAGTTCTCTTGCGCATCCCCGGTATTGCTGCCATCGTGAACAATCTTCAGTCCCATGTCTTTTCTCCTTGATGCAGAGGCCTAACGATTCAAACTTTTCAATGCCGTCTTTCTGCGTCACGCTGCTCCCTTTCCTTGCGTTCCCGTTCCATTGCCGCAAACACATCGGCCAATTGATCCGGCATGTATGCTGGCTGTCGCTTGGCCTGTGTTGCTTGCTGGCGTTGTCGTTGGCGGCGGCTCATGTGTAGACCCATCCCATTGCGTCACAGAGTTCTCTAGCCTCATCCTCTGTCTTCTTTGAGTCGAGCCAAAACAGAGATTTCCAATATGGGAACTCTTGCCCTTCATATTGAACGTGCCACAACATTGGGCCGCTTTCGTTGGACTTGTAGATATCAACATGGACAACATCAAGTGACGCAATGGTGAGCGCAGCCTCGTAAGTGCCAGGCGGGGCACTGGCCTTGAATTCTTTGGCCCACTCTGTGGACTCAAGTTGTTGGCGGCGGCTCATGGTTTGTCACCCGGTGGGGCAGGCTGCTTTGCTTTTGTTATTGCAATGTCTGCATGTATTTCTGAGAGCAACATCGCCGTCACTCCGTGGCGCTTCAAGACTGCGTAAGCGCTCTCCATCAATTTCTTAAAGTCGTCCACGTCTGACTTTCTGGCAACCATTGGGTGGCTTATTGGTAGGCCGCAAGCGGGGCAACAACAGTCGATGATTGGCGGCGTTTGATGCCTGATCTCTGACAGGCTGATTTCGAGGAATTTCTCTATGGTGTTGTCTTCTATGTTCAGCATCACTCACCCCCAATCCCATTGGCTTTGAGAACTGCCGACTCGATGGCGCGGGCAACAACGCAAGCTTCTTCAAAGCTTACGAAGCCGTCCCACTCGTCGCGCCACAGCGCCTCAATTTGTTCAGCCGTCAACCTAACCGGCTCGACCATTCCGATGTGTTGCGCGGTATGGTTCTGCTCCATCTCGTCAAGGTAATCACGAAGCTCCTTGTTCGCCACCAAGTGAGCCTCTGGGCCTCTCCCGTGCTCGTAGCATTCTTCTATTTGATGCACCAGCGCCAAGATTTTTGTTTTGCTGCTCATGTCGTTCCTTTCTTATATGAATTCTTAAAATCCATGTAGTCACGTAAGGCTTTTGTTTTGTCAGAACCTTGCGCCTCAAACACCTCAAGCGCATGTGCCATGGCGTCAGCGTGAGACCTCCATAGCATTAGTTCCGCTGCCACCTTGGCCTGGGCATAGGCTTCGCGGTGGGATGCCAGCATGCGGAGGCATGCCTCGTCATCGGCAATGCAGCCCATCTTTTCCCAAAGATCGCGGTCACTTTCTGCTGCCTCAGGCAGCAGCACGTCAGCCGGTGCGGGCTTTGAAAACTCGGCCTGTTCCTGCTGGCAAACCTTGCATATCGCAGGGCCACCACACCGCGCCAAATACCCATCTTTTCTTGGGCGGACATGTCCATGCCCCTTGTTACTTTGCGGCACGTCCACAGTAGATGGCTCGCTGGGCTGCGGGGCGAGGTAGAGGTTACGCATCTCGGCTTTGAAGGCGTCGCGCTCGCTCATCGGTGTAGCTTTCCACTGCGCATATCCCTTGCGCCGCGCATCAAAACGCCAGTACGCTGCCTCGATTAGGTCTTCTGTTGGCTCCTGCTTGGCCTGCGCCCCTTTCTCGGCTGCGAGTGCCCAAAAAACTGCGTGCAACTCAGGCTCCATTAACAGGTATGCAAGCTCCCTCAGCCGAGCCGTGGAGGTGTCGGGTTTGTTGGTCATGGTTGCTTCCTCAGCCCAGTAATTTGCACCGCAGGCAACCCTGCACGGTTTTCAGGCATGTCAACGGAGCCAAGCACCTTTGCGATTGGTGCGAAGTGATGTTTGTTCAGGCGCTCGACCAAAATCTCTTTGTTGCAAGGCCGCACAAACGAGCTTCCGTCAAGAAGACTTACCAGCGCGAATTGCTCTCCTGCAAATGTCGCGATGACGCTCAAATCCTTGAAGTCGCCAAACGTTGTTTGGCTCGCAACAAGCTGGCCGCCGTGAGTGTTTTTGTCGTTCCAGATCACGGCCTCATCCCCCTACCGACCTCAGCCGCAGCCCTCGTGCTCGCCAGTCTGCGTGCGGCTTGGCGGTCGTTGTTGTGGTCGGCAAATATTTCAACCAGAAAATACCCACCACCCCAACACCTAACGCGGTCATTTCCCCAATTGACTGACACCTGCGCAGCATCCTCAAGCCGTGCGCAGTCGCCGTCGTTATCAACCGAATCCCACAACTCCCACTCTGCTGGTTCGCCGTTGTAGGTGCGAACATAGAACCAGCCACTCTCGTCAACTTTTGTTTCTGTGTACCCAGCAGCCCGCGCCGCCAGCTCAAGCAGTTCTTTTTTGTCTTGGGTCATGGTGTTGGTCCCTGAATAACATCAACAAAACTCTCGCTCTCCGAGATGACTTCATCTCCTAGCAGCAATTCCACGGTCACTTGTAACCGCTCCGGACTGCCGTAGTTGCGAGCCACGTTATTCAGTGAAATGCTCACCTTTAAGTCGCGGCGGATTGCCTCTATCGCCTCCGTTGCTTCTCGGCTCATCATCTCAATCTCCTCTACTCGTTCCCGCACGCATCGGCGGGCGTCAATTCGGCTGGCGAACCAGCGGCAATTGCTGCTACGAAGTCAGACCACTTAAGGCCAGCTAGGTCTGCACCTATCGCGTACCATGCCTTTTGTATCAGTTCCGCGTTTGATCTGGCGTTTGATTTATCGTTTGCTTTAAACCGCTCCGCATCCTTGGTCAGCCGCTCGATCTCAGCTGCCTGGTGCGCTACTTCTTCACCCAAGCCGCGAAGCTGTTCGATCTCTGCCTGCATTGCGTTGATGGTGCATCGCTGCTCGTCGATGATGCTTTGCTGTGCGTCGATTGCTGCGAACAGTTCCTTTTTTCGTTCGTCGGCAAGTAAGCGATCAAGCCTGTCGCGCGTGACTATGTGCGTCGCTTTGAGGTCGATAGCTTCTTTCGCCAACGCCTTCAGCTCTTGTGCTTCGCTCACTCTGTGCTCCTTGGTGTGTTGTTGCGCAACCGCCGATAAATCGCCCGCGCTGCCTTCTTGCTTTGCTCCCGCCAGCCCCGCGCAAATGGCCGCTCGCACATCTGGCCGTCTTGCCACGATTCACCGCAGTGCAGACAGGTGTGGTCGATTCCGTACCAAGGCGTATGCCGCCAGACCATGAACGTTCTGCGCTTGCATGTTGGGCAGTGCTTGCGGTCGATGCCGAATGCGTCAGGCTGTGGGGCATTGACGTGCAGTAGGTGGCTCAAAGCAGCCCCCTATCCGCCGCTTCGATGATTGCCAGGGCGATGCATGTGCGGGGGTCGTCGTGGTATGTCCAAATCCTCCCGCCGTGCGAACGAACGAGCCAAATTAAAGTCCACTCTGACCACTGCGGGAACATCTTGAAGTGCTCAGCTATGGGGTAAATGGTGATTTCTTCGCGATAGTTGAAGACAAACCAGTCAGTCCACTGTTCGCCAGCAAATGTGTAGCTCCTACGAACTTCAACGCTGAAACCGTTTGCCCGCACATCCTCCGGCCTGTATCCAATAGCCAGCGCGAGGCGGCGATCAATGTCTAGGTTTGTCATTTGGTGGTTCCTTCTTAAGCTGAGCGAGCCGCAGCCAGCGCCACAAGAATTGCATCTATCTCTTCCCAGCGAAACGCTCCCGCCATGCGCAATGGCAACTCAGGCCCCTTGCCGTGAACCATGAGAGACGCGCCTTCGCAGTTCGCCCATGTGTGAACGGTCACGCTCAAGTCGCCTGCGTCTAAAAAGATTTCTTTGCTGTCGGCTTTGAATGTCTCTAGCTTCATATTCATCCTTGTGCGGCGTGGGTGTGGGGCAGGGTTAGGCGTCAACTCGCTTTGGCAATTCTTCGATGCCGCCCCATTGAAGATGTGATGCTCAATCGCCAGCACGTAGCCGCCGCCGGGAATAATCGACCAGATGTTTAGAGACCTGACTGCACTTGGAACGCTGAAGTAGCAGGCCATATCGCAGTAGACAAACACCAGTACAGCAAGGAATCGCATCACTCACTCCAAATTAGTACATCGCTCAGACTGGGCGGGCGGGGTTAGGCGCATTGCTGCGGGCTACTGTCTTACCTTCTTCCGTTACCGTGAACATCGGATCGCCACCTGTCAGCGCATGACCCGCGTGCCGCTTCATCAGTCCAGCCGCTACCAGCGCCTCACAGTTTTCGTAGTCAGTGCTGCCAGGGCCGGTCACGAAGTGGTTGCGGCACTCGCGGTCACTGCGCCCAAGGCCAAGCGCGTGTCGCAGGATGTCGCGTTGTTCTGGGTTAACGTTCATCATCATTTCCTCTCGTTTGGTGGGCCGGGTTGCATCCTGTGGCCCGGGGGTTGTTATTGGTGGGGCGGGTAGGGCTTGATTCCTACTGCATCACGCGTAATGCCCACTACTGCTACGCCCGGCGTTATCGGCGACCTTCCCGGGTGCCACCGTGCCAGTTCGTGGTGTACGTCCATCCGTACTGCCGCCCCGTTGATCGTCAGAACGGGATGTCGTCGTCCATGTCATCGAAGCCGTGGCTATCTTTGTGTGCCTTCTGTGGTGCAGCCTTAGCCACAGCAGCCGGTGCATGGCGGGCAGACTGTTGCGCATCGTCGCGGCCACCAAGCATTTGCATCTCGTGGGCGATGATCTCGGTGGTGTAAACGTCGTGGCCTTCCTTTGCCTGCCACTTGCGCGTCTTGAGTCGGCCCTCGATGTAGACCGGACGGCCTTTCTTCAAATATTCGCCCGCAATTTCGGCTAGCTTGTCGTACATCACCACGCGATGCCACTCGGTTTCCTCTTGCTTCTCGCCTGATGTTTTGTCTTTCCACGAGCGAGTGGTGGCAACGCTGATATTGCAGATTGCTGACCCGCTGGGGGTGTAGCGCACCTCTGGGTCTTTTCCGACATTGCCTATAAGAATGGTTTTGTTCACAGATGCCATTACGCTGTTTCCTTTTCAATGCTGTCCATAGTTTCTTTAACCAGTGCCAAGAACTTTTCCCGGCGCTGCTGTAGCCGCTCAATCTCTGCCGCCACTTCCTCCCTACGCAACCTGCTGACGAACAACTGCTTATCAGCCGGAAAGTCCGAGCAGTAGCTAATAAAGTCCACCCACTGCCGTCCAGTGCAGTCCAGGTGCCCCACAAGCTGCCAGCGGTAGGCCGGGTCGAAACTGCCGCGCTTGATCGTTGCGTAATGAGTCGGCGCGATCACAGACTTAATTTCCACGACACCATCAAACCCCACCAGCCCGTCTGGTGAATCGCCGTACTCGCCGCAGTCAAAGAACCCGCCGTTCGTCACATCGCTGAACGTCTCTTCTTCGTACATCATCCGAGCGACTGGCTCCTGTTCGTGGCCGCGCTCCATGTGCTCGTTGCTGAAGCTGTGTTCTGCCTTGATGCCGGTCAGCCGTTCCAGCGCAAGCTGCAATGCGTAGCGTTTTGCTGGCTCACCGAATGCGCCATCAGCGTTTGCCATGAATGCGCCGAAGTTGGAAGCCGTGGCCTTGCCAAGCCTCAGCGCCTGCCACGCCTCGGAGTTTTGCGGTACGTCGTGGAATATGCGCATCACGCAGCCTCGCATTCGGCCTTGATCTGCGCCTGGTGCTCTTCGGACATGTCCACATGCTCCAGAACAGCATTCAGGTTCCCATCGCGCTTAAACGCGGCCTTGGCGCTTTCCCACTGCCTTGTCGCGGCAGGCGTCAGCGTCTTGCGGCGTGCTTCTGGCGCATGCGGGCTGATACGCAACCCTTCAACCGTCTCCTTGCCAAACCGAACGTTATGGTCAACATAAACCGTGATTCGCACATTCACCCAGTCCTCAAGAAATGGCGATCCGGTCAGCGCCTTCATGGTCTTGCTGTTCGATGCGTTCAGGATCATCGGCTTCAGCTTCTCGCCCTTGCGCAATTCCTGCTCAACAAAGTGCGCCGTGTTGAAGCTGTCCTTGGTTTTCTTGGTGCGGTCAGGCTCAAAGCGCACGAACTTGACCGTTAGAACCGTTGGCTCAACGATGTCGGCGCTGGACAGGTAAGGCGAGTCGAATGCCTTGCGGTAATGTGTTTTCTCTTCGTTGCTCATCTGTTTCTCCTAGTTTTTCTCATCCCACCAAGTTGCGGCAATGCCGCCGCATAGCTCAAACAGTTTCAGCGCCGCTTTCTTTTCCGACTCGCTCAACTTCTCAAAGGCATGCAAGTCAGCGCCTAACGCCTCGTCGCATTCCTCAAGCGCTGCAAGCGTGTTCTCAAATCTGCAATGGGCCATGTTCATTGGCATGTGTCACTCCTAGTTCTTCGCATCAGCCTTGGCCCAGTACGGGCAGTGCTCTGCATGCGCTCTTTTCCTGTTGATTTGTCCGCCGCATGGCTCTGGATGCTTTTTGCCTATAAAGTAAAAAGCAACTGGCAATGGGCGCGGCTCCCACTTGTATGTGCAGTGGCCTTCGCCACTTGGGTGCAGCTTCCCCGCCGCTGTGCGCTTCCACACCGCGTACTTGCATTCGTTGCAGTTTTTCATTGCCGCACCATCACTTGCTTCCGAGGCATCAAGATGGCAATCTGAACTCGCATCTCCTGCATGCGTCTCTCGAATGCAACCAAGTCCAGGCTGTCTGATAAGCCGTCTCGCTTGCATGCGAGTAGGTACTGTTCATCGCTGGCTAGCAGGTACTGGAGCCATAGGCGTTTGAGTGTGTTCATATAACCCCCGCCACCAAAGCCACAACAACAGCCACCAGCAGCGCCGCATTTATGCGGTCAATAACGCGCCAGGTCATTTCGATTGCTCCGTGAGGCCGCGCCATGGTTTGCTCTGAAAGCAAGACCGCGTGCCCCTGCATCGCCGCGCATCGTGTTTGCTTTGTTGTCCGCAGCCCCATATGCCACTCTTTGACTCGAACCAAGAAAACAGCGTGCTTCCAGGTAAGAAATAACGCTCATACACACCAGACCTAACCGGCTTCACATCGCCAGGGAACCAAGGTGTTGTTTTCATTTCGCCACCTCAATCAAAGCCGTAATCCACCCCGCGATAACCCAGCACGCCACAGTCGCAGCAATAGCCACAACAGGCCACACCAGTGCCGCCATGCCGCCAGCCTCATCGTCCTGCGCCTGGCGGCACTCGGCTTCGTACTCCTCTAATCCGTGTAGGCTCATGACAACCTCCGCACCAGATCGTCGGCATCATCAACACCGGGACGCGGATTCGCCGTGCCGTCGGCGCGCACGTAAAACGTCCGCTTGGTGCCCCACGTCTCAGCTTTGACTGGGAACATGTCGTCGGGATTCGTGGCGGCAATAGTCACCGTCTCCTGGCCACGAGTAACCCAAACCTGGTCCCGCTCGATCTCTTTGCGGTCGCTCATTTCTCTTCTCCCTCAAACTCAGCAATCAACATGTCTAGCCAGGCGTGGCGGTGGGCTTGGAGGCGTTTTGGCGTCAAATGCCTCCAAGCGATTCCCTGGAACTCCAGCCAGCGGCACAGCGAATAGCACCCCCGTTGGGCGCAGTTGAGCCTTTCCTGAATCACGCGCATGGCAGCAAATCTCGCGCTGTGGTTGCTTTCATTAATGGCATGGCAGATGAATCTTTCACCGCCGTTTGAGGCCCCGTCCCACAACAACGGCTTAGCCGCACGAAACGCAGCAGCGATGGCTTTGCGGTCGGTGGTCATGCTTGTTCACCTTTGGGGATTCGCGGCCCCAACTCAGCTTGGACTGCGGCCAGCATTCCCGCCTTGCCGCCAAATGCCACGAACTCACGAGGACCGCCGTCATTGCAGTGAAAGGTACATGACCATGGGCGGTGGCGAGCCCGCAGCTCTGGTGACAGTTGGGGGGTGCATTTGTCACGGTTTAGAACGTATGGGACAACAGCCATTGCAACGTGACCATAAAGATGGTCGGCGCGCTCGCCTAAAAATGGATAGGCGCTCATACGCTGTCTCCACTGTGGTAGTCCGCATGCTCATCACAAACACGCTTCACGATGCTCAGAGCAAGCTCATCACCAGCCACCAAGCGCTGCCCGATCAACTTCGTAACGTCGCGCAAGATGTCGTCACCTTGCTCGCTGGCAAACATGTCTTGCAGCACAGCCCAGCACGCAGCAAACCGTTTTTCCGCGCCCCATCCAGGCGTTGACACCAAGCGGTTAGGACCGGCTCGGAATGCTTCGGTGAGTTCGTTGCGCAGGTAGGCGGCATGGGCTTGGGTTGCTTGCGCTTGTGCGGCCATTGCTGCGCAGTACCGCGCTGCGTCTGTAACTGGCTCTATGGTTTGCTGCATTTGTCTCTCCTGCTTGTGGTGAAGCGATGGAGAGACTTTAAGCGAGCTAAATAAAAAAGTAAAGCGCGCTAAACAAAATAAGTTTCAACCACACCACACGCCCCCATAGCCCGCATCTATCGACGGCTAAAGAAGACGCAAAAAAGCCCGCATGTAGCGGGCTGGTGGGGGAGGGTGGGCTGGTCAGCTCACCACAGTGTGTGAGGTTTTGTGTAAACCCTGTGGCGCTGTAGCCTGTGCTACATCACAATAAAGGCCTGCCGAAATTAGGCTTGGCAAGCCAACACAGGAGAAGCCCATGAACACCACTGACATTCACCGTGAAGAACAAGTCAGGAGGTTGTCCGCCCTACAGGTTCGTGCAGCGGCGGGGTCTCGCCCAATGATTGCGCCCCGTGTTGTTGTGAGCGCTTCCAACCCCGCTGACCGCAAAAGAGTTGTTGAGGTTGCGCGTGTGGTGATTGCAGAGCACCGTGATGTGCTGCTTGCCCTCAAGGACCGATAGTTGCTCGATGTAGATTTCGTCATTGCGATCCATGACGAAATTATTGCGGAGTTTGGCGGCTTGGCGGGCTTCGCTGGCAGCGGAAGAGGGGGCGTTGAATCCGCCCTTATGCGAGTCAGCAACCATATTGAATATGATGGGCTCAATGACGCCCTTGGCATTGCGGCGCTTTACGCAGAAGCCATTGCCAAGGGGCATGTTTTCACTGATGGGAACAAGCGTACAGGGCTGACTTGCGCTCTGTCTTACTTGGCACAGCAAAACCTGCATGTGAGAAAAGACCCGATTCTTGAGGAGGCCACCGTATGGCTTGCGGAAGGCTCTTGGAACTCAGAAGCGTTTGCTTGGTTGCTTGGCCACCTCGCGGGAATTAACGCAGATTCTTAGGGTAACGCTAAAAGCGCCCTCACTCATCATCACTCCCCGGCTCTCTCTCAAAAGCCGCACACCCATGCTCCGGCATGCTGCGCACCCTACTGCACTTCGGATTGTTGCAATGCGCAACCTGAGTGCCAAAGCCGCAGTCAACTAGGCGATCCAGCCAGCGGCAGTGCTTGCAGGGCTTTGACGGCCACTCCTGCATGACGAAGTTGCCAGATAAGTTCTCACCTTGAGCGGGATGCTTGTTCATAGACCTGTCCAGTGGTCTTGTTGATGACTGAAATTTGATCTAGCCGCCCAAAAATTGCTGATCCATTTGTTGTTGTATCAAATGGAATTTCTCTGGTTGGAGTCTCACGTTCCTTAAACTTAAATATATAAGGTTGCTCAAGTGAAATAACATACATACATGTTATTTGCTTATCGTTTTCTCTTGCTTCTGCCGGTGGCATTTTGGCTGAAAGCAATAGATAATTAAAAACATAGCGATATGGCAATCGAATTGATGTTGCACTATTACCTGATACTAAAACTGATGCTGGCTCATTGTAAGTTCCGGCTGGAAATGCGATAACGTATTCGTCAGATATTGTTCTTGAGACTTCTGTATTTGCGCCGTACGCATTCTGTGCTGTGTATTTGTCTTGTTGCAAGTTTGCTCGCGCCAAAGTCACCCTACGCAAATTTAGTGCTTCTGGATTTGGCGATTTGAGCGAATAATCTTTTATTGATGACAGCAAAACTTTTACCTCAAAAGCTTGACGATCAGCATCGTATTTTTTTTGACAAGAGCCAATTATTGGGATTGGCTGTATTGCCTTCATCTTTTCTGTAAGCGCAGCTTCGTACTGCTGTCTCTCTTCCGTAGTTGAGAACTGATCAGGCTTTCCTGGTACGCTCGACACTTGAGCCTCAATCCAAGCATAGACCTTCTGTGGATCGTTTGATAGGTATGTTATTGTGGATTCGCTTTGGTCGAAATATCTTGGAGCAAATGGCGCTGGTGGCAATTCTGCTGGTGCTGAATTGGATTCTTCTAAAACTTTTGGCGCAGGTGATTTGTTTTGATTCTTTAATGGTGGTTTTTGGGCTTCTACACTAGTTACCATAAAGAAAGTCAGCGCAGTAACGATTGTGATTTTTATCAAAAGTCTTCCCCTTTCCAAATTTTCAACACACGCCCAAACAATTGGAAGTCCATGTCTTCGGTGATCGTCCAATCTCGATAGGACTTGTTTTCCGATAGCGCCATCAGCCCTTGCCCAGGTATGCGCTGCAATCGTTTAATGAACCCCTCGTCGCCGACGCGGAAAAAATAAATGGCGTCGTACTCAACCACGGACACCCCGCGATCAACTAACAACGGGTCGCCTGGGTTGTAAAGCGGTCTCATTGAGTCGCCAAATCCGGTAACGATGCAGAGATTGCTGGTCGAGCTAGCGCTGCGCACATTCTTTTGCACCCATTCCGGATTGACTTTCCAACTGTGAATTACGCCCGGTTGGTCTCGGAGGATTAGGCCTCGTCCCATACTTCCATGCGTCTCGTACTGCGGGATGGTCAAGGCGTCGAGTTCAATATGTGGTTCGGTGTTCGCAATTGTTACGCCATCTGGCGACCACTGCGGCCCCTTGTTGCACGAAATCCACAAAGCATTCAAACCACTCACTGCGGCGAGTCTTGTGGCTGGCTCTATGTCTAGTGTCTTTGTGTCGCCCTTGAACCATTGAGTGACAGATGACGCACTGACGCCTGCCGTATCGGCAAGACGCGCCTTGTTCTTGATCCTGGCCGTCTCCATTACGAGATTGAGCCTGTCGCTTAGCTTTTCCATGTGCTCCGATTAAAGCAGGCTCAATAAACACTTGCGCCAAGAAAATAAAGCGTGCTAAAGTAAGGCATGCTTAAAAAAGACGCTCTAAAACTCCTTGGTGGCACTGTCACATCGGCTGCAAAGCTCATTGGCATCAGTGTTTCGGCTGTGTCTCAGTGGCCTGATGAATTGCCTGATGCGATCTCAGACCGCGTTCTTGCAGCACTTGCAAGACAGCACCTTCCTCCCGAGCTTCTTACACCTGAAGAGGCCAAGTGATGAGCACGCCCGATCACTCCCGCAGCCACTTCGCCACGCATTGGATGCCACATGAAAAAACAAATTCGCCAAGCAAAGAAGCGTGCGGAGAAGTTCAAAGATTTTGGCAAGCCAGCAGCACGGCAGCGCGCCTGCAATTCTGTTTTGGCGCAGATCGAAGTAACAACAGGACTGCTGCTTTTCATGCTCCGCGACAAATTGAGGTCGCCAGAGTAGTTAACCAAACCTCCTGGGGATGCTACGGACTCGAAGCCAGCATCTCTTTCACCATCGCCACGGTGGTGTTTTTTATTCAAAGCCTGCGCTCCTTAGCCGCTGCCACGAACTGCGCAGCCAAGGCCATTAGCGCACGTTGCACAAGCGACCGCACTGCGGCACGCGCCCACTCCTGATCTGATTTTTTGGTGTTTTCCATGGCCTCAACTTTGTCCGCAACCGAATGGAAACTGCAAGCAAGTGGTGGAAACCACTCGCAAGTTGCCATGCCTTTTCTGTCTGCTGTCGCGCTTCCTGAGCCGATGCCAGCACATGTTGTATCCCGCGCTACTTTTAGCGGCTGCCTGAATGACGCAGTGCGGCACAGCGGCAAAGAAGACCAAGAAATTGCCGACGAAATCCACATCAGCAGCGGCTACATGAGCAGATTCATGCGTGGTGTTGCTGAGCAGTGGGCGAAACGTCTTGTTCGTTTCATGCGCTCCACAAACAGCCTTGCGCCGCTTCAGTGGCTCGCAGATCAGATGGGCTGCGACCTTGTTCAGCGCGACAGCAGGGCGGCTGAAGTGGCGGCTCTCAAACAGCGCCTTGTTGAACTGGAGCGTGCGGCATGACCGTCGAACCCGGCCAACGCTGGAAGCTACCGAGCGGCCACGAAATCCAGGTCATCAAGTACGACCAAGAAGACGCAGCCGTTGTCCATTGCGCGCCGGTAATAGGCGGTGTTTTGAGTTCAGAGAAGCACCGGCTGTTGTTGCTGGCGGTTCGGTTTGTTGAAAGTGGAAAGAGGACGCGATGAGCGAAATAAAACTACAGCAGCACCCCATTAGCGCGGCATTCCCAGCGATGAGCGCCGAAATCGTAGGGGCCTGGAAGCCATCAGTGGAGCTTCCCATTACTGAAGAGCAAATGCTTGGCGCAAGTTGGGTTGCGCACGCAACTTCGCAAGGGAGTATTGTTTTTGCTGTCTTGACGCCAAGCCATAAACACAAAGGCTTTATTGACTATCAAGTACTGCACGCCGCAAGCGAAGACTGGTTTACATCTAATAAGCCTGTACTTCCCTGCCTGGTTGGAGAGTTTCTAGGCCACTGCCTCAAAAAGCTTGGTGTTGACCCATCACTTTTGGAGTGGCAGCAATCGACTTGGTCCCCTCTCGATGCGCCAGCTGCAAAGGCGTGGTGGGATGAGCCATGCGTGTATTTGCTGAGGGCTGGACCTTTCATAAAGATCGGCAAGGCTACTGGTCGTCCGGCAATGCGTGTTGGTCAGCTTCAGGCAGGCTGCCCATATCCAATTGTTGTCATTGGGCATTTTTCTGGCGGGTTCAAAGAAGAGTCTGAGCTGCACCGCCGATTTGCAGCGTATCGAACGCAAGGCGAATGGTTCAGAGAAGAAGGAGAGCTAGCCGAATACGTTTCCAAATTTGAGAGGGCCGCAGCATGAGCCAACTGATTAAGTATGAAGCCGCGTGCCGCGCTCTAGCAGAGTGCAAAGCTATCGACGAAGTTAAGGCGTGGGCAGACAAAGCCGCAGCAATGCAGGCCTATGGACGCATGGCTAAAGACAAGACGCTGGAGATTGATGCGTCCGAAATCCGCATTCGCGCTGAGCGGCGTTTGGGCGAGATGCTGGCTGCGACAAAGGCAGAAGGTGGGTTGAAACCGTCATCGACGTTAAAACGCGGTCCCGTGGTCGTTGCGAACGACCACGGGGAATCAGCGGCGCCAAAGCTGGCAGATGCTGGCATCAGCAAAGACTTGTCAAGTCGCGCCCAAAAGCTTGCCGCTGTGCCAGAGGCAGAGTTTGAGGCAGAGGTGGGCGCATGGCGTGAACGCGTATCAGCGGAAGGCGCAAGGGTGTCCGCCCGTCTTGAAGCCGCTGGAGAGCGTGCGCAGATGAATAGGTCTACTGCAAAACAAAAGCCGGAACAGCACGAAGACGACGGCCCAAGCGCTGAAGAGATTGCTGAGGCAATGCGTGCGCAGCGTGACGATGCTGAGGCTGTTCGTTTGATTCTCGAAGCTGATGATGCGTTGGCTGCAATGACCGCAAAGTGCAAACAGCAAGCCGCTCAGATCCGCATCTTGGAGGAGCGCATTCGTGGGCTGACGAACGAAGCCGCTCAAGCGGTTAGGTTGGCTAAGTCATGGCGGGCTAAGTGCGAGAAGTTGGAAAGGGCTACAGCATGAGCCAAATGCTCTGGCACGAGGATGCGCCCAACTATGCATCCGCCTGCTTTCCCCCGCCGCGTCCGTTCCAAGAGTCGTCACACGAATCATTGCGGCAAGGTGTCCGCGCTGGTCATCGCTGCCAAGTTCTGATGGCTCCCACCGGCGCTGGTAAGTCTTACCTCGGGTTGCGCATTGCACACGAAGCGCTAGCGCGTGGCAAAAAGGCTGTGTTTGTATGCGACCGGACCACACTAATTAACCAAACGAGCGAGGCGGCAGACCGCTACGGCTTAAGCGCTCACGGCATTCTTCAAGCGCAGCACTGGAGAGCAAATCCAGACATGCCGTTCCAGATTGCAAGCGCTCAAACCATCGCACGCCGTCAGTGGCCGGATGCTGACGTAATCATCATTGACGAGTGCCACACCCAGCTTAAAGCGTGGACAGAGCACATTCAAGATTGCCGGGCTGCTGTTGTTGGTTTGTCTGCCACACCGTTTTCTGTCGGCCTGGGCAAGTTGTTTACCCGCTTGGTCAACGCTACGACCATGCACGAGTTAACTGAATCTGGTGTGCTTGTTCCGATGAAGGTTATGAGCTGCACACGTCCAGACATGACAGGTGCAGAGACATCGGGCGGCGAGTGGACAGACCGGGCCGCAGAAGAGCGCGGCATGGGCATCGTTGGTGATGTTGTCAGTGAGTGGGCGCGGCACGGGCAAAACAGAAAAACCATTGTCTTTGGTGCCACCATTTCACACTGTGAAGAGCTTTGCCGCCAGTTCAACCAAGCCGGTGTTATGGCTGCTCTGTTTACTTCGCACACAACGCCACAAGAGCGCGAAAGCCTTCTGAACGAGTACAAAAAGACTGACTCAGTTTTGCGGGTTCTCATCAGCGTTGAAGCGCTTGCAAAGGGGTTTGATGTTCCTGACGTTGGGTGCGTTGTGGATTGCAGACCGCTTCGCAAGAGTTTGAGCACCGCGATTCAGATGTGGGGCAGGGGGCTTCGGTCTTCGCCAGAAACAGGCAAGAAAGATTGCATCTTGCTTGACCACAGCGGGAACATCCTCCGATTCAAAGAAGACTTCGAGCGCATCTACTTTGATGGACTTGATGAACTTGATGCAGGCGAGAAGCTAGACAAAACCATTCGCAAGGACGAAGACGAAGAGGTTTCCGCTAAAGCTTGCCCGTCTTGTGGGCACATGCCTTTCGTCAAACGCTGCATGGCTTGCGGGCATTCTGTTCAAACACCTAGCTTGATCGTCACTGACGCTGGCGAGATGCGTGAAGTGGTGATGCTTGGCGGCAAACGCATGGGCGACAACAAGCGCCACGTTTGGGAGCAGGCCGCAACTTATGCCCGCGCTCACAGCAAGCCAGACAGGCAGCAGGGTAGGGCGGCAAACATCTTTCGCGACATCACTGGCCAGTGGCCACCTCGTGGTTGGCATGTTGATTCAACGCCAGGTGTTGAGATTACCAAGCCAGTGCTGAACAAGATTCGACAGAAAAACATTGCTTACTCACATGTGTCCAAGCGGGAGATAGCACATGCAGTTTGATGCCTTCTGCCGCGCTCACGGCTTGATTGTTGATTCCTTGATTGCTGGCCGTTGGGTGCGCGTTCCGACTGTCGATCATCCACGTAAAAAGAACGGTGCCTACAAGTTCCTTGGTGACATTGGCTGGGTGCAAAACCACGCCACCAATGTTGATGTGAGCACATGGCGACCAGATGCTGATGCGCCAAAGATTGACACACAAGCCATTGCAAACAAGGCCGCAGAGTTCGAGCGCCGCATGGTTGATGGCTGGGCTAGGGCAGCGAAGAAAGCGGAGGCGTTGATCCGTGAAGCAAAACAAATGCCTCACCCGTACCTACAGAACAAAGGTTTTAAAGACGCCAAAGGTCTGGTCTTAGCTGATGAGTCATTGGTTATCCCAATGCGTCACTGGAAGACGAATGCGGTTCAAGGTGCGCAGCTTATTCGTTGGAATTCTGACGAGCGCCGGTTTGAGAAAAAGATGCTGCCAGGAATGCGAGCCAAAGGCGCTGTGTTTCGCATTGGATCGACAAATGCAGCACGCACTTGGTTGGTTGAGGGGTTTGCCACTGGCTTGAGTGTTGAGGCTGCTGTGAGGCTTTTAAACCTTCGTGATTCCGTTGTGGTGTGTTTCAGCGTTGGCAACCTCATTCATGTTGCTCCGCAGATTTCTGGAGAGTTGTTTGCGTTTGCGGACAACGACGAAAGCGGCGCTGGTGAGGCTGGGGCCAAGAAGGCAGGGCTCAGGTATTGCATGAGCGGGACAGTCGGACATGACGCCAACGACATGCACAAGAAGGAAGGAATTTTCAGAGTCGCATCACTGATGGTTGATGCAACACAGAGCGAACCAGTTTCATAGATTGATTGTGTTTTTCACTGCGCTGGTTGGACATGGTGTAACGGCAGCGGCGCAGGGTGAGTCCCCTACTGTTGGATTAGGTGCTGAAACAGGGGAAAGGGTGGCGAAGTGAGCGCCCTTGCATCGAACGGCTGACGGGTCATGTGACGCGACGGGTTTTGTCGATGAACGTGTGAAGGCTTAGCTCAGGATGGGCTAGGTCTGTCCGCTCGGGGTTTTGTCATGTGTTGGTGATGAGCAAGACATGAAGTTATTGATTAGAGAGAGTTGAACTTGTATGAAAAAACGCTCCAAGTACCGGCCAAAGATGGTTATCACAGACCCGCTAAGCCTGCTTCGCCCAGCAAGCAAAGAAAAGCGTGACGCAGTGATGCTGAAGTTTTTGACGGCGCTGCATGAGATGTCGTGCGGCAGGCATCCAGGGGTTGAGGAGTGGCGCAGCTTGTCTGATTGCGTGAATACAACCGAGACGCTAGCAACACGCTTAGAGAAGCTGGACCCATCCGAAGTGATGCCCACAGTGAATGCAGCCATTGAAGGCATGGTGGCCGCATCAAATCGATTCAAGGCGGGAAAAGGCATGCGCCTTGATGCTGCTGGTCTTGCAGCGCTGCGGGACGTTGTGTCCATTTATGGGCAGTGCCTTGAGTCGCTGACCGAGCGGGAAATGGCCGTGGCGCAGGCTGAAACGCAGCGGCGTGTGAATGAGATTTATCGGCGGAAGGAAAGCTTGGAGGTTGTATGTGTTTGACCGAAAAACAGTGCATCAACTGCCTGAGAAAAGGCCACAGCTCGCATCAATGCCCGTGGCGCAACTACATGGAGAAATGAATTGACCGATGACAGACAGCCCCCGAATATGGGCCAGTTCACGCCAGCTCAACCAAGCCCGCGATTCATGCTTACCTGCGCTAGGTGCAGCGGTAGGCACGATGGATTCGGCGCGAAGCTTTGGATCAAAAGCACGAGGTTAATGATGTGCGCGGCATGTGCTGAAGAGCGAGAGGCTCGAAGAATGGAAAGGATTGCGGCGTGAATGACATGCCAATCATGCGAAGCCAGAAAGCAGAACAGGCACTCGGGCCGAGTGAACTTTACGTGCTTGAGTTGTTGCGCCACTTTGGTGCTGAAGGCGGCGAGCCACAAGGAATTCAGGGAATTGCTGCTGGACACGATAGCGATGCGCAGGAGTTCGCCTCCGAGAGATCAGATATTGGACGGGGCTCGCAAGTTATACGCTGCCCAAAGAAAGGCGCGATGATTTTGCTGGGGTATTGCAAATGAAGTGCCCTGAGTGCCGAAGACCAACAAAGGTCAAAGAGGTTAGGCCAACACCAAACAACGGGCAAAGGCGTCGTTATGACTGCCTATGTGGCTACAAGTGGTCAACAAGGGAAACGATAGAGGTGCTTGAGAGAGGCGGTGCTGCGGAGCGGTATTACAAGGAGATGGCGAATGTTTAGATTCACGCCAAAGGAGTTCTATGCGCTTGGCCGCAAACCGAAGGGTGAAGGCGAAGCCAGGATGAATAAAACCGAGGCCGAGTACGCCCAGATGCTTGACCTTGAGAAGCATTCGGGCGGGATCGTGTTCTGGCGGTTTGAGGCCATCAAGATTCGCTTGGCAGACAACACCCACTACACCCCTGACTTCCTGGTGTGTCGCTCCGATATGCGCCTGGAGTGTCACGAAGTAAAGGGCGGCTTCATCATGGATGACGCCAAGGTGAAATTGAAGGTGGCCGCTGAAACCTGCCCGTTTGGGTTTGTGCTGGCGCAGAAGTCAAAAGGTGCTTGGCATGTGGAGGTGTTGGCATGACTCCAACCTTTCATGGTGAGGTAATGCTTCTTGATTGGAGCGAAAGCCACCGAGGTGGTGCCAAGGTTGTTTTTCTACTGGCAGACCGTGACGACCTGGATGTTTTTAGGCTGATGACGGTTGCCAAAGGGAAAAAGGCGGGGCAGCGCCTTGCATGCGTGCTTGTGGAAATTGGCGACGATGAACAACCAAAGCCGCCGCCAGAGCCCGCCAAGTACCGCGAAGGCCCGCAAACTCCCGCAGAAGACCGCAAAGGAGGTCCACTTGCGAAGCTGGCCGGTATGTGGTGCAACAGCCCCGACTTCCAGGAATGGTCAGGCTACAGAACACCAGAAGATGCCCGCATGTTCATTCTTCATAACTGCGGCATTGAAAGTCGGGCCGATTTGGATCACAACGAAGAGGCGGCAAGATTGTTTCACCACCTCATTCGCATTCAGTACTCAGGCTGGCTGAAGGAAACGGGGAGGGCGGCATGCCAAGTTACCTGAAGCAACCAATATTCCGCAGCGAAAAGCACCGCCGAGCAGTCGCAAGCCAGGAATGCGGCGGCTGTGATTCGTTTGCAGGCTCACAGGCAGCGCACGAGAACATGAACAAAGGCATGGGCCTGAAAGTCAGTGATGCACGCTGCGCTGCCCTATGCCCGATATGTCACCGCGAGCTAGACCAGGGCGCCAGCATGACCAGGGAAGAGCGGCGCGAGTTTTGGAAGGATGCCTTTATCAAAACGATTGTGCGCATGATCGAGCGCGGTGTGCTGGTTGTTAAATAAAGGGGAAAAACATGGATGACGATGGAATCGATGAATCTGCTGTTGAAGAAATGACCGCTTACTACAGCGAAGCAATGAAATTGCACGATAGCAAATTCCATTGCGAACTTGTCTATGCTGTTTTGCAATCACTCGTGTTGCTCGATCCTGATTCAGATGCACGGCTCAGATTTGTTGCGGAGTCTGCAAGAGATCTCTGTTTGGACGCTCACAACACTATCGGAATGACAGAGATTCACTGAATCTAATCACATGATGAACATGTACGCCTGCCACAACCGCGCACCGTTCAAGCGCACCCTAACGGTTCAGGACGGCTACAAACCAGACGGCACGCGCCACATGATTGAGGTGCCGTTCACCATGAGTCCGCATTGCGAATACACCACGACAGAGCTTGGTCGCTTTGACTCACGATGCGTTGGGTGTAAGCACAAGGCGCAATCGTTGCAGCTAGAAGGAATCGCATGAGCACATCCGGCTACATGAAAATTGTTGAGCGCCAATCAGAGAGAGATCAACTACTTGCTGTCCTGCGCCAGTTCCGCCAAGAGCTAAAAGCGGTCGGCAGGGTGCGTGATGCTCACTTGATTGAGTGGGCTATTGATCGTGTTAGGCGGAAACAGCTTGGAGATCATGCTAGAATCGCGCCCACATAAGCGCGTCGGCAAAGAATCAACGTGCAGCAGGTAACGGCTTTGAGGAATACGGAAATGCCTTGTCAATACTTGACCGCTACGCCTCAGCCGTCCGCAGCTCCAACCTGCGCAGCCAGCCAAACACCACTTTCTCTGACCCTGACGTAATCGGGGCATTTGGGTTTGCTGGGAAGCATGAGCCGCTAGGGGTTGCGCTTCAGCGGCTGTTCACTGGAGATAACACCGCAGCAAAGTCTGTTATCGATGTGTTGGCTGACAAGCTATTAGGCCAATTCTCAGGAAAGCTGAATGCCGCTGGCTCAAGAAGGGTTGCAGCAGCGGTGCTGGAGTGGAATAGAAATAGTGTGTGCCCTGTGTGTCACGGATCGGCTTACGAGGTAGTCCCAGGCACACCAAGCCTCAGCGACAAGGAATGCAAAGCATGCCGAGGGACAGGCAAGAAGCTGTTTCAGAAACAGTTCCATAAGTCAGACCTGACGTATGCGGACTGGGCACAGGTGCAAATAGAGATTGCTCAAAGCAGGGCGGGCCAGGAAGCCATGAAAGCTATTGCACCAAGTCTTGATTTGTGATACAAACTCGCAGCCAATAATGGAAGCCCGGTCGGGCTCGCAAAAGAACACTGGGCAGCACAAGTAGAAGCTTTGCTGTCCCCGAAAGAAACACAAGCCGCCTTAACCTGGCGGCTTTTTGCATTTCAGGCCCCAATCCACCCACATCAGCCAGCACTAGACCGCCAGGTCATGGCTACCAGGGTGGCGCGTGCAGCGTCAACGCACAGGGCAAGCGGTTACATGCCTGCGCAGGCATCCACTCTAAACATGGACCGCATCACGCGACGCGGTGACGAGCTATCGGCGGGTACTCCATCCGACTGGTGGGCGGCGGGCGCGTGACATCGTTGTTTGAAGTAACCGGGAAGCAGCCATGGGGAGACGATCTAAGCTGACTGACCGCCAGTGGCAGCAAATTGGCGAGCGATTGCTCAAGGGCGATAAGGCCAGAGCGATCGCTCGAGAATTTGGCGTTGCGGAATCAACGATTAGAGAGCGTTTTTCCGACGAACATCGGAAAGTAAAAGACGTTGCAAATCAACTGGTTACGGCAGAAACCGCTTTAAAGGCGCTGCCAATTTCCGCGCAAATTTCCGCGCTTAACCTCGCAGAAGAACTAAAGGCGATTTCTACTCACTTGGCAGGGGCTGCAAAGTACGGTGCAGCGACAGCGCACAGACTGAGCGGCATTGCCCACGCAAAGGTGCAGTTGATCGACGACGCCGCGCCCCTCAATGAAGAAAGCCTGGAGTCTCTAAAGGGTGTGGCTGTTCTGACCAACATGGCGAATGCCGCCAGCACCATCCCGATGAACCTCCTAGCCGCAAACAAAGATGCTGTGAAGGCGCTGAACGATGCAGCCCGCCCATCGCCAGAGCGCGTCATCGTGACGGTAGAGGACGCCAGCATGCCAGCGCCGGATGCCTAAGCTCAACGGGCCGCAGGCGCAGTTCATCGCGCTGGATAGAAAGTTCAAAGCGTTGGTTTGTGGGTTTGGAACAGGGAAGACATGGGGCGGCTGCGCGGACCTATGCAAGCATGCTTGGGAGTGGCCGGGGGTAAACAGCGGCTACTTCGCTCCGACGTATCCGATGATCCGGGACATCTTCTTTCCAACGATTGAGGAGGTGGCTGCAGATTGGGGTCTTGAGGCTGACATCAAGGAGGCCAACAAAGAAGTCCACTTCTATGCTGGGGGCCAATATCGCAGCACAGTGATTTGTAGATCTATGGAGAAGCCCGGCACTATTGTCGGCTTCAAGATCGGCAAGGCACTGATCGACGAGTTAGACATCCTTGAAAAGGTGAAGGCAGAGCATGCGTGGCGCAAGATCATCGCCCGATTGCGCCAGAACGTGGACGGCCTGCAAAACGGCGTCAGTGTCACAACAACACCCGAGGGTTTCAAGTTTGTTTATGAGCAGTTTGTAAAGCAGCTCCGCGACAAACCTTCTCTTGGCAGCCTCTACGGAATGGTGCAGGCAAGCACCTACCAGAACGCCAAGAACCTTCCGCACGATTACATCAGCTCGCTGTTGGCCAGTTATCCGCCTCAGCTAATCAATGCCTACATTCGTGGGCAGTTCGTCAATCTGGCAAGCGGCAATGTTTACCCAAACTTTGACCGCCGACTCAACCATACAGACGAGCGCATCCAAGAGGGGGAGCCGCTGCACATCGGAATGGACTTCAACGTCATGAATATGACCGCGACAGTCAGCGTAATCAGAAACGGACTGCCGCTTACTCTTGGCGAACTGACCAAGGTTCGAGACACGCCGACCATGGCCCAGATGATTAAGGCGAGATTTGTTGAAAAAGGGCATTCAGTCACTGTTTACCCAGACGCCAGCGGCGGCAATACGAGTTCTAAGAACGCCAGCGAATCCGATCTAACCATTCTTCGCAGCGCTGGCCTGACGATCAAAGTCAACCCGTCAAATCCAGCCGTCAAGGACCGAATCAACGCGGTGGACGCTATGACATTGAACGCCGATGGCATGCGCCGCTGGAAGATCAATACCGACACCTGTCCAGCGCTCACTGAGGCCCAAGAGCAGCAGGCTTGGGACAAGAACGGCGAGCCTGATAAGAAAAGCGGCCACGACCATCCGAACGATGCGATTGGTTATTTCATGGTCCACAAATTCCCGATCAATGTCCGCTCGGCAAGCTTCAAACCCCTAAGAATATGACCCAAGACCCATCCAAACAATCAGCCCAAGTAGCAGGAATGCAGGCTGATTGGGGATTGGTGCGCGTGTTGCTTGGTGGTACTGCGGCTATTCGTGAGGCAGGTGAGCGATACCTTCCGAAAAACCACAGTGAAGAGCGTGAAGCATACGAGGCGCGGCTCAAGAGTTCCACGCTGTTTCCTGGTTTCAGCCGCACCGTAAAGACACTGGCCGCAAAGCCCTTCAGTAAGGCGCTTGCGTTCGGTGATGACGTTCCTGAGCAGATTCAAGAATATTGCGAGGACGTTGATTTAGAGGGACAGAACCTGCACGCCTTTTCATCCAAGGTGATGCAGAACGTGCTTGCTTATGGCCTTCATGGAGTGTTGGTTGACTTCCCGCCTGTAGTTCCTGCGAGGAACCTTGAGGAAGAGCGCCAGACTGGTGCTCGACCTTACTTTGTCAGCATCAAGGCTGAGCAGTTGTTAGGCTGGCGTGCAAGCCGCGTCGGTGGGCGCTGGGTCATCGATCAACTGCGCTACATGGAGGCAGTGGACGAGCCTGATGGTGAATTCGCAGACGCCTGCATTAAACAGGTCCGGGTGTTGGAGCCTGGTAAGTGGCGTACCTTTAGGATGGACGCCAGAACCCAAAAGTGGGTGATGCACGAGGAAGGTGTCACCAGCCTGCCTTATGTGCCGTTCGTGCCGTTCTACGGTGAAAGAACAGGGTTCATGTCCGGCAAGCCGCCATTGATAGAGCTGGCCCACTTGAACGTTGAACACTGGCAGAGCGCATCGGATCAGCGCAACATCCTGCATGTGGCGCGTGTGCCGATCTTGGCTGTGATTGGTGACATCCCAGAAACTTTCAGTCTTGCAATTGGCTCATCTGGTGCAGCTAATTTGCCAGCAGGCTGCGACATGAAGTTTGTGGAGCACACAGGGCAAGCCATCGGCGCAGGCAAGGAAGACCTTGAGGCGCTTGAGGAAAGAATGCGCCAAGCCGGGGCTGAACTGCTGGTTCTGAAGCGTGGAAACGCCACAGCGACAGAGATTGCGACGGACAACGCAATCGGCATGTGCGCACTACAAGAAATCGTGCAGTCGTTCGAGGATTCGCTAGACCAGTGCCTGCAAATCATGGCCGATTGGGTCAGGTTGCCTGAAGGCGGGCATGTGACGGTTTTCAACGACTTCGGCGCAGCATCCTTGGCCGATGCCTCCGCTGAATTGCTGCTCAAAGCGCAGCAGGGCGGAATTGTCAGCAAGCCCACGTTCATCAATGAGATGAAGAGGCGCGGCATTTTGTCTGCTGAGGTTGATGCTGAAGACGAATCTGAAAGGATCGCGGAAGACGGGCCGAGTCTGGGCGATATGGTTGAGCCTGTGATTGCTGGAGACAATCAAGGGGCTAGCTGATGAGCCCCAAGCAGATCGAGCTGGCCGACGCCATCATCAGCCATCAGGTGGCGTTGCAGCGCTACAGCAACGGCCAAGTGCGCAAGATCATCGCGCTACTGAACCGTGCCGATGCGGACATGTTCGCTCAGTTGACTAACCTGCTGAGTTCGGTTGATCCATCGACGTTTCAGATTGAGCGGTTGGAAGGGCTGCTTACATCTGTTCGGGCAATCAATGCAGGCGCATATCAGCAGGCCGGTGAGTTGCTGGTTAGCGATATGCGCGAGTTTGTGGTTTATGAGGCTGGGTTTCAGTTCCAGTTGTTCGAGTCGCTTGATGTTGGATTCACTGTGACGGCTGTGAGCCCAGAACAAGCATATGCGGCGGCGATGGCGAGGCCATTCCAGGGCGCATTGCTTCGGGACGTGTTCACCGAAGCGGCACCGGTCAAGTTCAAGCGGATTCGTGATTCGATCCGTATGGGGTTTGTAGAAGGTAAGACGATCAGCCAAATGGTCACGGAACTGCGCGGCACCAGAGCACGCGGCTACGAAGACGGGATCATTGAGATTGACCGCCGTCATGCTGAATCGATTGTGCGGACTGCTGTGAGCCATACGGCAGGCGTTGCGCGGGACAGGTTTCACGAGGCAAACGCCGACATTCTTGGATCGCTGATGTGGCTGTCTACGCTGGACGGTAGAACATCAGAAGCCTGCATTGCAAGGTCAGGCAAGCGGTACACAGTCAAAGGCCACAAACCAATAGGGCATTCAATGCCTTGGGCCGGTGGGCCTGGGGCGCTTCATTGGCGTTGCCGCTCGGTTTCACTACCGCTGCTGGAAGGCCAAGACGGATTCGTCGGCGAGCAAGCATCAGAAACCGGCCCGGTCGATGCAAACATGAGCTACGGCGGCTGGCTGAGGCGGCAAAGCGCAGCCAAACAGGATGAGGTTTTGGGGGCAACACGCGGAGCATTGTTCCGGCGTGGTGGGCTTGAGATCGACAAATTTGTGAACGACAAAGGCAAGTGGTACAGCCTTGAGCAGTTAAAGGCGCTAGAAGGCAAGGCGTTCCAGAAGGCAGGCGTCTAAAATCGCCGCGTGTCAAAACTCCGCCTTATCCAGCCATCGCCACCCGGCCCGCGTGAAACAGCGCGGCTGAAGATCAAGGCCAACAAGCCCGCAGACCTGGTGCAGTGCAACCGCTGCGGCGGCAGAGAGTTCATCGAAACAAAGACCGGCGTGATGTACCGCGACGGCAAGTATCTAGGAGGCACCAAGACGCTGATATGCGTAGCGTGCCTCCTGACAGGACACAGACAAACAACCTAAGCCCTCCACGCGAGGGCTTTTTCTTTACCAAACCGCCTCGGAGAAATCCCGGGCGGTTTTTTCATGCCCGCTTGTGGAAGCAAGTCGGGTGTTTCGAGGCCGGATGGTCTCTACCGCCCTGTGCCGGATGGCAAAGGAAAACCACCAATGAAACTCAAACTCACCCCCGAAGGTCATGCAGTAGTCCAAGACGGCAAGCCCGTTTACGTCAGCGATGACGGCAAAGAGATTGCATTTGATGCCCCACAAACACGAGACACCATCGCCAGGTTAAACGCCGAAGCGAAGGGCCACCGTGAGCGTGCTGAGGCAGCAGAGGCAAAGCTAAAGCCGTTTGAAGGCATTAGCGACCCAGCCAAAGCCATCAAAGCATTGGAGCTGGTATCAAACCTTGACCAAAAGCGCCTTGTGGATGCAGGCGAGAAGGACAAGGCTATCGCAGAAGCTATCAAGGCCGTGGAAGAGAAGTATTCACCGATTGTTTCCAAAGCGGAACAGTTGGAGGCTGCCCTCTACGCAGAAAAGATCGGCGGCGCGTTCTCGCGTTCAAAGCTGATCGCCGACAAGTTTGCCATCCCGGCTGACTTGGTTCAGGCCCGCTTCGGCAGCGCTTTCAAGATCGAAGACGGTAAGACGGTTGCATACGACCAGCATGGCAACAAGATTTTCAGCCGCGCCCGTCCGGGTGAATTGGCTGACTTCGATGAGGCCATTGAAACGCTTGTTGACCACTACCCATACAAGGCGCAAATCCTTAAGGGCTCTGGTGCGACAGGCAGCGGTGCAGGTGGAAGTTCACAAGGTGTGGGCGGCAAGAAAACCACCACTCGTGCGCAGTTCGACGCACTCGATCCAGCGGCAAGGGCTTCCTTCGCCAAGGAGATCGCGCAAGGCACAGCAGCAATAGCTGACTGATTCATTTCATTCGCAAACCCAGAGCCCGCCATGTGCGGGCTTTTTCATTTCTGAAAGGCCTAAATCATGGCAAATACTTTGACCAACCTGATCCCAACCATTTACAACGGTCTGGACATCGTTTCTCGTGAACTCGTCGGCTTTATCCCTGCCGTCAGTTCCGACATGACCTATCAGCGTGCAGCAGTCGGTCAAACCGTCCGCTCGCACATTGCTCCTGCTGCGACCGCCAGCGACATTACGCCCGCTGTGACGCCCCCTAACGATGGCGACCAAACCATCGGCAGCACAACCATGACCATCACTAAGGCGCGTCGTGTACCTGTTCGCTGGAACGGTGAAGAAAAGCGCGGCTTGGACAACAACGGCGCAAGCTACAACATCATCTTGCGTGACCAGTTCACCCAAGCATTCCGCACGCTGACGAACGAGATTGAGGCCGACTTGGCTGCTTTGTACTTGAGCGCTTCTCGCGCAACTGGTACAGCAGGCACCGCACCATTCGGAACTGCTGGTGACTTGAGCGATACGGCTGGTGCGCTGCGCATCTTGGAAGAAAACGGCGCTCAAGGCTTGGACTTCCAGCTCGTGCTTGGTACTGCTGCCATGGCCAACCTGCGCGGCAAACAGTCCGTTCTCTTCAAGGTCAATGAGGCCGGTCGCGAGGACATGCTGCGCAACGGTATTACAGACCGTTTGCAAGGCTTGGCATTGCGTCAGAGTGCTGCTGTTCGTCGCCACACCAAGGGCACTGGCGCATCGGCTACAACCAATAACGCAGGCTATGCGGTTGGTGCAACCACGATTACGCTGGCATCTGCTGGTACCGGCACCATTGTGGCAGGCGATGTCATCACCTTCGCTGGTGATACGAACCAGTACGTGGTTGTCACTGGTGATACCGATGTTTCAAACGGCGGCACCGTGGTCCTGGCCGCCCCTGGCTTGATGCAAGCGATTCCCGCAGCCGCAACCAACATCACGGTAGTCAACACCAGCAACCGAAACATGTTCTTTGCTCGTTCAGCTATCGCTCTGGCTACTCGCGCTCCGGCTTTGCCTGAGCAAGGTGATTCGGCCATCGACCGCATGTTGATCACTGACCCCTTGTCTGGTCTGACCTTTGAGGTGTCGATGTACGCCCAGTACCGCCAGATGCAATACGAGGTCGCTTTGGCTTGGGGTGTTGCTGCTGTCAAGCCTGAGCACATCGGCTTGTTGTTGGGTTAACTAACACGCCGGGGCTTTGAGCGATCCGGCCCCGGCACTCAAAAGGACAAACCATGTCAGACGAAGTCAAAACCATTCGCATCAAACCATCGCACGAGTCTCAAGGCGATTACGTTGTCATCAACGAATCAGACTTTGATGAAGCCGTGCATGAGCTGTACCAGCCTGTGGCGGAACCAGGGGAAGAAAAGCCCCGCCGTGGACGCCCGCCTAAGCAAGATGCAACCGAATAACAAGCCCTCGCGGGCTTTTTTCATTTAAGGGGCCAACATGGCTACAGGTGATGTGAAGTGGTTTGCGCAGGGTCTATTGGACCTTGGCAACAAGATCCACGATTTAGACGGCGACGATTGGCGGCTTGGCATTGTCACGACCGCCACGGTCCCGGCAATCAGCACCGCTGCGCCTCATTGGGGCGGTACTGGAACAACCAACTTTGCGACCAACCAAGTCGCTACAGCAACCGCCTACACAGGGCCAATTGCATTGGCAAACGAGTCGTGGACGATTGTTTCCAACAACCCCACATTTCGCGCTGACAACGTGACCATTGCTCAGGATGCATCGGGCTTCACAAACGGCGCATACGGGATCATCTACAACAACACCGACGCAAACAAACGTGCCATTGGTTTTGTTGAGCTGAGTTCGACCGGTGCTGCGTCCATCGTTTCCGGTCCGATCACGATTGACTGGAACGGTGCGTCAAATGACATCCTCCGGCTCACACCGGCTTAAGCATGACGCAGGATCAAAAGCCTCCAGTTGAGCAAAACGACATTGTTTTGCTTGACGTTAAGGAGCGCGGCGCGTGGGTTCCAGCGGAAACGGTCGCTGAATTGCAGGCCGACCTGGACAAGTGCCGCTCTGAGAACAAAGGCTGGAAAGCGTTGTTCAGACGAGTTCAAGAAGCCCTTTTCGGTGGCAAGGCGCGCAAAGACGATGACTTTGACAGCGGGTTCCCAACATGACTGAAGACATCGTTTCGTTCATTTTGGTGGCCCCGCTTCTTGTGGTTGTGCTGTTTGCGCTGCTTTATTTGGTTGGTATCGGTACGGGTAAAAAGAAGTGATCCGATTCCCGAATCGTGGGCGAGGCTCGCCTGTAGCGCCATCAGAGATACCAAGTTGGGTAGCTTCTGTTTCTTCTCGCACATTTACGTCGCTCGCATCTTCTGGCGCGGCAACTTGGAACACTGGCGCAGGCGCTGTTATTCCTTCGCGGGCTTACCGTGGCACCAATCCAATCGGCTCAATCATGGATGCCTACGCCGATCCGGCGTATGACCCGATCACCAAAAAGCTCTACTTTTTCGGCGGCGGTCACGGGGATGGAAGCTGCAACGCGCTCGTGTGTTTTGACCTCGCGACGCTGACTTATTCGCTTGAGTGCGACGCCTCGCCGACCTCAGAGTACCCGCCAAACTACCTCGCCGGGGCGAACAACTACACGCTGCCATCAGGCCTGTTCCTCGGGAACTATTTCCGGCCGCTGTCGCAGCTACCGAATCCAATCGATCAGCCCTACGCGGCTGCGATTTCAAAACCTGTGGCCGACCACCGTTACGGATCACAGGCAGTGCGCGCAAAAGTCGGCGTTCCACGCGAGATCCACTATTTTTATGCGGTCCCAAAGGTCTACAACCTCGATACGCACGCGTGGGACTTTGATCCATCCTGGACAGAGGATCGCCTGTGGACGGTGAGAGAGGTCGGGGCCAGGGCAAACATTCAGTCAGCCGGCCTTGGCAACAACATTGGATTCACCGACCAAGCTAACCACCAGCTAGGCCAGGGAACGATGTGCGTCTACGACGACGTGACGGATCAATTCCTCGTCACGCTGGTTGGTGGCGGCTACCGGTACGGGTTCTTTTTGTGGGACGCAGCGACACGGACATGCCCTCGTGTTGTCTCCAACACTGGAAGCGGCTTCCAGATTGTTGAGTCAACACCAATGGTCAAGGTTGGTCGTTGGGTCTACATATTCACCTCAGATATCAGCCTCCCCTACTACCAACGTGTAATAGACAGGGGGATCCGTTTTAACTTTGACTCTGGTGTGATTGAGTATTTCAACATCACCGGTCAATCGATAAGCCATGGCGTTGACAGCAACCAAGAGTGCGCGCCTTGCTGGTACTCAGCAGTCACAAACAGGATTGCTTTCTGGAGCCACAACCCGACAGACAAGCAAAACATCTACGAACTTGATGTCGGGGCTTTGACGGCAGGCGGTGGCACAGGCGCCATCAACTCTGCTTACTCTTGGACGATGACCAAATCCGCATTGTCTGGAACGGCTCCAAGTGTCATTTCCTATAAGTACAACGGCGTGGTTCAGATCCCCGAATACGGGCTCGCAGTCGTGTTGCCGCATTCAACGCTCGCTCCCATTGCCATTGAAATTTAGAGGCGAGACATGCCGAACTTAAACGACCTTTTCAACAGATCTGGCGACTTGAACGGTAGCGCTGCCTCACCTTTGGGTGGCACTTGGTTTAATCAAATGAGTGCATTTGTCTCTCCGGGAGCTGGAGAGGTTGCGTTGGATGGATCAAAAGTGTCGATGCGGCAAGCAGACCCGACGCTTCACGTTAACAGCTCATCAACCGCATCGGCAGACCAAAAGGTAACTCTTCAATTTACGCCTGTTCAGGACAATTGGCAGGTAATCATTCTTCTCAGGGCAAACAACGCTTCAGGCGCTGCTTATCAATTGCTGTTTGGCCCTGGCGCTGGCGGCATTGGTGTTTATAGGCGCTCTTCGACATCGGAGTCATGGGGCGGGGCTGGGCAAATCGGCTCTTCCGCCAACAACTCAATGACAGTGTCGGAACGGGGGAGTCACGTTCTGACATTCAGCGTGATCGGTAATGCTTTCAGCGCGACCATCGATGGCTCTCCGATATCACTTGGAACCATCACAGACAACACCATTACGTCTGCTGGATGGGCAGGTTTCGGCGGTCGGTCGTTCACATCAGACTACATAACAGAAGACGACGAAGCCGGCGGCGGTGGCGGTGGCGGCTCCACATTACTCGCAAAACTCAACCGTTATTTAAGGGGCTGACATGCTCAAAGACATAGTTACCAAGGGTGCTACAGATCGCAGCGTTACCGTCACCATCGTTGACAGCACAGACGGAACACCAGAGACAGGCGTGGTATTCAACACCTCCGGCATAGACCTGTGGTATCGCCGTGAGGGGGCAGCTAAAACCAGCATCACAGAAGCCACACTTGCAAGCTTGACCACGGGCCACACAGACGGCGGCTTCTTGCACATCGGTGACGGTGTCTATCGCCTGGACTTGCCAGATGCGGCATTTGCAACCGGCGCAAATCATGTTGACTTCGGCGGCACGGTCACCGGCATGATTGTTATTGGTGGCCGCGTTCGCCTTGTTGATGTAAACCTTGAGGACTCTGTGCGCGGCGGAATGACTGCATTGCCTAACGCTGCGGCGGCTGCAAACGGTGGTTTGCCAACTGTGGACGCAACCAACAGCGTCAAGATTCAGACGCGATTCAAGAAAAACCAGGCGCTTGCAAATTACCCGTTTGTGATGACGGATAGCACCAACCACAACCCGGCAACCGGTTTGACGGTGGCGGTCACGCGATCCCTGGATGGCTCCGGGACTTTCACCAGCGTTGGAACCGCAACCGAGATGGCAAACGGCTGGTATCAGATTGACTTGGCGGCTGGAGACATGAACGGCGACACGGTGGCCCTGAAGATGACCGCTTCAGGTGCTGACGATCTTGGCATTACGTTGCTCACTGAGCCCTAATGTTCTCGGTTGAGTCTCGCGGCGCTGCTGTCGTTTGGCGGCAGGCAGAAGCTGCGCCACCGGCAGCAACGGGAACGTATGCGCCAAGGGGTAAATGGTCTGCTGGTGGGCGCGGATTCAGGGCGCGTGGTTACTCGCACGTTTCAGAGGGATCATCAACCGGCACTACGATAGATTGCACCGTAAGCAACGCATCTGCTACCGGCCTGACAGCATCTGTAATCCGCGCTACGACCGTTAATGCAACGGTCGGCAATGCAGCAGCTACAGGACTAGCCGCAAACGTTATTCGTGCCACCACGATCAATGCGGCAATAGGGAATGCTTCTGCGACTGGTTTAACCGCTTCAGTGTCGTTCGGCGGCACCGTATTCGCCAGTGTCGGCAATGCTTCTGCAACCGGATTGCAGGCAAATGTCTCCCAGGCGACGGTCATAGGATGTTCTGTAGGTGGATGCGCTGCGACAGGTCTGGCGGCAACACTGGAAACAGGCATCGTTGTGCAGGCTGGAGTGGGTCAGGCCACAGCAGCCGGATTAAGCGCTGCGCTTTCAATCACGAACACCATCCAATGTGGCGCTGGCAACGCTTCCGCAACAGGCTTGTCAGCATCAATCAACACGTCAGACGATGTGCTCTATCCGCTGTTTGGTCTGTCCGAATACTTCCCATTAGCCGGTAGGTCAGAGGTCTAAATATGTCGCTTGTGACTGAAGATGGCACCGGCCTGGCTGGTGCTGAATCGTTTTGCTCGGTGAGTTTCGCCGATACCCACTTGGGGAACTTCGGCTACACCTTGTGGGCCACCATGAGCACCACAGAGAAAGAGCAGGCACTGCGGCGCGCCACTCACTACATGCAGCAGGTTTACCGCCTGCGCTGGGCTGGTCAGCGTAAGAACAACACACAGGCGCTCGACTGGCCGCGCACCTATGTTCCAAAGAAAGACGCGCCCGGCTTTTACAGCATTTGGGCATCAGAGTACCCGGACGATGAGGTCCCCGCTGAGGTGATGCAGGCATGCGCAAAGCTGGCCTACAAAGCTGCTGCTGGTGATTTGTCACCTGATCTTGCGCAGGCGAAAACAAGAGTCAAAGTCGGCCCGATTGAAACCGAATATGCGCCTGGATCGATCCAGTACACCCGCTATAGGGAAATCGATAACTTGCTTAATCCGCTGCTCAAGACCGGCAGCGGAATGATCCCTTTGAGCCGCGCATGAATGAATTGCACATCGTGCCTGAAGGCGATTACAGAGAGCATGAGTGCTGCGCTGAATGCTGGTGCCGTCCAACGGAAGACGATGAGATTGATGGCGTTTTCATCCACCACGCTATGGATGGCCGCGAAGCATTTGAGAGCGGCGAGAGGTTGATGTCATGAGTTTTTATTCAGACTTGGCCGCTACCGCATCTCAGTTGATCCGCGAATACGGCGCGTCCGCGTCTCTGAAAACAATCACGCAAGGTGCATACGACAACGCCACGTCTAAGGCGCTGACGACTGTAACGACGGTAACCGTAAGCGCTGTTGTTTTCCCTGGCGCCGGTTATCGCTACCTGGACGGCTCACAGGTTCAAGAAGGCGACCAATACGGATTTGTTGCTGTTGGCGTCAACCCCCCAAAGGTAGGCGACACCATCACCTGGAATGGGGCCCCACTTGGAGTGATTAAGGTTTCAGTGCTGGCTCCTGCCGGGATCAACGTGCTGTACGAAGTTGGGTTAAGGGGCTGACATGGGCTGGTCAATCGATCTCGGTCGCCTTGCTGAAAAGTACAAAGGCGACATTGATAAGACCGTCCGCGCCGCAACCATCTTGGCGGCTCAGAAGGTCGTTATGCGAACCCCGGTTGATACCGGTCGGCTGCGTGCCAACTGGCAATTCCAGGCCGGGTCGATCAACTCCGCAACCACAGACGCCAAAGATCAAGGCTTGGCCGTTCTGGCGGACCTGACGGCGCAGATCAATGCAAGCCCTGTCGGTGGCCGCACGTACATCTCCAACAGCCTGCCATATGCCCAGCGCATCGAGTACGAAGGTTACTCAAAAGTCAAAGCGCCTCAAGGCATGGTCCGCATCTCCCTGGCTGAGATGCCAGCCGCCATTGATCGACTGGTAAAGGGGTAACTCATGAGTGACCAAGTAATCCGCGCTCTTCTGGAGACGCGGCTAGACACCCTTGCGCCTTCTATTCCTACGGTCAAAGAAAACACGTCTTACACGCCAGTCAAAGGAACGACATACCAGCGCGTTTTCGTGCTGATGGCGCAAACAGAAAACCCAACGCTTGGGGATGGCTTTAAGCGTGAGCGCGGAATTCTTCAGGTGAGTTTGTACTTCCCAGAGTTTGCTGGAACAGGGGACGCAATCGCACGCGCCGAGGCCATCAAAGCCCTGTTCAATCGGGGCACGACGCTAGAGCAAGGGTCAGTGAGGCTCCAGGTTTACGGGAGCCCATACGCATCGCCAGGAAGAAACGACGAGGGCTTTTACATGCTGCCCGTATCGGTCCCATTCAAAGCTGACGTTTACAGCTAACAGCCAGTCACTTAACGCAAGCCGCCTTCGGGTGGCTTTTTTTTCGCCTGCGAGTTTGTGGGCAACACCTGAAAGGAAAGAGAAATGCCATTCGCAACAGGCGTAGCAAAACAACTTCGCTACAAAAAAGAATCCACTTGGGGCACTGCTCCTGGTTCGTCCGGTGCGCAACTTCTGCGCCGCGTCACGTCAGACTTGTCTTTGAGCAAAGAGACATACCAGTCTGGTGAAATCCGCAGCGATTACCAAATCGCTGACTACCGACATGGTGTTCGATCGGTGGCCGGGACGATCAATGGTGAACTGTCTCCAGGCACCTACAGCGACTTTGTGGGCTCTGCATTGCGCCGTAACTTCGCTGCTGTATCAGCCCTGACCGGCCTGTCCATCACCATCGCTGGCACTGGCCCCTACACGATCACCCGTGCATCCGGTGACTTCCTCACAGGCGGTATCAAGGTCGGGATGGTAATTCGGTTGACGGCTGGAACGTTCGTAACAGGCAACCTGAACAACAACATCTTAGTTACCGGCGTCACCTCAACTGTCATCACCGGCATCACGCTCAATGGTTCCGCCCTGACCGCTGAAGGCCCGATTGCATCGGCCACGGTGTCCGTACCTGGCAAGGCGACTTACACGCCCACAACCGGCCACACCGATGACAGCTACTCGTTCGAGCACTGGCACAGCGACATCACACAGTCGGAGCTGTTCACGGGCTGCAAAGTGAACACGATGGAAATCAGCCTGCCACCTTCCGGCATGGCGACCATCAATACCGGGGTGATGGGCAAAGACGTGACTACAAGCGGCAGCTCTGCTTACTTCACATCACCGACCGCTGAAACCAGCGCTGGTGTGTTGGCAGCCGTGAACGGTGTTGCGTTTGCGCTGGGATCACGTCAGTACGCAATGACTGGCCTGTCCATCAGCATCAATGGGAACATGACCGCTGAACCAGTGATTGGATCCAACACCTACGCCGACATCTTTGAAGGCCGCGTTTCTGTGACGGGGAATTTCACTGCGTTTTTTGAGGACGGTTCTTTCCGTGATGCGTTCTTGAACGAAACCGAGGTCTCTTTGTTCTTCGTGTTCACGGCTAGCAACGAAAAAAACGCAGACTTCATCGCATTCGCAATTCCCCGCGCCAAGTTGGGCAGCTCCAGCAAAGACGACGGCGAGAAGGGCATCGTTCAGACGCACGATTTCCAAGCCCTGTTCAACAGCGCTGGCGGTTCAGGCGTAGCCACAGAGAAAACAACTCTCTGGGTCCAGGACTCCCTGGCTCCTTAATCAATCGCAGTAGCCATTGCCCGCCCGTCAAACGGCGGGCTTTTTTATTCCCGGTCGAAAGACCACCCCAGCACAGGCCCTGCTCCATTCGCTTTCTTTGCGGGAAGCGGTGGGGCGGGGTACTGGCATTCACTCCCCGCAAAGGAAAAGTAAATGAGTTTCGATATTGCACAGCTTGACATTGTTTCGACCTCTGAAGAGGGCTTCGACGTTCACATCATCAACCCCAAGACACAGGAGCGCACAGGTCTTGTCGTGAAGGTCCAGGGAGCGTTCTCTGCTCGCTTCCAAGAGTTGATGGCGAAGCAAAAAAAGAAAGAGGCCATGCGAGCCAAAAGCATGGTGGCCCGCGCTGTTGCTGACGAAGAAGACGAAACACCTGCTGTGCTGTCTGAGGCCGCAATGAATTGGGGCACGGTGGATGAGAAAGACGATTCGATCATCCATTGGGGCGAAATCATCGAAGGCGGCAAGCCGGTGAAGTTCAGTAAGGGTGAGGCATTCCGCGTTTTCGAGAAGTACCCCCTGATTCGCGGCCAGGTACTTGCCGGGGCGCTTGACGTTGCAAATTTCATCAAGGGCTGATCTCTGAGGTAGTCGCGTTTGCAAAGCATGAATTCGGGCTGCTTAAAAAACAGCCCGACGGCAAGACCTTACGCGAGCACCTAGAGGCAGCCCAAAGGTTTACTCAGAAGACACCTGAGGGGCTACTCGGCCCTGAGCTACCGCCAGAAACCCGCCATTGGTGGACATGGTGGAACGAACTATCTAGCGGCAGGCAGTGCGGCATGGCCGCAAACCCAATTTCATGGGCCGACATGGCCGCATGGTCACAACTCACCGGTCGATCTCTTGACCCGTGGGACGTGACAGCCATTCGCTGCATTGACGGCGAGTTCATGGCATCGACGGTTGATTCCCCGAAAAAAGAAGACACCAGCAAACCAAGGAAACCTAATGGCCGCTGATATTTCAACACTGGCGCTTGAAGTTGATTCGACTGCGGTCGTTCGCGCCCGAAAAGACCTCGATGATCTCGGTGCGGCTGGTGGAAGAAGTGAAGGCGCGGCGGCTAAAGCAACCAGCGCGTGGCGTGCTTTTTCTGGGGTGTTGGCATCACTCGGGCTGGGCCTGGTAGCGCGAGAGCTTGTCCAGGTTGCCGACACGATGAGTTTGCTTGACTCTCGATTGAAGATGGCGACTCGTTCATCTGCTGAATTCCTGGCTGCTCAAGCTGACATCTATCGCATTGCCCAGCAAAACAACGTCGGCATCAGAGAGACGACAGAACTCTATGTAAAGCTTTCTGACCCGATCCGCGCATTGGGAGGAAGCACGAAAGAGGTTGCAGCAATCTCGGAAGCATTTGCAGCAAGCCTTCGCGTCGGCGGCGCATCTGCTCAGGAGGCATCGGCTGCAACGCGCCAATTTGCACAAGCAATGGCTTCAGGCGTGCTGCGTGGTGATGAGTTCAATTCAATCGCAGAGGCGTCTCCGCGCTTCATGAAGGCTATGGCTGATGGCATGGGCGTGCCTACTGGCGCTCTCAGAAAAATGGCCGAGGAGGGCAAGTTAACGGCGGACGTTGTGGGCAACGCGCTTGCCGGAGGATTGGCAAAACTTCAAGCCGAATCGGCAAGCATGCCGGACACGGTTGGCGGCGCATTCCAGCGCTTAAACAACGACATTGTCACGACCATCTCAAAATTCAACGAAGCGACAGGTGCGACCTTGGCGTTGGCGTCTGGAGTTGGTGTGGTTACTGACATTGTTGGCCGACTGTCAGTTGTCATGAGCACATCTCTCGCTGATGGGGCAACTAAAGCAGGCGATAGCTTCGATTTCCTAAGCGCATCAATCAGAGTTGTCGGGACGATTTTTGAAACTCTGATGGTGCTTGGCCTAAATGTCTCGTTTGTACTCAAAGGCATGGGCCGAGAGATTGGCGGAATTGGAGCGCAGCTCGCAGCGCTTGCAACAGGTGATTTCAAAGCATTTGCAAGCATTGGACGCGAGTTAACAACAGATGCGGAAAATGCGCGAACAGCCCTCGATAGAGAGACGGCAAGCATTGTTGGATTGACGGAAAAGGCACTTCAAGCCAGAGACATAGTAAAGAACTTTTCTTTATCTCAGGCTGATGCAACCAACGAGATGGCAAGGCTCACAGCCAGGGCTAACGAGGCATCTGGCGCTTTTGTGACGCTGCAAGCTGTTCAGTCGTCAGAAAAAAACAAAGGCGTCAGCAAGTCAGTTGATGAGTACAAAAAGCTAATGCAGTCAATCCAAGAAAAGATTGCGATGCAGGATGCTGAAATAGAAAAAGGAAGACAACTAACAAGCGCTGAGAGGCTGAGAATTCAAGCAACTCTTGATCTTGCAAAAGCCGGTAGGGTGCTTTCGGATAGCGAGCGAAAGAGACTTGATGCTGCCATTGAGCAGTTGAGTCTTGGCGACAAGATTAGAGACCAACAGAAAAGCGATCTTGAATGGCAGCGCAAAAGCAATGACCAAAATGCAGCGACCATTGAAACGATCCGCGCCAAAACAGATGCAATCAAGGGTCAGCTTGAAGCTAGCAAGTACGAAATACAGACCATTGGAAAAACTGCTGTTGAGATTGCAAAACTTGAGGCAGCAAAGCTAGATGACGCCGCAACAACAGCAGACAGGAACGCACTACTTGCAGATGAAAACGACCTGACTGGCGATCTGTCAAAGAGCTATCGCGAGCAAGCAAAAACACTGAGAGAACTTGCCCAATCCAAGATCGACGCAGCCACCGGCAGAGAAGTTTACGAAGCCGAAAAAAAGCGCATTGACGATATCAACCAAGAGTGGAAGCGTGCGACTGAACAAATCAATAGCAGCCTGACAGACGCAATTCTTCGCGGCTTTGAAAACGGCAAGAGCTTCTCGGAAAACTTCCGCGACACGCTCAAAAACATGTTCAAGACGCTGGTCTTGAAGCCGATCATTCAGTTTGCGATGGCGCCTATCGCTGGGGGAATCCAGTCGGTTTTAGGTGGTATAGGGTTCGGTGGTGGTGGAGCGGGTGGTGGTCTTGGATCTTTGTTTAGTGGATTTTCTGGGTTTAATAATCCACTCAGCGGAGTGTTCAACGGGCTACAGAACGTCACCGGCAATTTCTTTCCCGGCATAGGTGCTGGCTTCAGCGCAGCACGCGGAGAGGGCGGATTAGGTGGTGCATTCAGCGCCGCCGGTACGGCACTTGGCGCGGGAAATATCAGCGGAGGTCTTGGGACTGCTCTAGGTGCATTGGGCTCTGCTATGCCTTATGTTGGAGCTGCCATTGCCTTGATTGACGCACTTAAGTACAAGGCGACACCTCACGTTGGAAGTGTGGTGAATGTAGACGCTAACGGCGCTCGCAGCGATA
>Ga0315904_10000905_pt1 | contig 47229 bp, 61 predicted proteins | sample LakEriMetagenome_6_FD_203529 | JGI IMG/M metagenome (GOLD analysis project Ga0315904, IMG submission 203529) | Freshwater fungal communities from buoy surface, Lake Erie, Ohio, United States - Buoy 12 MA120 | ecosystem: Environmental > Aquatic > Freshwater > Lake | place: USA: Lake Erie, Ohio...
CTTGGCCTCCGTTCATCACGACAGCTACACAGTCTGTTCAAACTCAGGCATCAGGCGCTATTGCAGGGACCGGGTTTACATCAACGACAACGGCTGGAACGGCGGTCACCGCAGCCCTGGGCACCAACGGCCTTTCTATGGCCGTACCTGCTTTCATAACGACCTTCGTTAATGATCTGACCTCTGGACGGGCGGGTACTGGGTTTACCTCAACGACCACCGCAGGCACCGCAATCACGGCGGCTCTCGGGACCAATGGCCTTTCGATGGCCGTGCCAGCGTACATCACTACGTTTGTTGCTCAAACCACTCAGACGCAACCGGCAGGCAACATCGCTGGCGTGGGCACTACGCTCGCCCTAACAAACATTACCGGCACGTTGAATGTCGGCACCAATGGCGTAGCTTTGTCTTTGAGTGGCAACGCTGCTGGTGGTGGCGGTGGTGCAGCGTTGCAAGGCTCGGGAACCTACACACAGAACACGGGCACGATCCAGTTTGCCAACAGCAACGGCGTCACGTTTGGTCTGAGCACCAACCAGATGACGGCGTCTGTGAAGACGGACTACGCTGGTACGGGGTTCACCAGCACCACAACGGCTGGTACGGCAATCACGGCTGCGCTGGGTACGAACGGCTTGACGATGGCTGTTCCGCAGTTCATCACAACCTACGTGAATGACTTGACCTCTGGTCGAGCGGGCACAGGCTTCACCAGCACGACAACTGCTGGCACGGCAATCACTGCCGCACTTGGCACGAACGGACTGTCAATGGCAGTCCCGGCATACATCACAACCTTTGTCAATGACCTGACCTCTGGGCGGGCCGGTACGGGCACTACGCTTGCCACCACAAACATCAACGCCACTCTGAGCGCGAACACCAACGGGGTGGCGCTGTCTATGAGTGTTCCAGATGTGGACTTCAACGCGTGGAACCTGCTGGGCAACACCGCTGGAACGACGGCCACGACGGTCACTACGCAAGGGGCACTTTTCCTCCAAGGCGGCAACAACATCACCCTGAGCGGGAACTCAAATACCATCGTCATCTCTGCGGGTGCGGGTGGTGGCACGACCAACCAGACGGGTCCGAACATCGCCGTAGCGGGCTCGACCATTACCTCGGGCACAGTTCTGTTCAGCAACGCCAATGGCGTGTCGTTCGGGCTTAACGGCTCAACCATGACGGCGTCCATCATTGCAAACAACACCTATGACGGGTGGGCTCCCTACGCTGATTTGATGATGGTTGCCGGTCAGCAGGGGCAGGGCACTCTGTACATTGAACCTGAGCACTCTCCGTACTACTTCCAAGACCGGGTTGGCGTCCCAATTGCGTACAGCAATGCCAACAACTCAACAGGTTCAGTGACGCTTAGCTATTGGATGGGGTTCTATACCCAGAACGGCAGTACGCTCTCGTTAAGCGCCAGCACTTCATTTAGTACGGGTTTCACATTCTCTGGGACAGTAGGCAGCTATTCTTTGTTCTCAGGTATGCGATTGCTCACCTTCCCGTGGGCGTTGACGGTTCCAGAACAGGAAATTTACGTTGCGCATTTGTCTCGTAGCACGACAGCCGGTGCAAACGCATCGATCTCTCAAATGCTGGTCAGCAACGTCAACAGCAACTATGTTGGGTTCTTCGGGCAATCACACAACACGACTCAGCAGTGGACACAGGGTCAGGGCGTTTATTCCGCAACAACGTCGGGGATGCCCAACAGTATTGCGTTTAGCCAGATTCGCGGGTCTGACTCAAACAACTTCCGCGCCCCTGCGGTCATGTTCATCAACAGTACGGTGTAAGTATGGACATCAGTGACTTTGATGGGTGCCAGAGAGTTACGGTTGACGACATTGTCTACATCGTTTTGGCTATCCCGGTGCCAAGAATTGCACTCTGCGTTCGGGAGTCTGACGTAACTTTTGGCGCACCGTATGTGCCCACACTGATTGTTGAGATGCCCTGATGCAGCCACAAATCATCTCTTCCTATGACGGCGGCGCACACAACGCTGATCTGGAAAAGACCATCTCGCGTCTTACGCAGGACAAGGCGTACAAAGACCTGTCTTGCATCCAGATCGTGCCGTGCTTCGGGCAGATTCCTACCCGTGCGGTGGCGTCATGGATGAATATGTACGCCCCTCCCAACGCCAAGTTCACCCGGCTTTGGGCTGTAGGCATGGAGGTAGGCAAGGCGTTTACGTCTGCCATTGAGAGCATCCTGGCGCACCCTGACCTGAGCAAGTGGAAGTACATCATCACACTGGAGCACGACAACATTCCTCCGCCTGATGGCATGGTCAAGCTGCTTACTCAGATGGAGAACCATCCAGAGTACGCTTGTATCGGCGGGCTGTACTTTACGCAAGGCCCAGGTGGCGTGGCTCAGATCTGGGGTGATCCCAAAGACCCGGTTGTAAATTTCCGTCCCCAGCGTCCTGATCCTGCTGGTGGTTTGGTTGAGTGCTGCGGCACCGGCATGGGGTTCAACGTCTGGCGTCTTGATATGTTCAAGGACGAGCGCCTACGCAAACCGTGGTTTGTGACTCAGACTGAAGGTGGCGTTGCCACGCAGGATTTATTTTTTTGGTCCGATGCCCGAAAGTACGGCTATCGTTGTGCTATTGACTGTTCAGTAAAGGTCGGGCATTACGATCTGGAAGGCAAGCGCGGCGGAATTGCAGATTACGTGTGGTGAACAATGAAACTAGACCTCGGTTGTGGCGGTAAGAAGAAAGAAGGCTTCCTCGGCGTAGATCAGTACGCGATGGAGGGTGTTGATGTCGTTCTGAACATCGGCGTTGACCCTTGGCCCTGGGAGGATGGCACGGTGGAAGAGATCCACGCCAGCCATTTCCTTGAGCATCTGACTGCGCCGCAGCGGGTTCACTTCATGAACGAAGCCTTCCGGGTTATGAAGGAAGGTGCCAAGGCCACGGTGGTCACGCCTCACTGGGCATCAAACCGGGCTTACGGGGACTTCACGCACCAGTGGCCCCCGGTGTCGGAGATGTTCTACTACTACCTGAGCCAGGAGTGGCGCAACACCAACGCTCCGCACACGGACAAGAAGTGGAACCCGGCAGGCTACTCATGTAATTTCGCTGCAACCTGGGGATACTCTTTCTCCCCAGAGCTTGGCGCTCGGCACCCTGATCATGTTCAGTTTGCCCTGCAGAACTACAAAGAAGCCGCCCTCGACACCCACGCAACCCTCGTCAAACCTGTAACAAAAGTGGACTAACCCATGACGGCGGCGTTTCAGAGTAATGCGTTCCAAAGTGACGCATTCCAAGCAGATGCCGCGTCACAGAACCTAGCTCCATCGCTGTTCACGAACAGCAATGCGTTCTATTCCCCGACAGTAACAGCAGGGGCGATTGACCTCCAGCCGAGTCGGTACGACAACGCAAATACCTTCTACGCGCAGACGGTTGCGACCAGCAACACGCTCACGCCTGCGCTGTACACAAACACAAATACCTTCTACACGCCAATAGTTCAAGCAACGTATGAACTGCTGCCTGCAAGGTATGACAACAGCAACACTTTCTATACGCCTGTTGTCTCGGCTGCTAATGATCTAGCGCCGGCTCTTTACACCAACACGCAGACCTTCTATGCGGCCACAGTCAGTGCCAGCAATACGCTGCTGCCTGCGCCGTACACGAATACGCAGACGTTCTACTCTGCAACGCTCACGCAGTTCCAAGAGCTATTCCCGGCTCTTTACGTCAACACACAGACGTTCTATTCGCCCACAGTCACGTTCAGCAATACGTTACTGCCGGCTCTCTACACCAATACAAACACCTTCTACTCAGCGACGGTAGGCACAACGTATGCCCTGAGCCCGTCTCTGGTAACGAACACCCAGACGTTCTACAGCGCCACGGTACAGGCATCAAATGACCTGCTGCCGGGCCTTGTCGTCAATACGCAGACGTTCTACAGCGCGACTGTCACCACAGACATCACGTTGCTGCCGTCGCTGTATACGAACAATCAGACGTTCTATTCAGCGAGTGTGTTGGCAGAGTATGAGCTACTGCCTGCGCTGCTGACCAACAGCAATACGTTCTACACGCCTACGGTTGTTGGAACGTACAGCCTAGATCCAGCTAGGTACAACAACACCCAGACGTTCTATACAACGTCTGTCACGGCTGAGAACTTCCTGTATCCGGGGCTGTACACCAACCCCAATACGTTCTACTCGCCCACTGTTGATACGAGGCTTGTACCGCCTCTGGTGGTCAACACCCAGACGTTCTACTCGCCTACGGTTACGCCTGGGCCGATTGATCTTCAGCCGTCGCTGTACACCAACACCAACCAGTTCTTCACTGCAGCGGTTGAACTGGGGACGTACACGATCACGCGAGCCCAGGCTAGATTGCTGCAGCAAATCTACAAGCTCAACGGTCTGGATTCAATGCCACTGTCAGTCAACACAAACTTCCGAGCGGTGGATGACATTGTTCAATCAATCACTGAGGCCAGAAATGGAACGGTGACGGTACAAACAACAGCTGGGCTGACGTACACCACAGATGATCCTGGGCAGATGATTGAAGACTTGGCTGCTCTGTATGCATTGACTGACACCCTGCAGGTCACGCAGACTGGACGCTTCGTGGGCACGTTGTCTCAATCCATTACGACAAATGGGTTCACCACGGTAGTGCAGAGGCTGACATGACGCCAAGGTCAGTAGCGTTATTCGGTATTGGTTTCTCGCCAGTATTGGTGGCTACGTTTGGCTTAGCGGCTGAAGCAAATGGGGTAGCAGGAAGCTCCCCACTTGTCTATGATCCGAGGTATCACACCTTTGATTCGTGGGCAAGCCTTATGGCTGAACAGTATGCGGCCAACCACCTAGAAATTCCCACTCCGTACACGGACTGGAAGCTCTGGGGCAATGGGCTGAAGGCGATTGACGTCTTCACCAACGAAGCAATCCCAGCAACAGACATCTACGACGACTGGCAAGACTGGGCTGAGGCTCTGCTAGGCGCAATCAACCCTGCGGTAAATTAACATGCAACGACTTGCTACCGAATCCGAGATTGAGAACGATGAATCTTCAACTGGCGCCGTTACTCCACCAAAAGTTGTTCTGTTTGGTGATTCAATCAGCTCAGTAGTCGGTTACGGGCAGGATTCGCAAGCAGATAACCGTTTTGGTAGCAACGTAGCTGGCGTTGTTTCTAGTTACCTTGGTACGCCTGTTGACAGTCAAGCAATGGGTGGGATTACCACCAAAGATGCGCTTACTGGTTCAGCCATCCCCTTTGCAGGGCAGAACTTGGCAGTTCCATACGGCACTTACGAGAAGTACCTGAAGGAGCAGCGGCCTAATGTTGTTGTCTTGAGGTTTGGTGCTGCGGATGCGATCCGACTGAACGATCCTAAGGAGACGCTCTTAAATATCCGCAGGATGCTTGATCTTGCTAAGTATTACGGAGCAAAGCCTGTTCTGATCGGTGTATCGCCTTTTGCTGCTGGCGGAGACAGTAGGGCCGGGAACATCAACGTAGGATCTATTGATCCTTACATTGCGTCTGCCGAAAAAATCAACGAAGGCATTAGAAAGCTAGCGCAGCAGAACGATTTACCGTTTGTTGACATGCAACGTCTTGCTGTCCCGCAAGGGGCATTGTTGGACGGCGTGCATCCGACTGCAGAGTTCGGCAAAAGCATGGCCGACTACATCGGCAAAGCTATTGATGCTGCGTTGCCTGAGTTTGGTGGCTCTAATAACAAGTATTTGGATTTTGTTCGGAGCCAAGTCAGAAATGTTAATTCAATGCTGCCCTCAAATTGGGGGTCATTGAATGGGGACGCAAGAGTTGAGTGGTTTAACAAGAACGGCGTAACTGTTAATGAGCTTACTGCGGCAGGCGTCCCGCAGTCAACAATCGATGCAATGTGGGGGATTGGGTATAAGTCACCTTTTGACATAAACCCAAATTTAACTACTGAGGCACAAAAGGTTGCTGAATACAACCGACTGAGGTCTGTTGGATTAAATAATACTCAGGTAAGAAGCCTTACAGAGTCCGTTTACGGGACTCAAACCCAAGACAATTGGGACTATTTGGTTGGGCAGTCCAAGTATTCGCCGACATCAACTACAAAAGACTTCGACACTTGGTATCAAACCACATTTAATCAGGCAGTCCCTGCTCCAGCACCTGCGCCAGCCCCCGCCACTACTCCTCCTCCTCCTCCTGCTCCTGCTCCGTTTAGTGCGGAGGGCTTCTCTCAAGAAGCTCTTGATTACCTGAATCGTCCGGAAATTCTGAACTCCATTCGACCGGGTGACGCCCGTGAATTTGTTGGCGACGATTTCCAGTTATATAAAAAGGTTGGAGAATCTGGGTCTTCCGTGAGTGGACGAACCATTACATACGATGTTTATGATCCATATGGCAAGAAGACGGGAACCATTCAAGTAAATGAGGGTGGATTAGAAGAGGGCTTGAATATCGCTGCGCGGATGGCGGTCATGATGGCCTCTATAGCTGTCCCGGGCGTTACTGCCGCGATTGGTGGAACCATAACTAATGCGCTTGGTATTAGTGCTACTGCTGCAGTAAATGCCGCAATTGGCAACACTGTTGTGCAAACAGTGATGAATGGTGGCGATGTCGGCAAAGCAGTGCAGTCTACTGTCTCACAGTGGGCTGGTGCTCAGATCGGGCAGCTTACGGGCAATGCTGCTAATAACATATTTGGCAATACGCAAGCTGCAAAGGTTGTTTCAGATGCGGTGAACACGGGTGTTCGCGCATTGATCAATCAGCAAGATCCAGGACAAGCAATACTGGGATCTTTGACTAACAATGCAGTTGATTTCGCAACTTCCCAGATTCCTGGATTCAAAGATCTTCCCTCTACCGTCAAGTCTACGATTACCAACGCCATCGGTCTTGCCCTGCAAGGCAATGATGTTGATGTTGGCGCGATGTTGGCAAACGCCACCAAGGAAGGCTTGCTGTCTTATGGCCTAAGCCAAATTCCTCAGTTTGGTCAAGCAGATGCAAGAACGCAGTCGTTCATTACGAGCATGCTGCGCACTGCAATTAACGGTGGTGACTTTTCGCAAGCGGCGATCAAGTTTGCAGTTGGTCAGGTTCAGCAAGAATTCCAAAAGGTACTCAAGGCCGGTCCTGCGCTTGATGAACTCAAGAAGGCCGGGATCATCAGTGAGGCCAGCTACTACGGTCTGACGGATCAGCAAAAGGAGCTTGTAGATCGTCTTTCTCAGCAGAAAGATCCGAAGGCCGCTGCCGCTCAGTACATCAACGAACAGACAACAACTGCTGACGAGATCAGGGCGTTTTACAAGCAGCTTACTGGTAAGGATGCAACTGCTGCTGAAGCAGATTTGCTTGCAACCTTTACGGGTATGGATGAGGCTACTGCAAAGATTGGCCTAGACAGCCAACTTCGTGTGAACGCTGCGGCAGATGAGTTAAGGCTTACTGAATTAAACAAGGTCTTTTCTGACCCAACGGCCACTAAACAAACCCTCATTAATACTATGGCGGAGTACAACATTACTCCAGCTTTTATTGAAAGGGTGACTGGCTCAAAGTACGACGATGTTGCGAACCAAATTGGGTCTCGCTCTATGACCCAAGATAGGGTAATTGAGGAGTTCAATAAAGCACGTTCTGCGGCTGGTCTTGAGGCAAGAGAGCCGACTTCTGAAGAAATCTTGCGCTACATAGGTCTTAATACTAGCGCTGTTGCACAGATTCAAGCGGATGCTGATCGAGAGGCAACAACCTTCAACGGAAGCAGTTTGGGCAGCGTAAAAGAAGCCAGTGATGCGGCTAAGGCTGCAGGCTACAACAACTTCACTGGTCCTGACGGCAAGACCTACATGGTGTCTTCGCCGGTTGTGGCGATTCAAGCGGGCGCTTTTGATGGGACGATGTTTGGCTCCGCCAAAACGGCAAATGATGCTGCATTGGCTGCAGGCAAAGAGACGTTTGTTGGGCCTGACAACCAGATTTACAAAGCATCTCCAGGGTTTACTGGGGGACAAACAGCCAGCAGAGTCTTTGACGCCTCTGGGTACGATATGTCAAATCCGCAGCAACGGATGCTTGCTGCGTACTCGGCTCATAAGCTAGGTTACAAGAACGTAGCGTTTTCTGATGGGTCTGTCTTCCAGTTGTCCGACAAAATTACTGAGTCTATAGCTCAATATGATCAACAAGTAGCCAAGGCTCGGGGCCTTGCGCAGCAGAGCACGCAAGCCAAAGAAAACGCATTTAACGGTGCTTCGTTTGCTGACAAGGGGTCTGCGGCCATCGCTGCAAATAGCGCAGGCAAGAACACGTTTGTGTTCAGTGATGGCAAGGTTTACCAAGTCCCTGACAACTTTGCGCAGTTGGTCATGCCAGATCAGACTGCTGCAGAGACGAAACGGCTTAACGATCAAAATCTAACGCTTGTTAAGTCAGCAACGGATACCGCAAAGAAAGACTTTAACACTGCATGGAGAGCGCTTATCCCGTTCGCGGAGCCTCCCAAAGAAGGCACAACGACTAGAAACCTGTTGGCAAGTGTCGTCACTGGCACTGGTCAGACGCTGGAATTTGTTACTGGCTTGATCAATGGTGTCGCCTCCATCAAGTTGGGAGCAGCGCCAACGGTTGGTTACGCGGGCCAAGAAGTAGAAGATGCAAGGAAGTATGGTGTCATCATCAGCCCATATGACTCTGCTGCACAACGAGCCGACAAGCTACAGCAACTTGCTGATCTAAAGGCAGCAGGCGCTCAGCCTCTTGAGCCATCAAAACAGCCTCCTATTGGCCCAGGCAACGCTTATTATGACTTTGGTAAATATCTACAAGAAACGGGTACGCTAAATTCTCCAGAAGCTCAGCGGTCTAAGCAAGTAATTGTTGATTTCTTGAAAGATGTCCCCTGGTACGAGAAGCCAGTTGCGTTGATCGCCATAGCCAATGAAGGCAATTGGTTAGGAATTACCTCGTATATCGCGGAAGAGATTCCAAACGAAATCCCAACTCTTTTGGCAGGCGCTGGCTTGGGTGCCGCGATGAAACTTGGTCTATCGGGTAAAGCGGCGCTTAGCTCTATATCTGACACTGTTCTTGAGGCCGGAGGCGCTTGGCAAAACAGATATGAACTCGCCAGAAGTCAAGGCAAGTCTGAAGATCAATCGAAGCTAGAGGGGTTCGTTGCTGCTGGTGTAACGATGGTTACAGAATTGGTCCCTGATTTTCTCGCGGACAGGGCGGTGTTGAAGTCTCTTCAGAAAAGCGCGTCGGAAACAATAACAAGTGCAGTATTAAATTACTCCAGAGGAGCTGGTATAGCGTTGGGAACTTCTTTTGTGACTGAATATATTTCAGGAGCATCCAACGCAGCACTGATGAATAAATACGATTACAACGACTGGAGATGGGATGATGCTCTTACTCAGGGGACAATAGAAGCATTTGTTGGCGCTGGGACTGTCGGAACGCTGTTGGCGGCATCAGACACAGCCAAGGCCATTGGCTACATGAAAGACGGCACTGTAGCAACAGTCAAGGATTTGTTAGACCGCAATCAAAATATCAACTATTCAACTATCAACAGAACTGATCCAATTTTTGACTTTAGCGGCAATAAACTGTCACTAAATCAGTTGACTCAGGTTACAACGACAGCAATAGATGATGCTGCATTCAATGTAGGATCATTTGCTACAGCATTTAACAATCTAGGCAAAAGTGGGCAAACATCGCCTGAAGCATTCAACACCGCGTTGACTACCGCGCTAGGGGGTTCAACTGCCGATCCTGCTGCTGCTCCCGCGCCAACGCCTGCTCCTACTCAGGCTCCCACACCAGCCCCAACGCCTGCTCCAACTCCTGCACCCACACCAGCCCCAACGCCTGCTCCTACTCAGGCTCCCACACCGGCACCTACTCCCGCGCCAGCCGTAACTCAAGCAAGTATTGACAAGGCAATCACTGATGCGATTGCTGGAATCAAATTGCCCACGGGGTTGACCTCAGCAGACGTCACAAAGGCCATATCGGACTATGTGAAAGCCAACCCTGGTCTTTCTGCCGTAGACATTGCAAATACTGTTAGGACGCAAATCTCAGCGCTGCCTGCTTTTGCAACGCCTGCAGATGTGACTGCAAGTATCAAAACAGCTCTTGCGGGGGTCGCAACCAAAGCAGACATACAAACAGCAATAGCCAACATTACCTTCCCACAAGGCATAACCAAAGAAGATGTAGCTGCAGAGATTGAAAAATTTGCGGCAGCCAATCCTGGGCTAACACTAAGTCAAGTTACATCTGCGATCACGACGGCGATTTCTGGTCTACCAGACTTTGCAACACCGGCAGATGTGACTGCTGCAATTGATACAAAACTTGGTAAGCCTGCGACTCGAACTACTGCGGCAACAGGCATTTACTCAACTCTTGACGCACTTACCGCGGCAATTGATGCAGCCAAAACGCAAGGCCTTAATGGAGATGCTGCGTTAAGTGCAGCTATTAACTCTGTTGCAGAAGATTTAGGGACCACAAAAGAAGAACTTTTGGGTCAAATCGGCAAGACCGAAGATCAGCTCAAGACTGACTTTGCAACAAGAATTGGCGAAGTTCGGCAAGAACTTGGTAGCGTAGAAACTCGTCTAAAAATTGCCATCGCTGCAGCAGAGTCTACAGGCCTGACCAGAGATTTAGCTATTCGTTCTGCTCTAGACACAGTAGCCACGGAGCTCGGTACTACCAAAGATGATCTGATTAGTCAAATTGGGACTACTGAATCTACTCTTCGTGAAGAGATTGAGGCATCTCAGACTGCATTAGGCGAACAGATTACAACCGGACTTGAGGGTCTTAGAACTGCGCTGTCTGATGCTGAGACTAGGATCAATGACAAAGCTGCTGAGTACGAACGCAGCGGTATTTCTAGAGATCAAGCACTATCCAAGGCTATTGGAGAAGTTGCTACGGAGCTTGGCACGACGGCTCAAAATCTTAGCGATCAGATTAGTCAAACCAAGACTGACCTATCTACGCAAATAACGGGCACTCAGACGGCCCTTCAAAAGCAGATTGATGAAGCTGCTGATTTGCTTGGCAAGCCTGCGCAGGCAGTCACGCAAGCCGATCTGAATTACGTCAACAGTGTCATCCGGGGAGAAGTAACAACTGCTCCTGATCTTACTTACGACGTAAATCGTGACGGGAAGATTGACCAGAGTGACTATGACGTGCTGGTCAGAGTTACTAATGGAAGTGGTGAGCCTCCCGGTGGTGGTGGTGAGCCTCCTGTATTTGCGCCTGGAAGCCGGTGGGCTCCGACAGGTCTGTTTGGGGAGATTTCCGGACTCCGAACCGACTTGACGGGCCAGCTTCAACAGATGGAGCAAAAGCGCGTTGCTGATGAGGCAAAGGCCAAGGCTGAACAAGAAGCTCAAAGAAAACGGCAACTTGGACTGTCAATGCTGCAACCAGCAGCGGGTCCAACCAAAACAGAAGCAGACACAAAACTATCTCCGCTTCAGACTTCTGGGCAATCCAAATTTGTAGGGCCTTTGGAGGCGTTCTTGGCTCAAGTTGAAAGAAATGATTTCACACCTAAACCTCAGCAAACCATGATGACACCTCAACAACAGCCTGACCGTTACGCATACGGGCAAGAGCCCAGCATTGATGCTTTGCTGGACCCTTACGGCGAGAATAAGCCACAAGAGCAACAGCCGCAAGCTACTGCATTCAAGGCTGGTGGACTTGCGACTCCCTTGTTTGCTGCTGGCGGTGGAACCCGATACGGTCAGTACGCAAAGGGTGGATTGAACGTGGTTCATCACTCCGGTAAGGCCCGTGTTGACTTCCGCCGAGGGGATGCAGTTACAGGGCCTGGGGACGGTCAGTCTGACGACATCCCTGCGATGCTTGCCGACGGCGAATTTGTGTTTCCAGCCGACGTAGTTGCCGCGCTAGGAAATGGCTCAACGAAGGCGGGATCAGATAAACTCTACGACATGATGCACTCAATCCGTGCTCACGCGAGGTCGTCTGGTCCGAAGGATCTTCCACCGCCTGCCAAGTCTCCTCTTGAATACCTCAAGAAGACCAGCAAGCCAAAGTCAGCAAGGGGTTAAACATGAGTATCACCCAAGGCGCTCCGCTGCCGGATATCACCAAGACGACGACGACTACTCAGACGGCTCCGGACTACTACACCAACTACCTGACGCAACTGTCCCAGACTGGGCAGACGGCTTTAGGTAAGACAGCAGCACAGGGGATCGCTGCATACGACCCTTTGCAGACGCAAGGTTATGGTCAGCTTCCTGCCGCTGCTGGCGCATATCAGCCTGGGCTAACTGCTGCAGGCGCAACCGCTGCATCTGCTGCTAAAGGCATTACTCCTGAGCGAATCACTGCGCTGATGAATCCATACACCACGAACGTGGTGGATGAGATGGGGAGGTTGAGCCAGCAGAACGTACAGCGCAATCTTCTGCCTTCGATGAAGGCCGGGTTTGTAGGTTCCGGGGGTCTTGGGAGTCAGCGCTATGCAGGCGCTTTGGGGCAGTCTCTGGCAGACGTTCAATCTAGTCTGACGGGTCAGCAGTACGGTGCTCTTTCTAAAGGATATGAGGGCGCTCTGAAGGCTGCAATTGATGAGATGACGGGTCAGACTGCCGCATCGAGGGCGCAAGCTGAGATTGCTGGTAAGGAGCAAGAACTAGGATTGACCGGCGCTCAAGCCTTAAGTAAAGCAGGCGCTGAACGTCAAAAGTACGAGCAGAGCAAACTTGACTACCCATTGACTCAGGCTTCTAACGTAGCCGGTCTGTTAAGGGGTTATCAAGTGCCGATTTCAGATGTCAAGAAGTTCGTTGGGCCAGAGGCTGGAGCGTATAAAACGTCTCCGCTTGCCACTGCAACGGGATTGTTGGGTGTGCTTGGGTCTGGTGCTGCTGGTACTGCTGGAAGTCGTCTACAGTCACTGTGGGCTAAGGTCTTCAGTGGCGGAATAACGGATGCGGAGGCAGCAGAACTTATCAGTTCCGTTGGGCCTGTAGATAGCGCGGAAAGTGGCGCTGGTACAGATACGGGTGATCCATACAACACCGATCCAGGGCCCGGTTAACAGGAGAAAACATGGCTACTAGCGCGATCTACGCTCCTGACGAAGAGTCTCAGCGTAAGTACCAAGAGGCTCTTGATCGGGTAACGCAGTCTCTGGATGCGAGAAAGAATAGGCTGTTTGACCCTACTCTGCTGGCGATGGCAGAAGGGTTCTTGGCTCCTACCCGCACTGGTGGGTTCGGAGAGTCTCTAGGTATTGCTGCGGGCAAGATCCGTGGCGCTGAAGAAACAGAGTTCAAGCGAGAGCAAGAACTTGCCCAGGCCCAGCTAGGAGTCGCCCAGCAGGGGATGCAGCTAGAACGTCAGCGGCAAATGTCGAAAGCGTATGAGCAAGCACTCAAGCCTTCAGGCGCTCCTCCTCCGGGCGCTCCTGCTGCTATGCCCACTGGGCCTGCTGGGGGAGGTGCTACTGCTCCGATGCCGTCTGGCCCTGCTGGACTATCGGGCGGCGCTGGGGCTCCCATGCCCACTGGACCTGAAGGATTCCAGATAGCGCCTCCTCAACCCTTGTCAATGAACAGAACGGAGTTCTTGAGGGGGGCACAGTTAGCTGGCAAGCCTATCGATCAGGCTCTGAAAGAGTGGGACGACTACTCTCGCAAGCAAAGAGAAACCAAGGAAGGTGGCGTCTTTGACTATGGGTCAGGCCGGTTCTTCCCTGTGCCTAAAGCTGAACAGGTCAACATTCAGCTTCGAGGCTATCAAGGAACTTATCCAGTATCTCAAGAGGACGCCATGCGTCTGGCCGCGCTTGATCGGGCAGGCGATGCCGCAGGCTACAAAGCTCTTGCAGATCGCATAGTCAAGGGTCCGGCTGGTACTTCACGGGTTTCTTCTGCTGAAGAACTTGAGCAAGAACGTGCTCGAGGCAAGATTATTACTGAAGAAGAAGCCAAAACTGAAGCGGGTCAACGCACAGATATTGTTGCCAGAGCTGATCAAGCGGGGCAAAAGATTAGGGTTGCGAATCAGGTATTGGCGCTGGCTGAAGATCCTGCATCGACGCGGATGTTCGGTATATTGAACAACCCTGCATATTCATCTGCGATTGCCAAATTGATTGAAACAGGTATTGGAATTCCGGGGTTCTCTATTGGTATACCTGAAATTCAAAATGTTTTGCGGAACTTGAAACTTAAGCCGGATGAGATAGCTAGGTTCCAGTACGGCGCAATGTTATTTGCTCAGTCCCAGTTAGAGGCTTCTCAATTGGCTAAGGGTCAAGGCGCAATCTCTGATTTTGAGCGAAGGTTGTTCGCCGCAACAGCAATGACCGCTGAAGATACTCCGGGCACTTTGAAGATGAAGGCACAAGCCTTGATTGCTCGGGGCCAGTTTGACCGTCAGGTGGCTCGATTGTGGGAACGCTCAAAGGGTCAATTCAGAAGCGTGTCAGAGTTCAAGCAGTCTGATGAGTACGACAAGTTGGTTGCTGAATATGATGCAAAGCTGGGCAAGTTGTTAGAACGAATGCCTGTAGCGGGTCAACCAACGCCTACTGGTCAACCAGCAAAGCCTCCCATCAGGTTTCAGATAGAAAGGCCTTGAGATGGCAAACCGCCTCTATCGTGCAACTGCTCCTGATGGGACTCGCATTGAGTTCATGGCCCCTGACAACCTCAGTGATGAGGCCATTCAGAAACTTGCCTATCTTGAGTATCAAGCCAAGAAGTCTGGCAAGCTGCCTGGGCGAGAGCTTGATGCTAAGCCTGCTGCAGAGATACCTCCAGAACCTGGACCCGTAGAAGAGTCTCCTCCTAGCAAGGTTGACGAACTCAAGGGGATGGCAAAGCAAGAGCTAGAGGGAATGAGCCCAGGAGCTGCTGGTGCGGGTGCGGGTCTTCTCACAGGGTTGCTCGAGTCCCGCAAGATGGGACCGGCATCTATTCTGGAGAAGGGCGCTCAAGGTGCCGCGCAAGGGGCAGCTAGGGTTGCGCCTACAGTGCCGCCTGCACCACCTACAGTTACCCCTACTGCATCGCAGGCTCCAAGCCTTCTTGGGCCTAGTGGTGCTCCTATGACTCCTCCTGGGGGCGCTCCTGCGATGCCTCCAGGCGGCGCTCCTCTGCGCCCCCCGATGGGGGGTACTGCGACACAGAACTACGGCAAGGCATTCGGTCTGACGGACATTGAAGCGCAACGCGCTACCGACATGACCAAGCAAGCTGGTGGGGTTCATGACCTCACCACGCAACGCAGACAAGCGCTCAACACACTGCAAGAGCGGTTTCCGTCCGACAGGTTCATTGAGAACCCCAGGTATGGCGGTTTGATGACGCCTGAGCCCTCTGTTGGTGGCGGGCCTAGGGCACAGTACGTCCAGCCTCAAGGCGCTCCCCAGGCTCCTCTGCGACCCCTTCCCGCCCCACAGGCTATCCCTACTGGCCCGAAGCCTATGGGTGCTTTGGAAGAGGTCACACAACTCTTCCGGAAGATGGCCGAAGGTGGGAGCAAGGTCGCCAGTGGAATTGGTGGCGCTGCTCGAGCGCTCCCGGTGCTCTCATATCCCCTTGCCGGGTATAGCATCGGATCAGATGTCGGATCCATTCAGGAAGAGCTTGCCAAGGAAAGGCCAGACTATGCTGATATCGCTCTTCGTGGGTTTGGTGCTCTGGGTACTGGGCTTTCCCTTCACCCTGTTACGGCACCAGTAGGCTTACCGATGGCGACCATCGCTCCTCTGATTGCCGCGGGCAGGAGGAAGATGCAGCAGACGCCAGAGGCTACGCCACAAGAATTGGAAGAGGCATTCAGGCCGTCATTCCGGATGTCTCGCCCATAAAGAGTTCAGGCTCGTCTCCCGCCTGAATTACCGCAGTTGCCTATAAGCGGTACGTTCCCCCACCCTTTAACCGGGGTGGGGGTTTTTTATGGCCGCTGAGACTCAAGACCTCGAGCCACTTCCCGGTTCATGTGAGAGACGATCCCTACACAGCGGGCGTGTTCTTCTTTTGCGTGTTCGATCTTGCAGACCGCCTCCACCTTGCGGGCGAAGTCCAAGATGTCCACCTCTCCGACTGGTCCCTTTGGATGCAAAGAGTCAGTGTGGAAGTAGATTTGCTTGATGGTGTCGTCACTCAATGCCATTGCGGACCTTCCAGAGTTCCCAGTTCATGATGGTGTTTTGGGCGATGGCCTTTTGAGGTACGCCCTTGTAGTTGTTTGAGGAGCTATTCAGAAAGTCGTTCACGATGTCTGAACGGATGAGCATGTACTCATGCCTCTCTGCAAGTTCCTTAGTTTCAAAGAGCTTGCCATCGCTGGTTAGGTAAGCGTTGACTTGTTTCATTTGTATTCGTTCTTGAGTTGCCAGAATTCCAGCAGTTTGGTGAACATGGTGAAGCCCCTTGAAAGAGCCTCCTCGGACCAGTGGTGGACAGTTACCAGCCCAGGCACTGAACGGGACACAAAGACGTTTGCACACCGTGCGGTAGGCATACCCAGACCTACCCGGTAAGCAGCAAGCTGCATCAGGTGATCGTCGTATGCGTCTACTTTGGACGCATCTGTAAAGTCTTTGGTCTTAACGTCTACAACGATTCCGTCTGCGTGGAGGTCACACTTCCCGCCGTAGCCGAGTTCGTGGGCGAAGGCTCTCTCAGCGATCCACTCCTGAGCCCCGTAGGCCTCTTCTAAGGCCTTGTGGCAGGCTAGGACATGGGGTTCATGCCTACCAGTACCTTGACCCTCGTAGAAGCCCTGTATGGAGGCGTGGATGTCGGTGCCTGCATCTGCTGCTGCACGACCCTGGGCTTTGGAGTCTTCGATGATTCGCTCGATGTAATCATCCTCTGACTCGTTGTCGATCTTTGGCAGGGTGAGCGCAGCAAGTAGAACCTGACCCTGCAGCCACTTAGTCAAAGCTGGCTTGGCGGCTACGTTCAGGATCGTGGTTACCGATGGAACCAGATCATGTTGACGAGCGTCACGCAACGTAGTGTTACGGATTTTCCCGTTTTTACCCAGAATTGTGTAGGTTGGCGCTCCACTTCTGGAGTACCAATGGCCTGCATCGGATGGTCGTTCTTTAGCTGTCAGCATTTTTTTCCTTGTATGAGGGGCAGCGTTCGTCTTCAAACACCCACGGGCCGACCCATACGGAATGTGTCGAATCGGGATGCAGGGGTGAGTTGTTTATATTCCTCATGCACTTTGTGCAATAGGAGAAGGTCGGGTTGCCTGAGCAGCGGGCGAAGTCTGACGGGCGGAACATTTCACACATCTCCATAGTCCGTGTTTGCGTGTGCTGCCTTCATGGTCGCGGATGTTTTGGTTACATCCAAAGCAGCGGCGTAGAAACTCATTAGGGTTCATTCGTATACGTGCTTCCCATCCATCCGCGCTTGGATTTCCACAACACGCATGATGTCGCGCAGTTTGGATGGGTTGGTTGCGGCAATCAGTCGCAGAGAGATAGATACAAACGTCTCTAGACCAGCCATCTCTTCTGTATCTCCCACTACTACTTTCACAGCAGCAAGGTCAGACATGACGGTGGAGGTCATGGCTGAGATGGCTTCCTTGCTGGGCTTAGGCATTTGAGGTGGGTCTAGGTAGATGCGGCTAGCGGTGAACATCTTTGTCTCCGATCCCGTGCTGGGCTTCGATGGCGCGGGCAAACTCCACTGGCGAACCGGAGGTTCTGAACAGACTGAGGATTTCCTCCTCCGTCAGCGGCTTGCGCGGGGGTGGGGTGGTGAGATGGATTTGCACAACCCTACGCGCAGCCTCGTACCCCTCATGCCATTGAGTCTCAGGCTCGCCGTCATCTTGGTTTGCCCACTTGTGCAGCCAATCCAGCGCCACCGGCTTAGGCTTGCGCTGGGGTGGGGCAGCGTAGAGGGGGTACGCCGTGTACTTGCTGCCAAGCGGAGGCTGCGAGCCATACGCCCAGCCGCCAACAGCGGACTGAAAACGCCACGCCACCGGCTCTGCCCCCGCGTAGAACTGCTCATTCACCCATCGCCGTCCTTCTTCAAGGGCCTGCGCACCTTTGGAGTCCGCCTCCGTCTCGGCGATCAGTTGATCAAATCCATCCTGCACCGGCTCTGCCAGCGCGGCCTCAAGCTCTTGATTCACATCTGTGAACTTCTGCAGGGCTTCCTCTGCCAGCGCGGCTCGGAGGGCGGTGATCTGCTCATCCCAATCGTTCCCCATGTTTTCCGGTTGGTAATCGTGTTGCACACACCACGCAGCTTTCTCCAACGCCTCCAGCGCCTGCTGGGCGGCGGTTCTCAGGTCAGTCATTCCTGCCCCCTTGCGCGGATGGCTGCTGCGTCCTCAAGCGCCTTGATGTGCGCGTTGATCTTCTCAATCTCTGGCGCGTTCTGGGTAATGATGCGTTCACGCTCGGCAGCGGCGATAAGGGCGGCAAACGGCGCAAGCATCTCAACAAGCCTGTCATCGTTGCGCTCTTTGTCTTCGGTTACCAATCGTGCATCGGTGATGCCGGTGCAATGTCCTTCGCTGTCGTAGAAATGATAAAGCCCAGCCTCCCGCGCCATGCGGATGATTTCTTCTCTGTTCATTGCTGCCCCCTTGCCCGGATGGCGGCGGCGCAGTCTCTCAGCGCATTAACGATCTGAGCATCGGCCCAATTTTGAACAGGGTTGGGCATCTTGCATTCACACACCTTCGCACACGCCTCACGCTCCTGCTCCATCGCCTTATCCAGCATCTCCCGCAGTGCCCGCGACGGGGCGAAGCCGTAGGTATTGCAGAGTTCACGAAAGGATTCATCAGTCATGGCTGCTTCACCTCCATCAGGACCATGACCTTCCGAACTGCGTCGGTGAGTTCGTACCAGTCTTTCCAGCCGACATATTGATTGATGTTCACCTTGACGGTGACATCATCAACAAGCTCGACTGAAGCAACGATGCCCATGTCATTGACTATGGACGCATGTGTAACTTCAACTTTCATTTCAATAATCCTCTCCAAGGAAGTTGCTGCCTAGCTGCAGGGCCAGACTGAACCCACTCCCTTGCCCGTTCAGGAGTGGTGTCGGACATATACCAATACTCTCCAGACCAGTAGCAGAACCGCTCATACACGGTCTTGCCTGTAGAGAACTGGCGCAGGTAAACCCCACGGCGCACAGGTTTGTCAGCGCCGGGGAACCAAGGGGTCATCATGCGAAATATCCAGCGAGAAAAGAGATGGCAGCAATCGTTGCAACAACAAGCCCAAGCAGGATTGCCGTTCCAAGAGACTTAGCGTCATCGACCGTATCTTCCGATCCGAGATCGGTACATGCTTCTGCTGGGGCTGGAGCGCCAGGGCAATCTCTACCTTGGCGGCACAGACCATCACAACAGAAACGACGAATGACATCAGGCTCAGTCCCGTCGTCATAGAGTCGCGTTTCTGTTTTCATTGAATCCTCTGTATTGGTTTTGCCAGCAACCACTTATCCCCAAGGCGATCTACAGACTTAACCCATTTGCGGGCGTTAGCGTGGCAGATCTCCCGAGGTACATACGGGACGTACCAGAGCTTGATGGCATGACGCAGCAGTTGAACGCGGCTCATGCTGTCTCCTTCACGAAAACACCGTTGGGCATCATGGTTCCCTTACGGTCTTTGATCTCGTTGTAGGCCGATTCAAGGGCCTTGGTGAGGTCGATGTCCATCAGGTCTGCAGCGAGGATGAGCGTCACAAGAACATCCCCGAACCCATCAATAGCGCCAGCACGGTTGCCGCGGACTACTGCGCCTACGAGTTCTCCAAGCTCCTCCATCGTCTTGAGTAGTTGAGCCTGGGGAGTTGAGTTCGGGATGATCTTGCGGGCTTCCGCCCAGCGAAGGATTTCCAATTGCAGGATTGAAAAACTAGACATTCGCTTCTCCTATTTATTTGAAATTATTTGAAAAAGACTAAAACGGGATTGATTCCTCTTCCATGTCCGCAAGGAACTCTGCGTTCTGCTGTTTCTGGTATTGCTCTGCAGCAGAGCCCTTTGCCTTCCACTCAGGACTTGCCTCGATCTTGGCCTTTAGGTTGTTGGAGAAGGTGTCGAACAAAGCCATGTCTGGGTTGTCAAGGTCGAAGGTGGTCAGAGGATTGACACCTTCAGGAAGACCTGCCTTACGCAATGCAGATGGCACAGGATTGACGGTGGAGACGTTGGCGTAGACCTTGCCGTCGTTACCTTCAGCGTGGACAACATTCAACATGCACCACGCCCCCAACACGTTCTTCAACTGGAAGCCACGCAACTCTTCCTGCGTGAAGTCGCGGCCACGCCAAGCCTTCAGATCGGCCCGCAGGCGCGACATCTCACCCAGAGACATGGTGTAGTTCTTGGAGATGGACATTGGCTCGTTGCGGTCGGTGACCAGAGCCTTGCCGTTCTCATCCTCTCCGTGGACTTCCCACAGGATCATGACTTTGTAGGACTTCTTCTGCTGGCCCTGCCACTCGGTGGCTTGAGTACCCAGGTCAATGATGCGATAGCACCGGGCAAGGTGCATCCCTGCCGGTACGGGGGTGAACTTAGATTCGCTTGAGGCTTTTGCTGTGAGTCCCATGATGTTTCCTTACAAACCAAGTTGTGTACGGATCAGCTTCCAATCGTCTTGTGTAGCTTCGCCGGCTTCTGCCCGATCAAGTGCGTCGGACAGTCTCTGCAGGAGGTCTTGAATCATTTCGCTGATTTCATCTTCCAACGTCATTGCTTCGCTCCTTCAAAGTGCAGCGATGTTACAGCGTTTAATGTTTCCATACAAGCCCCTTTGTTGCAGTCTACTTCTGGTGTAAGATACGCTCAAACTTCGGAGGTCGTATGACTGTTCTCAAAGAGTGGCTGAAGGGCAAGCCTCGAGGCACCCAACAGACGCTAGCAAGAGCCATCGGTGTGAGTGAGACGTGGTTGTCTCTGCTCGTCACCAACCGCGCTAGGTGCTCACCACACTTGGCAAACGCAATCCAGCAGGCCACGGGAGGAGAGGTGACCCGAGAGGCTCTGAGGCCAGACATATTTGGTGCCGCATGAACTGGTACAAGTTCGACATCCATGCCTATCAGCTTGAGACATACGGTATGCCGGACGCAGAGGATCTGGCGTACCGCAGACTCATGGATCGGTACTACCAAGAAGAAGGCCCCCTCATGAATGATGCGGATGATTTATGCGCATCAATTGGGCTGGATTGGGACTGCATATCGCCTGTGTTGCTCAAGTTCTTTCTGCTGAACGAGGCCGACCAGTGGGTCCATCCTGACTGGCAGCACGACATTGAGCGCCGTCAGGAGAGGGCCATCAAGGCATCCGCAGCGGGCAAACTGGGCGGTAGGGGCAATCGCAGGGAGTTGCGTAAGCCTGCAGAGTCGGTGTAGAGTGTGCGAAACCCGGCTAGGTGGGAAGTCATGAGCCCACCGAAAAGCGTCACATCCCCGCCTGCCGTTGGTTTCCTTTAGGGATGGCAAAGGGATGTTATGCACTACTACCAGCACCACATAGGTGACTTCATAAAGGCCACTGCGCGTCTATCTGACAGCCAGTGCATGGCCTACTTGCGTCTGATCTGGATGTACTACGACAGCGAGAAGCCTTTGAAGGCTGACGCAAGGCTTCTGGCCTTCCAAGTCGGGGCACCAGAACAGGACGTTGAACTCATCCTGCAGAGCTTCTTCTCACTGCAAGAAGACGGCTGGCATCAAACACGATGCGACCAAGAGATCTCTGACTACCGCGCTTACTTGGACAAGAAGTCCAACGCTGGTAGAGCATCTGCTGAACGCAGGAAGAACAACAGCGCAACAGGTGTTGAACAGGTGTTGAACAGCAGCTCAACTGTTGAGCAACCTAACCAACAACCACTAACCACTAACCAACAACCAGAGAACCAAGAACCAAAGGTAAGGCGTCAGGCTATCGCCTGCCCTCCCGATGTTGACCAGCAAGTCTGGGTTGATTGGGTACAGCTACGCAAGACCAAGCGAGCAACAGTAACGCAGACCGTCATTGATGGCGCTCGGAAGGAAGCAGAGAAGGCGGGGATGTCTCTGTCGGAGTTCTTGGCGGTTTGGTGTCGTCGAGGATCTCAGGGGCTGGAGGCGTCTTGGCTGAAGCCTAGCGAGATTAAGCCGAAGGCTGACAAGTACGACTGGCTGCGTTCTGACACTCAAATCATCGACATGGAGTAATCATGGTTGACAAGCTGTTTCACTTCTTTCTCGTTCGCTACGGCAAGCTCTGGGCAGACAGGTACGCCAACCTGGGTCTGACGATGAACGACATCAAGACAGAGTGGGAGTCCGAGATCCGTAGGCTGACGCCTCAAGAGTTGCAGTCGGGCATTGATGCCTGCAGGACAAAGACGTTCCCTCCGACCCTGCCTGAGTTCATCCAAATGTGTTGGGTGGGTCATCCTTCTGCTGACGCTGCCTGGGCACTTGCCTTGAAGGCCATGGACGAGAACGAGACGGTTACTTGGACGCGGGAAATCATGTACGCCTGGGAGCGCTGCAGGGTTGTCTACCAAGACGGAGACAAGGTGGGTGCTCGTATGGCATTCAAGGCCGTCTACGATGGTCTGAACCTGTCTGGCAGGCCGGAGTGGGTTGTCTCTGAGGGTTTCGACAAAGACAAGCGAGTCGTTGAGATGCAGGCTGCTCAGGCTGCTGGGTTGCTAGGCTTGAGTGAAAAGCCAAAGCTGTTGGGCGCGCAGGCTTCATCCTCGAGCGCAAAGGTCGCAGCCATTGAGAAGCTGAAGGCCTTGAAGATTTCAGTTAAAGCAATCGCAGACCATGAGACAGCGGTGAACCCTGGAATCGTCAGGACTGAAGAGTTAAAGCGCCAGTCACTCGAGAGAGTCCAAGCCTACGCGGAGGCCAAATGAACTGCATGGGTGGCTGGTGCATGAAGCGCAACCACTGCTTCTACTACTGGCGCAAGTCAGACGAAACGATGGAGAGGCTGTGTGAGCCAGACAACACCGACGCCTACCGTCGATACACGATCAATGATCTGGAAGCACCAGTGCCTCGTAAGGTGGCTCATAAAGTACCGCATCAAAGACAGGGCGGCAGCGCACCTATGGCTCAAGGGCGATGGGATCAAGAAGGGCTTCTCGCAAATGCATCCTACGTCTACGCTCGAGCGAGATGTGAAGTACCAGTGGTCTAAAGGCAACAGAGGAAAAGAAGGAGAGTGGTATGACTGAGATGAGTGACTTCCAACGCAAGTTCCTGGCTCACGGTACGGGGCATAGGCTCTACACCGAGAAGGAGTTTGAGGAACTTCTGGCTGTAGCCAAAGCCGAGATCATGGCCGTGGCTATCCAGACTTCTAAGCAAGTCGTTTTCATTGAGAGGGCTGCTTGCGCTGATCTGGTGGAAAAACTTGCTACAGATGAGGATGAGGGAGAGGTCTTCACTGCCCTGCGGAATGCCGCGGAGGCTATCCGCAACCGCATCCCTGAGCAGAGGCAATGAGGATCTTTGTCGGCATTGACCCAGGTGCTGTCTCTGGTGCCTGGGGCATCGTGGACCACCACGGTGACTACTTTGCCTCCGGCCACATCCAAAACGAAGCAGGCCGGATCAAGGTGATCCCCTGGCGAGATGAGCTATCCAACGCCATCGGCATCAACGATGTGACGTTCGTCGTAGAGGACGTTCATTCGATGCCGAGCCAAGGGGTAGCCTCAACCTTCAAGTTTGGACGCGCTGTAGGGGCCATAGAAGCCGTTGTAGCCCTGTTCCGAGAACCCTGGTACATCGTGTCGCCGCAAAGGTGGAAGGCAGACATGGGAGTTACATCCGACAAATCCACCTCACTGGAGCTTGCGAGGAAGACATGGAGTACGGCACCCCTTACCCGGAAAAAAGACCACGGCGTAGCAGAAGCGCTGCTGCTGGCGGAGTGGCTCCGCCGCCAAGAGTTGTGAAGGAGCCTACGTTGTTGGACGTCTTCGCTGCCTTCGTGGCTCATGCATACATCACGCGGGTTGGTGATGTAGGGGTGGCGGAGATTTACGACATCGCGGAGCAACTGCTGGCAGAAAGCGAGAAGCGACATGGACATCGACCCGAATGATGCTATCGAGTACATCTTCAAGCATGGCAAGAAGTTTGCGAAGGCAAAGGCTGAAAGGACGTACCTCGAGGAGTACCGGAAGTCTCTGAAGGCCATCCTGATGCAACAGGCCCAGGTAGAAGGCCACCATACAGCAGCAGCGCAGGAGAGGGAGGCGTATGCGGATGAGCGCTACCAAGCCCTCTTGCAGGGCCTTAAACAGGCCGTAGAGGCTGAGGAAGAGGTTAGGTGGGGGTTGGTAGCTGCGCAGGCACGAATCGACGTCTGGCGCAGCCAGGAGAGCAGCAAGAGGCAGGAGATCAAGGCGGTCTTATGACGACACTCGCAGAGAAGAAGCACATGAGCCGGGTAGCAGAACTCGGCTGCTCCGTATGCAGGAGGATGGGGCATGAGGGGACGCCTGCAGAACTTCACCACCCGAGGCATGGTGCTGGCATGGGCAAAAGGTCGGGACACTTCAGCGCGATCCCTCTGTGCCCTGAACATCACCGCGGCAAGACTGGGGTGCATGGACTGGGTACGAAGGGCTTCCCAAAGCATTGGGGTTTCACGGAAGAAGACCTGTTGAGGGAAACGCTGGAGTTGATTAACCCCACAAAATAGTCGGGTAGGGCTTCACACAGCATTTAAGAGTCGCTTACACTAGCATCACTGCAATACGCAGGACGTAACAAGGAAGCGAATCATGAATGCATCTCTCACCGCCGCCCAAGTCAAGTTCTTCGCTGATGTCGAGCAGTGTGTTGCCATCGACACCCTCGGCGCTCTCAACGCACAAATCGCTGAGTTGACCAAGCAGGCTGACAAGATCAAGGCTGAACTCAAGGATGCAGCCAGCCTGTCCGGCCAGAAGGTGTTCGAGGGCGCTACCTACAAGGCTACGTTCAGCGAGTCCAACCGTTCCACGGTTGACTGGAAGGCTATCGCTGCAGAGATGAGCATCCCTGCCGACCTGATCGCCAAGCACACCAAGACCTCTGCGGTCTACACCATCAAGACCACTGCGGTCTGATGTACACACAACCAGACGGGGCGAGAAGCCCCAGCGCTCCACCCGTCTGGCCTTTCGGTACTGTCAAGCCAAACAAAACGCACGACGTCCCCCCGACTAGGCCAGACCCCATCCCACACAGTGAACTACCTGAAGGACTATTCTGATGACCACCACACACACCCCCGGCCCTTGGAGAGTGACTGGCCCAAACATCCGCGCTGGTGACGCTTTAGTTGCTGTCGCAGAGAACCTCTGGGCCGATATGGTTTGTTCGGAGGAAGAGAAAACAGCCAACGCCCGCCTGATCGCCGCCGCGCCTGATCTGCTGGCTGCTGCAATTGACGCTTTAGAAACTTTTGAGCGCCGCTTTCCTGACAGTCCGACTGCGCATGATCTGCGCGCCGCCATCGCCAAAGCTACGGGAGCCTGACATGACTTACGACCTTACACACCGCACCGGCAGTGAATGGGTTTGCGGCCTGGACCTGAAGCGTGGATATGGTGGAGATTTCGCCGCAGAGGACATCATTGATGCGCCTTGCTGGATCCCGACTGGATCGACCAAGATCCTTGAGTCCTATGGGTCCAAGCACATCCACCGTCATAACTTCCGTCCTGGCATTTGGGGGAGTGGCAAATATGACTGATCTTCAGAAGCAGGTTGTCGAGGCCTGCGCCGACAAAGCCCGCACAGCAGCAGAGTTGTGCGAGATGTTCTGCGTCACGCGCTGGAACATTTATCAGATGTGCCGCAGGGGATACCTAACCAACATAGGCCACGACCACGGCTCGGCAAAGTACAAGTCGGCGGAGCAGCCAAAGCCCCCCAAGCCTGCGCCGAGGAAGGTCAAGTGGTCCACCCAGGATGCAATTGTCCAAGCTAGCAGCGTCTGGCACTACGCGGAGAGACTCAAATGAAACGCGGAATCATCTTCAGCTACGGTGACAAGTACCTCGCCACAGTCGTGGAAGAGGGCAAGATCCTCGCGGTCACAGAAGACATCGGAGGCCAGCCCTGTCCTGAAGGTACAAGGCGGTACTTCAAGATGAACCGCGGCGTCTGGGCTGAATGCAGGAAGGCCGCGGGCACTGGACGCTGGGTGCTGGTGGGTCAGGCGATCTTCTTTCCTAACCCGACAAGAACGTAGGGACATAGGCACACAGTCCAATAGTCGCTTACACTAGCGTCACTGCAGTAAGCAGTTCAACAGCGAAGGAAGCGAATCATGACTCAGTTGTTTACCCGTCAAGGCGAAGTCTTCACCGGGAATGTGCAGTTCAACGATGCCGGAAAGGCTGTCCGTTATGTTGCCGTCAAATGTGATCGTTGCCATGTGATCAACGGCCAGCGCCTGTGGGTCATGGGCACGATGAATGGCCAGCCCTACAGCCTGACGGGCTTCGACTGCTGGACCTGTGGCAACACGGGTGTTCGTGGTGAGCGCCAAGAGCGCCTGTTCACTGAAGTTGAACTGGCCCGCGTCAATAAGGCGTCAGCCACCCGTGAAGCTAATCGCGCAGCCAAGGCTCAAGCCGAAGCAGAAGAGCGCAGCCGCAACATGCAAGCCGCAGAGCGTGAGTTCCTGTCGGCCAACGCTGAGTTCCTGCAGATGCTGGACACGCTGACTGGCGACTTCTGGAAGAAGTTCAACGAAGACTTCCGCGCCCGCATGAAGACCCCTACAGAGCGCCAAATCCAGTTGGTCAAGGATGGGGTAGCCAAGCGCCAGAAAAACGCCTCCAGCGCCTTTGTAGGCCAAGTGGGTGACAAGGTTGAGATGACCATCACGGTTGAGCGCATCATCGTTCTTCAGTCGCAGTTCTATGGCACTAACTACATCACCATCGCCCGTGACCAGAACGGCAACGTGATCACCTACAAGGGCCTGAGCGACCTGGGTGCAGTTGGCGACACCAACACGATCAAGGCAACCATCAAGAACCATGAGAGGTACAACGGTGTAGCGCAGACCTCAATCCAGCGCCCCAAGGTTCTCCAGATGGCGTGACGGAAAACCCCACACACCAGTGGGGTATGTTCACACAGTCTAATAATCGCTTACACTGCATTCACTGCAGCAAGCAGTTCAACAGTGAAGGAACATTGAAATGAACACCACACACACCCCCGGCCCCTGGGCTGTCATTGGCACCGAAGTGCGGTGGCTCGCCGATGATGAAACGGTCACCACGATCACCGAGCTTGAGGACTTGACCCCGCGTCAGGCTGCCAACGCTCGCCTCATCGCAGCCGCCCCTGACCTACTGGCCGCGCTGCAAGCCGTGCTGCCCTACCTCAAGGGCACCGAGAGCTTCGCAGCGCAAGAGGCGCAAGCCCGCGTAGCTATCGCCAAAGCCACGGGAGCCTGACATGATCTACATCCCCTGCTATGACGCCGACAGGCCCGAAACCCTAGAGATCGAGCAACTCATGTTCGTCGTGAACATCAACGGAACCAACAGGTGCGTTGAATACGATACAGACGGAGCCTTCATCGTCAAGCGCGGTGGCAAGACCTGTGAGGATGACATCACTGACGAGCAGTGGGATAACATCGAAGCACAGGTTAACTCCAGGCTAATCGAATCATGAACTCTCCTAAGAAGAAGATAGGCAGACCATCCAAGTACACGCCTGAGCTTGCAGCAGAGATCTGCGAGAGGCTCAGTAACGGTGAACCTCTGCGTCAGATCTGCAGAGACGATCACATGCCCAGTTGGGTGGCTGTGTATCAGTGGATGGATAGGAGCGAAGAGCTTTCTTTAGCCATCGCACATGCGCGGGAAGCCGGTCAGGACGCAATGGCCGAGAGGGCTTTTGCTGAGATGTACGACGAGCCTGAGCGCATCCTGAGTGAGAGTGGTGGCCGTATTGATCCTGGGTATGTGCAGTTGGTCAAGGCCAGGGCAGAGATCACATTGAAGATGCTGGCGAAGTGGAACCCCAAGCGGTACGGCGACAGGATTGCTGTGGCTGGGGATGCTGAGTCGCCCATCAAGATTGAGGCTGAGGTTAAAGCAGACAAGTTGCTTGAGGCACTGATCACTAACGCTGAACTGCGCAAGACCGCGGGGGAATGATGGACAGCAGGATCACCGTACCCCAGGTTGCCCGCGCTATGGGTGTCGTGATGGACAAGCGCACCTCCTGGGCTGTGGGCTCAGACATGGCGAGCAAGTACCTGTTGGAGTTCGGTGAGAACCCGCCGAAGGACAACCGCCCCAAGACGAATGGCTCTGGCTCTCACTGCTTCGCGCTGTACCCAGCTAAGTGGGAGAAGAAGATCCGCAGCGTCATCGAGGCGCACCTCGAGCAGCAGTCCAAGCAGAACGACCTGTTTGTTGAATGACTGATCTCGCTGAAGCCTTCCAACAGCCTGATGTCCTGCAGGCGCTGAAGACACTACCCCCTGAGAAGCGCCTAGCGTACCTGTGGCGGGCTAACTGGGTGCAGAAGGCACACAAGCATCAGATGCCGCCTCCGGGCGACTGGTGGACCATCTGGCTGCTTCTGGCAGGCCGCGGTGCTGGTAAGACCCGTACCGCTGCAGAGCAAGTAGGTTGGTGGGCTTGGACAGAACCCAACACCCGCTGGCTCGTTGGTGCGCCTACCAGTGCTGACGTCAAGGCAACGTGTTTCGAGGGCGACAGTGGACTGCTGAACGTCATCCCCCAGCCGTTAATCGCTGATTACAACAAGCAACACCACGAACTGCGGCTTACCAATGGGAGCCTGATCAAGGGCATCCCTGCGTCAGAGCCTGAGCGCTTCCGGGGTCCGCAGTTCCATGGCGCATGGCTGGATGAGCTTGCGGCCTGGGACTACCTGCAGGAGGCCTGGGATCAGATCCAGTTCTCTGTGCGCCTGGGCTCGAGGACGCGCATCGTTGCGACCACCACGCCTCGGCCCAAGGATCTGATCGTTGAGCTGGTAGGCCGTGAGGGTGACGATGTTGTACTGACCACCGCCAGCACCTACGCCAACCTGCAGAACCTTGCCCCGTCCTTCCAGAAGCAGATCCTGCAGTACGAGGGGACGAAGCTGGGCAGGCAGGAGATCCACGCTGAGATCATCGACCCCGAGGAAGGCGGCATCGTCCAGCGGTCTATGTTCAAGCTCTGGCCTGACGGCAAGGCCTTCCCCAAGTTTGAGTACATCGTCCAGAGTTACGACTGCGCGACATCCGAGAAGACACAGAATGACCCAACCGCCTGTACGACCTGGGGAGTATTCAAACCCCTGGATGGGGCTATGTCTGCGATGCTTATTGATTGCTGGCAGGAGAGGATGCAGTATCCCGACCTGCGCCCGAAGGTCATCGACGAGTACGAGACGATCTTCGGTGAAGGCAAAGAGAAGAAGCGCGTGGATCTCATACTCATCGAGGACAAGTCCGCAGGCATTTCTCTGATCCAAGACCTGCAGCGGGCGCACCTCCCGGTCAGGGCATACAACCCCGGCAAGGCGGATAAGCTGCAGCGCCTGAACATCGTCAGCAACATCATCTCCCGCGGCAGGGTATGGATACCTGAGTCATCCCAGCGCAAGGGGTATGTGAGGGACTGGGCTGAGGGGTTCGTAAGTCAGATCTGTAGCTTCCCCGAGACAACACACGATGACTTCGTGGACAGCGCAACGCAGGCCTTGAGGTTCTTGCGGGATGCAGGCTGGCTTGAGGTTGACCCACCACCTCCTGATGACTGGGATGAAGATGACTACGCAGATACCGGACGAGTCCGTCGTGTTAACCCCTACTCAGTGTGAGGTGCACTACCTGGGCAAAGACCATGAGATGTCACCGCAGTGTTGGTGCTTCCCAAGGCTGCACTTCAAGGATCCTGAGACGGGCAATGAGGTGTGGGTTCATCATCATCCTCAATAAAATTTGGCGCTGACGCCAAAAATTTACAAATTGAGCGCAGGCGTAATTGATTTGACGCAGACGGCCCGGTTGATATACTGTGGCCGTTGGCGTAGAAACCGACTTACGAGCCCTTGCTCATGCTTCCGCCCCTCTGCCCCGAGGGGTTTCTACCGGAAGCAGCAGCAAGGGCTTTGTTGTTTCTGCACCAGCCGAAGACCATGCGGTACGTCGGTGGTGGTCTGGGATAACCCCGTTACACGAGCAAGCCAGAGCGGGGGCGGTGGGCTGAGTCTAGAGCCGGGTGGTAGGGGCGCAAGCTCTGCAAGTCTGGACAGTGCGATGCGATGGCATGGCTCCGTAGAGGGTGTCACGCAAGCACAGGCGAACTGTGATCCTGTCACGGTATAGGCTGTGCTTTGCTCAAGCAATCACCATAGAGGGTATCAACTAATACATAGGTGTATAGATGATGCAGTGCAGATGTGGCGGGTTGATAAGTCAGGCTGAGTTGACGAACAACAGGGAGCGGTGGAACTGCTTGAGTTGTGGGGCGTACGAGATTTTCGAGCGCCCGCGTCGGTTGGACTTGACACCTGATGGGCGATATGATTCCCCTGCGACACAGGAGCAGGCATGGAATTACCCGAAGAAGACAAGCAAGCCTTCATAGATGCTGCCCGCAGGCGCACCCAAGAGGGTGGCGCAGCATTCGGTGTATATCCCTCATCTGGTAAGCGTCCTGAGAAGCTGAACGTCAGCCGTGATGTGAACATGCCTGCCCAGATGGCTCGAGGCTGGGCTGCTGGTACGTTGGGTCTGCCTGGGGATATTGAGGGCTTAGGGCGGTTGCTGCGCAACATTGGTCCTGAAGGCTTGTCTCACATGCGCAATGTGAGCGAGACGCCTGTACTTCCTACAAGCGACTTCTACCAAGAGTGGTTGCCTGGGCGGGATGAGAGGCCAGCGGCAAAGGCTGTATCAGGCCTTGGAGCGCTTGCTGGAGGCGTAGGTAGCACCCAACTAGCCGGAGCGGCAGTTAAGGGCGCTAAGGCCACAGGAAAGGCCCTGGGGCCGAAGGCTGCAGAGATGGCTGAGAGCTACCTGCAGAAGAGTGGACTGGCTCCGTCAGTTGTAAAGCCCAAGGGGGGTAACTGGTTGAGCGGGAGTGTGGAGACGGCGACGAAGCCTTTGAAACCGGCTGACGACCGAGTTATGGCGAGGAGCATTGAGTCTTCAAAAGCAAGAATTGCCAGCATGGAGAATGCTGGTAACAGGCCCGCGTCAGTGGCTGCTGAGAGGGAAGTCCTAAAGAATCTTGAAGACCAGAATGCGTTGAGTCAGTGGATCGACAAGAAGCTCAACCGCTACATCAAGAATGAGATGGGCACACCGGAAGACCCGGTGAGGAAGTTGGCAGAGCGGGATGTCCTGCACATTGACCCTGAGCAGGTTGGAGTTAACCGGTGGAAAGCTCCTGGCGTCAGACAGAAGCAGGGTTATCCAAAAGAGGGTCTGGGCCAAAGCGAAGCTGCCAAGGCGTGGGAAGCTGCATCAGACGTTTCTATATTCTCAGATCGAGCCGGTGATATCAGTAAAGGGTATCCACTGGAAATTGTTGATGCAAACCCGTGGCTTTCCAAATTAGACCCAAGCGCCAAGGTCCATGAGCTTGATGCGCCGTCAGCGCGAGGGCTCGGCTTCGACCACCTCATTGACGAACTACGCAACGCCACCAGCGCTGACTCTGACCTACCTGCCAATCTAAGGTGGAAGCCTGAAGACCTGCAGAAGGTGACGATGGAGCAGGCTGTAGAGCGTGTTGCCAAGATCAACGAGTACCGTGCTGCGAAGAAGGCGGAGGCCAACGAGGTATTGGCGAGGAACCCAGCTACAGCGCCGTACAGGGACTACCAGACGGTGCCTGGGACGCAGGAGCCCAACAGCAAGGGGTTGTCTTGGAAGCAGATCAAGGCCCCCAGCAATGAAACCATGCCGCTCGAAGAGCGTAAGGCTCTGATTGCAAAGCTGAGGCAAGAAGGCGGGAGCCCTGAGAAGTGGCCCAGGCAGCAATTGGAAGCTGCCCTCAAATACGAAGGCGATGTGATGGGCCACTGCGTAGGAGGCTACTGCGACGATGTTCTGCAAGGTAAGTCACAGATCTATTCACTGCGTGACAAGAAGGGTGAGCCTCATGTCACGATTGAAGTGGCTCCTCTGGATGCTGAGGCAGGTATCAGTGCTTTGCCGGCTGATGAGCGCAAGGCGTTCCTGCAAGAAATTAAAGACAGGTATTTTGGTGGCCGTAACCCAAACATGAATGAGCAGGACAAATACTTCCAGCTTCAAGAGCAGGAGTATTTGAGGAAGTACGGCGCACCCCCACCGGATATTGTTCAGATCAAAGGCAAGGGCAATAAGGCCCCGAAGGCGGAGTACCTGCCGTTCGTGCAGGACTTTGTGCGCAGCGGCAATTGGGCTGGGATTGGTGACTACCAGAACACAGGCTTGGTCAGGAGGTCTGCTCTACCCCAGTGGGAGCGTGATCTCATGCCCGAGCTTGGTGAGCACCTGACGATGGATGAAGTCCAAAAGCTCCGGAAGGGCAAGTCGTGGACGCCAATAGACAACACGCCGGAACTGGACCTTCCCGATGATCTGCTGCCTCCACGGGCCTACGCCAAGGGTGGTCTAGTACAAGACACAGACGCCATAGTTGCCCAGCTAAAGGGCATGGACAAAGACAAGGCACTGACGCAAGCTTTGAGGATGGCTAACGCCAAGCAAGAAGCCCACATGGCTGCAGGTGGCCTTGCCAAGCTCCTGAAGGGAGCCAAGAAGGCAGAGGATGCGGCTAAGGTTGCGAAGCCTGTTGCGCCCGCCATCATGCCGCCAGTCGCTCCGATGACCAAGGATCAAATGCGGCCAATTGCCCAGCGGGTGGCAAACCAAATGACTGGCGAGTTTGTCAGGCCTGACCCTAAGTTTTCTATCAATCCTGCTAACAAGTCCCAGAAGGTTTTCCAACGGGAGCGCGACTTGCCTGTAGAGGTAACGCAAAGAATCCCGCAGAAACCCGCAGAGACAATTGATATTGAGAAGTACGAGGGCTACGGGCTGGTTGGTGTCCCCGGAGATCCAACGCTTGGCGGTGTTGCCAAGCCTGGGACGTTGAGCCAGATCCATGAAGGCGCAGAGGAGCTAAAGAGGCTCGGAGATGTTGAGTTTGAGAGCCCGGTGCAATTGTTTGGTGGCCCACGGTATGGCGCATACAGCCCAGGCGAAGAGTTCTGGGCGTCCAACATCGGCCCCGCAAGGACTTTGCAGAACCGTGTGACATCAACGTCTGAGGCGTTGGATGCCCCGGTGCTGGGCCAGTACATCAAGATGAGCCCAGAGTCCACCAATTTTGCTCTGCACAATCTGGATGCGTTGCTGAGTTACATGCAACCAGAGAAGTTGGGCAAGAAGAGTCTGCAGGAGCTAAACGACGAAATCCGCAAGGGCTCACCTAAGCTGGGTAAATTCCCAGGCTTTGCCGGCTTTGAAGATCCGATTGATGTGCTGTTGCAATCGCAGATGCACTCTGATTTACGCAAGCACATTGCAGAGACTTTGATGAAGCCGACTGTGGCTAAAAAGTTTGGGTTGAGGCCTGGATCAGACGTTCTGTTTGGAATTTCCGAGCCTAAGTTGCGTGAGCTTGAGGCGGGTATAAGCGGCTACTCTGTAGGCCAGATGAAGCCTGGGGCAGAGTTGACGCCGTCCTTGCATCCGACTTACGACTACGATATCCCCGGTACATTCATCGGTCAGTCGAAATATCCAACTCCGTATGAGATTGCCTTCCCCGCATCTACTGCTTACACCAGATCACAGTTGAAGCCTGGGGTTCAGGAGTTCAACATGCTCAAGATGGTGGGGCCAAGAGAGAAGATTGATCCGCAGTACATCGACCAAATCAAGATGTACGAAGAGTTAATGAAAGAGTACACGGGAAAGAAAAAAGGCGGGCTTGTTAAAAAGTCTGGATTAAGTGTGCTTAACAAGGCGATAATCTAATCATGGCTACTGAATTCCCGATTGACCCTGAGTTCAACCGTTTTGTCGGAGGCGCTCAGGAAGAGACGCCGGAAGAGCCCATTGAGGCAGAGATTGACCTTGATGAATCTGAGATTGAAGAGCTTCCTGATGGATCTGCAATCGTTCGGATGGAGGGCAAGGGGCCGATGGAAGACGAGGACTTCTATCAGAACCTAGCTGACAGCGATGTGATCAGCGGTCTTGACTTGAGTTCGATGGCTCTGCGGTATGTGGAGTTGGTCGAGAAGGACCGGGAAGCCCGCAAACAGCGAGACAAGCAGTACGAAGAGGGTATCCGTCGCACTGGATTGGGCAATGACGCTCCTGGCGGTGCCAATTTCAACGGCGCATCCAAGGTTGTTCACCCGGTAATGGCTGAATCCTGCGTGGATTTTGCTGCTCGAGCCTTCAAAGAGTTGTTCCCGCCTGATGGTCCGACCCGAACACAGATTCTGGGTGACGTAGACGAGGAGAAAGTTGCGATTGCCGAGCGCAAACGTGACTTCATGAACTGGCAGTTGACAGACCAGATCGAAGAGTTTGCTGATGAGCAGGAGCAGATGCTCACGCAGTTGCCTCTTGGCGGCTCTCAGTACCTCAAACTCTGGTACGACGACAAGAAGAAGCGCCCCTGTGCGCAGTTTCTGCCTATCGACAACGTACTTCTGCCGTTTGCGGCGGGTAGTTTCTACACTGCCCAGCGAGTAACGGAGGTTGACGACATCTCCGACTACGAGTTCAAGAACCGGATTAGCTCCGGGCTGTACCGAGACGTCAGTTTCATCCGTGCAACGATGGATCCTGAGCCTACGGGAGCCCAGAAGGCCACGAATAAGATTGAAGGCAAGTCGGAGAACGACAACGAAGACGGTATCCGCCGCGTGTATCACATCTACACATGGCTGGAACTGGAAGACGACCCGATTACGAAGGGTGAGTCGGCTCCTTACATCCTGATGATCGACGACTTGGACGCAGAAGTCGTTGGCCTGTACCGGAATTGGGAAGAAGGCGACGACACGCTGACGAAACTTGACTGGATTGTTGAGTTCAAGTTCATTCCTTGGCGTGGAGCGTATGCAGTAGGCCTGCCGCACCTCATTGGAGGCATCTCAGCGGCTGCTACAGGCGCTCTGCGGGCTCTTCTGGACTCCGCCCACATCAATAACGCTGCTACGCTCCTGAAGCTCAAGGGCGCGAAGGTCAGCGGGCAGTCTCAGCAGGTCGAAGTGACCCAGATTGCTGAGATTGAGGCGGCTCCAGGGGTGGATGACGTCCGCAAACTGGCGATGCCCATGCCATTCAACCCGCCTAGCCCGGTGTTGTTTGAGCTTTTGGGGTGGTTGACGAGTGCGGCCAAGGGTGTGGTGACCACATCCGAGGAAAAGATCGCTGACGTCAACGCAAATGCGCCTGTTGGCACGACTCAAGCGCTGATTGAGCAGGGTGCAGCGGTCTTCTCAAGCATTCACGCCCGTTTGCACAAGTCTCAGGGCCGAGTTCTCAAGATTTTGCAGCGTATCAACCGCTGGTATCTCGAGGACATGCGCCGCGGTGAGGTTGTGGCGGATTTGGAAATTAAGCGGGACGACTTTGCTCGTTCTACTGACGTCATTCCTGTTTCTGACCCGCATATCTTTTCTGAAACTCAGCGGATGGCTCAGACCCAGGCGGTCATGACCATCATGGAGAAGAACCCTGACCTGTTTAACCGAAAAGCGGTGGTCATGCGGTTCCTGAAGCAGATCAAGGTGCCTCAGATCAATGAGTTGATGCCTGATACGCCTGCTCCTGAGAAGCAAGACGCGGCAAACGAGAACGTGGCGATGACTATTGGTCAGACTGCCTATGCGTACCCAGAGCAAGACCATCTAGGGCACATTCAGGCGCACTTGGACTACGCAAAAGACCCGGTGTTTGGTGGAAGCCCTCTGATTGCTCCGAACTACATCCCAAAGGCGATGGAGCACATCAAGCAGCACTTGGCCTTGTGGTACTTGAACCGCATGAACGGCTATGTGCGCAAGTCTCTGGGTGAGAAGCCTGAAGAGTACGCACTGCTGGCTGATCCTAAGCCCATCGACAAGATCATTGGTGTTGCGGCGCAGCATGTGGTCATGGATACGGAGCAGACGCTGGCGGGCATCATGCCGGTGATCCAGAAGATGGTTCAGACGATGCAGCAATTCAAGCCTAAGCCTGAACTGACGCCTGATGGACAAGTGCTTTTGCAGACCTCTATGGCTGAGACCGAGCGCCGTAAGGCACGGGATGAGGCAGAGATGCAACTGAAGGGTCAGGAGTTGGAGTCTGACATCCAGATGCAGATGAAGAAGCTGCAGGACGAGCAGGCTCTGGCGATGGAAGAACTTCAACTGAAGCTGGCTATCGCACAGGGTGACCAGCAGATGAAGGAGCGCATCGAGACGGCCCGCTTGACGCGGGATGCGGCTAGGTTGAGACACGACCAAGATAAGACCGTCATTGACCACTCTGTTAAACAAGGAAACCAGTATGGCTACCAGTGATCAAGAGCAGAAGAGCATTCTTGTGCCGCAGCACAAGCGTATGGCGATGGGTGCCCCGGTAACTGGGCAGACCATGCAAGGCTCTACCGACAAACCCAAACAAGGAGGACTCGCCCAGGCAGCAAAGAAGAAGTAAGTGGCAACACTTTCGGACCTGATTGGCGGGATTAAGGCACGGCAGTCTGAGATTGCCGTCTCCCTAGCGGCTGGTAATGCAGTGACTTGGGAGTCTTATCAACGCATGGTCGGGCATCACGCGGGGCTCAAAGAAGCCCTGGACATACTAGAAAATTTGATGAAGGAAGACGATGAGTAATCAACCGGAAGCTGCTAACGCGGCTGAGATGGCTTGGGCATTTCCGAGCGTGGACCCCGGTGCGAAACCTCTTGGTGGGCGCATTCTTGTTCAGTTGCGCCGTACTAAAAAGAAGGCAACAAGTGCCGGGATTATCTTGGTGGAAGAAACCAAGGAAACCGAGAAGTGGCAGAACATGGTGGCGAAGGTGATCGAGATCGGTCCCTTGGCATTCAAGCACCGAGACACGATGGCCTCTTGGCCTGAAGGCTCATGGGTAGTCGCTGGAGACTTCATCCGAGTGCCGAAGTGGGGTGGTGATCGCTGGGAAGTCAGAGTTCCCGGTGATGATGATCTTGAAGATCCAGCCCTGTTCATGGTTCTGAATGACCATGAAATCATCGCCAAGCTCACTGGTGATCCCCTAGCCATGAAAGCCTTCCTGTAATGACTACTGAACAAAAAGTTGACGACATCCCCGTCATTGAAGAGAAAGATGGCTCAGTAACTGTTGAGCTACCTGATGGCATCGTTTCAGAAGAATCTGATGAGCCAGAGAGTCAGGCGTCACAAGATGACGGTGAGGCAGACCAGCCCGGTGATACGGATGCTGTGCGGGAAGCCCGCAGGAACCGTCGAAAGGCCAAGAAGGAATACATCAAGCGCACCAATGAGGAGAAAGACCAACGTCTTGTCCTGTTGCAGCGCGAGAACGAAGAGTTCCGCAAGCGCCTAGCCGATGTTGAGAAGAAGAGCCAACAGTTTGAGCTGTCACGCCTTGACAAGGCTATTGAGGACGAAGAGCTTCGCCTGAAGTATTTCGACGCCAAGCGCCGTGAGGCCATCAATAACTCAAATGGCGATGCCTACACGCAGGCCAGCAACAGTTATGAAGAGGCCCGTCGCAAATATGATGCGATGAAGGCGCTGAAGAACCGCGCTGAACAAACTGAGTCTGAGCCCCAAACGGACCCGAGGATGCTGCGCCATGCCAAGTCATGGATGGAACAGAACTCTTGGTACGACCCTAACGGCAGCGACGAAGACAGCGAAATTGCCAAGCTCATTGATGCCAAGCTCGCCAAGGAGGGGTTTGACCCTGGTAGTGCTGAGTATTGGGAAGAACTTGACACTCGCTTGCAGAAGCGCTTGCCGCATCGTTATACTCAATCACAAGACGAACCCAGAAGGAGTAAGCCTAGGAGTTTTGTAACTGGATCGGGACGCGAGTCGTCTGGTGGCCGACAAGGCACCACTTTCGTGCTGGAGCCTGAACAGGTGAGAGCAATGAAAGAGGCGGGTTTCTGGGATGACCCAGCACAACGCGCCAAGATGATCAAGCGTTACGCCCAAGAAGCCCGAAACAACCGAGGTTAATCAAAATGGATTCACGTCTTAAAAAGTCTCTGTCTGCCGGTGGCCGCGAAACTCGCGCTAGTGAGGACGCATCCCGTCGTGCCCCAGAGGAAAAGTTCATGTCAGCGCAGGAACGTCGAAAGATGTGGAGCGATGAGTGGACACAAAGTGCGCTGCCAAAGGTTCCGGAAATGCCCGGATGGCACCTTTGCTGGCTCTCAACCACCAATGCTTACGACAGTATTGATAAGCGGATGCGACTTGGGTACGTTCCCGTGAGAGCGGATGAGTTCCCCAACTTCGAGAATTACCGCGTCAAGGCTGGTGAGGATATTGGGTTCATTGCCTGCAACGAGATGCGTCTGTACAAGATCCCTATGGATGTGTATCAGGACATCATGCTGCAGATGCACCATGAGATGCCCAACGACGAGGCGGACAAGATCCGCGTCCAAGTTGAGAATCTTCAGGGTGCCCGTGACAGTTCAGGCAAGAGCCTGGGCAAGGTTGAAGGCGAAGGCTTTGGCGATTTCGACCGATCCGTTCAAACCCCAATCTTCCATGGGTGAGAACCAAGGAGTAAATTATGTCTGCGACTAATGCTCCGTTCGGCCTGCGTCCTGCGTTCCATCCCTCTGGTCTGGATCGCGCTCAAGCGTTGGCTAACGGAATTCAAGCTGTTTCCACCTCTGGAAACGTCTCTGCTGGCTATGCCACGAACATCCTGAAGGGTCAGCCCGTCAAGATGGATACGGGCGGCTATATCGTGGTTGCCGCTGCTGGCGATGCGTTCCTGGGTGCCTTTGCTGGCGTCGAGTGGACTGATTCGACTGGCCGTCGCCGCGTCTCGAACTACTGGCCGGCCAATGAGTCGTTCCAAGTTGGTTCTGTCGTCGCCTACTTCTATAGCGATCCCAACATCGTCTATGAAATCCAGGCTGACGGCTCGTTGGCGCAAACGTCTCTTGGCGCAGAAGCTGACCTGAGCAACACGACCGCTGGTTCTACGACCACGGGTCTGTCTCAGTGCACTCTGTCCACTACGTTGGTGGCTTCGCCCAACACGGCGCAAATGCGCATCGTGGATATCGCCCCGTACCCTGACAATGCTTGGGGTGACAACTTCGTAATCGTCCGTGCAACCATTGCCGAATCCCAGTTCGCTGGGGTGGCTGGTACGGCTGTTTAATAAGGAGGGCAGATCATGGCAGCCCCGATGCGCAGTACTGACTTTCGTTCAATCGTTGAGCCTATCCTCAACGAATGTTTCGATGGTGTGTATGACCAACGTACCGACGAGTGGTCGCGGGTTTTCCGCGAACAACAAGGTATCCCCCGTAACTACCACGAAGAGCCGGTTCTGTACGGCTTTGGCGCGGCTCCGCAGTTGCCTGACGGCACTCCGGTTTCGTACCAGCAGGGTGGTGTTCTGTTCCTGAAGCGCTACGTCTACAACGTCTACGGTCTGGCCTTCGCGCTGACCAAGGTGCTGGTTGAAGACGGTGATCACATCCGTATTGGTCAGGTGTACGCCCGTCATCTCGCCCAGTCGCTGATCGAGACGAAGGAAACGCTGTCGGCCAACGTGCTGAACCGCGCTTTCAACAGCTCGTATCCTGGCGGCGACGGTGTTCAGTTGAACAGCGCTTCTCACCCCATCGTGAACGGCACGTTCTCCAACCTGCTGACGACTGCTGCTAACCTGTCCCAGACCTCTCTGGAACAGATGCTGATCCAGATCCGTCAGGCTGTGGACAACAACGGCAAGAAGATCCGTCTGGTCCCCCGCCAACTGGTGGTGGCTCCTGGCAACGTCTTCCAAGCTGAAGTGCTGCTGAAGAGCGTTCTGCGTGCAGGCAACGCGAACAACGACATCAACCCCATCAAGTCGATTGGCTTGCTGGACGAGGGTGCCGCTGTTCTGTCGCGTCTGACCAACGCCAGCGCTTGGTGGGTGCAGACCGACGCTCCGGAAGGCATGAAGCTCCTGATGCGCCGTAAGCTCGAGAAGACGATGGAAGGCGATTTTGAGACTGACTCGATGCGCTACAAGGCCACCGAGCGTTACGACGTCGGCTTCACCGATCCTCGCGCCATGTACGGTACGCCGGGCGTCTAAACCTAAGAGGGGGCTTCGGCTCCCTCTCCTTCAAGGAGAAAGACGATGGCACAAACGTATTTTGGTAGCACCGTTCGCGCTGGTTCAGACACTCTGACTGACGCAGTTGACGGCGGCTTCATGGTGCTGACGCAGACCACCACGGTGACTACGCTTGCCGATGGTTCTGCTGTCACCAGCACCCTGACTCTGCCGGTTGACTCGCAGATTCTGGAGTTCTTCGTTGACTGCACGACCACGCCGGTAGCTGGTGGCGGTACTGCAACGACCGTGCCGATCACCATCGGCTCTGCCGCTGCGGGTACTCAATACCTGTCTTCGACCAACGTGATCTCTGGTGGCCGCGCCTCTTTGTCGTTCACTGCTGCCCAATTGGAAGCAATGCGCGACATCACCAGCACGACTGTGGCTTTTACCGTTGATCCCAACGGCACCATTTCCACCACCCAGGGTGTTTACCGCTGCACAGTGGTTTACGCTCAGAAGATTTAAGGAGGCTCAACATGGGCCAATTTAAGCCAATGGTGAAGATGGTCACTACTGAGCCTTCAGTTGAACTGAAGCTCAAGAGTGGTGGTGCGGTCGAGAAGAAGATGCAGATGGGCGGCGCTCTTGACGCAATGCCTGCTGCTGGACCGGCTATGCGAGGTGCTCCTGCCCGTGGCGGGATGATGCCTGCTGGCGCCCCTGGGAAGCCTTCTATGGCGGCTCGTCGTCGTGCAATGATGGCTGGTCCTACTGGTGCTGCTCCTGCGGCTCCTGTGGGCATGGCTGGCCGCATGATGAAGGATGGCGGCGAGGCTACTAGCTTGAAGGCTCACGCCGACATGCCCGCGTCCAAGGCTCACAAGGGCCTGAAGACTGGTGGTGTGGTGGACGGCCAAGGCGGCTACAAGTCTGGCGGCATCATCAAGTCCAAGGTTGGCAAAACCACCAAGATGGACACGGCGAAGGCTGATCATTCACCTGCCAAGACTGGCAAGGTGAAGATGGGCAACGCTGCTGGTTTTGCTACTGGTGGCGTGGCGAAGGCCAATGCTGGCGGCTACAAGGAAGGTGGCTCAGCAAAAAAAGCCTACGCCACGGGGGGGCTTGTTGACTCAGGTCGTCCCGTGGCGATGCCCCAAGGCGCTAAGAAGCCATCTTCACCCGTGAGAATCAATCAACTGTCAGGCGCCTTCAAAAAGGGTGGGGCGGTGATGATGAACAAGGGTGGGGATGTGCCTCCCAAGGGTGTTGAGGACGCAATCCAGACTGCGCGTAACGAACGGGACTACAAGTCCTGGGAGAAGAGCGAAGCTGAATCTGCCAAGAAGGCGTCTGAGGGTATGGGCAGTCTGCTGTCTGCGATTCCTCGGAAGCTCAAGGAAGTCTTCTCGCCTTCAAAGGCGGCTAGTGCTCCTGGGGCGGTGACAAAGACTGAAAAGTCTGTAACAGTCACTCCAAAGAAGCGCGGCGGGGCCGTTACCTGCTGAACCAAGTGGGGGCTTCGGCCCCCGCTTCTCCTTTGAGGCTGCTATGAAGCTGCAAACTATTTCTAGGACTGGCGTTGGGTCCAGTTCCGCATTGGTCATGAACACCAATGTTTCCCCGTTCAACGTGGGATTTGGGGTGATCGTGACTGGCACAGTCAATTACACCATCCAGCATACGTTTGATGACCCTGCGGTTGGGTTCTCAACGTGGTTCTCGCACCCGACGATTGCTTCGTTGGCGGCGAATGCTGATGGCAACTATGCCTTCCCGGTGACCGGCATCAAGGTGCTGGTTAACTCTGGTGATGGCACTGCCCAGTTGAAGCTCGTTCAAGCTGGCATCTGATCATGCCCTACGTTGGGTACACCGACGTTGCCAATCAGGCCAATACGTCTGATGGGTTTGCTGCCGATGTAAATGCCGTCAATGTTGTTGGCGGCGGTGTCGGGGCTGAAGTTGGCGACACGGGGGTAGTTGATCTGTATGGTGTAGCTCCGATTGCAACCAGCTACATTGCAGATGAGACTGCACCTGGGCTTGTCCTGCAAGAGGACAACGACAAGATTATTCTGGAGTCATCGTAATGGCCGACCAAAAGATTTCAGCAATGCCCAACGCGGCAACGCTGACGGGCGCAGAGACTATCCCGCTTGTTCAGTCGGGGGCTAACGTTAAAGCAACGCTGGACACGATCACTGATTACGTTCGTGATTCATACGCGGCGTTTTCTGACTTCACGGATCAACCGGCAACGCTTGCAAATACAGCGTATGCGATGACGTTCAATACCACGGACTACTCAAGTGGTATTACGTTGGTGTTGAACTCTCGTATTACTGCATCGCAGACGGGTGTGTACAACTTCCAGTGGAGCGGTCAGTTTGAGAACACGCAGTCGCAAGAGCATGATGTGCGTGTCTGGATCAAGATCAACGGCAACAACGTGACTGGTTCTACCGGATACATCTCTGTGCCGTCTTCTCATGGAGGCGTTAATGGTCACATTGTTGTCGGTTGGAACTACTACATTACCTTGAACGCGGGTGATTACGTTCAGTTGTTCTGGGAAGCAGACAACACGAATGTGTCGCTGCAGACCTATGCCTCTGGGGCGAATTACCCGTCTACGGCCTCTGTAATTGCAACCATCAACAGGGTGCATTGATGCCGGCCAAATCTCAGGCGCAGTTTCGCTTCATGAAGGCGGCAGAGAACAACCCTTTTTTCGCTAAGAAGGCGGGTATCAAACCCGAAGTGGCTGCTGAGTTTACAGACGCCAATAATGGCAAGAAGGCTTACGCCAAGCTGCCTGAGAAGATGGCAGAGGGAGGTCTGTACGCCAACATTCACGCCAAGCGGGAGCGGATTGCTGAAGGCTCTGGCGAGAAGATGAGGAAGCCTGGATCTGCAGGCGCTCCGACTGCCCAGGCCTTCAAGGAGTCTGCGAAGACCGTCAAGAAGGCTGGTGGCGGTGAAGTCAAGTTGTCGGTAGGAAGAGGCGAGAAGTTGCCTGTCTCACAGGGCGCTGGATTGACCCAGAAGGGCCGTGAGAAGTACAACCGTGAGACTGGTAGTGACTTGAAGGCTCCGCAGCCGGAAGGGGGTTCCCGCAGGAACTCCTTCTGCGCGAGAATGGGCTCTATCGCTGAAAAGAGCGAGAAGGGAAGCCGATCAAGGGCATCAATGAAGCGCTGGAATTGTCCGGGGTGGTGATGAAGCACGAAATATCAGAATCCACTAAGCATGTAGTCGATGCGTTGTCCATCGCTACTGTTTTAGGAACGCTTGTGGAGTTTCTTCCGTCTATCGCTGCAGCGTTTACTATCATTTGGACTGCAATCCGCATCTGGGAGACAGATACGGTGCAACGTCTACTGGGAAGAAAGTAAACGATGGCCTACTCAGGAACTGTTGGTCAGACGGTCATTTCGGTACAGACGCTGATTGACCACGGTGCCCGTAGGTGCGGCAAGCTAGCGGAAGAGTTGACCTCTGAGCAGGTTCTGTCTGCTCGAGAATCTCTGTATTTCCTGCTGTCTAACCTGATCAACATCGGGATTCAGTATTGGGCAATCGGCAAGACTGTCATTGGCCTGCAGCCGAACAAGTACATCTATGACCTGCCGATAGGCGCAAACGATGCGCTGAATGTTCTGTACCGCAGATTGAATAGACCGACTCCCAACAACACTGGCGGGTACGCCACAAGTGCTGGTGGTACGGTTGCAAATGCCTTTGACGGCAACGTAGAGACTGTGTTTACGCAGACATCTACAAATGGCACGGTCACGATTGACTACGGCACCAGCAACACGGTCTATATTGGTTCGATTGGCATCCTGCCGGCCACCACTGCCACGACCAACGTGATCTTTGAGGTGTCTCAAGATGGGATCACTTGGGAGACGCTGTACGACCCAGGTGCTACTGCTTGGGTGGATGGCGAGTGGATTTGGTACGACATTGATCCAGGCGCGAATGTCCAGTATTACCGCATGAGGGCTACTGGCGGCAGCACGATCAGTGTGCGTGAGTTGTACCTGGGGAACAATTCCACCGAGATCACGATGGCTAGGTTGAATCGTGATGACTACACGAACCTGCCGAACAAGAATTTCACGGCCAATCAGCCGTTCCAGTTCTGGGTAGATCGCACGATTCCTCAAGCCAAGCTGTATTTGTGGCCGGTTCCGTCTGACCCGTTCGTGCAGATGACGGTGTGGTACTCGCGCCAGATCATGGATGTAGGCGATCTGTCTGGAGAGCTTGAGATCCCCCAGCGGTGGTATCTGGCTGTGCAGAACATGCTGGCTCACCAGATGAGCCAAGAGCTTCCAGGCGTTGATATTGCAAGGATTCAATACCTTGAAGGGCAGGCAGAGAAGTATCTTACTCAGGCAGAGCAGGAAGAGCGGGACAAGTCGCCCATCTACTTCGCCCCGAACATAGGCGTTTATACGAGGTAAACATGCCTCGATTTCTGGACACTACCGTCTACTCAGACATAGCGATTGCGGTGTGTGATCGCTGCAAGATGAAGCGGCCTCATGCTGTTATGAGGTCAGATCCAAATTTCCCAGGATTGCAGGTTTGTGATCAAGGTTGCGCAGACAACTTCGATCCGTATCGTTCGCCTGCCAGAAAAACAGAAAAAATCACAATCAGGTTCCCAAGACCTGATGTCAGCGTGGCTGTGACGGACGATAATCTGGTTACTACTGGATATGGCGGCTATGTGATCTCAACACAGCAGAACGACGACACGCCAGAGAACAACGGCAATCTGGATGGAATTGAGGTTCAACCTTAATGGCTAACGTAACCATTACCTCATTGCCGACTGCTGGGCCAATCACAGGCACTGAGTCAGTTCCTATTGTTCAGAACGGCCAGACGGTACAAACGACGACCGCGGCTATTGCTGCTTCGCCTAGTCAGAACCAGACCTTTCTGACGATCAACAGTGAGGCCACTCTTCCCAACAGCCGATACCTGTCTACCAGCACGGGCTTAGGGCTTACGGATGGTGGAGCGCTGTCCTTCTATCGCCTTGCCCTTAACAGGGCGGCTGGAAGCCTAGAAACGGCTCTGACGGGCATTGTTGCAAAAGATACGGCCTCTACTGTTGTTGCTAGGATTCTGCAGGCCAGCGGTGCTGGTTTGTCTGTGTCTAATGGCAATGGTGTTTCTGGAAACCCTACAGTCTCCCTGACGGGGACTGTTGGATCTCTGGCCAACGTAGCGAGTCCCGGAGTCCTGTCCACCGATGGAAGTTCGGTTAACCCGCGGGTGATCATTGGTACTTCTGACGAGATCTCCGTCACTGACGGCAACGGCGCTGCAGGCAATCCAACAATAAGAATAGCCAGCAATCCTATTGTTCCGGGAACTGGTGGCATGCGGCTACCAACAGGGACAACGGCGCAAAGAAACCCCAATACCAATGGTTATTTGCGATACAACTCCGAGCTTGGCATCTTTGAGGGATACGCCAACGGTATGTGGCAAACCGCCATGGTTGGCGGCAATGTTACCTCGGTGAATGTTAGTGGGGGTACGACGGGGTTAACGACCTTTGGTGGCCCGATCACTACGGCTGGGACAATAACTTTTGCTGGAACATTAGTGGCGGCTAATGGGGGCACTGGGCTTACCAGTTACGCTGTAGGCGACATTACATATGCGTCCAGTGCCAATACATTATCCAAGTTAATTCTCGGCACTGCGGGGTACTTCCTGACGGCAGGTGCATCGGCTCCGCAATGGTCAAATCCTGCTTCATTGGCTGTTGGTTCAGCGACATCTGCAACGACTGCTACTAACATTGCGGGTGGCGCTGCAAGTCAGATTCCATATCAAACGTCGGCAGGGGCCACTTCGTTTATTGCGAATGGGACTGCTGGGCAAGTGTTGACATCTGCTGGCGCCGGAGTTCCGGTATGGGCTGGCATCTCTGGAGGGACTTTTTAATGGCACAAGCTGGATATACCCCGATTCAGATTTACAACTCCGCTACGGCAAGTGCTGTTCCCACCGCGGGGAATCTTGCGACGGGCGAGTTGGCTCTGAACATCACTGACGGCAAGTTGTTCTACAAGGACAACGGTAGCGTTGTGCAGGTGCTTGCAACCAAGGGTGCTGGAACCATCGGTGGATCCAACACTCAGGTTCAGTACAACAGCAGCGGGGCTTTGGCTGGATCTGCAAATCTGACGTTCAATGGTACGTTGCTGACTGCTGCGGAGGCCACCGTAACGGGCGCAGCAACGCTCTCCGCAACGACGCAAAACCTTGCGCTCGGAACATCCCAGACCACTGGCACTTGGACGGCAGGTGGAGCGGCGCAAACGGGCGCGATGACGCTAGGCCAATCCACCAAGTCGCATACTCTGTCGCTTGGTACAGGGGCGACGGAAAGCGGGGAAACCAAGACGCTCAACATTGCTACAGGTGGGGTCAGTGGTTCGACAACAGCGATTGCAATTGGCTCATCCAACGGCACGACAACAACGCTGAATGGCGCGGTCACGGCGGCTACGTTCAACTCTACCACCATCGACACAACCAACCTTGAAGTCACGAACGTCAAAGCCAAGGATGGCACTGCGTCGATGACGCTGGCTGATGCCACGGGCGTGGCTACGTTCTCTGCCAACCCGATTTTGAATGCTGGCACCGACAACGGTGTGCTGTACCTCAACGGCAGCAAGGTAGCGACGAGCGGGAGTGCGCTGACGTTTAACGGCAGCAACACCTTAACTTTTGATGGTGGAAGCGCAAGTTACCTTATTGGGCCAACT
>Ga0315904_10000908_pt1 | contig 47140 bp, 24 predicted proteins | sample LakEriMetagenome_6_FD_203529 | JGI IMG/M metagenome (GOLD analysis project Ga0315904, IMG submission 203529) | Freshwater fungal communities from buoy surface, Lake Erie, Ohio, United States - Buoy 12 MA120 | ecosystem: Environmental > Aquatic > Freshwater > Lake | place: USA: Lake Erie, Ohio...
TTCTGCTGGGAACCGTTCACCGCCGCCCCGGCGAGGTTCAGTGTGGTGTAGGCTCCCTGCGGCACGGGGATCGTCTGGCCGTTGGCCACCGTGGAGTTGGGCTGGTTGGGACTGCCGAGGTCGAAGGTCACGCCGTTCCAGGCGAGCGTCGGCGAGGAGCCGAGGGCCTGCCAGGAATAGGCGTTGCCGTCGCCGTCGAAGCCGCCGCCGGTGAACGGCGTGCCGTCGGTGACGAGGCCGACGCCGGTGTTGTTGGGAGTCGGGATCGGGTTGCCATCGGGCCCGAGCAGCAGCCCAGCCGCCGGGCTCGTGCCGGCAAAGTTCGACGCCGTCACTGTGAAGTAGGTCGTGCCCTGGCCAGTCCGCAGCCCGCTGAAGATGTACGACGTCGAGGAGGTCGTGATCGTCTGGCTGGTCGTACCCTGAGAAGCCGTCACCGTGTAGCCGACGATCGGCGAGCCATTGGCCGATGGCGCGGTCCAACTGAGCGTCATCTCGCCCGAAGCCGGGCCGAAGGCTGACGAGAGATTGATCGGCAGGCTTGGCGCGTCCACGACCCGCTGGACCGTGTTTGCTGGAGCAACATTCGGGATGTTGATCAAATGTACCCCCCAAATAGAAGCTACCAGTATTTCCACGTCCGCGCGTTGAAACGGATTGGCTACCCAGATCGACCCGTCATCCGCAACTACAAGATCAAAGGGGCCGAAGCCGACACCCAACGCCGTCTGCGCCATCCACTCTCCGTTCGTGTAGACGATCTGCTGGATGGAGTTTGCGGCGAGGTTCACGACCCAGATCGACCCGTCGGGGTTCGTGGCGAGGCTGTATGGGCCGCGGCCGACCTTGATCGCCGACTGGGCGGTCCATGTGTTGTTATTGCTTACAATCTGTTGGACGGTTCCGTCGCCGCCGTTGGCGACCCAGATCGACCCATCCTTGCCGGTAGTTAGGCCTGTGGGGTCTTTCCCGACGCCAATCACCGTTTGGACCTTCCAGACGCCGTCTGAGTTCACGATCTGTTGGACGTTGTCGCTGCCTGTATTTGCGACCCAGATCGACCCGTCCAATCCTGTGGTGATGCCAAGCGGATTGCTACCGACGCCGATTGCTGGCTGGGCCGTCCATACGCCGTTGATGTTTACGATCTGCTGGACCGAGCCAATTGTATAACTGTCGTCGACGTACACCACGCCGAAGTTCACCACCCAGATCGATCCGTCCAGGCCGATGGTGAGGGCACTCGGGTTTGCGCCGACGGCGATTGCCGGCTTGGCCGTCCACACGCCGTTTTGGTTGACGATCTGCTGGACAGTCCCCGGCAGACTGCTGCTGCCGGTGGTGCTGCCGGTGTTTGCCACCCAGATCGACCCGTCCAGGCCGGTAGCGATGGCACTCGGATTGGAACCGACCGCGATGGCTGCCTGTGCTGTCCAGGTCCCGTTCACATTCACGATTTGCTGCACCGTACCCTGCGTGGACTTATATCCGCTATTCACGGCCCAGATCGATCCGTCGAGTCCCTTGGTGAAGGCTATGGGTTCAACACCGACGGTAACTGTCTGGGGTCCGAGGGCAACCGTTGAGGCGGCCCCGCCACCCGCAGCGTTGTTCGCCACGACCGCGAAGGTGTAGAAGTTGCTCCCGCTCAAGCCTGTGAACGGCATGCTCGTGGCCGTCGTCGTCGAGGTCGTGGTGTTCGTAGTGTAGGTGAGCGTATCACTGACATACGAGGCAGTCGTTGCGGTCATCGTGACGGTGTAGCCCGTCGCGCCGCCGGCCGGTGGGTTCCAGGAAAGCAGCAGGCTGCCGACGCCCGTTGGTGCCACGGCGAGGTTCTGCACCGCCTCGGGGACGGCCGCGGCGGTCATCGTCGCGGTGGCCGACTGGCCGAGCTTCGGTTGACTCACGGTCAGCGTGCCGACGAACCCGCGATCGACGCCAACCTTGCGATAGGCGGCGTCGAGCTGGAACTTGTGGGCTGCAACTCCCTCCACCCGCTCGACGTTCACCGTGTTGTCGGAGTTGAGCGAATAGCCCACGGTGATCGTCCGACTGCGGAAGTGTTTCACCTCCGGCATCTTCACGGTGAAGGTGGCCGTGCCCCGATTGAGAACACTGTCATACGTGGCCTGCACGCCGCCGCTGTTTTTATCGCCGTGCTTGCCGCTGACGATAGAACCGCGGAATGTGTCGGTGCGCGGGATCACTGGCGATACGACGCCCGAATCGAGTGATTTGAACTTGAGGCTCTTCGTGACGACTGTTTGTGGCTGCTTGGCGACCGTCGTCTTCATCATTACGGTCACGAGCTGGTCGCCGTCGCGGACGTTGTCCTGGGGGGAAATGAACTTCACGGCCTGCGGCTGGTTCCAGGTTTTCCGCGTGAACGTCAGGGCGATGGGAGGCGAGGCCAGTTCGAGCGGCGCGAGGCTCTTGAACAACACCGTGATCTTGCTGTCGGGTTTGCGATTGAGCACGACGCTGGCGGTGAGTTCCTTACCCTCCTGGATCTCCGCCTTCTCGCCCGGGGCGAGCAGGCTATCGCTGTTGTCGTCCGTGACGACCGATACAAGCGTGCTCACGAGCCCCGTGGCGAGCGCCAGCCGCGGCTCCAGCGATTCGACCTTCAGGTCGCCGTCACGCCGGCGCCGGGCCGACTCGCGGGCGCGACGGGCCAGGATGGTCGACCGCCGAGCGGAAGGTGCCATGACGAAAGTTCCTGTGACGACAAAGGGTGAATGAATCGCTCTCGCGGGCAGTTCGACAACTCAAGCAACTCGTTGCCTGGCTACCTCACCACGAAGCAACGCGCGACCTTGCCCAAAAGGGTATTCCGATAAGGTATCGGCTGCAACTTCCCGGTTAATGAGTTTCTGGCCGCCAAGCATGGCTCGTTCCCCCCGGGAAACTCACCTGACGCCGTAACGGCGGACACAGGGCTGACGCTCGACCCATCGAGTGCGGCGAGCAGCACGTCTTCTGCCGCCAGCGGCCGCCATCAGGCAGGCAAAACCCATCGCCCAGGTCGATGGTTCGGGGACGGGTATCGCCTCGAGGGCGAACGCGAAGTACATGGAGTTTGGGCCAGAGGCCGACGAGCCAAAGGTTGACTGGAACTGGCTGCCGCTCCAGGGGGAACCCGTGAAGTCGTAGCCGCCGGTTGAAAACTTGAGCGCGAGATCCGACTGCGCGTCTACGGTCATGAAGGTGAGCGTGCTCGTCCCGGAGCCGGGCTCGACGACGAAGTTGAGAAGGCTCATGCTAAAGATCTCTGGCCGGGCCTCACCGCCGGCGAGCGTGGTCCGGTTGTAGGGAACGACCGGACCACCGTTGAAAATGACCCCGAACTTGTTGGCCGTGGACGTGGGCGAGTTGTTCTGCAGTTCGACGGTAATCGAGGTCAGCTGGTAGGCCGATGTTGAACTGTTGTTGAGAGTGAGCGTGCCAAAGGAGCCGCCCGCGAGCCAGCCTGCGCCGTCGATGAAGCTTGCCGTCGCCGTGTTTGCAAGCACCAGATCGGCACGAGACGGGGCAGCGGCGACACACCACACGGCAACGCTCAACAGCATCGCGGCATGGATCTTGAGAGTCGTGGTCACAGGTGTTTCTCCGATCCAGAACAAGTCGAAAGCAAGCAAAAAAACTGCCGCACGGAGCCAGCGTCAGGCCCGCCTGCGCCGCCACATCGCGAACCCTCCGCAGGCGATCCCGGCGAGAAGCGATGCCAGCGTCGAAGGCTCGGGCACGGTGACGACAAGATCGCCGGTTGCCGGCGTGAACGAGAGCGTCTGGCCGCCCGACTCAAGCGACCACGCGCCGCTCGCGAGCGACCACGTGCCGGCATAGAAGCCGGTCGACGTCACGCTCGTGAAGTTGCCGGACGGAGTGCCCGCGAAGCTGAACAGGTCGAATGTCGTCGCTCCGAATGCCGACGCATTGCCGAAGGCGAGCGACAGGGCGCCGTCGTACGTCAGGCCGCTATCGGCGAGGATGTCCAGGCCGTCGTACTGCGTGCCCCGGGCTGTGCCGTTGATCTCGAAGACCGACGTGCTCGAACCGCCGAGGATGACCGACGCGGCCGTGAGCACCCCCGGGCTGTTGCCCGGCGACAGGATGCCGTTCACCGTGACCGCGCCGCCGATCGAGCCAGCGCCGCCGATCGCGGCCCCGGCAGCCACCGACACGGCATTGCTCGCCGCCGACTGATTGCCGTTGACGAGCAGCGTGCCGGCGTTGACGTAGGTCGCGCCCTTGTAGGTGTTGTTGCCGGTGAGGATCGTGGTGCCACTGCCGAGCTGGTAGACCGCTCCGGTGCCGGAGATAACGCTCGAGAGCGTGGTGGAGTTGGCTTGGTTGAAGTTGATCCTGCCGGAGCCGGCCCCAAACGCGATCGTGGGCGTGGAGAGCGTGCCGGCCGCGTCGCTCTGGCCGAAGCGGCCGATGTTGAGCACGCCCGAGGAGCCCGCAAACTCGGCGATCGTGGTCTGGGTGGCGGTCACGGCGCCCCCATCGGCCACGGTGAGGCTGCTGTCGGTGCCGCCGAAGCCGATAGAGAGAGGTGCCGAGCTGTTCGGCCAGGTGGGGCTGTTCGTCCAGGTGGAGCCGGAGCCCGTCACCAGCACGCTGTTGCCGCTGCCGGAGCGGCCGATGTAAGTCCATGCGCTGGAGATGCTCCCTCCGCTCGAGACCACCACGCTGTTGCCGGCGTTGCCCGCGGCGTAACCCACGTTAACGGCGTCGGCGGTGACGCTGCCGCCATCGCTGACGGTGAGCGTGTTGCCCGATCCGACTTCGCCGACGAACAGGAACGACCCGTTGCTCCACTCCGAGCCCGCGCCCGTCACCTGCACGCTGTTGCCCGCTGAGGTGGCAGCGGATCCGATGTAGCTCCCCGACTGACCGGTCAGCACCCTGCCTCCGGCAGACACCACCATGCTGTTGCCGGTGCCGGACAGGCCGACGATGGCCGTGTCGTTGCTGAAGGTCGAGCCGCTACCGGTCACCGTGACCGAGTTGTTGGACGAGCCGGCGTCGTAGCCCAGGGTTGCGGAGTAGGCGGTGTTGCCCGCCGTCACCGCGCCGCCGGACGATATGAGCAGGCTGTTGCCCGAGCCGCCGTAGCCGACGACGACGTTGTAGGCGTTGTTCCAGGCGGAGCCGGATCCGGTGACCGTGACCGTGTTATTCGAGGCACTGGCGCTGTAGCCGATGATCCCGCCGTTCGTTGGGCCGGTGTAGGTTCCCGAACTGGTCACCACCGTGCCGCCGGCCGACACCACCATGCTGTTGCCGGAGCCGGACAGGCCGACGATGACGTTGCTTGAGGAAGTGAGGAGCGTGCCGGCGTTGCTGACCGTGAGGGTGTTGTTGTTGTCACCCGCGTTGACGCCCACGAAGACGTTGGTGTAGGCGGTGGTTCCCGTCGTGAAGGTGAAGACTTGATTCGAGGCGATATTGCCGACAAGCAGATTGACCGAGGTCGGACTCGTCAGACGGAAACCGATGGCGAAGCCCTCGGACGACGGGTCGGCCGAGGCGGGATGGGCGGAGGCAGACAAGCTGCCCGCGACGCTGCCCCAGGCGCCGCCCAAGTACCCACGATTGGAGCCGGCAGTACCGATGAGGTCGTTCCACTCCCACACATTCCCGCTCATGTCAAAGGCACCGTAATAACTCGCACCGCCATTGGTGCCCACCGTCGTTACGTTGCCATTTTGGCCGTTCCAGTCGGCACCCAGGCCATAGTTGACAAAGTTGCCAGTGCCGCCCGCCGAGCCGTCGCCGGTTGCGTTGGCCGAGACGAGAGCCGGTTCGGTGCTGAATCCGTTGCCATACAAGTTGTAACTGTTTGGGCCGCTGCTGAGCGTGGGATTGAAGTAGGCCGCCTTGAACCACTGGTCTTGCGTCGGGACATAGAAGGTCGCGCCCACGTTCACGGCCACGGCACTGCCGCTCGTCGCGGTGCCAACGGTGTATGCCCCGATGTTCTGAGGAGCGGTCGCCGACGAGTCAGTGCTGCCGTAGGTCTGTGCGCCATTTTGCAGCCAGTTGGACACGCGGGCCGCGTCCCACCAACTGACATAGTTCACCGGCTTGTCGCCCATGTTCGTCTTGATGACATAGTGGCTGCCGTTGGTCGTACCGGTATTCGCAATCCCGCCCACGGCCTCGGTGCCCATGCTGCTGCTGTAAACCGCATTGGGATTCGTGCCATCAGGGTCGATCGAATTCAAAAACGCAGCGTACTGGGAGTTGGTGAACTCGAACTGCATGATCTTGTAGTTGAAGCCCACGGCGCCGAAACCCGTGACTGCATAGGCCGGGTTCCCCGGGTTGCCAACGGTGACGAAATCGAGGGTGAAGGCGTTTGCGCCCGTGCCGAAGGTACTGGCTTGACCGGCAGCCTGAGCCGGAACGGGATTCCAGAAGAGACAGCCCGCGCACAGTGCGCGAAGGACGATGGCGAGGCCTGAGAGTTGATTGTTTGGTGAACGCACGAGATCTTCTTCCCGACTTCTGTTTGTCATTGAGGCGATCCACGCCGGCACCCGTGTTCACGCACGGAGGTGCGTCGCCGTTGTCGCCTGCAGGCAGCGTCGCGGCATCGCCCTAGCCCGTCAATCGCTCGGTCGACGAAAGGGACGAATCGGGCATGGGCAGGGACGAATCGGGCGCGCTTGGGACGAATCGGGCTATTCCAGGGACGAATCGGCGGCGAGAACCAGAGTGAAGCCCGGGCAGTCGCACGACACGAACGCACCCATGCCTCGGCGCGACTCCCGGGCCGAGGGCCGGTGTCCCAGTGCGTTGTGTGGGCGGAGGTTACCGTGCCAGGCGACGCCGTACCGATCGCCACGCCACACAGGCAAGACCGACCGCTCCCATCACCCACGTCGATGGCTCGGGCACGGCAACCGGACTTGCGAGCCGAAAACCGATGTTGAGGCTCTCGTCCGACGCGTTGTTTGACGCACGGACGGAGGACGACAAGTCGGCCTGGATGTTGTCGCTCCAATTGCCGCCCCGCAGCCCACGAGACGAGCCGGACGTGCCATTCAGGTCGTTCCACTGATACACGTTTCCACTCTGGTCAAACGTGCCGTAAAAACTCCCGCTGCCTGAGAACGCTCCCACGTCCGTCAAGTAGTTCTGGTTGGTGGCGTAAGTGCTCGACTGCGTCACGGAATGCACGAAACCGGCGGCGTAGTTCGCCTGATTCGCGGTGCTCCCGATCTGGTTACCCGGAGCCGTGTTGCTCTGCGTGGCATAGGTGTAGTAGCCACCCGTGCCCGAGTTGAGCGTCGGATCGTAATACGCTGCCTTGTACCACTCGCTCTCAGTCGGGATGAAGAACGTCGGCGCAGCACTCGTATTCGGGTTCGTCACGTTCTTCGCCGGAGCAGTGCCGATCGTCGCCCCGTTCAAGTTGTAGGCACCATTCTCAGTCGTCGTGCTGTTCTGGGCCCCCGTTGGCTGGCCGTTCGCCATCCAGTTGGCAAATCTGGCCGAATCCCACCAACTCACATACGTGATCGGGCGGTTGCCGGAGCTCACGCCGCCATTGGGCGCGCTACCCGATGCCGCGATCACGCTATAGGTGAATGAGCCTGAAGAGCCCGTCCGCGAGATCCCGCTGATGTTCTCGTTCGTACCCATGTTTGCGTTGTAGAGCAAGTAGGTATCGGTAGCGGCCACGGCGTTCAGGAAATCGGTGTACTGACCAATCGTCACGTCGTACTTGCCGATCTGATAGTCGTAGGCCACGCCGCCGTAGACGCCGCCCGTTGCGGGGTCGTTGGCGTTGCCAGCGTTCCCTACCGGCACGAGGTCGATCGTGACGGCGTGAGCAGGAACGGCGAGTAGGACGAGCAGCGACACCACGCCGACGGAAAAGACGACGCGGGAACTACGGGCGAACGACATCACGAGCAGACTCCTCCTGAGCGATCAAGAACGAACACTTTCGAGGTCCGTTCTACAACCACATCGCTCGCCCAGAAGCCACAAAATCCAAAAAGGGACGAATCGGGCATGGGTAGGGACGAATCGGGCAAATCTAGGGACGAATCGGGCAAATCGAGGGACGAATCGGCGGCGAGAACCAGAGCGAAGCCCGGGCAGTCGCACGACACGAACGCGCCCATGCCTCGGCGCGACTCCCGGGCCGAGGGCCGGTGTCCCAGTGAGTTGTACTCGTATTGGGGTTCGTCACGTTCTTGGCCGGAGCAGTGCCGCTCGTCCAGTTCGCCAAGTTGTAGGCCCCGTTCTCCGTCGTCGTGCTCGTCTGGGCTCCCGTTGGCTGGCCGTTCGCCATCCAGTTGGCAAATCTGGGCTCTTCTTGGCCGCCGAACCGGCCACGAGGCTCACCGGTATGGGATGTCGGTTCGCGGGTACTCCGTCCATCGTTCCCCTAATCTTGGAAGCTTCTTCCCAAGGTCATTACCAATAATTTCATCATCGAACCAGATCTGCCCAGCTTCGTCCCCTCCGTACGAGAATCCCGATTCGAGAGTGTATTGAACCGTTTCAACCACCGGGTCGATGGACATGGTTTCCATCACACCTTCACCTGCAAACTTCGCTGATACCTGGAGCACCTTGGGGGTTTCGCTGTCGATCGCGTTATCAGTTATTTCGGCGGCAGCAATCTCGGCGTCTCCCGTGCCCAAGGTGAGGACTGTGACTCCAACGACGATAAGGGCCGTGCCGAGGCCCTTTTCGAACGCCGTTGCCCAGGGCGGCTGATCGTTGATTTCATTCTGCGTCATCAGCTTGAACTGAGCGCCTGCCGGCGTGCTGCCGCTTGCGCTCGGAAGACCTTTCCCGCTCGGGGAGTCGAGGTATCCGTTATATCCCAGGCCTGCGTTCTGGATCGTCATCGTCCAGTGCTGGCCGGCCTTCATCTGCGAGTTGAGCGACGGCGTGATGTTGCCAGCCCAATAGTTACTGTTCGTTCCTGCACCGTCTCCACCGTTGTACCAATCGGTGAGGTAGGTGCTGCAGTCTGCACCGACGCACGAGTCATCGGCCTTCTGGACGTAGAACGTCATCTGGCTCGAGCTATCCGGCGCGACATAGGCGATCGTGGTCTGCTGACCCATCGGCACTGTGACCTGCCTCGTCGTGTACGTCGGAGGTGTCGTGGTCGATCCCTTCTCCGGCTGGTCGGCGAAGAAGAACGTGAGCGGGCCGCCGCCGGCCCCGATGTTCGACTCGTTCACAATGGTGAGCGCCATGACGTCCACGCCCGTCAGGTGCGTGGTGCCAAGCACGATGGACTCGAAGCCCTGGTCGACAGTGATCACCGGGGCCTTGGACACGACAGCGCTCAGAATGCCGATGTTTTGGTTGTTCGGCAGCGTGATGCTTGCCAGCTGCTTGCCGTGCAGATTGCGGCAATAGCTAAAAATATGGGCCGGCGTCGTGACCAGGCTGCCTGTCTGATTGATGCGTTCTGGCTCCGTCTTGAGATTCAGCTCGCCGGCGAACGGCCGGGGTGCCGGAACTGGCGGAGTGATTTCGATAAAGGTGATGTCACCGGCCGACTCCAACGGGTCGGTGTTCTCCCAAAAGTACTTGCCGCCATTCGTAGTGCCGGAGAGCACAGGCATGCTCGCATTCCACAGCTCCTGATCGCTCAAGGCATCCTTCGCACGGGACCACGTGCCCGCGGAGGCAACGTAGATGCCGTTGTATTGTTCGAAGTTCTGGTTTTTCACCAGTACGCGATCGCCCTCGGCCAGTGCCACGCCGTCAATTGTTGGGAGACCGCTAAACGTCTGGGGAAAATAAGGGTAACTGGAGTTCGGCAACATCGCGGTGGTGGCAACTCTTACCGGCATTTTCTGATTGGCTCCGGGAGCCGTCGTGTACGCGGGCGGCCATGGCGGATTTGACGACTGCGGCGGGCCGTCGCTCCCCCAGTCGTGGAACGACTGGGTCCACGTCTCCGTGGTGCCGTCGGTGAAGGTCAGCGTGATCTTCTGCGACAGCTGGTCGCCGTTGGATGCCGCTCCGGCCAGGTAGAGATAGTCGGACTTGTCGGCATCAACGCTGACCGCGATCGTCTGGCCCGCGGCCCGGACGAAGTTCTGCGGGCCCTCTGTTCCACCAACCTGATTTGCGTTGGTGGGCACGGGGCCGATGGGGAACGTGATGCCGTTGTAGATGATGGGGGTGCCGGGGACGGGACTATTTTGTTCCCCCAAGGTGGCGACGTTGTAGTCGGAGTTGTAGTAGTTGCCATTCCCGTCGAAGCCCTGGTTATTCCCCACCTGCCACCCCGCCGTCGTGATGCCGAACGCGTTGAAGCTGCTCGAGAGGTCGATCGGCGTCGAGATCGGCGTCGACGTGGATGAGGTTGCTCCGACGGAAGATGCCCGCACGGGGGGCGCCACCGGCTGCGAGGGGTACTCGAGCCGCGTGCGTACGCTGTTCAGGCCGTAGGGCACGACGTAATCGTGCGCGAAGCTTCCGTCCGCACCAACGGAGATCCGGGCTTCCTGGAGCCACGGGCCAAGGGAACCATCCCCGAGGTTTTGGGCTGCCTCCACCACGATCTTGGCACCGGCGCGGACGCTGGCGTCCACTTTGCCACTGAACCGGAGCCTCTCTCCGGGTGGGAAGTGGGCCCGGACCTGGTCAGACTGCACCTCGCCGTTCACGGTGCCGGGGAGCAGATAGCTCGCGTAGATCGGGTTCGCCTTGAGGTCCGCGAGCTGGCTGGGTGTGAGCTTGCGCGAGTCCGACGAGATGATCATCGGCGTGCCGGCCTGCGAGCCCTGCGCCGCTTCGGTGGCGTCGGGAAGGGGGTCTACCTGCAGATACACGAGATCCGAATAGGTTCGGCCGAGTGGGAGGCTGTTCGTGAACTGCGTCCCAGTGGGGCTGTGCGCGAGCTGCGCCCGGGCTTTTGATCCAAGATCCATGAAGGAGGCGGCGCTTTTGATGGTAAAGTCGAGCTTCTGTGCACTATCCGCCGTCGTCACCAAGTCGACGGAGCGAGCCTCGCCAGCACCCTTCTTGGTGGCACCCCAGATTCGAGAGCGGATCACCCCACCTTTGACGCTCGAGACTTCGTGGACGGTGGACGGCACGATGTAGACCAGCGTCTTGCCGTCCTCGCGGGTCACCTCGATCGAGTAGAGGGTGCTCCGGCAGCCGCAGCCGTCGGTCGGGTCCTTCCACGAGATCGTGGTTCCAAGGCTCTCGTTGGAGCCGCCAATGAACGCGTCCACGACCTTGCCGGGAACGGTTCCGGCCTGCGGGGCGGGCGCGATCGCGCGGCCCGCCTTGTCCAAGGGGATGACGTCGAACGCCGAACCGACGCCACGGGCAGCGCTGGAGGGCCTCCACCGGACGAGGTCGTCGAACGTTATTGTTCGAATCGCGGGGGCGTTTTGCAGTTCGGCCGGGTCCGTGCTGAAGGCATTTGCCGGAATCTTCTTCCAAGCATTCTTGGCCGCCGACCACTTCTCGAGCGTGCCGCCGTGTACCTTCGTGACGATGAAACCCTGGGTTTGACCGCCCAGGATGTGCCACGCCTTCAGCTCGACGGGCCCGCTCGAGGCGTCGAGCATCACCGTCCGCTTCCCGTTGACCGTGACTTGCAAGCTCGACGGGGCGCTCTGGAGTCCGGCGCGGTTCTCGGCCGTTGCCGTGAAGTCGTGCGGGCCGTTGGCAAGCCGCGGCGATCTGAACGACCACTTGCCCGAGTTGGGGTCGCTCTGAACCTGACCTGCGAACACGCCGTCGATCGCTACGCTCACCAGCCGACCGGGCTGCGCAGTACCACGGACCGTGAGCCTGCTGACGATCGTCTGGCCATCGTCCTTCACGCCGCTATCCGAAGAGCCCGCAAGGCCGATCGTCGGCGGAGAGGGCGGCTGGGTCACGATCTTCACTTCCAGCGACTTGGAGAGCTTTCCAGCCTTGCCCTGAGCGTCGAGCGGACGGACGGCGATCTTGTGAGTCCCCGCATCGAGAGCCTTCCCGGCAGGCACCGTGTGTGTCCATGTGCCATTCGTGACTGGCAGCACGGCGACAGACTTTCCATCGATGAGGAGCCGCACCTGGCTCGCTGCGCCCTGCACCTTGCCGGTGAGTTCCGGGGTCCGGTCGTATGTCTTGTTGTCATGATCCGAGGCCCCGGTGTCGCTCGAGTCCACGAGGTCGGGGAGCTTTGCAAGCATGCCGGCGGCGAGCATCGTCCGCGGCTCGAGTTGCTCGGTGCGGAACTGCGTGCGGGATGCCTTGCGGCTGCCGCTGCGGCCCGCACGCGGCGTCGGCTGCGAGCCGACAAGCCAGTTGCGCACGGCGATCAGGGCGGGCGATTCCAAGGTGATCCGCATCATGGCAGCAGGTCCTTCAGGAACAGACAGGGCATCCAGGGCACGGGGGTTTCAAAGCGTCGCCGGAGGCGTGCCCCCACCTGCGACGTTGCCCCGGAGGCTAGCGTTCATACGTATCGGCTGCAACGTTTTGGTCGATGAGACGTTGTGAGGCGATTTGCACGAGTTGTCAAACCACTGATCAGGCATCGTGCCGGCGGTTTTGCCGGCGGAGGAGTTGCACGCCCGCCAGCGCGGCGACGGCCATGAGCGAGGTCGTCGGTTCGGGCACGGGAATCGGGGCTGTGGCAAGAAACCCGGAGATATCCGGAATGCTCCACGAAAACTGGAACACGCCGGCGGAGTCAAACTTGGAGATCAACGAGTTGGAGCTGTCCGTGCCGCTGCTGACATAGAGGTTGCCCAGGCGGTCGCGGGCGACTCCGGCTGGAGCCATGAGGCTCGCCCCAGCTCCGATCGATGACTGGTATGTTCCGGCCGCGTCAAACAGGCTGATCACCGAGCTGCCTTCATTGGCAACATACAACTCGCCGATGCCGCTCGTGACCAGTCCTCCCGGATTGGTGATGGTGCTCGATGATCCGATCGTCGCGAGGAACGTGCCGCTGGCGTCGAATTTGCTGACGGTGTTGAGAAACCAGTTGCCCACGAACAGGTGGCCGCTGGTGTCCACGGCAACACCCACCGGCCGATCGATCTGGGCCGTCATGGAGGCGACAAAGTTCCCGGCTGCATCGAATCGGGCAACGGAGTTTGCGGCCGGGCCACTGCCGAAGTTGGCCGCATACAGCGTGCCAGCCGAGTCCAGGGCTAAGCCCATCGGCTCGTTCAGGCTCGCCGCCGAGCCAATGGTCGCGAGCAGGGTGCCGCTGGAGTCGAGCTTGCTGATGGTGTTGCCGATTTCGTTGGCGACGAAGACGTTGCCCTGTTGATCGATTGCCATCCCCTGAGGCGCAGCGACAACAGTCCCCGAGGCGAAGGTCTGCTGCGAGTTCCTGATCGCCGTCGCGCTGCCGAGCGAAAGGTCATAGGTGATGACCGTGTTGCTCGAGACAGGCAGCGAGACGTAGAGCAGTTCTGCGCCGGTGGCGGTGACGCAGGACGTTGTGACCGCCAGGATGATAGGGATGATCGATCGCGAGACGTGCAGTGTCATGGGGTTTTTGGTGAGTGGAAAAGGCAGCGGGCGAATGGTGCCCGCAGCGGAAACCCGTGAGCGACACATCGCGATGGACACTCCTCGATAGGATAGCCGGCCAGGGCGCTTCCTGCCAGGAGATGTCCGCTCGTTTCCAGGGGCGACTAGGATTCGGGCCGGCCGATTCTCTCGGGCCGGCAGGTCGTCGCGGCCTCGACGGCAAGTTTCCGCAGGCGGTGATCATTTCACGGTGTGCAGTATGACCCCGAACGACGTTCTTTCTCGCGTCTTCGGGCACGCCGGCTTTCGCGGGCAGCAACAGGCGATCGTCGAGCATGTGCTGGCGGGCCGACACGCGCTGGTCATCATGCCGACCGGCGGCGGCAAATCGCTCTGCTACCAGGTGCCGGCGCTCGTTCTCGCAGCCCGGCATGCGGCCGGCGACTCAGCCCCACTGGCGATCGTGATCTCGCCGCTGATTGCGCTCATGAAGGATCAGGTAGATGCGTTGCTCGCCCGCGGCGTCGATGCGGCGTTCATCAACTCGTCGCTGACCAAGGAACAGCGTGAGGCGAGGTATGCCGAGGTGCGGTCCGGCCGACTGACGCTGCTCTACGTCACGCCGGAACGGTTTCGCAAGCCTGAGTTTCTCGATGCGATCCGGAGTCGCCGGATCACGCTTCTCGCCGTGGACGAGGCCCACTGCATCAGCGAGTGGGGGCACGACTTCCGCCCCGACTACACCCGCCTGCGGGAGTTTCGTCGGATGTTGGGCGATCCGGTGACGGTGGCCCTCACGGCCACGGCCACGCCGGAGGTGCAGCGAGACATTGTGGCGCAGTTGGGACTCGTCCCCGATGAGGTGACGACGTTTCACGAGGGGATCGAGCGGCCAAATCTCACGTTTGCGGTGCGGGAGGTGTGGGGAGACGACGAGAAGGTCGGGCACATCCTCGACGTTCGTGCCCGGCACGGCGGCACGGGCAGGGGGATCGTCTATTTCACGCTCATTCGCGTGCTCGACCGCTTCAGCACGCTGCTCCGTGAGCAAGGGATTCCGCATCGCTGCTACCACGGCGACCTCGATCGTGACACGCGGCGGCGGGTGCAGGAGGCCTTCATGGACGGCCCGGGCGAGCTTGTGCTGGCCACCAACGCCTTCGGCATGGGAATCGACAAGGACGACATCCGGTTTGTCGTGCACGCCGAGATCCCGGGCTCGATGGAGTCGTGGTATCAGGAGATCGGCCGGGCCGGCCGCGATGGCCGCGACGCCGACTGTGTGCTGCTCTACGACGAACGTGACCTGATGACCCAGATGGAGTTCATCGACTGGAGCAATCCCGGCCCGGAGATCTACGAGCGGGTGTTCGACGTGCTCGTCAACCGGCACGAGGAGGTTGAGGCGTTTGGGTTGCCATGGATTCGTGAGCGGCTGCATGCGGGAGCCAGGCACGACCGTCGGCTGGAAACAGCGCTGGCCATGCTCGAGCGGCACGGCGTGATCGAGGGTGATTGGCGAGACGAGGAACGCGTGCGGCTGGAGGTCGTGGCTGAGTTGCCGCTGCAACTCCGCGTAGGGGACGCCCTGGCGGAAAAACACCGGCGCGACCGGCAGAAGCTTCTGACGCTCGTGCAGTTCGCCCGGCATGAGGGAGACCCACGCGAGTTTCTGCGGCGCTACTTCTTCGGCGAGTGAATCGCGACCGCCGCCGTCACGGCGGGGCGTCGCGGAGATCGGCCGGCATGTCGGTGAGGTCGAGCGCTGCGTCGGCCTCGGCGATGGCGAGATACTCGGCGACGACCGCGGGCTCTTGGGCCGCCCGGTCGGTGGTCTCGAAGGGATCGGCGAGCAGGTCGTAGAGCTGTGGCGGTTCCTCGCGCTTCTTGGTCTTGTCGAGCACGATCAGCTTCCAACGGTCGCCGATCACGGCGCGGCCGCTTGGGTGTACCACGCAGACCGGTCGAGGGCGGCTCTGCGCGTCCGGCGCGCCCGCGAGCGCGGCCCAGCGGTCGAGCCCATCCCAGGCGGGAGCCTGCGGCGGATCCCAGCCCACGAGGCGGGCGATCGTCGGAAACCAGTCGGCGACATGCATGACCGCGGTGCACTTCCGCGGCTCGAGCCTGCCGGGCCAGTTCGCGAAAGCGCAGACTCGCATGCCGCCTTCCCAAAGCGTGTTCTTCTGGCCCCGCAAGGGGGCGTTTTCGCTGTTGAGCGGCGAGTCCGGCACGGTGCCGACGTAGTGGTTTTCGAGCGACTCGATGCCGCCGTTGTCACTCGTGAATACGATGAGCGTGTCGCGGCGCTGGCCGGTTTCGTCGAGCGCTGCGACGAGTCGGCCGATCGACGCGTCGAGCTGCGAGATCATCGCGGCCAATCGCAGCCGCGAGTCGTGCTTGGCGGGGTCGTCGTCGAAGCGGATGCCGTCGTACAGCCGCTTGAAGTCGTCCGGCGCATCAACCGGCGTGTGCACCGCGTGGAAGGGAACGTACAAAAACCAGGGTTTGCGGTCGCCGGCCGCTGCGGGAACTCCGCGGTCGCGAATCCGCCGCTCGGCCTCCGCCGTGATCAACTCGGTGGCGTTGCCCTCCTCGTTGAGGCGGACGCCGTCGCGATGCCAGGTGTCTTCGTAGGGCCCGCTCCGGTACTTGTGGGTCCAGGGGTCGGCTGCGCCGGTGAGCGTCCCGTAGGAGTGGTCGAAGCCATAGGCGTTTGGGCCCCACTCCGGCCGCGAGCCCAGGTGCCACTTGCCGGCCTGGTAGGTGGCGTAGCCAAGCGACTTCAGGGCCGAGGCGAGCGTGACGGTGCCTGGCGGCAGGGCGCGGAGGTTGCTCGGGTGAATCGCCTGCGGTCCAAAACGGCCGGGGTAGCGGCCGGTCATGAGGGCCGTCCGCGTGGGCGTGCAGACTGGCTGCACGTAGTGGCGGTCGAGTTCCACCCCCTCGCGAACGAGGCGATCCATGTGGGGCGTCTTGCCGAAGCCGCCGTGCCATCCGACATCGCCCCAGCCGAGGTCATCGGCCACGATGACGAGGATGTTTGGCCGTGGCGGCTCCGCGGCGAACCCGAGGCCAGGGCCAGCGACCGCCGCCAGTGCAAGGAGGAAGCACGCCGCGTGAAGCTTCTTCATGAAAGACCTCATACAGGGGGCAGCGTTCGTACTCGAGCGTCCGTTTGTACAAGCCCAACGCCGTGAGGCGTGGGGCGAACTACCACCAGACGCAGCGTCCAGCGTGGTTCGCCCGCGGCCTCACGGCCGGTCGGCTTTCACTCGCCGCGCGCACGTATTGCGTATGAACCGTATGAAAGAGGGCACACATGATACTCCGACGACGCATTCTACCCGGGTGCAGCTGTCCGTCTCGCGCGGTTACGCTTCGGGGCGAGCCGCGTCACTCGTGACGTGCGACTGCTCGATCATCACCAGCCGGGCGGCAGCCTGTCGGCTCGCGCTGGTGACCAGTTCGAGTTCGTCTCGGGTGAGATCGCGGGGAGGATCGCAGCCGATCACGAGTACCCCCAGCCCGCGGCCCGCCTCGCGGATCGGCAGGCAGGTGATCTTGGCGCCCGGGAGCGTGTTCATGCCGCGACCGGCGGGCTGGCCAAACTCGTGGCACCAGAGCATCACGCCCGCATCGGCGGCCGCATGCTCGACGCCGCCGCTCCGGGCGGCGGTGCGGAGATCGCCGGCGGGGCACGCCAGCTTGATCTCGATGCCCGCGCCCGTGACGTCGGCTGCCATAGCTGCGAGGGCTTCGGCCGCGTCGTCGGCGGTGGCCGACGACGACAGTCGCCTTGAGAGTTCGAGCAGCCGCCCCAGTCGTCGCTCGTCGGCGATCGCCTGCTCCCGCTGCGATCGCATGCGCATCACCAACTCCGCGACCACGATGCCCACCGAGAGCAGGAGCACCAACGAGATGACTTCCTTCGTGTCGGAAATCGCGAATTGGTATTGGGGGTGTAGGAAGAGCAGGTCGATGCCAAGGGCGCTGAGCACCACGGCGAGGATGCCGGCGGCACGGCCGAATCGTAGTGCCGCTGACACCACGATCAGGAGCGAGACCACGGCCATGTCGTGGTCATCCACCCATGGCCGCATCGACCACCCCGCCGCGAGCGTGAGGGCCACCACCGCGAACACTGGCAGTGCGGTTCGCACCGAGACGTCGACATGATCCCTGGCGACTGGCGCCTCCGGCACGACCCTCGGGTCGGGGACGGCACTGCCGGCCACCACGACGTCGATCGGCCCGCTCTCCTGCACGAGACGGTCGAGGATGGATTCGCGAAACAGCCGGCGCCACCGTGTCTTTCGTGGCCGCCCGACGACGATCCGCGTGGCGGCCACGCGGCGGGCCTCGTCGAGCAGGCCCGCCGCAACCGACGTGCCTGCGACACGCTCGATCCGGCCGCTGAGCGATTCGGCAAGTCGCAGGTTCTCCTCCAGCGCATGTGCCTTGGCCACCCGCGGCGGCCGGGCAAACGGCTGGCGAACCGTCACCGCCGTCCATTCGGCCCGCAGGCCGGTCGCAATCCGAGCCGCATCGCGGATCGCGCGGGTCGAGCCGTGGCCCGATCCGACGCCAACCACGAGCCGCTCCGCGACGCCCGCCGCAGGCCGCGCGGTTGCCCGTCGGGTCTCCTGGACGTCGCTGCCCACCCGCTGGGCCATGCGAACGAGCGCCAGTTCGCGAAGCTGCAGCAGGTTTGACCGCTTGAAGAACCGCTCCACGGCCTGCTTCGCCACTTCGGGCAGATAGATCTTGCCATCACGGAGTCGCGACAGGAGTTCGTCGGGAGGCAGGTCGATCAGTTCGATCTCATCGGCGCGCTCGAGGACCGTATCGGGCACGGTTTCCCGCACGCGAATCCCGGTTGCCTCCTCGACGAGGTCGACGACGCTCTCCACGTGCTGCACGTTGAGCGTGGAGTACACGTCGATCCCCGACGCGAGCACGTCGAGAATGTCCTGCCAGCGCTTCTCGTGCCGGACGCCGGGGGCATTCGTGTGGGCAAGTTCGTCCACCAGCAGCAGCGCGGGCCGGCGGGCGATCGCCCCGTCGAGATCAAACTCACGGAGGACATGACCGCGGTACGGGACCTCCAGCCGTGGCAGCACCTCGATGCCGTCGAGCAGTCGGGCCGTTTCGCCGCGGCCGTGCGTTTCGACGATACCGGCCACGACGTCCGCGCCGCTGGCCCGCAGCCGCCGTGCCGATTCCAGCATGGCGAACGTCTTGCCAACACCCGGTGAGAACCCGAAGAAGATCTTGAACCGGCCGCGATTGGCGGGCCGCTCCTCGCGGTTCACGGCCGCGAGCAGGGCATCGGGATCGGGCCTTCCCGGCTCGCGGCTCACGGCCCACCTGCTGTTGGCAGGGGCTGCGTGGCGACGAGCGATCGGAGTGCGGCGTTGAGCCGGACGACGTTCACCCGGGGATGGCCGAAGATGCCGAACGTCCGGCGTTCGATGCTCCGTTCCACGAGGTCGCGGACCGTGGCCTCGGCGAGGCCGGTCGCGGCGGCCACGCGGTCCACCTGCAGGCGGGCCGCCGCCGGTGAGATGTGCGGGTCGTATCCGCTGGCGCTTGCCGTCACGAGATCAACCTGCACGGGTCCGGTATGGGTCGGGTTGTCGGTCCGCACCGCGGCCATGCGATCGACAACCGCGGCGGCGAGTGCCGGATTCGTGGGGCCGAGGTTCGACCCACCCGACACGCCGCCCGTTGCCGCGCTCGGTCGGCCGTGGAACCACTCCGGAGCAGAGAAGGTGGCGGCCACAGCGGGGTCGAGAATCAGGTCGGCGGTCGAACGAGGCCCGACCACCATCGCGATCGCTGTGACGGCCAGCGTGTAGGCGACGGTCAACGCCGTGAACGCGACGAGCAGCACGAGCGCGGGCCGCACTCCGCCGATAATCGAATCACGGGAATCAGCGTGGAGGCCGTTCATCACGTCACCCCGCAGGCGGCGAGCAGGAGATCCAGAGCCTTGATGCATGGAAACGGGAGGATGAGCCCGCCAAGGCCCCAGACCATGAGGTTGGTTCGCAGCAACTCGGCAGCCGGTCGGGGCCGGTAGGGAACTCCCTGCATCGCCATCGGCACGAGGCCCACGATCACCAGGGCGTTGAAGGCCACGGCTGAGAGCACCGCAGTGGTGGGCGAATGCAGTCGCATCACGTCGAGCCGGTCGAGCTGCGGATAGATGCCGCCGAACGCGGCCGGCAGAATCACGAAGTATTTCGCGATGTCGTTGGCGAGGCTGAACGTCGTGAGGCTGCCGCGGGTCATGAGGAGCTGCTTGCCGACGTGGACGATCTCGAGGAGCTTCGTGGGGTCGCTGTCGAGGTCGACCATGTTGCCCGCCTCCTTGGCGGCCTGCGTGCCCGAGTTCATCGCCACGGCCACGTCGGCCTGAGCAAGCGCGGGGGCGTCGTTCGTGCCGTCGCCGGTCATCGCCACGAGGTGGCCCTCGGCCTGATACCGGCGGATCATGGCGAGCTTGGCCTCAGGTGTCGCCTCGGCGAGAAAGTCGTCGACGCCGGCCTCGGCGGCAATCGCGGCCGCGGTCAGTGGGTTGTCTCCGGTGATCATCACGGTGCGGATGCCCATGGCCCGGAGGTCTTTGAATCGCTCGGCCAGACCACCTTTCACGATGTCCTTGAGTTCAACCACCCCGAGCACGCGGTTGCCGTCGGCGACCATCAGCGGCGTGGAACCCGCCTTGGCGACGGAGTCGCAGATGGCGTGGATCTCCGTGTCGACGGTGCCGCCGGCCTGTTCAACGTGCCGCACGACGGCGTCGCGGGCGCCCTTGCGGATCTGGCGGCCGTCGAGATCAACGCCGCTCATTCTTGTCTGGGCCGTGAACGGCACAAACGTCGCGCCGAGGCTGGTGATGTCGCGGGCCCGGAGGCCGTGCCGCTCCTTGGCCAGCACCACGATCGAGCGGCCCTCGGGTGTCTCGTCGGCGAGGCTCGCCAACTGTGCCGCATCGGCAAGATCCCGTTCCGCGACGCCGGCCGCGGGCAGAAACGCCGCCGCCTGCCGGTTGCCGAGCGTGATCGTGCCGGTCTTGTCGAGGAGCAGCACGTCGACGTCGCCAGCCGCCTCGACCGCCCGTCCGCTCGTGGCCAACACGTTGGCCCGCACCATCCGGTCGATTCCAGCGATCCCGATCGCCGGGAGAAGGCCGCCGATTGTGGTGGGAGCGAGGCAGACGAAGAGCGCCGCAAGCACGGCGAGGCCGATCGGGTCGCCGCGACCGGCCGACGCGGTGGCGTGGAGCGAGAACGGCAGGAGCGTGGCGGTGACGACGAGAAACACCAGCGTCAGCCCCGCGAGCAGGATGTCGAGCGCGATCTCGTTGGGAGTCTTCTGCCGCTTGGCTCCCTCGATGAGGCCGATCATCCGGTCGAGGAAGCTGTCGCCGGGGTCGGCGGTGATCCGCACGATGAGCCAGTCGGAGAGCAGCCGCGTGCCACCGGTCACGGTGTTGCGGTCGCCGCCGCTCTCGCGGATCACCGGCGCGCTCTCACCCGTGATGGCGCTCTCGTCCACGCTTGCCACGCCCTCGACCACTTCGCCGTCGCCGGGCACGAGATCGCCCGCCTCGATCAGCACGTGGTCGCCAGCCCGCAGGCTCGGCGAGGGCACGGTCTCCACCGCCGCGTCGCGCCTCGGGCTGGCAAGCCGCTTGGCCGGGGTGTCCTTCCGCATCGATCGCATCGCATCGGCTTGGGCGCGGCCCCGGCCCTCGGCAAGCGACTCGGCGAACGTCGCGAACAGCACCGTGGCCCAGAGGCCGACGGCCACCGCGGCGACGAACGCGGCCGTTTCGCTCCCCGGCTGCCCACAGCCGCGGAGGATCGCCAGCATGGTGATCAGCAACGCGCCCACCTCGACGGTGAACATTACCGGCGACCGCACCATCCGCCGCGGGTCGAGTTTGGCAAACGCACCGGGAATGGCGGCCGCAATGGTCTGCCAGTCGGCGAGGAACCCCTTCGATTTCTCGGAGCGACGGGTCGCGAGGGAGGAGCGGGTCACGGCGTGCCTCCCGCGAGCGGCTGGAGCGCCTCGGCGATCGGGCCGAGGGCGAGGGCGGGCACGAACGACAGCGCGCCCACGAGGTTGACGACGCCCGCCACCAGAAGGATGAAGAGCAGCCCATGCGTCGGGAGGGTGCCGATCGACGCCGCCACCGGCCGCTTGGCGGCGAGCGACCCGCCAAGAATGACGAAGCAGATCACCGACAACACCCGGCCGACGGCCATCGCCGCAGCGAGCCCGAGAGTCCAGAAGGTGCTCGTGGCGTCGAGGCCGCCGAAGGCCGAGCCGTTGTTGTTGGCGGCGCTCGTGAAGGCATAGAGAAGTTCGGAGAACCCGTGTGGCCCGGGGTTGGGGGCAGCGGCCGCCGCGGCCGGGATCACGCATGCCGCGGCCGTTCCCAGGAGCGTGGTCAGCGGCGGGACGAGGAGGATGAGCATGGCGAGCTTCATCTCCCGGGCCTCGATCTTCTTGCCGAGGTATTCCGGGCTGCGGCCGACCATCAATCCGGCGACGAATACGGCCACGATCGCGTAGACGATCATTCCGGCAACGCCCGTGCCCACGCCGCCGAACACCACCTCGCCGAGTTGGATCATCCAGAGCGTGACGAGGCCGCCAAGCGGGCTCAGGCTGTCGTGCATCGCATCGACCGAGCCGGTGCTCGTCGCGGTCGTGGCGGCGGCGAAGAGGGCGGAAGCGCCACTGCCAAATCGCACTTCCTTGCCCTCGAGCGATCCGCCGTCGTGGGCGTCGGACGAGGTCTGATCGACGGCGGTGGGGAGCGTGGGGTTTGGCCTTGTCTCGGCCGTCATGATGACCGCGAGTCCGGGGAGGAACAGGATCACGTTGGCGAGCAGGATCGCTCGTCCCTGGCGGCGGTCGCCGACCCAGCGGCCGAACGCCAGGCAACCTGCGATCGCGACCACGAGCAACGCGGCGATGGCGACGGCGTTTGTGAGCGGCGTGGGATTGGCGAGGGGATGGGCCGCGTTGGCATTGAAGTAGCCGCCGCCATTGGTGCCGATGAGCGAGATCGCCGTCTGCGACGCGATCGGCCCTGTCCGTGACGGCCCTTCGGGACCGCCGGACGTGGTGAGCGACTGCGCGGCCCCCTGCCAGACGAACACCGCAGCCGTGAGCAGGGCGAGCGGCAGCAGCAGGGCGACGGTGCCGCGGACGAGATCCTGCCAGGCGTTGCCGACCGTCGGGCAGGCTTGTCGGGCGAAGCCTCTGACGACCACCACCAAGGCACAGAGGCCGATCGCAGCGGAGACGAAGTTTTGGACGGTGAGGCCGCAGACCTGCGACAAGGGTGAGAGCGTGGTCTCCCCGGCGTAGGACTGCCAGTTGGTGTTGGTGACGAAACTCACCGCCGTGTTGATGGCGATGCCCCAGGGCACTGCAGGGAGCCCGTCTGGGTTCCATGGCAGCACGCCCTGCAGCCGGAGGAGGCCCAGGAGAACGGTAAACCCGACGACGTGCATCGCGAGCAACGCCGCGGCATAGGCTCCCGGCGTCATTTCCCGCGGCGGCCAGCACCCCGCGAATCGGAGCAGCGGTCGTTCGATGGACTGCAGCAGTCCGACGCGCGGCTCGGCCCGTTCAGCCGCGATCGGAAACAGCGCCGTGAGCCACGGCACCACGGCCCAGCCGGCAGCAAACGCCAGCGCCAGGATGCAGCTGGCCTCCAGCCATGCATGCGTCATGAGAAGCGTTCCGGCGCAAGCATGGCCACCACGAGATACATGGCGAGCCCAAAGGCGACGACGGCGGCGGTGGCGAGGATAGGGGGCATGGAGATGGGCGGAATAAGCGGTCCGGGATTCTACTACGGGAAGCACTTCATGGGTGACTGCCGTGCCGAGGCACGTCGGGGCTGGCGGTGCCCTCTCGGTTGACGTTCACGGAGGCCCTCCAGGCCTGCGTTCACTGCGTTTCCGTGGCGGTTCTTCCCACGCCTTACGGCGTTGGGCTTATACGGAAGAAGCCGACCGGCCGTAAGGCCGCGGGCGCACCCGGATGGACGCGGCGACTGGTGGCGGCTCGCCCCACGCCTTACGGCGTTGGGCTTGTACGGAAGAAGCCGACCGGCCGTAAGGCCGCGGGCCCCCGTACGCAGTGCGCTGCATTCAAGCCGACCGGCCGTAAGGCCGCGGGCGCACCAGAATGGACACGGCGCCTGGTGGCGGTTCGCCCCACGCCTTACGGCGTTGGGCTTATTCGGAACAAGCCGACCGGCCGTAAGGCCGCGGGCGCACCAGGATGGACGCGGCGACTGGTGGCGGTTCGCCCCACGCCTTACGGCGTTGGGCTTGTACGAACGAAGCCGACCGGCCGTAAGGCCGCGGGCGCACCCGGATGGACGCGGCGACTGGTGGCGGCTCGCCCCACGCCTTACGGCGTTGGGCTTGTACGGAAGAAGCTGACCGGCCGTAAGGCCGCGGGCCCCCGTACGCAGTGCGCTGCATTCAAGCCGACCGGCCGTAAGGCCGCGGGCCCCCGTACGCAGTGCGCTGCATTCAAGCCGACCGGCCGTAAGGCCGCGGCGACCGGCCGACACGCCGAAAGGATGCAGGCGGTGCGGGGTGTCCGCTAGACTCGTCGCTTCCCGGCGGGTTGCCGCCGCGATCGTCTCGTTCAGGAGGATGGGTTATGCGGTGTTTTGGGTTCTCGTCGTGGCGTGCGGGGGCGCGCAGCCTCCTGGCCGTTCTTGGGCTCTGTGCCGTTGGGGCGGTGCAGGCCGCCGACACCGCTCCCGCCGTGGAAGAACTCCGCAAGGCGTCGGCGGCCTATGCCGAGGCATTCACGAAGGGCGACTTTGCGACCCTCGCCGATCAGTGGGCCGCCCGGGCGGAGCTCGTCGAAGGGGGAACTCGACTCGAGGGCCGCGAGGCAATCGTTGATTCGATCAAACTCTGGCGGACGCGGAATCCGCAGGCGTCGTTGGCGATCGAACTGACCGACGTCGAGATGGTGGCCGAACCGATCGCCCGCGTCGCGGGCGTGATGCGGTTTACGAAGAAGCCCGGCGACAAGCCGCTGGAGTCTCGGTTCACCGGCCTGCGGGTCAAGGAGGGCTCCGTCTGGCGGCTCGTCGAGTCGCGGGTCACGCCGGCCCACGCGGCGGCGCTCGACGACCTCGACTGGATGCTTGGTACCTGGCAGGCCGAGGTGGCCGATCGCGCCACGATCGAGATTTCCTACGAGAAGGCGCTCGGCGGCTACGCAATCGTGGGCAAGACGAAGATCATGCCGAAGCCCGGCAAGGTGACACTCCTTCCGAACGGCATCGAGGCCCTCGAGGTGATCCATGCCGACCGTGACGCCGGTCTGATCCGCTCCTGGGTGTTTGACTCCACGGGGGCGAAGGCCGAGGGCTTTTTCGAGTTCGACGGCACGTCGTTCGAGAAGGTGATGTCGGGCACGCCGTCCGACGCCGTTTCCGGCCGTGTCGCCACCTGGGTGCAGGTGATTTCGCCGTCGGGCGAAGGGAAGGCGACGACTCACATGATCGAGCGGCGGATCGACGGCGTGGGCATGCCTGACGCCGCGCCGCTGACGTTCAAGAAGGTTCGCTGAGCCTTCGGAATCGAGATTGGAATGATGGTGGCTGCAACCCATTTCGGAGAACACGCGATGCATCGGTCGAACACGTTCGGGGGTCGGTTTGGAGTCGTGGTGGTGGCGGCCGTGATCGCGTGCCAGATGGCGGCCCCGACGGTCGCGTGGGCGCACGGCGGCGGCGGCGGTCATGGCGGCGGAGGCTTCGGGGGCGGCGGTCGCGGGATGGGAGGCGGCGGGTTCGGTGGCGGTGGTCGTGACTTCGGCGGTGGAGGAGGTGGTTTCGGCGGCGGTGCCCGTGACTTCGGGGGCGGCGGCCGCGATTTTGGCGGCGGCGACTTTCGCGGCGGTGATGTGGGTGGCGGTCGGGATTTCGGCGGCGCTCGCGACATCGGTGGTGATCGCGGCTTTGATGGCGGACGCGTTGACGGCGGCCGCCCGCTCGATGGCGGCGGTCGTCTCGACGGTGGACGTCCCATTGAAGGCGGCGTGGGCCGTGACCTCGGTGCCGGGCGTTTTGCCGGCGGTGCGGGCGAACTATCGCGGGCCGACTTTCAGCGGATCGCCAATCAGGGCGTGGGCCGCGATGCCCTCGGCCGCGGCGCGGTGCGGCCCTACGCGGCCGGCGCCCTCGCCGACCGCGGCGGCATGATTCGCAACAACTTCTATAACGGCGGCTGGTATCGCGGCCGCGGCTGGTATGGCGACCACTTTCACGCCTGGTGGCCGGGCGGCTGGTGGGGCGGTTGGGGCTGGGGCATGGGGGCAGGCCTGATGATGGGCCTCGCGTGGGGCGAACTCGCCGGCTGGGGCGGGTATGGCTCCGCGCCCGTGGCCTACAACTATGGCACCACCGTCTGCTATCAGGACGACGGTGTGTACGTGCAGGGCACCCGGGTCGGCACGGCAGAGGAATACGCGCAGCAGGCATCGGCCATCGCGGAGCAGGGTGGGGCCGACGCAAAAATTCCCGCCGACGACCAGTGGCGGCCGCTCGGCGTGTTCGCGATGGCTCGCTCGGAGGAGACGAACCCCAGCACATTCATGAGCCTTGCGATCGACAAGGACGGGCTGCTGCGGGGCACCTATTACGACGCCGTGTCTGACTCGACGATGAACATCACCGGCAAGGTGGACAAGAAGACGCAGCGGGCGGCGTGGACGATCGGCGACAAGAAGACGCCCGTCTATGAGGCGGGGATCTCGAACCTGACGCAGCAGCAGACGACGATGCTCGTGCACCGAGACGGCGGCAAGGTGGAGCAGATGCTGCTCGTGCGGGTGGACGACAAGGCGGCTGGCGACAAGGGGGCAGCGGCCGGGGCGGGCAAGGCTCCGGGCGGTCCGCCGCCGGGCGTGCCGGCGGGTTCGGCTCCCGGCGACGATGGCGACTCCGACGCCGACCCAGGGTGAGCGGCATGCGGCTTCGATCGCTTGTGGCCGCGGTTGCCGTGAGCGGCTTCGCGGCGATCGTGCTGGCTCAACCGACCGCGGTGCTGCCGCGAGAGGAGACCACGGCCGCGAGATTCGCCACCGGCACATGGCTCGACCTCACGCACGCCTTCGATGCGAACACGATCTACTGGCCCACGGAAAAAGGCTTCCTCTTCGAGCCGGGCACCAACGGGCCGAATCCGAAGGGCTACTACTACGCCGCAAACCGGTTTGCGACGGCCGAGCATGGGGGCACCCACCTCGACGCGCCGCGGCACTTCGCCGAGGGGCGGCACACGGCTGACCAGATCGAGCCGGAGCGGCTCGTCGGCGAAGCAGCGGTGATCGACGTTCGCGAGAAGTGCGCCACCGATCCCGCCTACGAGGTCACGGCCGACGACTTCGTGGCCTGGGAGGCAGCCCACGGCCGGCAGCTGGTGGACGTGATCGTGCTTCTGCGGACCGGCTGGTCGGCGCGATGGGGAGATCGCGCGGCCTATCTGGGGACCGACGTGAGGGGCCCGGAGGCGGTGCCATTGCTGCGATTCCCGGGGCTCGCGCCCGAGGGGGCGAAGTGGCTCGTCGAGCACCGCCGCGTGAAGGCGGTGGGGATCGACACGGCAAGCATCGACCATGGCCCGTCCACGCTCTTCGGGTCGCACGTCGCGCTCTGCAAGGCCGATACGCCGATCTTCGAAAACCTCGCCGGCCTCGATCAGTTGCCGGAGGAGGGAGCGTTTGTGGTGGCGCTGCCGATGAAGATCGCCGGTGGCAGCGGCGGCCCGCTCCGCGTGCTCGCTCGGCTCCCGGACGGAGAGTGACACCGCTCATCCGGCGTGATCAGGAAGCCCCAGCGCGTGAGTGCGGGGGGTGGGACGGAGAACGCGGTGGACGCGGTGCGTGGTGGCGGTTCGCCCCACGCCTCACGGCGTTGGGCTTGGACGGAAGAAGCCGACCGGCCGTAAGGCCGCGGGCGCGTGGCGCTTGACGTGGTTATTGGTGGACGCGGTGCGTGGTGGCGGTTCGCCCCACGCCTTACGGCGTTGGGCTTGGACGGAAGAAGCCGAGCGGCCGTCAGGCCGCGGGCAAATGCGGCCGGCTATGAGATCGCCGGGGCCCACTCGCTGGTGAGATGGTGCACGATGCCGGCGATGGCGGCCTGCCGCTTGCTCGACTTCGTGGGCACGATCGTGCAGTCGGCCAGCGAGGCGGTGAGCGTGCGTTTCTTTACCAGCTCCAGCACTCGGGCAAACCGCTCCTCGTCGGCCACCAGCAGCGTGCCGTGCACGAAGAGCATGGTGGGATTGCACACGTTGATAGCCGCGGCGATCGCGATGGCGAGGTACTCGCTGACGGTCGCGATCTCCTGCGCGTACTGCTGAGGCCGCTCATCGAGGGCCGCGGCCACCTCGTCGAACGATCGAGCGACGCCATCTTTCTCCGAAACGAGTCGAATGATCGCCGTGTCGGTGGCCATGGTCTCCAGGCAGCCGTGGTTACCGCAGCCACAGCGGATGCCGGTGGGATTGACCGTGATGTGGCCCAGTTCACCGGCCATGCCGCTCCGGCCGCCGAGCAGTTGGCTGGAATACATCACGCCCATGCCCAGGCCGGTGCTGACGTCGAGCAGCACGAAGTCGTCGAGCGCCCGGGCTCCGCCATACATCCACTCGCTGAGGCAGAGCCCGTCGATCTCCTGGAGCAGCGCCGTCTTCACGCCCAGCCGCGCCTCCAGATCCCGGGCTGGATTCCGCTTGTCGAGCAGGTGCAGGTTGGGGCAGAAGACGATCTCGCCGAGCCGATCATTGACGAGCCCCGGAGCACAGACGCCGATCCCATGCATCCGGCCCTTGATGCCGTCGAGCAGCTCGCGGCACCGCGATTCGAGGTCGTCGATCAGGGCTTCGTAGCTGGTGGGCGTGGGGAACCGCTTCGTTCGCTCCTCAGTCACGATGCCGTCGAGCCCCGCAGCCACCACGCAGCACGTCTGCGAATCGATCGCCACGCCCATCACGGCGGCCGACTCCACGGCCATTCGCACCAGCTTGCCGGGCCGCCCGAGGTGCTGCTCCGAAGGATCGATCTCCTCGACGAATCCGCGGGAGAGCAGCGAATCGACAGCCTTGGAGACCGTTGGGGCGGTCAGTCCCGACACGCGAGCGAGCGCCGCTCGCGAGAGCGGCCCCTTGTGCTGGATCACCTCCAGCAGACGCCGCTCATTGATCCGGCGGAGCAACTTCGACTCGATCCGATTCGCGCCGGTGACGGACATGGGCATTCGTGCCGATGGTTGGACGAGGACTGCCTGGGGGCCAATCCACAGCGACGACAGTGTATCCCCCCCTAGGCTAGCTATGAGAGCAGGGGTTTTCCACCGTCACCGCTGGGTGTCGGAAAGCCGCTCCGCCGGGGCGACACGGTCGCGATCGGCGTGGTCGGCCGCCGCATCGGCGGCGAGGCTATTGATGCGCAGCCCTCGGTAGCCGGCCGTCGTCCACTGCATCTGCCGGAAGCCGATCCTGCCGCCGCCGAGGACCGGACCGTACTGCCGGCCGTCGTCGGTGAAGTCGATGATGACCCTGCCGTCTACCTGAAGCTGCACGTGGCTGTCGTCCTTGATCAGCCGCACGGCGTGCACGTCTTGCGATCCGGGCGCAATCCCGGGCGGGCCATTGGCCACGAGGTGGAAACCGGCGTTGCGCCGCATGTTGGAGGTGATGCGGCCGGGCTGGTTCGGCGTGTTGGCGACGTAGGAGATGTGGTAGCAGTCGATGGCGCCACGGGTGTACTGCGTGAAGGCGCCCGTCCGCTTCGGCAGTTCGGGGCTGAAGATGTCTTCCCCGTGCGGGCCCGCCGCGGCGAAGAACACGATGCACAGCCCCTGAGGCGACCGCAACTGGATCTCCCAGTCGGCGACGAACCGGTCGGGCACCTCGACCGGGCACCAGTGGACGATGTGGCCCTCGGGCCCGGTGGGCCGCTGCGACGACATCACCATCCAGCCATCGTCGAAGGCGACCGCGCCCGGCCCCTCCATCCGCCAGCCCGGCGTGGCGGCCGCATCGGCGAGCGACGATTCGTAGACCACCGCGCCGATTCGGTCGCTGACGTCGAGCGGCGCCGGAGGACTCTCGACCACGCCGAAGAGTTCGGCGTGCCTGCCGCGGACCGCCGCCGGCACCCGCTCGAGCACCTCGGCCGGTTCGAGATACCGCGGCTCGGTGGAGACGAGCGAGACGGCGATCGGCCCCACGCCGAGCCGGGCTTCCTTTGCCTCGGCTGGCTTCCATGGTGGCAGTGCCGTGCCGGGCACGCGGAGCGGCGTGCCGTTCACGTAGCCGGTGAACCGCCCCGCAGGCGCGTCCCAGGTGAACTGCACGAAGTACTCATCGGGCCCCGGCAGCGCCGGGAGTTCGACTTCAAGGCCCTCCGCGGCCAACGCCTTGGCCCATCGCCACCGCAGCGTGCAGACGGTGGACGATTGCTCGAACTCGCACGTGGCCACGCCAGGGAGCTCGAGCAGGTCGCACGCGACGTTCTGAGCCGACGGGCCGGCGCGATAGCCCTCGGTCGTCTGCAGGCGAAACGCCACCGTGCCCTGGGGACCGAGGGGCGTCTTGAATCGCAGGTCGGCGTTGCTCGGGAGTGGGTGGGCGACGCGGGCCTCGGCTTCCGGCCTACCAACGAAGCCTTTCTCACCCCAGAGGAAGAGCCGCCGATAGAGATCGGTCGAGGACGGATCGTGCTCATCCACGATGATCCGGGCATCGGGGGAGGCCGCGTGCACGAAGGCGCTCACGTGGTAGGTCTTGTCGGCCGCGGAGATCACGACGGCGTCTTTCGCCCAGGTCAGGCCACCGTCGGCCGACTTCCACCAGCAGACCTCGCCGCCACCTCCATCGCGAGGACCTTCGAGCAGGAGGCGAATCGAGGTGGGCGACTCGACGACCATGTCGCCGTCCTGGCTGCCGGGCTTCGTGGAAATGGCCGTCGGCTCCTGCCAGGCGTCGCCGAGCCAGCGGGTGTACCGCACCGATCCGGCCGAGTGCCGGTAGAAGATGTGGGGTGCGCCCGTCTCGTCCACGTGGCACACACCGTGATTGACCTTCGTCGTGCCGGAGTTGTGGATGAGCGTCAGGTCGTCGGCTGCCTCCTTCGTCACCGGAGCCGGCACCTCCCTGCCGGCGGCGTTCTGCCAGGTGCAGTCGCCGCAGTTCATCTTCATGTGGTAGACGTTGACCCGCTGCTTGTTGTGGCCGATCGCCAGGCAGGGGTGGTAGATGTACATGCAGACGATCGTGTCGCCCTTGCCGCGGTTGAACCAGGCGTACCACGAGTCACGGACGTTCGGGTTGTCGCGCTGGGGCTTGAACTTCAGGACGGAGACGGGCGGCGCGAACGTCCGGCAGTTGTCGGACGACTTCTGATAGACCCAGTCGCTGCAGTGCGACCCGTGCCGGTAAAAGAGGTAGATGTCGCCGTCGTCCATCTTCACGAACTGGCTGTAGGTGCCGAACGGGGGAATGTTGTCGAGGATCTCCCACTCGGAAATGTCGCCCGGCCGCTTCGTGACGGCATGCATCTGCCGCCCCGATCCGGGCGTACCCAAGGCGTTGCGGCCGAGCAGCGGCGAGCCGCCGTGCCCGCCGAACACGACGTGCACGTAGCCGGCATGATCGACGAGCAGCGCCGGCCGGCCGTGGTTGTCCACCTCCTTGCGGTCGGTCGGCTGGGGATCGTCGCCGAGGGCGCTCACGCCGGCCTTGAAGGGGCCCGTCCAGCGGGCGGTCGCGTGGTCGTAGGCACAGACGTATGGGTCTTCGTGGGGCCCCTGGTAGGCGACGAAGGTTTTTCCGTTGGCATGCTCGGCGCAGGGATGCTGGAGGGTGCTCACCGAGTTGTCGAAGCCGTTGTCTGTGAAGTAGTCCACGTCGGCGGCGACCGCCGCCGCTGCCAGCAATGCCGCATGCAGCACGATGGCACGGACCGCAGCAATCACGGGGATGGTCGAATCAACAAGCCATCGCGGCATGGACGGACTTTCCAGAGGGTTTTGGAACAAGAGGGGTTCAAAAGAGGCAGCACGCGTTGTTTATGGTTCCATCGTGCAGTCGTCGTCCGATGGATTCCATCACGGTGGCGTGGTGCCTCGTTCGGCGGCACCGTCGAACCACAGGGGCTCGACCATCTCGGCGTTCAGATGATTCCAGGCGGCGACGAGTTCGCGGACCTTGTCGGGGTGCTCGGCGGCCAGATTTCGGGTTTCGCCCATGTCGTCGCGGAGATTGTAGAGCTCGGCATCGCGAGTGTCGGCACGGCCGTCACGAGGTTCGCCCTCCACGCCGCCGCCCGGCGCCTTCACGAGTTTCCAGTCGCCCTGCCGCAGCGCCAGCTGCGGGCCAAACCTCCAGTAGAGCGCCTCGTGCGGATGGCCATCGTTCTGGCCAGTCACGTAGGGCAGCAGGTTCACCCCGTCGATCGCGGCGTCGGCGGGCAGGGGAATGCCGGCGGCTGCCAACGCCGTGGGCAGGATGTCGAGCTGGATCACCGGCCGATCATCGACGACGCCCGCGGGCATGCGTCCCTTCCACTGCATCAGGAACGGCACGCGAATCCCACCCTCCCACGTCTGCGACTTGAAGCCGCGGAGGGGGCCGTTGTCGGAGGTGATCGACGGCGTGGGGCCGCCGTTGTCGCTGAGGAACACGACGAGGGTGTCGTTCTCGAGCCCGCGGTCCCGCACCGTGGCGAGCACCGTGCCGATGGCGTCGTCCATCGCCGAGAGCATCGCGGCGAACACCCGCCGCTTCGGGTCGGCGATCGCCGCAAACCGTTCGAGCCGCTCCGGCGTTGCCTGCAGCGGTGCATGGACGGCGTTGAAGGCCAGATAGCAGAGCCAGGGGGTCGCCGCATTCCGCCCGATGAACTCGGCCGCCTCGCGGCCAAATGCATCAGTCGTGTAGTCGAGCTGGCTCACGGCCGTGGTGCCGCGGAGGATCGGGTTGGTCGGATCTTCCGTGGCGTCGAGAAAGTCGTGCTTCCCTCCGAGGAACCCGAAAAACTCGCCAAAGCCCCGGCGGCAGGGATGAAAGGGCGGGGCGTAGCCGAGGTGTGACTTTCCAAACCAGCCGGTGGCGTAGCCGGCTGCCACGAAGCGGTCGCCAAGTGTTCGCTCCGACAAGGGCAGGCCCACCGTGGGAGGCGTGCGGCTGGCGGGACCGGGGTTGAACTCGTGCCCGAACCGCTGCTGGTATCGGCCTGTGAGCAGGCCCGCCCGCGTGGGGCTGCAGTAGGGCCCGCTGACATAGCCGCTGGTGAACCGCACGCCGTTGGCTGCGAGGGCGTCGATGTGGGGCGTGGGGACATCACGCGTGTAGCCCTGGCAGCCGAGTTCGCCGTAGCCGAGGTCGTCGGCGAGGATCACGAGCACGTTTGGCGGCCGGGTGGTGCCGCGGTCGCGGACGGCGGCAAGCGCCCGCTTCATCTCGGCGACCCGGTCGGGATGAGCGGCGGCGACGTTCGTCTTCTCACTCGGGTCGTCGCGAAGGTTGTAGAGTTCGTCCTCGCGCGGGGTGTTGGGGGCGTGCTTGGGGGCCTTCTTCCGTGGTCGCGCATGGAACGGCGGAGCCCCGATCCGCTCGATCAGCTTCCAGTCGCCCGTCCGCAGGGCGTAGGTCGCGTCGGCCCCCTGCATCACCACATGATCGCGGACCGGCGGCCCGGGCTCGGCGTCGGTGAAGGCCCGCAGCACGCTGACGCTGTCTTCCGCGCCGCGGGGTGGCCGGCCGACGCCCAGGATGTCGGCCAGGGTCGCGAAGACGTCCACCAACCCGATCACCTGCTCGCTCACGGTGCCGGCGGGCACGCGGCCAGGCCAGCGGACGAGGAACGGCTCGCGAAAGCCACCCTCGTAGATGCTGTGCTTGCCGGCCCTCAAGGGGCCGTTGACGGCGAGGCCGGCCTCGATGGCGCCGGCGACGTTGCGGCTGTCGGGATCGGCGATGCCGCCGTTGTCGCTGGTGAACACGACGAGCGTGTCGTCGGCGATCCCGAGCCGATCGAGCGTGTCGAGCAGTTGGCCCACGCTCCAGTCGAGTTCCTCGATGAAGTCGCCGTAGGGGCCGTAGCGGCTGGCGTTGAACCGCGGGTTGGGGGCGATCGGCCCGTGCACCGCGTTCGCGGCGAAGTAGACGAAGAACGGCTCCTTGCGGTTGGCCTCGATCCAGTCGGTGGCCTTCGCGGTGAGGGTTTCCATGATGTGGTCCGCCTCGAACTGCTGCGCGAGCCCACTGGTACCCTCGGTAGTGACGACGACCGACTCGCTGGGTACGCGGCCCAGCAGTTCCTCGTTCTCGATGAAGCCGTGGGGGCCGTTGTTGGGATTCGCCGCCAGCCCGAAGAAGTGGTCGAAGCCAAGTGCTCGCGGGCCGGGCGTGAGCGGGCGGCTCCAGTCGGTGGTCGCCACGCCCTCCTGCAGGCCGAGATGCCACTTGCCGAACGCCGCGGTGCGGTAGCCCTGGCCCTTGCAGAGCGAGGCGAGCGTGGGGCGATCGGGCTCGATGTGGAGCGGGCCGTCGGGGCGGAGCACCTCACCGTCCTTCACGCTGGTCCGCCAGTAGTAGCGGCCGGTCAGCAGGCCGTAGCGCGTTGGCGAGCAAACCGAACCGGGCGCGTAGGCGTTGGTGAATCGCCGGCCCTCGCGGGCGAGCCGGTCGATGTTGGGGGTTTTCAGGCCCTGCGCCCCGCAGCATGCCAGGCTCCCCCAGCCAAGGTCGTCGGCGAGGATGACCACGATGTTGGGCCGGCGGGTCGCCGGCTCATCGGCCACGGTTGCAGCCGGGGCCGAGAGCAGACCGATCGCACACGCGAACGCGGTGAAGAGCCGACAAAGACAGGGGGATCGCATGCAAGCGGCGTCCGAGGCACGGGGCGTTTTGAGCCCGCTGCGGCTGGGACGACTACGGGAAGCTGACCGAGTTGGCGTCTTTGATCGCGATCAGGTATTCGAGCACGCTGTCCACCGCGTCGTTCGGATCCTTGTTGCCGCCCGGGCTGATGAAGTGGTCGATGTTGTCGGAGATGAAACGTGTCGAGCTGTCGAAGGCGACCGCGTTCACGCCACCGCCGAGGTGGAGGCTGCTCAGCGCCCGATGCGTACGGCTGCCGGTGGGGTCGTTGATGAGCCGTGCCGGAGCGAACGACGTCGGCTGAACCCAACTCGCATCGCCGTTGACGGTTCCACCCGCTCCGGCCCAGTTGCCCGCGTAGATGCCCACCGAAGTCTGCATGTACCCGGCCGGATACATCCACACCCGCTCGCTCAAGGCGATCGACTTGGTCGTTCCGTCCGAGATGTCCTTGATCCTCGTTTTGGAGTCGAGAAAGAATCCGCCGACCTTGGGATCCGTTCCCGACGTGAAAGTACCGTTGCCGAATGCCGCGACGGCACGGTGGGCCGCGACGTAGTTGGAAAGACCGCCGTTGAGGATGTATTCGCCAGAGTCTCCATTGCTGCCCGTTTGCGATACGTCCCATGTTTCTGGTCCCCGATCTTCCGGGCAGCGGAACGCCTTCAGGCCGGTCTTGAGCAGAGGCTGAGTCGTGGCGTCTTTGGCCGGGCCGCCTGAGGTCGGGTTGAGGCCGGAATACAATGCGGCTTCCTCGATGAACGGCAGGATGAGCGCGCCCCACGAATAGGCGCCCGTCAACGGCTTCGAACGGCCGTTCGACGTCGCACCAGGAGGAAAGTTCTTGCGGGAGCTCTCGTAGCTCAGCAGGCCTTGGCCGAGCGTCCGCAGGTTGTTCATGCACTGCATCCGCCGTGCCGAACCGCGGGCCGACTGAACGGCAGGCAGGAGGAGGCCGATGAGCGTGCCGATGATGGCGATCACCACCAAGAGTTCGACCAAGGTAAACCCGCGACCACGTGCCGGCGGGCTGACGAAACACCATCCTGTGCAAAAAAATCGTCGGCTCATGGCAGCACCTCCTGAAGCGTCCCCGGCACCCACCCCGCAAGAAAACTAAAGCCGTTTTACTATACCGGTCGATCCGTTTCCGTGCAACGGAAATACGTGCTGTTTTGGTGCGAACTCCAGACGACCCCCTCGATGGTTTGGGGCCTGTCGATTGTTGCCGGTTACAGCGTGGGTCGCACCCAGATGTTGCGGTACCGCACCTGGCAGCCGTGTTCCTGGAGGTGGAGCGGGCCGCGGGGGCGTTCCTCGGGCTGCGGGCCTGCCGGTGTGATCACCGGCACCTCGACGTCGTCCTGAACGAGGACGCCGTTGTGGCGGACCGTCATGCGGGCGTTCGACACCTTCTTGCCGTCGGCAAACTTCGGTGCCGTGAAGTCGATGTCGTAGGTCTGCCACTCCAGTGGCGGGAGGGCGGCGTTGGCGAGCGGCGCCGCGATGGAATAGAGGCCGCCGCACTCGTTGTCCTTCCCCTCGAGGCCGAAGCTGTCGAGCATCTGCACCTCGTAGCAGCCCTGCACGTAGGCCCCGCTGTTGCCGCGGTACTGTCCGCGATCGAACGGCTGATACGGCAGGCGAAACTCGATGTGCCAGACCGCGTCGCCGAAGGCCTCCTTCGTGGTCACGCCCTGCATCAGCAGGCCGTCATCCGTGACGTGTCCGTCCACAAGCGTGTCGGCCTCGTTCGCCGGCCCCGGGCCGTCAAAGATCGCGACCGCGCCCTCCGGCGGCTTTTGGCCAAGCGTGGGACTCGTCCGCTGCTTCTTCGGCAGCCGCGTCCACTCCGAGCCGTCGTCATGGAACACGACGATCTCGCCGTTGCGGATCGCGCCTTTTCGCGGGCTCCCGGTCCAGTCGGTTCCCTCGATTTTGACGGCGGCATCTGCGGTGTCGCCTTCCCGTGCAGCCGTGCCGGTGAAGCGGTCGGTTCCTGTCCAGCCCATGCCAGGCAGGCCGCCCGGGTAAGCCACCACGTCGAATCGGCCGTCGCCCAGCGCGATCACCCGTGCGGCGACCGGCATCGACTGACCATTCACGTCGATGCTGCCGGCGTACTCGCCCTGAATCGCGTAGTCGCGGTCAACCTTCGCCGGATCGGTGTAGACGGGGTTCTTGTCGTCGGCGGCTCGTGCCGCACGGACGGGCAGCGAGAGCGAACTCGCGGCGACTGTCGCGGTGATCACGAGGGCTGACATGCCCATGAACGTGCGGCGTGGCGCGGCGACGCGGAGTGAAATCGGCATCAGGAATCTCCAAAAGGGAATCGCGAACAGTGAAGGGGATCGTGGAATACTACCGGGAGCATCCAATCGTTGACGACCGTGCGGGGCGATTCGAGGTTGGTGGTGTTCAAGCCGACCGGCCGTGAGGCCGCAGGCGCACCGCGCTGGATGCGGTGTCTGGTGGCGGTTCGCCACACGCCTCACGGCGTTGGGCTTGGACGGGGGCAGTGTGAGCCGTAGGAGTGGTCCGTTCAGGCAATGATCTCGCGGATGGGATGGCCGTGGACGTCGGTGAGTCGGTAGTCGCGGCCGCCGGAGCGGTAGGTCAGTTCCTCGTGATCGACGCCGAGCAGGTGGAGCACCGTGGCCCAGAGGTCGTAGACGGTGTGGATGTGTTCTACGGCGTGATAGCCGAACTCATCGGTGGCGCCGTGGATCGTGCCCGGCTTCACGCCGCCGCCAGCCAGCCACACGCTGAACCCGTACGGGTTGTGGTCGCGACCGTCGGCTCCCTGCGAGAACGGCGTCCGCCCAAACTCACCGGCCCAGACCACGAGCGTCGAGTCAAGCAGCCCCCGAGCCCGGAGGTCGGCGATCAGCGCCGCGATCGGCTGATCGACCTGCTCCGCCATCGCGGTGTGCCCCTTGTGCAGGCCACCGTGCTGATCCCAGGGGTTGGCGGATCCCCCGCCGTTGCCGCCCAGGCAGGAGAGCTCGACGAACCGCACACCCCGCTCCACCAATCGTCGTGCCAGCAGGCACTGACGGCCGTAGTCGGCCGTGCCGGGCGCCTTCGAGTCGAGGCCATAGGCCGATTTCGTGGCCGCGGTCTCGCCCGAGATGTCGCAGAGCGCCGGCACCTCCGCCTGCATGCGGAACGCGGTTTCGGCATTGTGAATCGCCGCTTCGATCCTGGCGTCGCGGTCGGCCTCGGCCAGAAAATCGCGGTCGAAGCCAGCCACGAAGTCGAGCCGCCGACGCTGGGCGGCACCGGCGCCGCGAGGTCGGATGTTGGCGATCGCCTCGGGGGCGTCGGCCTTGAGGATCGAAGCCTGGTGCTGGCCCGGCAGGAAGGCGTTGCTGTACATCCCCACGCCCCCGTGCGGCGGCTCGGCCTTGCCGCTCTGGAGCACCACGTAGCCGGGCATGTCGGCGTTTTCACTGCCCAGCCCATAGGAGGCCCACGCCCCGGCGCTCGGGAATCCCAGGAAGGGAAACCCGGTGTGCATGATGTAGTTGCCCTGGGCGTGCTCGTTGACGGTGGTGGTCATCGACCGCACGATCGCCAGTTCGTCCACGACGCCGCCGATGTGCGGAAACATCGTGCTCACCGGGATGCCACTCTCACCCCACGGCCGAAACTCGAAGGGGCTGGCCATGATGTTGCCGTTGTTGTTGAACTGCGTCCGCTCCACCTTCATCGGCATCGGCTTGCCGTTGTCGGCCGTCAGCCGCGGCTTCGGGTCGAACGAATCGACCTGTGATACACCCCCCGACATGAAGCAGAAGATCACGTTCTTGGCTTTGGCGGCATGATGGGTCCGATGCAGGGCCGCACCGGCAGGGAGCGGCAGGCCATCGCTGGCCGTCGCGGCGCGGCCATGCCGCCCCAGCAGGGCCGCCAATGCCACGCCGCCAAACCCTGTCGAGCAGGTTTCGAGCAGCCGCCGGCGAGAGATGCCGCGTGCGGACAGCCCACCGGCGTGGTGCAGCATGTCGTGGTTGAGGGTTCGGTCCATGGATCGCGCCATTGATCTATTCGGGAAAAACCCGCCTCTCACACCCACCCGCTACCGCAGGTAGATGAACTCCTTGAACAGAAAGATCGCCCGCCCAACCTCCGTCCAGCCTGCCAGCCGCGGATCGGAGACCGCCGGCTCACCCACCGACTCGGTGAGTGCGGCGGCCGCATCGCGCCGCGCCTTCAGCTGCGATCGCCACTCCTCCACGCGCTGCCGGTCGGCGGGCTCGAGGCTACCGAGCAGTTCGTCGTCGGAAACCGTCTCGGCCACCGAGCCGAGGTAGTGGGCGCGGACGCTCTGCTCGTCGAGCGGCTGGTCGTAGAGGGCGGCCGCAAGGATCACGCCCGACAGCATCCGGCCTGGAATCGCGGGCAGGTGGCGCACGCCGAACGACACCTCGCTCTGCCCTGCGACAAACTCCATGGGAGCGCGGGCGTCGGCGACGTAGGCGTTGCCGTAGGGTTCGCCATTGCGGTAGCCGCGGATCGTGCCGTCGGCGTGGTAGGCCACGGCCAGGTGCACGGGCCGTGCCGCGTCCTTTTCAGGCGATCCGCCGAAAGGCTTCGTCCGCAGGAAGTGGTTGCTGCCCGCCAGCCACTCGCCCGGCCTCTGCTCGGCATAGACGATGGCGTCGAACGTCGCGCCGCCGCCGGTCTGGATCGACATCACGCCGCCGCCGCGCTGGTCGAGGGACGGGAGCTTCACCCAGGCGACGAGCGTCTTCTCGCGGAGCGAGCGAGTCAGCGGAGCCGTGACCGCATAGCCCTTGCCGTTGAGGGCGAGCCCTCCCTTCCGGAGCTTGGCGCCGTCGTGGAGCGCGACGGGCATCGCGCCCACCAGATCCTCGGGACCCTTGCTGAAATCCCAGCGGCTCATCGGCTCGGGCATCCGCGTGTGCGAGTTCTCAGGGGCATGGGCCGCCACGAAGCGGGTGCGCGCCGGAGCGAGCACGTCGGCGATGCTTCGCGAGAGCGAATCTTCTTCGACCCGGATCGCCCCCAGGCGGGCTGCGAGGTCGGCGGCCTCCTGCTCGGTGCTCTCGAGCAAGGCCCGCGTGCGGGTGAGTTCCTCCGCCGACGCCGGCCTGCCGAGTGCCGCGACGAACATCCGCCGGAGCCGTTCATCGTCGGTGGCGAGCGACGTGTCGGCCAGGATCCCGCCGGCCCAGGCCCGCGCGAGCTCCGTGACGCGGCCGTCGTTGAGCAGGTAGAGCGTCTGGGCGGGCACGTTGGTGACGTCGCGCCGACCCACGGAACTGGCCGGCTCGGGGAAGTCGAAGGCCCGCAGCAGTGGGTCCATCGCGTTGCGGGCCACGCGGACATACACGCTGCGGCGGCGGCTGTCGCCGGGGTGCATCACGGCCAGCAGGCTGCGGTCGAGTGTGTTCGAGACGGCCAGGAGGTTGTCGCGGACCGATTCCGCCTCGAGGCGGCGGACAGAGGCGTGCGACAGCAGGGCATTCTCGGGATCGATCGCACGGGCCTGGTCGCTGGCCTGCGAGTCGAGCCGCCAGGCACGGGAGGTGAGCATCGCGCGAATCAGGGCCTTGAGCGACCAGCCATTTGCCTCGAGCGACCGCGCGAGGTGATCGAGCAGCGCCGGATGCGAGGGCGGCGGTCCGAGGTGGCCGAGGTTGTCGGGTGTGGCCGCCAAGCCGCGACCGAAGAGGTGGTGCCAGACGCGGTTGGCGATCACCCGCCGTGTCAGCGGGTTGTCGGGCCGCAGGAGATCGTCGGCGAGCTTCAGGCGGCCGCTGTCGGCCGCCTCGTAGGGCGTGGCATCGATCACGGAGAGAAAGCTGCGAGGCACGGCCTGGCCCGGCTTCTTGTGGTCGCCGCGGGGGAGGAGCGGCTGGTCGCTGCCGACCGTCTCCGCCATGCCCGGCACCCGTTCGGCCGGCACGATCTCCGCCTCGAGCCGGCGGTATTCCTCGATCAGCGGCCACGCGGTGGCAAGCTGGTCGATCTTGTTTTCGAGGATCCCCTCCGCGAGGCAGGCGTCGAGGAGTACCGCCTGGGCGTCGTTTGCCGTGCCCTCGCTCCAGCCGCGGACGGCCCGTTCGATGGCCCTCACGTAGCAGCCCCGCCACTCGGCGAACGACTGCGGCTTCGATGCCAGCGATTCGTCGAGGATCGCGTCGAGCTTCTCGTCGGTCACGGGGGCCGACTTGGTCATCTCCGACTTCGCCGACGGCGTGGCCGTGGGGCCCGCGCCTGCCGCCGGCTCTTTCACCACGAGCACCGCCTTGCGGACCGCAAACCACGACCGCTCGTTCGTGCCGATCGGCAGCGGCATGTCGCGAGCCGTCGCCAGTTCCACGTGGATGTCGTCGCCGTTCCAGTAGGTGAGATCGAACGTATGCCACTGCCAGTCGCGGGAGAGCCTCTTGATCGGATAGACCTCGCCCTGCCGCGGGTAGTACTGGATCACGGGCCGGAGCGTGGCGCCGTCATCGCCCGCCGCGAGCACGCGGAGCTCGTATTCCTTGTCGAGCCGCACGGTCGGCGAGGTGAACCGGCCGCCGTGCTTTGTGGAGAGCGTGAGCGACTTGATGCTGGCCGGCCAGATGCCCGCGACGGCCTGCGGGCCACTGGGAGCCACGGTGAAGTCGCCCGCCGCGCCCCGATCCGTGGGGCTGCCGGCCGCGGCCGCTGCCAGGCCGGTGCCGTGCTGGAACCACGTCGCCACGTCCTTGTCGGCACCGAAATCCCATGCGGCCAGCGTCGCCTGCTGTGGCGGTGCGACGCGCTCCGCGCGAGACGCGGATAAGGCCGCCAGCTGCGCGGCGACGATCTCGGCCTCGCTTCGGGCCACAGGCTGGTCGGCGGACGTGCGGGACTTCTCCGCGGCATAGAGCGGATGGAGCAGGCGAGCGGCATCTTCGGCGGTTCGCCAGGGGGCGTCGGCGGCTTCCATCCGCGCGGCGAGCGCCGGCAGCGCGGCAAGCCACTGCTCCGCGAGCTGCCGGCGAATCTGCGGCTTGAGGGCGAGCAGTTCCTCGCGATGCCTCGCCAGCACGTCGGCTGCCGTGAACTCAGTGCGGCCCGGCCGGCACGAACTCAGGACGCCGAACAGCGCGTAGTAGTCGGCCTGGCTGATCGGGTCGAACTTGTGATCGTGGCAGCGGGCGCACGACACGGTCAGCCCGAGGAACGCCTTCGAAAACGCATTGATCTGGTCGTCGGTGAACCGCACCTTCTCGTCGAGGGCGTCGGTCGGCCCGAAGCCATGAAACACCATGCGGAAGTGGGCCGGGCCGATCGCCGACTCGTTGATCGTCCCGCTGGGATCGCGCCGGGGATTGGGCAACAGGTCGCCGGCGACGTGCTCCCGCAGCAGCTGGTCGAAGGGGACGTCGGCGTTGAGCGCCCGGATCAGGTAGTTGCGGTAGTGCCAGGTGCCGCCAATCTCCGGATCGCCCTCGGAGCCATGCGTGTCGGCATAGCGGATCCAGTCCATCCAATGACGGGCCCACTGCTCGCCGAAGTGCGGGCTGGCGAGGAGGTGATCGACGAGCGCGTCGACGCCCCCTGGCTCCGCGAGGCGCGCCGTCCAGTGCGTCGCCTCGTCGGCCGTCGGCGGCAGGCCGATGACCGTGAAGAAGAGCCGTCGCACGAGCGGCCCGGCCTCGGCGTCGGCGGCCGGCGCGAGCCCCTTTTCCTGCAAGGCGGCCAGGATGTGCAGGTCGATCGGATGCTGCGACCAGCTGGTGTCGGCGACAGTCGGAGGCGTGCCGTCGGCGAGCGGCTGAAACGACCACCACGCGCGGCGGCGGCTCATCGCGGTTTCCCACGACGTGGCCGTGGCGAGTTCCTCAGCGGATGGCGGCGCGTCGCGGGGGTCTGGGGCGCCGGCCGCGATCCAGGTCGCGAAGTCGGCGAGCGTGGCGTCGTCGAGCTTGCCGGTGTCTTTCGGCATCTTGACGCCCTCGATCTCGTGCCGCAGCACCTTCATCAGGTGGCTGCGGTCCGGATCGCCGGGCACGATGCTGGGGCCCGAATCGCCGCCGGCGAGCAGGCCGCTGCGGGAATCAATCGCGAGCCCGCCGTCGGCCTGTTCGGCCGAGTTGTGGCAGGAGTAGCACCGCTCCACGAGCACGGGGCGGATCCGCGACTCGAAGAACTCCACGTCGTCGGCTGCCGCGCGGGACGCCGGCGATGCAGCCGCGACGCACAGGCACAGGAAGAAGATGGTGGTCCGCATGCCGCACCGTTTCCACCGCCCACGGGACTCGCGCGGAGTCACTATCGAAGCCCCATTTAGAATATATCGTCGCTGCGGGCCGCCACCCCTATTCGGAGGTGATCGTCCAGCCTTCTTTCTTGCCAGACGGTCCGGTGGGCAGGAAATAGGTCTCGAGGAACTTCGGAAGATCGGCGTCGAGCATGGCGATTGCCTCCGCCAGCGGTTCGGGTTTCGCCATGTTGGCCTGGTCCTTGCGCATCAGGCTTCGGAGTTCGTCAACCGTCCGCCGGTTCACGGGCAGGCCCTGCTTTGCGTCGCCGCGAAGCAGGTCGGCGAGGTTGGTTTCGCGGAGATGGTAGGCATAGGCCAGCACCCGCCGGTGAAGCCCGCGGAGTTCCTTCACGTTTTCGCGAAACGTCGTGGCGTAGGCGTCTGGAACCTTCCCTTCGAGCGAGTCCGCGACCGTGAGCGCGGCCTCGAGCTTGGCGGCCGTCTGTTCGAAGCGGAGCTGGTTGTCTTCCCGCATCCAGAAGTTCGGTGGCGTGGTCTGGTCGGTGCGGAGAAACGCCGTCCGCCGGCTCGATTGCCAGGACGGCGTCTGCCAGCTTGCGCCCTTGAGCGTCGCGGCCGACAGCAGGTGGTCGGGATCGCTGCGGCCCACCTCGCGTGACAGCCACGACACGTCCCATGGATACATCTCGATCGCCTCTGATGAGAGCGTCCAGAACGCCACCATGCCCTCGGCCGCCGCGGCGTAGGGGCGAGCGAGCTGCTCGAGCGCGTCGGCATCGCTGATGTCGGGATTGGCGAAGAAGATCCCGGTCATCCGCAGGTTTGGGTCTTCCTTATCGGGCACGTTGCCGAAGTACTCCTTGATGCCGTGCAGCGGCCCGGCGTTGTTGACCGCCCGCAGCGCCCGCAAGGTCGCCAGGGGAACGGCGATGTGCAGGTAGGGCTCCATCTCCTCGGTGGGCGATCCGGTCCAGACCTCACCCAAGACCGGAATCCGCCGCTCGGCGGCCTTCATGAGCATGTTCCTGAACCAGCGATCGGCCGGGAGGGCCACCTGCACCTCGGCGATGTTGGAGTGCAGGGCCAGCCCGACGCAGGACGCGTCGATCAGCTCGGCGCACCGATACGTCTGCCCGGCGGAGAGTTCCCACGGCTCCCAGTACACGACGCCCTGCGGCTGGAGCGACCTCCAGGTGCGGCCGATCGTGTTGACGAACGGCGTCACCCGCTCGTGCAGCGGCACGCCGCGGCACCGCGGGCAGTTGCCCGCCTCGCTGCAGAGCCAGGCATGTTGGTCGTAGGTGTAGCAGAGCAGATCGTCCACGCCGGGGAACGCCGCATGAAACGCCTTGACGAGCGCCACGGTGCGGGCGGTGACGGCCTGATCCGAGATGCACTGATCGAGGAGCGCGTCCGGCTCCAGGGGCGGATAGAGCACGTTGGGCGCCCCGAAGTGGAAGATCGTCTTCATGCCGAACTTCCGGCACAGCGCGATCCGATGCCGCAGCGCGTCGGCTCGGGCGGCGATCTTCTCGGGCGTGCGGATGGCGGCGCGGTCCTTGTCGCCGGGGGTGGGAGCGAATCCGTCCGGCAGCGGGACGATATCCTCGAGGTTCAGCGGCTCATCGTTCGGCCGATAGCCCCAGGCGATGTTGAGCTGCATCGTGTTGAAGCCCAGGTCTTTCATCCGCCCGACGTTGGCGTCGTTCCACTCCACGTGCGGATGGCACGGCACTCCGAGAAAGCCCACTCGCGCTGCGACGCGCTGGGCCGGGCGGGGCGGCTCCGCTCCCGTGGCCGACGGCAGGAACGGCCAGGAGCACGCCAAGGCCGTGAGCGAGAGGCTGCGGCCGAGCAGGCGGAAGGATGGGGTGACGGGCATGGAGCGTCTCCGGAGCGCGCGGGCTTTTGCAGACTATAGTGCGCCGCCCCCATCGTGCGGCATGCCGGTGCGGAGCATGCCCCGGCCGCTGGTTGCGAAGTAGCCGGCGACGATCGTATTCTCCGAGGCATCATGTCCACCAGCCCGCTCGCCGACGTCGTCTCCGGTCAGTACGAGCGGTGGATGTATCCCCAGCCGATCCTCGACCTCCCCGGCTGGCTTGTCGACAACTGGCAGTGGTTCGACCCCAGCCACGCGCACCGGATGCTCTGGCCCGACCGGGCCTACGCCGCCGACCTCGACATCCTGATCGCGGGGTGCGGTACCAATCAGGCGGCCGTGTTCGCCTACACGAACCCCGAAGCGAGAGTCGTGGCGATCGACGTTAGCCAGCCGTCGCTCGATCACCACCGTTTCCTCAAGGAAAAGTACGACCTCGCGAACCTCGATCTGCACCTCCTGCCGATCGAGCAGGTCGGCACGCTCGGCCGCGACTTCGACCTGATCGTGTCCACGGGCGTGCTCCACCACATGGCCTCCCCCGAGGCCGGCATGAAGGCGCTCGCATCGTGCCTACGGCCCGAGGGCGTGGCGGCGATCATGCTCTACGCCCGCTACGGCCGGATCGGCGTCGAGATGATGCAGGCGGTCTTTCGAGAGATCGGGCTGTCGCAGGCCGAGGCGTCGCTGTTCACCGTGAAGGAGGCGATCGCGCTTCTGCCGGCCGATCATCCGGTGCGGAGCTACCTCTCGTTCGCCCCCGACCTGCGGTTCGATGCCGGCCTGGTCGACACCTTCCTCCACGGCCGCGACCGCAGCTACACGGTGGACGACTGCCTCGACCTCGTCGCCTCGGCCGGCCTTGTATTCCAGGGCTGGTTCCTCAAATCGGCCTACGAGCCCCCTTCGCCCCCCGGCGGAGGATTCTACGAGGCCGTGGCGGCCCTTCCCGACCGGCAGCGGTGGGGCGTGATGGAGCGGATCAACACCCGCAACGCCTGCCACTTCTTCACGGCCTGCCGGGCCGACCGGCCACGTTCCACCTACACCATCGACGTCGCGTCACCCGCGGTGCTCGATGCCGTGCCCCGCTTCCGCCACCGCTGCGGGCTCAACGGCGCCGCGGTCTTTCGCTCCGACTGGCGACTCCCTCTCGACCCCGTCCAGGCTGCCCTCGTGCGACTCGTGGACGGCCGTCGCACGCTTCGCGACATCGTCGCGGAGGCGGCGGGGGATCCCGCCATGACGGGCTACGACGCCGAGCGGCTCGCAGCCCTCGCCCACACGCTCGTGCAGCTGCTCGTGAACCGCGACTTCATCGTGCTGGGGATCGGTTCATGATCCAGCCCGATGCGGTCCGCCCGGCGCTGACGCGCCGTCTCCTCCGCCGCGCGGTGGTGAACGGCCAGATCCGCCTGCCTGCCGTGCCGGCCCTGCTCGACGACTACCAGGCCCTCTGCGAGGAATCGTTCGCGGCACTCGGCATCGCGTTCAACGCTGAGCAGCAGGCGCAGTTGGGAAGCGTGCTCGCAGGCCAACTCGCCGCGGCCTACGCCGCTTCGCCCCGCGCCGAGATCGTGATCGCCTACGAGTCGCCGGTGGGGCTCACCGTGAACTACACCGTGACGCCGAGAGTGGCGTCGCTCGGTGAGGCCTACGACCACTGGGTGCTCACACGGCAGCCTCCGTATTTCGGCACGACGGCCGACGCCCGTGTGATGGCCCTCGCCGCGGAGGCCTCGTCGCCCGCCGCCTGTCCGGTGCTCGACATCGGCGCGGGCACGGGCCGCAACTCGCTTGCGCTCGCCCGGCGCGGGCATCCCGTCGATGCGGTCGAACTCAGTTGCAAGTTTGCCGCGATCCTGCGAGAGGAGGCCGGGAGGGAGTCGCTCTCCGTGCGGGTGATCGAGCGGGACGTGTTCGCCTCGCTCGACGACCTGCGGCGCGACTATGGGCTGATCGTGCTCTCGGAGGTGGTGTCGGACTTCGAGAACGTCGCGAAGCTCCGCCGGATGTTCGAGATTGCCGCCGCGTGCCTCGCGCCCGGCGGCCGACTGGTGTTCAACGTGTTCCTTCCCCGGGTGGGCTACACACCCGACGCCGCGGCCCGCGAACTCGGCCTGCAGGTCTACACCTCGATCTTCACCTACCCCGAGATGTCGGCGGCGGCCGCGAGCCTGCCGCTCGCGCTGGTGTCCGACGACTCCGTGCACGACTACGAGCGGAAGAACCTGCCGGAGGGTGCCTGGCCGCCCACGTCCTGGTATGCCGACTGGGTGAGCGGCCTCGACGTGTTCGACGTGCCGCGGCACGAGTCGCCGATCGAGATGCGGTGGCTGGTGTACCGCATGCTCGAATCGTGAAGCAGGCTGATTCGGCTTGCACGTGAGCCTCGCGGCACTGTCCATCCAAGCCCAACGCCGTGAGGCGTGGGACCATCGCGTGGTATGAGAGCGCGGGTCAATCAGCCGGGGCCGGGACCGTCCTGGCCGGCCTTGCCGGCGCTGCCGCCGTTCGAGCCGGCACCGCCTTGGCCGCCCTTTCCGTAGTAGATGCCGCCGTTGCCGCCGTTGCCGCCGT
>Ga0315904_10000909_pt1 | contig 47137 bp, 62 predicted proteins | sample LakEriMetagenome_6_FD_203529 | JGI IMG/M metagenome (GOLD analysis project Ga0315904, IMG submission 203529) | Freshwater fungal communities from buoy surface, Lake Erie, Ohio, United States - Buoy 12 MA120 | ecosystem: Environmental > Aquatic > Freshwater > Lake | place: USA: Lake Erie, Ohio...
CTGACTGATCAGGTAAACCCGATTAACAGAGGCCTGCTCCTGCAACGCATTCATCCGCTAAGCGATGATCTGAGCGAACACCTTCACGTGCTCGTGTGGCTCAATCGCTGAGGCGTATGGCTTACTCATCCTGTGTGCCGGTTACGGTGATAACAAGGCCTGTGTTTTTGGCGACTTCATTGGGAGCAACCTCAACAGAGGTGAAGCCAACCAACGTGACAGAAAAAACTCCCTGGACTTGGGCGGCTGCATATACCTGGCTGGCCGGAACGTCCTGACCAAGCCGCTGACGCTTGGCAAGAATGAGCGCGTTCACTGCGTCAGTTGCCGCAGCCAACGTGTCCGTCTCGTCGGCCCAATCGTAAAGCACAAGCTCGATATCGAGCTCATATTCAATCGGCGTAGGGCTGAAGACCGTCACCAAGTCCGTGAGTGGCCGCACGCGCTCGTCATTGCAGGCGGCGTAAACCTGATCGAGAACCTCCGTGGGAGTGGTGTTGCCGTCGACCATGAGCGGGTATATTTGCACGGTGCCGGGATCCACCGACTCCACAGCCACGTCGATGATCGACGGGTTGGCTGACCGGCTGAAGAACTGATAAGCCTCACGGCTACCAGCGTTGGAGAACTGACCAGGCGCAAGCTTGATGCGCTCCCGCAGCTGATCGTCCGTCTCCTGAGGATTGCCGCCATCCGTCTCCGCAATGTTGGCCACCGCGGACACATATCCGAGCGGGTCAAGCAGAGAGCTAACCTGACCGGCAACGTAGCCATTCCCCACCGTGCCAACCGTGGTGCACTCTGCAAGCACCTGACCGGTCGTGTTCTCCGCAAGCACCACAAGGTCCTCGAGTGTGAGGAAAACAGCCCTGCCGTCATTGGACGCTACGCGCGTACCCGCGGGCACGATTGAGCCACCGTGGCCATTGACCAGCGTGAACTGAAGCGTGCAGGTGGCGGGCGAAGCTGCAAGGCGGATAACGCCCACAAGCTCCCCGAGGTAGTCGAGCGCCAAGCCATCCGCGAAGGACACAAGGTTCTGCGTGGCTGAGTACTGAATGGATTCCCGAACAAGGGATTCCCGGTAAGCCAGCACGTTGAGGATTAGCCGCTCTACGTGAGCTGGCTGCAACACGCGACCAGTCAACCCCTCGAAGCGAGAGAGAATGTCGGTGGTGATCTGCGTGACGTTGGTATCCACGAACTGCGGTGCTGCCATTTCACAAAGGTAAGATGTTTATTCCCTGCCCATACTTCGAGGTCCAGTTGACCTGATAGAGTATTCTCTCCCCTTCGATTCGGTAGGTAACTCTTTCTACCGTGACGCGCTTCTCCCATCGCTGAATTGCCGTGAATATTTCGGTCACGATGCGAGGCGCAGCAATCGGCGTGGGCTTGTCGATATGGTCGAGGTAGCGCGTGCCGAATTCCGGTCGCAGAGGATCTGTGCCGGGAGTCGTCCGGAGAATGAGGTCGATGCACTGACTGATGTCCGCTCCGGCCTGTACCAGAGCGTCAGGCTCCTGAATGGACAACTGCCAATCTTCCGAAACTACGGTGTCGAGTGTGCTGCTCATGAGTTATGTGCCAGGTGTTGGCGCTCCGGTAGGCCCTTGCGGATGCGGGTGAATATGCGTGCTGAGGGATACGTTAGTGGAGGTCTTCTTGGCTGTCACTTCGCCGTTCGCTTCGACCTTACCGGTGGTGGTAAGGTCGCCGGTGATCTTCACGTCGCCGGTAATCTCCACGTCACCGCTCGCCACGATGGTCAGCTTGTTGGAGCCGGGGTCGAACTCCACCCGGTTGCCGCCCGGAAACTCCACGCCGAACTTGCCGCCCGTGATCGCAGGCTGCTTGCCCCTGTGGTAGAAGGCTCCGAGGATGACGCCGCGCTCGAGGTGTTCGTCCATGGCCACGGCCACTTGCTCATTGATCGCAAGCGGGAAGCTGAACTTCGTGTCCTTGGATCCTGGCACCACAAGGGAGAGCCACCCGGACACAATGCCATCCTCCTCGAATTTGACCTTGGCCAGTCCCTTCGAGTAGTCGACGTTTGATATGACACCGTAGCGCAGCTTCATCCGACCTTCTTGATTTCGATGCTACAAACATAACCACCAGAGCGATCGAGACGATGCTCTGCGCTCTCAATATTGAACTTTCCGTCGAGGCCTGCGAATCCACGCAGGTCGAAGTTGTTGCCGCTCATTAGGCGAGGGTCGCCCGGAAGTGTGATCGAGCCGGTCACCTGTCGGCTGTTGGCCTTATGCAGCGCGGCCTTGGCCTGCGCTTCGGCCTGCCCCTTGTTTTCCGCCTTAGCCCGGAGCTCGAGGATGTCGGCTTTCGGCTTACCCGTTTTCTTGGAGAGGAACTCGAGCACCGTCTGTTCGACCACCGTGTTGCCGATGACCTGCTGAACCCGCTCCTCCACGCTGCCCGCTCCGAAGGCGTATCCCGCAGCCTGCTCGAAAGATGGCGCGGTCATCTGGAACTGCACGTTCTCACCCGTCTCTGGGTCGAAGTAGCTGACGTTCGCCTCGCTGAAAGTGTCGGAGCTCGTGTCTTTCAGTGAGTACGATAGGCATCCCTGGCGGGTGATCATGTCCACCGAGCTGATCTTCTCGATGTCGTAGACGGACGTGAAGATGAGGTTGGTGTCGCGGACGTTGAAGATGTACCCATACTCCGCGGCCAGCCGACGAAGAAACCCGAGGTCGGTTTCCCTGTCCTGCGTCACACGGCCTATGGTGATCTGCTCAATCTCTCCCTGAACGGTGAGACCATTGGCTTCAGCCACCTTCTCCGCGATCTGCTTCAGGGTCTTGCCCTCGTGCGCGGAGGACTTCTTCGTCCGGAGCTTCTGACTGATCGACGCGGCCAGCCCTTTGATCGACACCGTGTCCGGTGGACCTTTGAACTCCACCTCGTCAATTTCGAACGTGCCGAAGGAGAATGCCAAGTCGGTGTAGCCAAGCTCCACCGTCAGCTTGTCGCCCTTCGACGGGTACCATGGACCACGCCACAGGGCTTCGGTGTCCTCGAGCTCGATGTTGATTTCGTCGGATTCGCCCTGTGCCTTATCGGCAACCGTAAGCCGAAGCAGGTAGCGGCTGATGTCCGCAGTGATGTCCGTGCCGTTGTATGTGACTTTGAAGAATGGAGTGCGCGGCATGTTACCTCCTCCATGGCGGGAGCAGGCTCCTGTCCGCTTCCGGCTGCTCCTTAACCGGAATATTCAGCTCGATGCCCGAAGGTATCTCTGCCGATATTGGAATGAAGCGATTGGCCCGGATAATCTCACCGAGCAGATCAGCATTACCGTATGCCGCGAACGCGATGTTATCCCACCGGTCGCCCGGCTTGGTGGTGTATGTGGTAAACTTAGCCATTGATCGGGATACGTGAAGCGTTATAGGCGGCAAGGATCTCCGATTCCCTGCGCACGTTGAACATGAGCGGCTGCAGTGCGTCGAACGCGTCGAGCGCATCGAGGATGTTGTTGGCCTCTGCCGCCTCGCGGAAATTGGCGATAGTGCCGAGCGTGTTCACCAATGCAGATTCAAGGTTACGGGTCTGGTCGTACACCTCCCCGGACGTGGTGTTCACCCAATTGATCGCAGACACAAAGCTATCGCGCATGCGCCTGGCGCTGTCGGCAACCCCGCGCATCCTGACCGTTTGTTGGTTGGTGTTCACCTGAGCCTGCTGAAGTTGAAGCCCCGCGGTCTGGTTATTCGCCAGTCCGCCGGTCACGCCCTGAGACGCTAAAGTAGTGGGCGCGATCGGGGTAATGCGCTCGATGCCAACCGCAGGGCTGTTCTTTTGTTGAGCAAATCCGCGGGTGATGGCGTCCTTGGCCAGTACGGACTCGTCCGTTTCCTCGAATGCCTCCTTCAACGTCACCTCGAGCGAGGTCTCAACGACGCGACCGGTTGGACCTTGCTGTGCGTGAACCTGCTTGGTATTGATGATGACGAACTGACCAACGAAGGATCCTGCTCCTGTCACATAGCGTAGTGGCGTTCCGGCAACCATGTGGTTGGTCAGCTTCAGCACCTCCTCCTCCGGAGTGCAGAACAACCGGTGCAGGTGCATCGTGATTTTAATCTCATCGAGACCATCGCCAACGCGCTGAAGGCGTGGCTTGCCGTCGATCAGAGGGTGCTCCGCGTAGTTGACCGAACGGTTATGCTCCTGTGACTCCGGTGTTAGGATGCCGTCGAATGTGATGTCACCGAGCTGTGCGTACATGATGCGAAGATAGTTTATCCGAGTGAACGACGGTTGGTTCTGGACTGCTCGTCGCGGATCATCCGCATGAGCTCGTCTTTGAATTCAGTCAGGATCCCGCGGAAGTTCCGTTCAGATTCCGGACCACCACCGTTGATGGTCACCTGCGGGTTGAAGTTGATGACCGGTCCACCTCCTCCGCCCATTGCCGGAATCATCGCAGCGCTGAGGCCTCCGCCAGAGTTCACGTTCAGCGTCTGCCGCACCTGCCCCATGACCGAATTCATCCGCGTCATAAGAGCTGCGGGCTTCACGGACTCCGCGATGGTCTCAACCAGGCGAATGCGGTGAATGTCGCGGAGCGGTCCAACCTTCGCCGGTGAGAACGGTAAGTACTCCCGCATCTTCGTGGCCATATTCTCAATCGCCTTCACGGGCTTCATGGACATCTCTTTGATGCCCTCCCAGATCGCGTTGACGATGTTCTTTCCTGCCTCGTAGAACTTCACATGCAGGTTCACCACGAAGTCCAGAACATTATTGAACACCCGCGTAACGCCCTGCCACAGGCGGGAGAAGAACGCGGTGATTTTATCCCAGTGTTTGTAGATGAGTCCAAGCGGGTGGAAGTTCAGGAAGAAGTCCTTAATCCACGTCCAGGCATTGTTGAATATTGTCCGAACGCTGTCCCACGTCGTCTGAAAAAATGCCTTAATCCGCGACCAATTGTCGATGATCTTGCGGATAGCGAACGCGATAGCGATCAGCGGCATGAACAGGGCAATGATCGGAGTGAGGAGCACCTTAATGACCGGGTGCGAATCCTGAAATGCCTTGGTCAGCGTTCGCCACTTGACCACCATGTAGGCGATAGCCGCGATAGCCGCGATGATTGCGGCCACGATCCACGTAATTGGGTTGGCCCACAGGGCTGCGCTGAATACGGTGACCGCCGAAGACGCAACCATGAGGATTGGGCCAAGGATAGTGAGCGCCACACCCAAGGCGGCAATGCCCTTCACAAGCCACTGATTGTTCTCGATGAACGCTTGGATCTTCGGGACTACCTCCTGAAGCCAACGAGCCAGCGAGGCGAGCGCTGGCAGCAGAGCCTTGCCTATCGACTCCTGAACCTCACCAAACGCCACAGCCATCTTCGCTGAGTCGTTGGCAGTGGCAGCGGCCACGCCTCCGACCTGTTGCTCAACGGCGGCAAGGATGACGTTCTGCGCCTCGAGGATCCTTCCGGATTCGGTGAGTGCTTTGATCTTCTCCTTCTCCGATTCAGTGAAGGTCACACCGGAGCGGGCCAGGGAGGCGATGCCTTTGATGGGATCCTGCAGTGCCTTACCGAGCTGCACGGCATTCTGGCTGGCTTCACCGAAGCCTGCCGCGGCCAAATCGAACGCAGCCTTGGTCGCCCGGTCGAACACTCCATTCATCCGCGCTGTCTCGCTGGACACCTGTTTGAATGTGGCAAGCTTCGCCTGCGTGAGGAGAATGAGCTCGTCCTCAACAGCGATCTGCATGGAGAGGGTAGAGGCAAATTCCGAGGCTTTACGGGCAGCCTCGCCAGTAGTCTCACCCATGGAACGGAACACCTGATCGAGGCGGGCGTTTGCCGTTGCCGATTCCTCAGCTGCAGCAACCGCCAGCCCCATCGCTCCGGTGATGGCCGCTCCGGCAACCGTTGCCCGTTGCCCAGCAGTGACCAGAGCCTCCGATATCCTGGCGGACTTGCCCATGTCTCCGAGCGCGCGGTTGCCCTTACGCACGGCGTTCTCAATAACAGAGCTGGCCCGGTCAACCGCGCCTAAGATGACTGCTATTTTGAGAAACTTTTCCATTATTCGTCGGGTGGTTTATTGAGCTGCCTGTGAAGCTTCACCGCTTCCTTGAACCAATACGCGATGTCCTTGGCCAAGTGTTCTTCCCACTCCATCGGAGTGCCACCGTAGAAGTGTGCGCAGAATGCTATGGATTCTGCGCGGACAGAAAACCCTCGCCAAACTCCGTCATGAGTTTCATCACGTTTTGGCCGTCCATTTCATCGAAGTCTTCCGGCGTAAGTCCTTCGCCTTCGATTGTGACGGTGAGAGCCATGATGCACCAGATGTAATTGGATGGATCGTCTCCCGCCATCTTCTGTGCCTGCTTCACGTGCTTGCCCTTAAAGGGAGCGATGGTGGCTTTCTTGCCTGACGGCAGCAGGAATTCTCGTGTGGTAGGGGTTGCAGTTTCTTCTGCCATGATACGCAGGGGTTTTGGTGATTAAAGTTGAAGGGACGAACGCACGCCTTGCAGCAGTACGCCCGTCCCTACGATGGCTTGTTTACAGGTTCGCGCGGAACTGAGCGAGAACGTCCTGACCGGCGCTGAAGTAGATATTGGCGAATACGTCAACATCGAAGATGGTCTGGCCGTCGAGCACCATCTTGCAGCTTGTCACCGAGAACGTGGTCTCAAATTCTGCAGGATCCTGATGCTTGTACTTTCCGCCTGGCAGCTTCTTGGGGTAGCCGCTCATGGTGACTTTCAGCGGCAGCTGATTAGTCCGGCCAGATGGACCGTACACTTCCACAGTGCCGTGCACTTTGATCTGACGCGCCTGGAAGGGATCGCTCACCTTGTTCAGCACTTCAGGGTACATGGAGCTCCACTTGATGCGGGCTTCCATTTTGTCCAGTCCGGAAGGAAGTTCCACCGTGCCGAACATGCCGAGGCCTTTGTGCTCCGACATTTTGAAGTTCAACTCCGGTACGTCCACCTCCTCCGCACGACCAGCGAAGTTGTTTCCGTCAAGATAGACGTTGACGTTGTTCAGTCTGTTGATTGCAATGCTCATTGCTCAGTGAGGATTATTGCTCAGCGCCAAGGGAGCTGAGGAGGTTGATGTCAATGAATGATTGGAAGGTGATACGCTCTGCCGGAACAGGAGGCATCATCACGATATCGAACACCACCTGACCCAACGCGAGCTGAGTGGGAGGATTGTTCGCCGGATCGTAAAGGCACTCCGAACCAACCAGCAGCGCACCGCGCTGGATCAGCGTCTTGATGAAGGCGTTCACCGTCTCCTTGATGGAGTCGATCAAACCGTCAGTAAGCGGCTGGTCGATGAACGGCAGCATGGCCAGCTCAATCGACTCGTGGATAACGTCCGCGGTCAGCTGCACGGAGAGGAAGTTCTCCGGCGCGGTGTTCGTCGGCCATGCCGCGGAGCGGTTGCCCCATGTGCGGTAGCCGGTACCGAAGGCAGCGAGGTATGTCACAACGCCATTCTCGTTGAGGAGGTTGGCGTCGGTCTGCGCATTATTGATGTCGCCGGACAGGACTTCGGTAGGGTTCTTCGCGCCGACGAACTCCTTGTTCGAAGGCGAGTACCAGTAGCCAAAGTCGTTGATGGTCTTCACCCACGCGCCCGCGAGGAAGGTAGACAGGCCGATGACCTCTTCTCCCCACGCGAAGTCAACTTCGAAGTGAGGGTAGCAGAGCACTGCACGCTTACTCGACGTGTTGAAGTTGATCGTGCCGAGCGGCCCACGGCCAGCGACAACTTCTGCCAGCGTAGTGGATATTGGCGCGTCGATCAGAGCGCGACCGCGGAAGGTATTAGCCACGGTCAGGAGCTGATCCTTCATCGTGTTCGTTTCGCAGAACACAGGCGCGAGGAAAATTTTTGGAGAGAATCCGAAGGTATTCTTGCACAGGTCGAATACCTTCAGTCCGGTGCGATCGTTGTCTTCAGCAATACCACCGATGACATCCGCCTCCGGCACAAGGCTCAGGGCGTGACGGGTGTAAGACACCTTCAGCTGCGTGTTCGGGGTTTCGAGCAGCGAAGGGTTCAGGATGGTGAACGTGCTCGTTACCGAGTTCCAGGTGTAGTCGTCATTCGGACCAGACTCGTAAGTCGTGTTACCATCGAGTGAGGTCAGCGTGACGGGGAAGCCAGGTGCCATTTGCAACGCGGTGGTGAACTTACCGTTCGCGCCGATGGTGACCGTCTCCTCCTCCACTTCGGAGGTGTGCTCCGCGGAGTTGTACACATTCACCGCGATGATCGTTCCAGCGCCCTGGCGGAGGATCAGCTCGCAGTGCTTAGCGAGCGTGAACTCCTTCATCGCCGGACCAAGCTTGTTGGCTACGTCCTGAAGCGATTGGATCAGAACAGGAGTATTCTTCGAGCCATAGTGGCTCGTGCCGATGATGCCGATCACCGCGGATTTCACCACGCGAACGGGGCGCGGTCCGGTAGTGATCTCGAGCGTTTCAACGCCGTGAAGGAAATTGGGCATGGCTTATTCGGGTTGGGGGTTTATTGTTTCGTTGGCAGCGGGCTTGTCGGCCTTTGGCGCTCTGGACTTCTTCGCCCTCGCAGGCTCACCGACCCTCTCAAGGATCTTGCGGTCAACCATGCGCTGAACGAAGTCATTATCCGGGAGTTCCTTGACTATGCCGTGAGACATGATGACAGAAACGTTCTTGCCGTCCTGCTTAAAGTTCACCGTGAGGTGACTTTTGCTGATCAGTTTATACTGGCTCATTGCGGTGCAATTTAGTGGTTATATCAAAACGAAGAGTGACTAATTCGTTTTTTTTTCCTGGGTCATCCCCATGTCCCCCCTACTTTGATGTTTGGTTTTGCCTACCTCCACACTCCAGCGACCTTGATCCAAATGATGACCTGCTTCCATACGCCCGCGACATTGATCCAAGTGATGGTCAGCTTCGAGACGCCCGCGACCTCAATCCAAAATACATTGACTTGCGATGGGCTTACTATGGCCGGCTGCCTTACTCTTAACATGGCTTAATCTCCGATTAGTGGTGGGCGGTTAATGAAGGGGCTACTCGTCACTATGTTGTTGCTAACGCCCCACTTCCAAGCGAGGTAGCCTTCAATCTTCAAACGGTCTGCTGTTGACAGTGCAGCGTTATTCGTGATAATCACTTCACCGATTTGCCAGTCAGTGTGTCGAGTGAACAGGGGTGATGAGCCGATGTAGAAGGGGGATGTTCCTAAGTTCGTCCGTAACGTATAGGAGCCCGCGTTGCTTCCATCGGTGTTACCGTTTTGCAACCCCGCCAATGAATTGTTTTGATGTATTCCTGTGAAAATATAGGTCTGATTTGTAACGTAAGTGGCCACTCCCGTTCCATCGTAATTCGGCTGAGTTGCCGCAGTGTTTGCTGCATAAATTGCAGACCGTCCATTGCTTTTGATGAGGTCACTCCACCCAGCATTTGAAGGGCCAGCGGCGGTATAAAACTCAAATAATGAGTTATAGGCGTTATTAAACGCTGCCGCTCTGAAGACAATGAATGCTGTGATGGGATATAAGAATGCCCAACTTTCAACTGCACGGGAAAGTGAATCGTTTGTCGCATCGTAGGATATGCTTCCTAACCCGTTTATACCATTGCGGTTATACGCAGGTTGTCTTATAGGTGTTGATTGTGAAAAGTGTCGATTGTTTCCGCTTTTATCCCTCCACTCGCTAACGCCTGTTGCTACTGAAATTGTAGAAGCATCGTCAGCGTCTAACCACAACGCGGGCCTGAGCAAATCAGGTGTCCAAAGCCTTCGTTGCAACTGCGCTTCATCATATCGTGAATATCCTCTTGGCATATCACTGAATATCTTCGTTGAACGGCCTTACATAGAGTTCATTACCGCTGGCGGCAAGGGTTACACCCGCATTGTTCACAACGCTGAACCTCATTGAGAAGGGGTATAGCCTCACCATATTGACCATTACCACCTTCGCGCTGGCTCCCGATGTAAGTGGCACTACATACAGGTCGCCACCGATTCGATCTGAGGTATCTGTTCCGTCATTGAGGGTAACGCGAATGGTTACGCTACCTCCTGCGGTTGGTGTAATGCTTCCGAGCTTCAGCGTAACCACCCCGTACAGATTAAGGTTGGTGCTGTTATCATAGGTAACGACGTTTGACTCTGCCGCGTTGGCGAGAGAGTTCAGAGTGGTTCCGGCGAAGTTGGAAGACCTCACGGAAGGAGTTGACCATTTTGCGATTGCCATGCTTTATCTTTTTTTTTTACACATATTGAAGGTAAATATCGCCGTCATTGCCGCCGGACGGGGCCGCTGTGCCGGAGGTTATTGTAGTACCAGGAGGACCTTCCGGGCCTTCCGGACCTTGTGGACCCTGAGCTCCGTCAGCTCCTGCCGGACCCTGTGGACCTGTCGGGCCTGCCGGACCTTGCGGACCCTGAGCTCCGTCAGCTCCTGCCGGACCCTGTGGACCTGTCGGGCCTGCCGGACCTTGCGGACCCTGAGCTCCGTCAGCTCCTGCCGGACCCTGTGGACCGGCTGGCCCTTGGATGCCCTGTTCGCCCTGTGGACCAGCCGGGCCAGTTGGCCCCTGTGGACCAGCCGGACCGGGAATGCCTTCTCCACCGATACCAGGCACACCAATGACCGCGTACTTCAGGTCTGCCCACGCCGTAGCGCCGTCACCCATCTTCCCCTTCAGGAAAATAAACTCCTCTGTCTCAGTGGCAGTATCCGTTTCATAACCGAACTCCCCGAGCCGAAGCACCGGGTTCTTGTCTGTCCAGTTCGCCGCTGTGTCGCGGCGCATGCGTATATGTCTTTTCTTAGTCGTCTGCATTGCCGTCGAATTCTATGTCGTACCCGGTATCGTCAGCGTCTCCGCCGTCTAGTTCATCGTCTACCGTTTCGGAAGATCCAAAGTCAGAGTTGACGGTGATCTGCTGCAGCGCGTCCGCAAGAGTGTCCTCCGCGTAGTCCTCCACTAACGGCAGCTGCGTCATAAACTTCATGACGTATGTGTACGTGCCCTTCGTCTCATCTTCAGACGGAAGGAGCTGGCCGTTGCTGTACCAGATTTTCCGATCGCAGTTTTCTAGCTTGAATCCAAGCAAAAGAATCCGCGCAGCCTTGGCGACAGCGTAGACGTGATTTGCACCGCGTCTCTTGTTCGATCGAACTACCACGTATATCGAAACAATATTGTCTTGAACGATCATCCCAACGTCGCGGATCCGGCCTTCAGCTTCATCGTCGTGGACCTGCACGGTCACGCGCGTCTTTGCCTGCGGTCTGCCATACTGAGCCTGAACGTCCGGGAACGCCTCAACCTCCACCTCGCTGGTGGCAAGTGGAGCAAGTCGCTGGACGATCTCGTCTTCGATTTCCGCGTACATTACTGAAGTGGTTCTAGGTAGACCTTGAACACTCGCCCATCGTGCGTAGCCTCAATGTGGCGGGCGTTGTATGCATTCCCATTCACGGTAATAACCTCGCCACCGTTCTGCTCTCTGATCGCTTCGTATAAGCCAGGGAATGAAGGCTTACGGTACTCGATAAACGGAGAAAGGGGTGCGAAGTCCACACCCCTTAATTCTTCCGTTTGTGAAGGATCCTTGAAATGAACTCGTGCAGTCAGTGGCGTTGCTTCGGGTTCAGCAGACGGCACCCATGACGCATCGTAGCCGAAGGTGGCCAGAGTTACGTCGAATGCTGTATCGCTGAGTCCATCGAAGATATTCGCCATCGCTTAACCAGCGAGCTTCACAAGGATATGCGTGTCAGCTGACAATGCCGCCTCGAAGGCATACCCGCAGGCAGTGCCGTCAGCGAGCGTTGGAGTGATATCCCCGGGAGTCACATCCCACGCTACCGCTACGCCCTGGTTGATTGCGGTGGCGGCCTTCTTCGGAAGGCGGAAAACGCCCTCCATCTGAACGCGGATAGTCTCGCCGGTTGAGCCCTTGCCGAGCGCAACACCTACGCGGCTACCGATAACCACAGGCGCACCTGAATTGATCGTGGTGCTTGCCGGAACCAGGTATTCAAGGATTTCGCCCTTCTGAATGAAATTCTGTGCCATTGTTTGGACTTTATTTGTGAGTGATTGGTGAAAGAGAGGGCCGAAGCCCTCTCCTATGAATTCAGGTCAGATTACTGGCCAGCGTTGCGTACAACTCCGCGCCATCCAATCGCGCCCACACCGTAGTCCAGGCGGATCTTCCACTTCATACCATCCACGGTGAAGCCCTCCTCGCTGTCGAGGAATGGGGTCTGCACACCGTCGAGGAACGCCACCTCGAGCACCGGCTCAACGTTCGGGTCAGCGAACAGGTAACGGGTAGTGCCAGTCAGGCGAGCGGTAGACACCACATCGCTGAACAGGCCAGCCACGATGTTCGGGCGCTGAAGCTTGTTGTTCGCGTCCGGATCGTACTGCGACTGGTTGAGCACCTTGGCAGATCCCTCCAAAGAGACCGGCACCAGCAGAACGCTTGGGCGGATGTCGAGGAAGTCGTTGCCAGAAGGATCCTTCTGCTGAGCCATGAGTACACGGTCAGCGTCAAGGCCAGTCACAGTCAGCGCAGAACCTGCACCGATGTTGCCGTGTGAGGAGTGGAACAGCGGGTTGCCGTCTTGCATGTTGGGGTTGGCCAACAGCAGGGCGTACACGTCCACCTCAATGGAGCGTGCAGCAGCGCGGCCGAGCATCGCAGACAACCGGGCAAAGGCGTTCAGGTCATCATTCACGATCATCTGACGAGATACGTTGATGATGTTACCCTTGGTCTTCGCGCTGATCTTCTCGAAGTCGCCGTCCGGAATCGCCTTGTTCTTGAACTCCGCATTTTCATTCACGGTGTCCAGATTGCTGAGCGATCCCATGCGCAGGCGCTTGTGGTCGCGGAAGTCGCTCACCGAACCGGTGGAGCATATCCGACGCCACGTGTCGGCCACGGCTTCGTAGTTGGCCAACAGGATGCGGCGGTTGGTGCCTTCGAGGATGACCGGGAAGTCGGAGCTCGAGCTCGTGATTGCACGGCCAACAATCTCCATCTTGCTCAGACCGGTGATCTTCTCACCTGCACGCTCGAGGGAGTCCTTCGCCATGTCGAGCAGCGTCATGTGACGGAACTCGCGAGCGCCATCAGCCATATCGGCGGTGATGGTGTCGCGATTCACTTCGCCGGAGCGAATTACCAGGGCGTCAGTCTGACGCTTAATGAGCGTGTCGCGCTCGTCCTTGCGTACCTGCACGCCAGCGCCTTTGTTCGGGTCATTGCCCACGAACTTCTCGAGGATGGCAGCGCGTACACCGTCGACGGTGGTGCCGTCAGCCAGGCACTTCTGCAGCTGCGCATCTTCCACACCGTGCTTGCGGCACAGGGCGGTGATCTCAGTGGCGCGGGTGCGCTCAGCTTCAGCGGCAGTGCGTGCAGCATCCGGGGTGGCCGGAGCGGGCGCAGCTGCAGCCGGAGCAGCAGGGGCAGCGGCAGGTGCCGGAGCCGGTGTCGGATTCATTGCCCGCTCAAGCGTGGCGAGCAATTCTTCGTCGGTCGCGTTGGCGTCGACGGCGATGCCCCGCTTCTCAAGCAGAGCGATGATCTGATCGCGTTTCATGTCTGTATTTGAATTGATGATTTGCACTTCGTGGTCGTCATCCGCATTACGGACAACGGATTTGTAGTCGGCAGGAACAGGAGCAATGGAAATCTCCATTGGCTCCCAATCGATAGCCTTCAGGGTGGGTACCGGCTCAGGCTGTCCGACGACGGCAACCTGTTTCTCCTTCTCGTACTTGTAAACTCGATAACCGACGCTGATTCCTTTGAGAATTCCGTCCTGCACGTCTTTGAAGACTCGCTCTGCTTCGTCGCTGTTCTTGCTGAAGCGAACGGTCGCCATCCCCTGACGCCCCTCGATCCGTGCATTATCCACGACACCAAGAACAGACTTGGTGCCAGAATAACGATCGTGATTATCGAGGAGAGGAGCAGCGCCACTGTTAAGGCGGTCCATACGTACATGCGAAGCATCGAAAGAAAGAACCTCGTTGAAAGGTCCCTCCCAACCGTAACGCAGGTACGGAGTTTCCGTGCCAAAGATGACATCGACAGTCCGCTTCTCTGTATCAACAGATGATGGAACGAAGTCTGCTCTTACAAGCAGAGCTCCAATCTTACGGGTCTCTGTGGTTCCTTTGCGTGGCATATTCGCTGCAATAATATGAGTTTGAGTGATACGAACGACGTGCGGCGTATTTTTTTATTCTGCTGCAGGCGCTGGCGGTTCTTCTTCCGCGTCCTCGAATCCCGCTGCCGCTGAAGGCGTTTTCAAAAACGCCTGCGTCACACCAGCCTTCATCGTCTTGCGTGCATCGCTGTCGAGCACCAGGCCAAGCTGGTCGATCTTCGCGTTGTCCTCAGCCATCTGGCGGAGCACTTCGTCGCTGTCGTAACCGTTCTGTCGGTGCACCTCCTGCAGGCTCATTACGCCACCGCGCACTGCGTTGATCTGCGCCGGGATCTCCCTCGTCGGATCGATCATTTCGCGGCGCGGAGGAGTCCATGTCGCTGGCTCCATAGCCGACGATGGAATGCGTCCAGCGAGGTTGCCTGCTTCGATGAACCAATCCCACACCGTGTCGCACATCATCGGAACCAGCATGTTGTACTGCCAGTCCTCCACGTTGCGCTGCATTTCGATCCAGCCCATCCGGCCAGAGGAGAAGTTCACGCCGGTCAGGTCGCCGGTCAGCGCTTCGTAGGAGATACCCACGCCTGCGGCCACACCCTGAAGGATCTTCCGGGAGTAGCTGTCATAGTTCTGCGTGGTGGGAGGCGAGGCGAACTCAACCGTCTTGCCCGCAGGCAGAACCTCAACGATACCCGGCTCCACCCGCTCGAGCATGGTGCTGTCGTCTGAACCACCAAGCCCGCTCGCCTCAGGATTGTTGTCCTGAACGAACACAGTGAAGCACGCGGCTATCTTCTGGCGGATAAGCTCCGCATCTTCGTAGTCGTCATAGTCCTTAAGCCTGATCATCGAGGCTGCCATCCACGGCACACCACGCACCTGACCAGGGCGCTCCTTGTAGTAGATGTGCGCAACGTCAGAGGCAGGGATTCGGCGCGACGTGATCTTCCGGGTTTCCTCCGGATGACCGTCGAACAGCCAGTACGCCACGCGCTGAAGGTCCTTGTTGAACTCCACGCCCTGAATGATCTTCCCGCCACCCTCGAGGTCGTAGTTGCGGAGCGTGTCAATCACATCCGCTTCCTGCACCTGCAGTTTGATGGGCAGAGTTTCGCCCTTCACCCTGCGCCGACGAATGATCACTTCGCCGTCACGGACAACCGCCTGCATCGCCATGCGCTGCAAGCCATAGATGTTCTGCTGCCCGTCGTAGTCACATTGCTTGGTCTCCGCCCACTGACGCCACAGCTGCTTCACCTTCCGCTTCGATGCATCGGAGGATCCGTCCGGGTTCGGCTGGACACCCGTGCCGACCACGTTGGCCGCAATGCGGAGCACCGTGTTCCGCGCATAAACCTGATTGCGGTATGCGTCACGCGACCGGGCACGGAGCTTGCCGAGGCTGTATTCGTTAACGGTATTCGGTCCGGCGTTGGTTGCCTTCCAGCTGTCAGTGCGGCGGCTCGATGAAGCCGCCTCATACCGACGTTCAAGAATGTTCAATGCCAGGCGCGACTGCATCCGGCGAACAGCCGACTGCGGATTGACCATGGCGATCAGGTTATCAATGAAGTTCATTTGCCGGAATTGTGTTGTGCGTAATATCGGCGTGACCGGCCAGCGTTGTTGATCTGGTTCTCCATTACCCCTGCAAGCTGAAGCATCTCGTCAAGGTCGCGGTATTCCACTTCCTTGTCGCCATACTTGACCTTGCGCACGCCTTGAGCGATGGCAGCATTCAGGGCGGCTAATTGTTCGGGGGTGAATGTGGGCTGCGGCATGGGCCAAAGATAGAAGATTTACCAGAAGTCTGACTTTCGCCGCTCCCGTTTCTGCTGACCGCTAGCTTCGGAACTAACTGCATAGCCAGATTCCAGCGTCTTCCAGTTGTCTTCCCGGAACCGGTCAATACCAACCACGGCAGCGGCTGCACGTGCATACACACGGCAGTCAAGAGCCTCGTTACGTTCGTATTTCTTCACCCATTCCGGAACGGGATAACCGCGGACAACCCGGTATTGAACCTGCTCCGCCGTGAGCATCCGGAAGAAGTGCTGGTCATATTCGGGGAAGTGGCAGTACCCGGGAGGAGCTGCGCCGTCCTCAGCTCGCTCGAGCTTCAGCCAGCCATACAGCTCTGACTTCACAACCGAAGTGCCGACACTCCATATCCGCACGCGGCCCACCTTCTTACCCGCGGACGTGGTGTGAATCTGCTTCGGTGCAGCCACCACAAGCTGCTGCTTGTCCTGTCCCTTGACTGGGATGACGCGCGTCACATCGAATCGCTGACAGAAGTCATACACCTCCGTGGTGCGGAATCCGGTGTCGACGGCCATGAGGCGGAGCGGCATGATACGCCCATCTTCCCGCTCCCATTGCTCACCGACGACAGCGGCCAGCGCATCCCACACAGCCTTCGATGACGTGTCTCCAGGCAGCACGCGGTAGTCAATTGAGTAGCTCCGCTTGCCGCGGCACCACCCGACGATCTCCACCTCGATGCGATCTTTCTGTACGTCAACGCCCGCAGTGATGAACGCCACCTCCTTTGTCGGTCGGTTGAGCTGGTATGGCTCACGTCGGTTGTAGAGGTTTTGCCATTCCGGAGCATCGCCCTTCTCCTTCCACGTCAGCCCGAGCACCGTGTTGGTGAACGTCTTCAGCTTGTTGTCATCGCCCTGGGCATCTTCCCAATCGCGTGCAGCGTCCACCCATGAGTACCAACCATTCGGGGAGTAGAGCGAGTTCAGGTGGTAGCCAGCCTTGTAGAGCGAAGTGAGTTCCGGCTTCTTGGCCACCCACCGGCCTTCGGCCAGCATCGTAGTCTTGAACCGCTCCTCGATGCCCTCGCCACACTCCTCGCAGAAGTACAACGCCGTCTCCGGCTTGCCCTTGTCCCACTTCAGGTTATCGAACACCAAGGCCTGTTCGTGCTGGCAGTGCGGGCACGGTACCGCGTAGTACCGCTGGTCCGTGTTCAGGAACTCCCGCTCGATGACGGAGCGGCCTTCCACGGTCGGAGTGCTCACCTTGAAAATCTTCTTGCGGGCGAACGTGCGCGTCCGGGCTTCGGCCAGACTGATCGGGTCGCCCTCGCCCTCAAGGTCCAGCGGGTAGCCGTCGATTTCATCGAGGAATAGAAACCGGATCGGCATCGAGCGGAGACCAACGGCGGAGTTGGCACCGGTGAGCACAACCGTTCCGCCGGGGAAGTCCTTCTGGAAGGTAGTGTTGCCGGAGTCGCGCGAACGGGATGGAGCGATCTTCTCCGTCAGTCGGGGAGTGGCCTCCACCATCGGGTCGAAGCGCGTCTTGCTCGCACGCTTCAGCGTCTCGAGTGTAGGCTGAACCAATAGCATCGGACCGGGTGAAACGTCGATGACGTACCCCACCCAATTGAACCCCATCTCCGTAGCGCCTACCTGAGCGCCCTTCATGAACACCACCTCCCTGCACGGGTCGGTGGAGCTCAGCTTGTCCATGATCTCCCGCAGGTAAGGCGTCCGGGAGGTGCGCCACTGCCCCGGCTCTGCGGATGCGGTGGAGCTGAGCATGCGATACCGGTCAGCCCAATCGCTTACACTCAATCGTGGCTCTGGGCGAAGCCCGTCCAGAAAACCCTGAATCAGGCTCATTTTCTTTCAGATGTTAATTCTCTCTCCTGAAACTCCGCCATTCTTTCCAATTCTTTGGCAATCGCTTCCGTCAATTTATTGTGCGCTACGTTCCTGTCAGGTGAGGCGAGTATCTCGTCTATCACCCTGTCCGGTAATGACATGAGCGCAGTGCGCAGCTCCTGACCAAATCCATACAGCGTGGCGTACACCTTCTGCTTATCCAGCAGGCTGCCTTGGATCTTCTTCAGCTCGATAGCTTCCTTCTGAAGTTTGATGCGGGCAAGCTGCCGATCGAGCTCAGCCTTCGATGGACCAATGCCAGGGACGTGACCGGGAGCAGGGGCAGCCTCCGGAGCAGGTGGCAAAACAACCTCCTCCTCCTCCTCCTCCTCCTCCTCCTCCTCGAGCTCCGGCTCTGGGTTCGGCTTGGGCTTCGGCTTCCGGCCTCGCTTCTTAGGCTCCGGCTTCGGCTTCTCCTCCTTGGGAGGACGCGGCGGTTTCTCCAGCTTGGGCTTGGGCTCACGTGGCTGGTCTGACTTCTTCACGTCTCCATAGTTTGCCCGCCACTCAGCGAGTGCAGTTTCATATATGATCTCCGGCCTACCGTTCTTCTGGTTCGTAGTAATGGAGGCCGCGGTAAGCACGCCATTGGCCATCATCCGACGAACGTAAGTGTCAGTGAAACCTATCCTTCGACCAAACTCTCTAATCGATATTACTTCCATACGTAGGGTTACTTGAACTCACCCGAAATCTGCTGAGCAAACTGCCAGTTCCGGCAGCTGTAGTACTCAGGCTTGTCGCCCATCGGGTGGTCGTAAGTATCCCTCCTCACAATATCAATCTTCTCCGCATCCACGATCTTCACGTGGATACCCTTCTCGTTCACGTCGATAGTCGAGCCCGCCTTGTACCGGAACGCCAGATGGAAGTTGTTCTCCCACCGGTACGGGGATGACACCCCGCACAGATAGAAATACTCCGCCTGGTATTCATCGAGTAAGATGTCCAACCTTGTGCTCACACGCGGGCTGATCTGATCGGAGTAATACCCCTTCAGACAACGCGCACAGTGGCGGTCAAGGTTCACTCCCGTGACGTACTTCAGCCACAGGTAACGGAACTTCCTCGTCTGCTCAATATGTAGAATCTTGGGCTGCATTTTGATATACTTCCTTGAACACTTCCACCGCTCGAGCTGCAAACGCATGGCGCTTGCCCTCCGGTAAAGGTAGTCCGAACTCCCGCTCTACCGCGGCCAATCCTTCCTCGATCGGGGAGTCCTGTTTCTTCCGGGCAACGATCTGCCAGGACGATGTGCTGATACGTTCCTCGTGGTGTACGATCTCGAAGCCGTGTCGCTCGATCAGCTCACGCGCCATCCCGCTGGTGTGGTACTTCTGGTAGAACCACTTGCCCGCACGATAGAGTGCGGAGAATCCGTGTTCATCGAGGAACTCAATGTTCCGCTTCCGGAAGTCCTTCAGGATCCTGTTCCTGCCCAACCCGTCCACGAATTCCCATCGGCGGCCACTGATATACAGCGTGCCGCCCGGACGCAGGAGCAGGCTACAGACGTGCACCACGTCGCTCTCAGCATCCAGCGTGTCCACCGAGTTGAGCACGCTGTCACACACCACCACGTCATAGCGGCGCTGCACGATCTGCCCGAACAGGTGGTCCACCATCTGGCCGACTGCGGTCAGGTCGATGCTGTTCCCCTGGCGGTAGTAGAACTCGAGGCCTGCGATCTGGTACCGCTGCCGAGCGAGCTTCTTCAGGTAGTCGGCTTGGCCACATCCGAAGTCGAATATCCGCTGCTGCTTGGTCACCTGCGGAATGACGAAATTCTCATACAGCGTCGACCGGCCATGGCTGTCTGACCTGAGCCGGAACTTCTGAGCGAAGGACTGAACGTAGGTCTCCTTCGCCAGGTGGTCGTAGCTGAACTCTCCGTACTGATCCCGCAGGTAAGCGAGCGCCTTGGCCTTCTTGTCCTGCTCCACGTAGTAGACCAGTAGCGGCTTCTGCAGCGCATGCATCGATACCGCATACTGCTGACCACTCAGCACCTCGCCATCCTGGGAGGCGATGGCTGCGGAGAACTGACCGTGCCGGAGGAACAGCACGTGGATCATTGCCCGCGCGTTCGCTCCGGTCGGCAGCTCGTCATACTGCACGTCCTCCGGTAGGATGACGCGGAATCCCGAGCCGGTCCACGGCGGCACACACACCTGTGCCTCACCGTCGATATCGGAGCTGTTGTGGATCTGGTTGAACCGAACCTCGTCCTCCTCGCTGACGTTCTGCATGACGTAGGCGGGCACGTGCGTCATCCCGATCTCTCGTGCAGCCTTCGACCGCTGGTGGCCAGCGATGATGGTGCCGTCCAGATTTAGGATGATCGGCTTGCCGAATCCCACGTATTTCAGCGATTCCTGCAGCATCTTGGTTTTCTCAATAGTGATCTTCCGCGGGTTGTAAGGCGCGGGCCTGACCTCAGTCAGTGGGATTAACTTCACTCCAAAGTCGGGTGAAGAATCCGGCAAGTGTTCCGTATTCATCGACGTACTGTTTAATCTCCATCTCCAATCGTTCACTCTCCTCAGCCGTCAACGGTATGAGGTATTTTCCGAAGACTACCTTCGGGATAGGTACTGACGTTTGCGCAATGCCGGATCCGAGCGGCACTAATTCGCCTGCCCCTTCCTGCGGGATCTCCCTGCCTGGTCCGGGCGCAGGCGCGGGCGAAGAACCGAAGCCGGGAGGAAGTATCGAGGCATCCTCCTTCAACATCGCGTCGAGCTCCTGTTCGTTGAACCCGAGCACGTCGATATCGAAGTCCTGCACAAGCAGGTCGTTGATCACCTCGCCGAGCATGGCGAAGTCCCACGTCGATAGGTGCGACAACTTGTTGTCAGCTATGACGTAGGCTTCCTTCTGCCGTGGACTGAGTTCACCGACCACCATGGCAGGGATGGTCTTCAGTCCCACTTGGCATGCGGCCATTACCGCTCCATGACCGGCAAGAATCGTGTCCGTTTCGTCCACCACCACGGGCCGGAGGAAACCGAACTCCTGTATCGAGCGAGCGATCTGTGCGATCTGCTGCCCTGAGTGCACCCGGCTATTCCGCGGGTGCGCCTTCAACTTTCGGGGATCCTTCTGCGCAACCTTCATGGCAGCGAAGATATGCAAGTTTGCAAACTGCCCACCGCAGCAAGCAGAGAAATTCCGGGATTAGGTTGCGAACCGTTTGCAATTCTAACGCTAAAAAAAAATCGGGGGTCTGCGCGCCCGCGTCCGGCTCAGCCGGGAAGAACCTAAACAACTCCCTGCGCGTCAATTAGTTACAGACGCACTCAGGCGGGCCATTTCGTGCAAAAATCGCTGTTCATAGGCCTGTCCGATGCCCTTGGATATGCGTAACTGGGCTTTCTCTGTGGTCACAGCCTTGAAGACGGATACGCTGGACAGGGCGTCTATCGGCATATCCATACCTGATGGGGATATACGTCTGTGCCTCCACTGAAAATCGCGGTTGGCTGCATAGACACCTCTAGCCATGACCACTGCACGTGGGGATGAAGGCAGAAAGAACGCCGAACGGATAGCCATCCGCTTTCCACGAATGATCTCAATCTGCATGGTAGTGCTCTGTACCCGGCGTACCCTTTTAGCCTTGGCAGCCATAAAGCCCTTGTTGGTGGGCTGCATCCACACGCCAGAGGATGTGGTCATGGTTGGCCGGAATGCGGCCAGTGGCGTTCGGCTAGATGAAGCCATGAGTGCACCTGCTGGCCCTTGGGTAGAGCTGGCTCTGAGCACGCGGACGTTCATCGCCTTATTAGCCTGAGAAACGGGGATCTTGTAGGTCTCTCGGATAACGCGGTTGGCTTCTGTCTTGGTCTTCTGCAGGGTATGGCGAATTGCCCTCACCATTGCCTGGTTGATGTCTCCGCGGGAGTGCGTCTTTTGGAGCGCCTCAAGCTCCCGGATAGCGTCTTTGGTGTCGACCTTGATCATGCCGCCAAGTTAGCGAATTGGCTGCTAGGTTCGCTCAGTGTAGGGTGAATTGCCGTGCGGTACGCCCGCTTCGTCTTGTACCGCTCCGTACCACCCTTTGTACCACCTACCTCAGCCCCTATAATAATAATAAAATCAATTAGTTAAGTAGTAGTAGTAGTAGGGGGGTGTTACAGTGGTACAGAAATTAGCGTGATTACCCCTTCGTTGAGTGGGTATGAATAACGAATGAATAGATAAAATGAGTTTTATATGTTCATTTGTGTAGTTCATAGTTGTAGGTAACTGTCCTTTTCGCCAAAAAGCGTAACAACGTACCAAAAACGCCGAAACGCGCTGCGGGTGCGGGTTTCCGGCGGTACGCGGCTGCTACAAAAGGGTGGTACGCGGCTGATATGGTACGGAATCGCACCGGAGCAGCACCAATCTTTCACGGAAAATTTGGAAAAACATAATTGATGAATATACATTTGCCTGCAACCATATCCTTATGAAGCTTTACGATTACTCCCTCATCATCGAGCGTATAAAGACGCTCCGGGCAAGCGAATCCATAGTGATCGAATGCCCTCCGAACGTGCAGCTCACTGCATTCATCCAGCGAGTGCGCAGCATAGTTGCCAAAAGCAACATCGACTACCGAACCAAAATCAGCGTGCACTACATAAAGGACACGCGCACGGTTCGCGTGCAGAACAAAACGTCTATCCGGACCAACGGACTTTCACCACAGGCCGAAGCGTTGCTACGCGATATGTGGTCAGGCAGGGTCACGCCTGAGGGTCGATTGTACCTCAAAGACGAATTTCAGATGCTCCTAAACACGTATCAGCAGAAGCTGGACGCACCGCCGGAGCAGCCCATGACACCCCGTCCCCTCGAGGAGGCTGAAGCCGAGCTCGATCAGCTCAGGAAAGAGGCCGCCGAACGGCTCTTGGCCGAAACGGAGAAGATGACCGGTGGCGTAGTGCCCGTGCACATAATGGATGCCGCGCAACAAGCCGCCTATGTCGCTCAGGCCTCGAGCGATCGGGCGACGTTCCGTTATATAGACGAAGACGACGATTGATGGAAACCAAGTCCCCTACCATTGGCGAGCTCGATGAGGCCGGAGTGCGCCTCTATTCACGCTGGCAATCGATGAAGACCGGTGCCGAGCTGATCGTGGTCAGCCGCTCATGGCAGCCAGGCGGCTTCATCATCGTGAATGTGCTCGATGTTCGCCGGGAGCGTACTGCCGAAGTACGCGCCGATGATTGGCTGCGGTGGATCCGCTCCGGCTCAGTGAAACGTAATTAACCCCTAAATTTATACCCTATGACAAACCTTCCTGTCCCTCAGTATCTGACGGCACGCATCCGTTACCGTGATGCAGCTAACCGAAGGCAGGGACTTTAACCACAAAATTATGAACGAAGCACAAAACTTAAACATACCACAAAACTTTCTTAGAAGCAGTAAACCCCTGCTTTTGGTTAGGTGCTGTTATCGGTTCGTGCTTCTTTGTCAAACGAATAAATTTTAATCAAATGGAACACTTAATTTCAATTTCACTAATTATTAACTGCTTAATTGTTTTTCATCTATTCAGGCGGATTGAGAGGCTTGAAAAACCAAAAACAATAAGTTTCGATAAATTTCAAAAACTTAAAACTTTTTACAATAATCATTACAAAACTGCTGAAATGCGAGAATGGTCAGAGCTTAGTAATGAAGACCTTTGGAAGTTGTCTAATACAAGTGAATATCTTAGCTATGATTTAGATTTAGCTAAAAAAGATTTCACAAACACTTTTAAAAAAACGTATGTAGGTCGTAAAATTCAAAATACTGTCGAATGGTTAGCACGTCTTTTAGCATGACCGATAACAGCATGATTGGGCCAACGTGGTTGGGCAGTCGAAGCGCAAGCGGTTCGGTCAGCACCGCATCCGGATCTGCCGCCACTGCGGTGCACACGAGCTCACTGACCAGGCGACATTGAAACGCGCGTGGCAGGTCGGCTCACTGATCCTCAATGAGCCTATTCAGTGCGATCCCTATCACCGGGAGGTAGCCAAGGAGGTTGGCCTGAAATACCTGCCCTACAAGTGCCAGGAGCAATGGTCGGAGGAGGATTTCAAGCGTGCGGAGCTTGAAAAGGATCCGCCAGCTCTGGACGCAGAAACGGTCAAGCGTGCGGTGGAGGCCACCGAAGGAGGTGGCGAATGAGGCCCGGTACCACCGTCCTCTGCGTGGACGACTCCATTCGACCAGAGGCTATGATCGCTGTCGTGAACCACTTCCCGAATTGGGTGACCAAGGGCAAGCGTTACGTGGTGCGGGAGTTCCTGGACAATGATGGCATCGTGCCGGGTCTGCTGCTCGAGGAGGTCCGGAACCCGGACATCTTCATCCCTTTAATCGGCCGGTGGCAGGAGCCAGCATTCGCCTTGTGGCGATTCCGAGAGCTTACGCCGCTCGATCCGGTAGAGGAGGAAGTGGAAGCCGCCTCGCCAGTAGAGGCATGAAACGAAAAACGCCCGGTGGACAAGCCGGGCGTTTTCGTTAGAAACCAATAAACCATGAATGAAAAGCCTCTTTACGGGCCTTGTAGCGGGGGAAGGACTCGAACCTTCGACCTTGTGATCATGAGTCACACGAGATAGCCATCTTCTCCACCCCGCAATGTGATCCCCGTTCTCTCACCATTTCTAGTGGCCGGTTTTCCGGTGGGGATAGACAAATATACTACAACGGCGGTTTACCGCGCCGAAATAAACCGAAGATGTCCCACATGCCCACGCGCTGGCCAAGTACAACCATGGCCACGAAAATGAGCACCAGCCATACCCACCATGGAATGAGTGATCGGGTCTTATTGACTTCCACCTGCTTCTGCTCTTGCTTGACCTGCACCTTTGCCTTGGAGTCGATCTCCCGGGTGGCCACAGTGACCACCTCTTTCTTGATCGGGATTTCGCGACCTTTCACGGTTGCCCGTGTACGGACGGTTTTAGAGACCGGATCGTACATGAGTTCAACCTTCTGAGCATCGCTCTCGAATACCAGGGTGCTGTTGTCAATGAGCTCCTGCAGTGGTCGTGCAGAGGTCATAGTGTCTGGTGGCAAGGTCACGATCGTGTCGACCACGGCGGTGGTGACGATCGTTTCAGCCGTCGATGTGGATTCGACCGTGGCCACTTCGAGCCGTTCGTTGCTGGTGGACCGCTTCAGGGATCCACAGGAGGCCAGTGCCAGGCACATGACCACCAGAAAGAAGATGTCCCACATGCCCACGCGCTGGCCAAGTACAACCATGGCCACGAAAATGAGCACCAGCCATACCCACCATGGAATGAGTGATCGGGTCTTATTGACTTCCACCTGCTTCTGCTCTTGCTTGACCTGCACCTTTGCCTTGGAGTCGATCTCCCGGGTGGCCACAGTGACCACCTCTTTCTTGATCGGGATTTCGCGACCTTTCACGGTTGCCCGTGTACGGACGGTTTTAGAGACCGGATCGTACATGAGTTCAACCTTCTGAGCATCGCTCTCGAATACCAGGGTGCTGTTGTCAATGAGCTCCTGCAGTGGTCGTGCAGAGGTCATAGTGTCTGGTGGCAAGGTCACGATCGTGTCGACCACGGCGGTGGTGACGATCGTTTCAGCCGTCGATGTGGATTCGACCGTGGCCACTTCGAGCCGTTCGTTGCTGGTGGACCGCTTCAGGGATCCACAGGAGGCCAGTGCCAGGCACATGACCACCAGAAATAGGTTACGCATCGTTTTGGGGATTAGAGGGGTTATCTATTGGCTTACCCTGTTCGTCGAATTCAGAAAGGCGAACCAGCAGCCACTTGGGAACGAGATTAGGGTTGATCCGTGAGACGTTTTCGAGGATTGACAATCCTTCACGGACCAGTAGCCCCAAGTAAACACCGTCCTTCACCCAGAGTAGGCGATCACCTCCACTGAAGTTGGTTAGGCCGTGAACTACCATGAGCACGACGGCGTAGAGGACAATCTTGGTGAACACTCCGCCGAGCTTATGGCTCGATACGCGTTTCAGCTTCCAGGCCTTCCAGATGCCCGTGCTGGTGTCCAGCAGGACGAAAAGGGCCAGGACGAACCCAAAGTCCCAATCCGCGAAAATGTACTTGTTAAAGATAGCCGATATGGCCGCCCAGCTTGTCATGGCCATGATAACGACTTTGGTGGTCAGAGGATCCGAGAGTGACTCGATTCCGGGGATATCATTAAGGTGCTTCATGGTCGGCTAAGTTATTATTATCTTCTGAAAATTGTAGATTTTAATAAGGCCGGGGAGTGCAAAAAAAAACACCCCGGCGAAAATCCGGGGTGTTTTAGATTAACTCAGAACGGCAAGTCCTCGTCCTCTCCAGGCCCTCCGTATGCAGGGCTGATCGGCTCTGGTTGCGTTGGCTGCGGCTGGCGTCCGATATTGGACGGTACCGGTGACGGGTCACGATGCCACGGCTGCGTCATACCCGGAGCTGCTGGCGCTGCTGGCGCTGGCGCTGCCGCCGTTGCGCCCGGCGCGCCTCCGATGAGCTGCACGTCCTGCACGGTAACGTCCAATGATGCTGCCGGATAGTTCTCCTTGGTCACGTATGGACGTGCGCTTGGCTGGCCTTCGACGAGCACCATCTGCCCCTTTCGGAGGTACTGGGCGATGCCGGTCTTGTCGGCCTCACGCCAGAGCGTGCAGGCGACCCAACTGGTCTTCTCCTGCTGCTCACCGCGCTGGTTCTTCCATTTTTCGGTGACTGCTACGTTGAAGGAGATGGCGCATCGTGTTGAGCCATCGAGTTGGCGGACGGTGGCATCTGCCCCGAGGTTGCCGATGAATTGGTATCTGTTGAGTTTGCTCACGCTGTGGGTGGGTTAGGGTTTGTATCCTGTTCGTTTTTGGCTGGCATATCCGGCATATACTGCTGAATCTGCTCGTGGGTGACCTTGCCGTGCGGATTGATCAGCGTCGGCATAATCATGCCCCGGATTTCGCCGTAAAGGTCTTCGCTGTTTGGAGCCAGGAGAATCCCGCGATTAACCGCCTTAACATACAGCTGCACGCCGTATTTAACGCCCATCGCCTTGGCCGCTACATCGAGAAGCTTAGCGTTAATACCGAACACGTCGAAGTTCTCACCTTCAGCCGCCACAGCATCGTTCCAGACAAATTCCCAATCGGGGAACTTACCCTCGTAGAATTCAGCGGAAATCCACACATTACCGGGACCCAACACGAAGATGCTGTTGTCGATTATCTTCACAATGGCTCCGAAGGGCAATTTTTTCTTGACCCTAGCGCACTCCGTGTAGAGTTGCTTGTAAATACGCGGCGGAATGATCTTGCCTTCGAGAGCTTGTGCGAGCTCGTCTCCAAGGACTTGACGCGCCGGAACATGCACCAACACGTTGGCATCAGTGGCGCACAAGTAACCGTTCCGGCAGCAGATGCCGTTCATAGCAGGGCGAAGCGGATTATTCGATGCCGCTAAGTGCAGCGGGGGAATAGCGTCCCGCAGCACAAATCTTTGTTCTTCTTTCATCTCGTAGGGGGGTTAATTTGTTACTCTTGGCAGCCGCATCTTGTGTGTCTTGCGGCAGATGTAATCTTTCACGATCTGCTCCGCCTGAGGCACCGCCTCGAGGTAGAGCTCGAGAGCGGTGTTGCACCTGTCGGAGCCGTAGTACGCCGATTGCAGCCACTTGCGCAGGGTAGGATAGCGGTCAAGCTCAGCCTCGAGCTCAACCGACATTCCCCGGCGGATATGCTCGATCTCACGTCTTACTCGCTCGTTCTTCATACTCGCGTGTGGGGTTGGAGTTCGGCGAATTTCTCTCTCCACTGGGCGCGCGTGAGCTTCGGCCCATCTTCGGCGAACATCTTGATAGCCTGCTTGCGGAAGCACTCGTATCCGGAGTCAAACTCGCTGGTGTATTGCTTGAACGTCTGCGCAGCCGATGACGCGGCAGTTGTGGTCTCGCGGATGCGCATTGAGGCGGTAGTAGCCTCCCGGCGCTCGGCCGTTGCTTCCATCATGCCCTGTACGACTTCCGGAGTGGGGAAGTGCGCCGGGAGTGGTGCCATGGCGTCGGCCATCTCCTCGAGAACGTTGCCTGTAGACTGGATGGCCTGTTCCACCGCATCAGGCTCTATGGCCGGCTCGGGAGCAGGCTCCGGTGTTTTGGCGGCCTCCAATGCCGCTAGCTTGGCCTTCAGCTCCTCGATTTCACGCTCCTTGGCCTCGTTCTCCGCCTTCAGACGTGCAGCTATCGCCTTCCGGAGACGTTCAGCCTCGAGCTCCGCAGTGCGGAACTCCTGAGCGTAGATGCATGCGTCCTCGATCTGCTCGTCAGTGAGCTCCGGAACGGACACCTCGAAGATGGTGGATGTGCCGCAGAGGTAGGCCACACCGTTGTAATGGTACCCTGCGTCACAGAGCTTCGTGATCCGGGCTTTCAGTTCGGCAGCCTTGCGAATCTCCTCCTCCCGCTCGATCTCATCCAGGCGGTTCTTCAGCCGCTCCTCAATCGGGTTCAGTTCGGACTGGATCCGTTTGGCGATGCCGTCGATGGCACCGGTGAACAGGCGCTTCAGCTCGAGGCGCTTCTTCTCCACGGTGGTGCGGATGGTGCGCAGCTCGCGGACGGCCAAGGTAGCCGTCTGGATGGCCACCTTGTCCGATGCGTCCGCAATTTGAAGGTCGCCGTAGAGCTGCTTCAGCTCCGCGATGCGCTCGTCCGTGACGGAATACTCTTTCGAGACGGTGAGTTGCACCTTGTCGGGGTCGATGATGACCACCGCGTCGGCAGGTTCGGCCTCCTGAGCGGAGGGCGTAGGGGGTTGGGCGTTTTTTCTTGCCATGTCGTAGGTGTTAAATGGGTTACATGGTTGGGTATTCGACCGGCTTGCCCTGTCCGGTCATCGGGGTGCCGGTCAGATCCTTGTATTTGGCCCGAAGGCCGGCGGACAGCAGGCGAGCGGCGAGGTACTCAGCGGAGTATTTCTCGATCACATTCTCCTGGGGCATTACGGGCTCGCCGTTGCGGCCGATGAGGCGCAGGGCGAATTTCTTCTTTGGGCGGGCAACCACCTCGAGGATGAACTCGTTGGATTCGGGGTTGCGTGCAGCGGTCAGCAGAGCGCGGACCTGCGGGGGTGTCAGCTTTTTTGCCATGACTTATTATGGTTTTGAGGGTTGAACGTGTGGGTTGACCAGGGCTCGGAACCCGAGACCATCCGGCCTGCGAAGCATAGGCATGACCACGGCATCTTCAGGCTCGGCCAGAGGGCATGTGGAGCGCATGAGCTCGTGCATCTCTTCGCTGATTTCAAAGGTCCAGCTGCCGTCTTCATTCTTTGTCGCGTTAGGAATAGGACCGACCTTGGCGTCATATATACCAATCTTGAATTCGTGCGATCCGAACACGCGTTCGGCAACGATTGAGAGGCGGCAGAACTCATCCAAGACAAGGATGTCAGCGGCTTCTTTGGTTAGAATTACCTGTCCCATCAGAGATTGAGTTGCTTGGTTACTTCGATGACCATGGTCTCGCCAGTCTTGAGGTTCCGGAACTTGCGATATCCGATGTCGAGCTTGTCGGAGAGGAGTTTCAGTTCGCCGTTCATGATCTTGTGACGGACGAGGTTGATGTGCATCTGCGGCATGGTAGGAGGCAACTGGATTATGGTTGCCGGTGGAAAGATAAGCGCGAGTTGCATGCTGTCAAATGATAAGTGATTGACGGAGTCGCTTCTCGAAGAGCTCCATCATATCGATGGCGTCGTTGCGCTCTTCTTCGGTTTTTGCGGCGATTGCTCGCCTTGCGTAGTTAGCTCTGTGGCGGAGATATCGTTCGATTGTTGCCGCGCGGTTGCCGAGATGAATATCGGCTTTGTTTCGAAGGTCATTATCAGTAATCATAGCAATTGGTTTTTACCACCAAAACCCCGCTGGACGAATCCGAGCGGGGAGGCGTGGGGTGGTGTTAGGGTTATGCGAGAGCCTCCTCGCGGGAAAAGAACGCCATCGGGGTGTCGTTGTTCGCATTTTGGCACTCGATCTCAAGACCGTTAAGGATCATCAGTTCAGCCTCCTCGCGTGTCCAGAAGTCATCAGTAGAATGAATCTGTCCAGTACTGCGCCAGCGTGTAACCACTCGGTAGGTTACATCGCCCTCAATATCATCAGGCTCAACCTCTTTGATCTCCTGCTTAAGAGCTCCGTGATCTCTCCAGTAAGTGAGGAGGTAATTCTCGTAGGTCATTTCGAGGATTTCGCCATTCTGCTTTACGAATACAGTAGCTTGGAAGTCTTGAAGGTTTGCTGCTTGTGTCATAGCTGTGTGTGTTTTTTTTGTTTGGTTCGCCAAAGGTAATACGCCGATATGGGTATTTTACGCCGTTAACGAATTTTAACATTTGAACAGGTCGGAGAAGTCCAGCTGCCCATTCTTCCCGATGGTGATCTCTACCGAGGGCATGATCTCTGGTGCACTGCTGCTCTCTACCTCAACCACCTCATTCGCCTGCTGATCTCTGCCGGAGCGCCACCACCGGTCATACCTGCTCTGATCCTCAGTGATCACTCTCAGGCCGACCATCCCGAAGGGGTTCAGGTACTCATTGATCTGGTACCCGAACCGCCACTCCATCTTCAGGGTGTCCATGTTGCATGCCTGCCCCATGACGCCGTGTAGGCAGAAGTTCACGGCGGTCATCTTCGTGCAGATCGGGTCGATATCGTCGCCGTAGAGGTAGCTGCCGGGTGTCTTGACGTGCCAGGCGAGGAGCGTTCGGCCAGAGCCACAGGCGGGATCATTAACCGTCTTGCCGGGCGGGCAGTCGTCCGCGCCGTTGATGCTGGCCATGAAGTCACACACCGGTGCGGGCGTGAAAAACTGACCGAGGGCCGACGATTTGGAGCGGCTCGATATGCACTCGTAGAACGTGCCCGGCAGGTCATACCAACCCTGCACTGCCAGCATCTCATTCATGGTGGTCACGTGCAGCCGGAACAGCTCCGGGAATAGGTTGTACTGCTCGCCGTAGGTTCGTTGAAGGCGTTCGCGCCTCTCGCCGGTGCGGTTGAGGTCGAACACCTCAATGCAGTAGTCCATGTAGTCGTGAAAAACACTCGCCGTGTCGTGGCGATATTCAAGCTTGTCGAACACCTTCGCGAATTCGCGGAGTTCCCTTGGTACGTCTGTGGATTTCATAGGTGTCGGACTAAGGTAGTCCGCACTACTGCCCTTTCGGGATGATTAACAGATTTTAACCGATCAATTCGAGTGGAACACTGACGGCTCTGGACTGCAGGCCACCGGCGAAGCGCGTGGGCTGTGTGGCCACCGCTCCGGGGATGCGCAGGAGTATCTTCGAGTGGTTCTTGTTCCAGGGCGTGTCGCGAAGGGTTCGGCGGATCCACTCGCTCTGGTTGGCGATGATGACGCGGCCACCGTCGACAATGAACCCGATGCGCTTCAGATGCATCTCCGCTCGATCTGGAAGGATGGCGTCGATGTCGTAGCCACCGCGGTAGATGTTGATGCACTCCATGACGGTGCGACTGAATTTGGAGCTGTGGCTCTCGATGACGACGGTCTGCTCGAGGAGCAGGCGAAGTAGAGCTGCCTCGTCCTTGGTCTGGTCAAGCGACTTCTCCTCTGACCAGTCGCGCTGGCGGATCCAATCCACGGCGTCTTCGAAGGTAATCTCTCCGTTGGAGTGCAGGGCGTAGGCACCGGCGAGCATAGCTCCTAGCTGATCGCCCGTCCGCTGCTCACCTATTACCAAGGCAGCGGCATTGCTGAAGGTCGCCGCGTTTTTCAAGATAGTGGCCATCATGCTGATCGTCCGGGCTTGCAGGCCCCTCACGAAGTCGTCCGTGATGTGCCTGTGGTAGATGGATTGCAGCTGCTCCCACTGAGAGCGTGAACGCTCCTCGTCCGGGTTGCGGCGGATGGAGAGGAGGGTCACCCTCGAGCGGTCGGCCTGGCCGGATACCTGCGGCGATATCGAAGCGAAGGCGAAGCAGCTTCGGATAGTGAATGACTTGGAGCTGTGCCCGGCTGTTCCTTTGATTATCAATCCGCCATCGTCGGTGGAGGCTGCACGTGCCAGGGCAAGGATCTGCTGCATGCGGTCAGCTGCTCTGCGGTCTTCGCCTTCGGCTTCATCGAACAGGACCGGCAGGGCGTCATTGCCGAGCTGCTGCCGGAGGCCTGCTTCGGAGGTTTCACCCTGAGCCACCAAGGCGCATTCACCGAGGAGCCTGCGGACCACGTTGTGAAGGATCCACGATTTACCCGTACCTGCCGAACCGGTGAGCCATACGTGAGGTCGCCACTTCAATGCACCGCAGATGGGGGCGATGACGCACCACCCGGCGAGGAGGTAGGCGCTGATCGGCCGCTCCCAATTCACCAGCTCGAGCATCTTGACCAGATGGTTCGCGTCACGGACGTGCAGCGGCTGTCCGGCTTCGAGCTCGAGGGGTTCGGCCTGTTCGTATATGTAGCGGCTGTCGATGGATCCGAGCGGTGCGGGAGTGCCGTTGACGATCAGGTGGTGTCCGACGTGCAGCACGGTGCGCGACTTGTCTATCCAGGCACCGCGTCCGCGAATGTTTTTCGGTTTGAACACACCCTTGGAGTGTGAGGTCTGGATAATCCAGTTCATGGCCGAGTCGAGGTCGAAGCCCGATTTCTTCGGGAATCGGTCCTCCCACCAGTTGAGGTGGGCAAGGGAGAGGAACCCTGCCTTGGTCAGCTTCGAGCCGGTCAGGCGGGTGACCTTCTTCGCTGTATGGATGTAGAAGTAATACGCGATCTCTCCGCTGTCCGATTTATCGAACCCGAGGAACAGGAATGGTGCATCCTCGAATGGGTTGACGTAGCCCTCCGGCTGTTGGAATGGCGGCATGAAGTCGCCGGGAAGGGGATCTTCATAAGATTCAATCGGCGGAAGTGGCGGCAGCTCTGGTTCGGGTGCTGGCTCAGCCTCCGGAATTCGCTGGCCGACGAAGCGGTCATCCCGGAGGAACAGGTAACGTGCAGCCTCACCGGTGTCCGGATGACGGAGTAACCACCACGCCTGGCAGGCCTCAGCCCATGCGGGAGGAGCACCCGCCTCAGGGGCAGGAAGGGCACCGTGGTTGGCGTTAATCCACGCGCGGGTAGTTGGGGTATCCCATCCCGAATCCGCGAAGTCCCATCCCCTTGGAACGCCCGCAGGGTTGGCTATCATCTCGAGGCGCTGCACGTGGCCGTCGAGTAGGCGGCCGATCTGAATGGCCGCGCCTATGCCCTGCCAGTCGTTGTCCGGCCAGATGAGCACCCTGCGTCCATGGAGTGGTGACCAGTCGGCAAGGTGGATGCCGTTCGCTCCGCCGATCCAGCTGACCACTACTGCGGTGTGCAGCACCGCCTGCAGTGCGTCGGCTGTCTTCTCCCCTTCCACCACGATGACCAGGGCATCGGGAGAGGCGGCGAGGTAGTGGAGTTTGTAGAGTGGCCGCGGAGCGGGGAGGCCTTGCCAGCGCCACTCCTGCTTGTCCTTCGATGCGCAGTAGGTGAGCGGCAGGACCTCCTTGGATCCGTCCGGCAGGTCGAACCGGCAGGTGTACCCCATGAGCTCGCCGCGGTCGTTGTGGTAGGCCCATGTGCGCGACGGCTTGCCATGGCGGTAATGATCGAACGACGGCTCCGGAGCGCCCTCCGGAACGGGCGTGAGCGGTGACCAGATGGGAGGCTGCGGGGTAAGCACCGCCGGTGTCGGTGAACCTTCCAGCGGAACGTCCGAAGTGATCGAGTCCACCGCGTCACGGAAGGACTTCCCGGTAAACCGCATAACGAAGTCGATCACGTCACCGCCCGCGTCACAGGCAAGGCACTTATACAGGTTCTTCCGAGGTACTACCTCGAGGCTGGCCTTGTGATCATCATGGAATGGGCAGATGGTCGCGTACAGGCTCCCGCGTTTCTTCAGCGGAACGTACCGACCAATGACGGACACTATGTCCGTTTGGGCAATGAGGGTCTTGGTGTCTACACGCGGCATAAATCGTAGGGTGGCGTGATTCCTTGGGGGTTAGAGGTAGGTTTCGAGGAGATTGCGTGCCTCCTCAGGTGATCGAGCGATGCCTGCGATACCTCCGGCGCTGCGGACTTGCTCAATGAAGTTGAGCTGGTCCACGGTGATTCGCCCTCGTTCGGTTTTGACCTCGACCGCGGCGAAGATAGCGAGCTTGCGGCCGACCATCTCAGGAGTGACTGTTATTGTCTTCCATCCGATCAGGTCGCTGCTTCCCTTTACCAAGCCCGCGTGTAACGGCCGTGGATCTGAGAGCAGGACGGTACCGGGGCGGCTCTGAAGTCTCTGGCCCTGCCACCCCTGCCCCGTGTTGTTCCGGAACATCCGGCATGACGACGGCACTTGCAGGAGGCACGCGCGGAGTAGATTGGTTTCTTTCATCGCTTTTGGTTGGGTCGACAAACATAACGATGAATGCCTCACATTCGGGACACCGTGAGAACTCGAGCGGCACTATCGCTGCGCATTCGTCGCAGCATTTGACTCCTGCATCCACCAGAGAAGCGGGAGTTTGGTGCGGCCACCCTGGTCTGCAGTGTGGCATTTCGTGGGCCATCGGGAATCGTGGTTTCATAGTCCAAATGCTTCGGGGTGAACTCCATTATTGAGGCACTGATTGCGGAAGAAGGCCATGTCCTCATACGCAGGGCGCATTGAGGGTGCTGACCACGTGTGGTTCTCCGCCAGGTGCTGGCACACGGTGGTGAAGCCGACGATCTCCGCAGTGCGCGGGGTTTCGAACAGAGGCACGTCGTCCGGGGATGCTCCGTGCAGCTGGCGGCTGCCGATCGTGATTGAGTAACGCCATAAGTAGCGGAACTTGTCGGCGTATGGCTTCACCTCGAGGAGGAGGGTGAAGTTCCGGGTGCGATGGTGGTGTTTGATGGGTTCCATTAGTTGCAGGTTGAGCCGAACGCGGCGATGAACATGATCAGGTCGCCCACCCCGACGATGCCGTCTTCGTTGATGTCTTCGGGGCAGGTGTCCGCGGGAGCGGGCGGGCAGTACACCGGTGGGCATATCGTGGTGGTGTAGGTCTGCGTGGTCGACACCTGAGAAGTGAAATTGCCCAAGGTCATGAACATAGGCAGGTCGCACACCGTCATGAGAAACATGCCTCGTGTCCATCCGTCGCCACCGGAGTCGGTGACGGTTATCGTGTAGCTACCTGGCGGTGTCTGGAAGTAAGCGGTGACCATCTGAGCGTTGTTCTGGTTGGAGCCAGACGCAAGCACTTCACCGGTGTTGGCATTGGTCACTGACCAGCTTACTTCAGATGCACCCTGATCAATGCGGCAGTACACAGCGGCTGGCTGCGCCGCTGCCGCGCCTGCGAGGGTGAGCAGGAGGGCGGTGATGATGTGTTTCATGATTGCGGGTGGTATTGAGCATCTGCCAGAATCGTGCAGACAAGGGTGAACTGTTGTTTGATGTCCACCAGCGGGGCGGCGAACAGGTATGAGGTTATCATCCTCGGAGAGATGTTCTTCGTCTTGAAGTAGATCATCCCGGTTTTCAGGTTCCGGCGAGCGAAGACGATGTAGTCTGATCCGCCAGTGTTGTAGGTAGCCAGCGGCACCCAACAGGTTGTTTTTCTGAATAGTGACATAGGTGTTATTGGTTTGTGCCTCGCGGCGGTTATTCTGGAAATTCGAGGACGAACTGTCCCCTGTTGTTCGGTGCCGGTTCTTCGCCCTTCTCCGGCGGGGTGGCGGCGGCGATCAGGATCTCATTCAGAAGACGCGCAACGTCGGCCTTGCTCAGAGTGCGTTTAGTTTGGCTGTCCGCATCGATCACCCGTATCTTATTCGGTGTGTAGTCGTACCTGATAGTGCCGCCATAACTTCCGCCTATTCCGAAGTCTTCAATATCTCCGGCCTTCAGGCCTCCTTTCCCCTCGCGGATCGCGTCAAGCCACTTGTTCAGGTGGTACTTATTTGGCCCCATCCGGTAAGCGATCATGTGATCGTGGCTCGCATTGAAGCGGCCCGGCATCAGCACCGGGTGAAGGTATCCGTGCTGCTGCTCATAAAAGTGTGGCATGTCCTCAAAGCCTGGGTGTGCGGCCTTGTAGCAATTAGGGTGGCAGTAGGCGTGCACGTCGCGCGGCCCGCGAAACACCAGATACCATGTGGCGTATCCGGAGAAGTTGCCTTCAATGACATCTCCGCAGTGCTCACAAACGGGCCAGCTGCAGGTCAGTCGCGGCGTTGGTTCGGGCCACCGGTCTCGGACATAGTAGGACCTGTTGAAGTTGGTAAACTCCACAAACGGGTACACCACGTGTTGGCGCGGGTCGAACGCATCATTGTGACGGCAGAGCAGATAAATCTGTCTGTGACGGGTGAGAGCGTATGGCGCTTCGATCAGGGGGTCAACCACGTCCAGGCGGTATTTTGGTTCGGCGCTTCTCATCGGCCGGCTTGTTATTCGATTTCAGCAATAACCACGCTGGCCTCCTCAAAGGCGATCTGCTCCGACCGCTCGAACATTCCGCCTTCCTCAATAACGGAGCGGCAGAGCTTCAATACGTCGAGCAGTCGTTTCCGGTGGTCCCGGAGTTCGGTGATGCGCTCGAGTGGGTAGTCCATGCCGGCGCATGCGTTCACGCAATCAACGATCCGCTTGGCGTTGGCTTCCACTTCCTCCGCGGTCATTCCCGCACACGGGATTACCTTTGCGATGTTGGCTGCGTTGGTGCGGTTGTGCTGCAGTATCAGCTGTGATTTTTGCACGTTGGAGTAATCTACGTTTCCGGTGTAGGACCATGGTGTTGGGGTGTGTTTCATCGTAGGGGGGAATTGTGCCCCGGCCGAAGCCGGGGCTGGTTCATTATGAGTGGGCAATGGCCGATACTGCGTGGGTGAGTTGGCCTACGTAGCCGTAACCTTGGTGGTCGAGAATGTGGTAGGTGTCCTGCACGTCGTCTTCATCAACGCACATGACCATCACCTTGTCGCCGTACATGCCTTTAATGATTTGGCCGTTGAAGCTGATTTCCTCTTTGATAAACTTTTGACGGAGGATTGTCTTGTCGCTGTCCTTCCATCCTACTGGGTTGATTACGTAGATAAACATCGTGTGTTGTTTTTAATTGGTCCCGCTAAAGTAATACGCCTAAATGCGTAAACCAAATATTTAACACCTGTTAACATTATATCCGTTCAGCGTGTGTCTCCCGACGCTCCCGCTCTCGAAGTACGTGCTGCACCCATCCTGGCTTGTACCCGCGTGCGCGGGCGATGGCCTCGAGCTCCTCACGGGTGCGAGCCTTGGCCACCTCCACCTGTCGCTGCCTGCGGATCAGTGCCGCCTGCTCCGCTGATACCTCCTTCAGCTCGCCGTCCACTTCCTGTGGCGCTCGATCCTCCACGTGACGAGCGTGGCCGCAGTGCGGGCACGCGGGCGCGGGAGGGTGCACAGCGAAGCACTGCTCACACTGGTTCACCCGGATGGTGGGTTCGGTCTTCTCACCTCGCTTGCGCTTCTCCGTGCCGTCGAGTGACCAGGCGCGATGATCGTCCGGCATTCCATGCTGCAGCACATTGCCGACGTGATCGAGGATGACCGCCCTGTCCTTGCCTTCGCATGGACGGAGAGCGCGGCCGACCTGCTGCAGGTACAAGCCGAGCGACTGAGTGGGCCTCAGGAGGATGGCCGCGCCGATCGCCGGGATGTCCGTCCCTTCGCTGATCAGGTCGCAACTGGTCACCACCTGCACTTCACCGGTGGCCAGCCCGCGGAGGATCCGCTTGCGGTAGTCGTCATCGTGGCTGCCGTCGAGAGCGACTGCCCTAAAGCCTGCGGCCTTGAACTCCTCCGCCACGTGCTCCGCGTGCTTGATTGACACGCAGAATGCCACCGCGGGAGCACCCGGACATAGCTTGGCGTAGTGGTCCACTGCCTTGCCGGTGATCTTCGGCTTGTCAACCGCTTTCTCAAGGTCGTCCTTCACATAGTCGCCCATGCGGGTGCGCAGGCCGGACAGGTCGATGCGCTCGAGCGGAGCGTACACCTTGGGCTGCACGAGGAACCCTTCACCGATCAGGTCGGCAATTTGTGGGCCGACGATCAGGTCATCGAACAGCCCGTCCGAATCTGCACCGAGGCCGGATCCGTCACCCCTGCACGGAGTGGCTGTGACACCCAGTACCAGGGCGTTCGGATATGCGGCGATAATCTTCCGCCACGTGCTGGCGGTGGCGTGGTGCGCTTCGTCCACGATAATCAGGTCAGGCGGGGCGGATGCCAGCTTGTTCAACCTGTTCACGAGGGTTTGCACGCTGGCCACCTGCACGGGCTTCCAATATGTGGGAGTAAACAAAGGATTGATCAGGCCGTGATCGACACCGAAGGTGTGCAGTTTCTCCGAGGTTTGCCGCATCAGCTCGATGCGGTGCACAAGCACAAGCACCCGCTTGCCGCGGGCGGAGGCATTGGATGCGATGTAAGTGAAGACGATTGTTTTACCGCCACCTGTGGGCAGTACTAAGAGCGGAGCTTTATTGCCGCGCTTGAAGCTGTCGCGAATACCGTCAACCGCTTGCTGCTGATAGGGTCGTAGGGTCAGCATAAACGGTTAGGATTTGCGCTCCGCTGCCTTTTGAATGGCAGCCTCGAGCTTGAACAGGTTTTCGATTGGACGAGGCGTTTGGCGTTTCCACCGGTCAACGGCTGACCGGCCAACACCCGCCTCTCGGCAAGCCTCGCTAAGCGAGATGCCTGCCGCGCGACACCGCTCCATAAGTGATGAATAGAGATCGGTCGTGATGGATTCAGATTTACGTGGCATTTGTGCGTAATTTTCCCGCAAATATATGAATAAACGGGTATCCGTTATTTATATTTGCGAACAAATGCGGTAACGACAAACGACTAACCGCGAAAAACCCTACGCCAATGGACAACGAAACGTATCATCATGACACCAGCCGCATAAGTAAGTCTGGGCTGGACAAGATTGCGCAGTCACCAGCGCACTATTACTACCACTACTTATCCCCGGATCGCCCGCCGCGCTTAGAGACGGAGGCGCTGCTCATGGGTAGCGTGTTCCACAAGCTGACGCTCGAGCCGGAAGACTTCCCAAATAAGTACATGCTGCTGCCGCCCGGCGCTCCGGAATACCCTGCAGCCCGAAGCATAAACGCAAAGGTTCAGTCGGAGGAGACCGCCAAGACATTAAAGTTTTATAATGATCTTGCAGCAGCGTACCCGGGCATACAGATCATATCTACGGATATGTGGGACACAGCTCACCGGATGCGTGACGCGGCTTCTGCACACGCCTTTGCTAAGGAGCTGATTTCGGATGGGGAGGCAGAGCGCACCGTGCTGTTCGATGATCCGGTGACCGGGGCACCATGCAAGTGCCGACCAGACTGGATGCGACGCGACGACGTAGTGGTGGACCTGAAATCCACCACGGACGCATCGGCGGAGGCATTCGGCCGCTCATCATTCAACTATCGTTACCACGTGCAGGCTCCGTTCTACGTGGACGGAATTAACTTGGACGCTGGTTACGAGCGCGTGAAGCACTTCGTCTTCATAGCCGTCGAGAAGACACCGCCGTATGGTGTCGGCGTATACTTCACGCCCCTAGATGTAATGGAGCTGGGCCGGGCGGAGTACCGCCGGAACCTCAAAACGTACATGCAGTGCCGACAGTCAGGCGTATGGACAGCGTACTCCGAAGACCCAACAGCGCTTCAGCTTCCGGGCTGGGCTTTCAAACGTAACCCCTAATTTCAAATAAACGATGGAAACAAAACCCGTCAGTCAAAAGCCGGCCACTCCGGCACCCGTGACCACCCAGCCGGTGGTCAACCCGTTCCAGCGCACCGCTCCGGCGCACGTCAACGCGGGAACGACCGAGATCGAAATTCAGCGCGCCGTCGCTGAGGTTCAGGCATCGCTCATGATTGCCAAGGCGCGACCACGTGACCAGGCACAGGCGTTCCTCAACGTCATTGAGAGCTGCCGTCGTCCGCAGTTCGCGTCGAAGGCCTTCTACTCCTACCCGAAAGGCGGGCAGACCGTTACCGGCCCATCAATCCGCTTCGCTGAGGAGCTCGCCCGCCTGTGGGGCAACATGGAGTACGGGATGCGGGAGCTCTCCAACCGGGACGGTGAGACGGAGATGGAGGCATTTTGCTGGGACTACGAGACGAACACTCGCAGCTCGCAGCGCTTCGTGGTCAAGCACGTGATCGATACCCGCGGTGGAGCCAAGCAACTCACCGAACAGCGCGACATCTACGAGGTGGGTGCTAACATGGGCAGCCGCCGCGTTCGCGCCAGGATCCTCGCCGTACTACCTCCGGACCTTGTTGAGGCAGCCGTCGAGGAGTGCCGCCGCACTATCAGTGGCGAGGGACAGGGCAACTTCGCTGACAGGGTGAAGAACATGCTGAAGGCGTTCAGCAACATGGGCGTCACCAAGCCGCACATTGAGGCACGCATCGGCAAGCCGGTGGCGGAGATACTTCCCGACGAATTCACCGACCTGATCGGCATCTACAACTCCATGAAGGACGGAATGAGCAAGGCTTCTGAGTGGTTCGGACAGGCGGAGCGTAAGCCCGAAGAGGGCAGTACCCTCGACGCCTTGGCGAAGGCTTCGAAGAAGGCGAGTGGTGGGCCAAAGCCACCACAACAGGAGGACAAACCCGCTCCGGGAGTAACCCCGGAGCCTAATGGAGAGGAGCTTGTGTGATGGATGGGTTGCCGGCCATACCTAATGGCAAGAGGTTCTTTACCCCGGAAGAACTGGTAGAACGATACAACAAGAAGATCACCGTGCGCACGCTGGCCAACTGGCGAAGCGCGGGGGTCTCCCCTCCCTACACGAAGGTCGGAGGGCGCATCGTATACCCGATAGAAGACCTCCTGCGATGGGAGGCGTCACGCACCGTGACGAGCACCAGCCAGTACCGCCGGTGACCATCCAAGCGCACAGCCTGAGCACAAACAATTGAAGCCCCGCCATCCAGCGGGGTTTCTTTTTGCGTAAGCCTTTGAATTGTTTGGTGCCCCTGGAGGGACTCGAACCCCCACGTCTTTGTGGACAACAGATTTTGAGCCTGCGATAATGCGCTCACGGTAGGTCACTCGGGATCCTCGAACATAACGATTCCAACTGCTTACCGATTAGACGGAATCAGCGGCAGTCGGCATGAATCATTATAGTTCACACCCTGCTGCGCACAAGGAGCGCACATGAAACTGACAGAGAAGACCATCGACGCGGCCACCTTCGAGAACGGGGAGTGGCTGTGGGACGAAGCCCTTCCAGGCTTCGGTGTACGCGTGCAGCAGTCCGGTCGGAAGACCTTCATCATCCGCTACCGGAACTCCGCTGGCCGGAGCAGGTCCTACACGATCGCACGGTGCTGTGACCTGTCAGCGCGTGAAGCCCGCGACAAGGCACGATCACTGTTCGCCCGGATAAGAGAGGGCTACGACCCGGCAGAGGCGAAGGATGACGCCAAGAACGCGCCCACGGTGGCCGACCTTGCCGACCGCTACATGCGCGACCATGCATGGCCATACAAGAAGCCTCGTTCAGCTCGAAATGACGAGAGCATGTGGCGGCTGCACGTGCTGCCAGCCATCGGCCGGAGGACCGTCGCGGAGATCCGGAAGGAAGACGTGCAGCGGATCCACACCGCTATGCGCGGCAACCCGGTGCATGCCAACCGCATGCTGGCTCTGGTGAGCAAGGCATGGTCGCTGGCTATGGAGTGGGAGTGGGCTGACCGGAACGTGGCCAAGGGCGTGTCGCGGTACCACGAGGCCAGGCGCGGTACTATCCTCACGCCGGAGCAGGTGGCCAACGTGAACAAGCTCCTCGAACTCGAGGCTGCGCCGTTCGCCCTGCTTGTTCGGCTGCTGCTCCTGACCGGCTGCCGGGTGTCAGAGATCCGTGACGCTCGAGTGGAGTGGGTGGATTTCCACCGCGGCCTTCTCCTCCTTCCGGATTCGAAGACGGGCCAGCGAGAGATTGCACTTCCGCGTGCAGCGCTTCGGCTCCTCGAGGCGAGGCGCGGCCATGAATGGATCATCGAAGGGCGATTCCCTGGTACTCACATGGAGCACGTTTGGGGCACGTGGAAGCGCTTCAGGAAGGAGGCGGGTATTCCCGGTGTCCGGCTGCACGATTTGCGCCATACGGTCGGCTCAATGGGCCACAAGGCCGGACTATCACTCAGGGAGATTGCCGAGCTCCTTGGCCACCGGCAGCTGTCTACTGCAGAACGATACCTGCACGGCTTTGCCGGTGACCAGACGACGGCGGCAGACCGAGTGGCCGCAGTGATAGGGCTGTAAACAGAAATCGCCCGGACGTTTCCGGGCGACTCCTGTCTTAACCTTAACCAAATGCGTCTCAAACGGTGCATTCTATGGGCGCAATATAACACAAGAGCCCGGACTTTTCCGAGCTCTCATGACCAATTAAAAAAAACTACTATGTACAGAGCTATGCGGCGCTGTAGATCGTCTTGCGACCGGCCATGAAGTCGTCGATCGCAGTGGTCAGGTTCCGAATAAGCTTCGGTCGGCCTGTCCAATATTTTTCCATGTCACCAAAGTTCGTGAGGAAGCATACCTCGAGGAGCGCATTCGCTGGCTGGAACGGTCCGCGGAGGATCCCGATCGTCTTGTGTTGCGTCTCCTCCTCCGTCTTCACGCCTGGGTAGATCATCTTACCACGGCGGAGGCGCGTTCCGAGCGCGTCAGCGATGGAGGCGGCGAGGTATCGGCCGAGCTCCACTTCCCTCGCTGTGTAGCTCGAGGGGATAATCACTTCAGTGCCGTGGGCCTCAGGGTTGGCCGCCGCGTTGAAGTGGATATCGATCAGGATGTCCTTACTGCTGACTACCGAGCGGAGCCAGCGAAGGACAACCCTCAACGGGTCTGCCGGAGGATCCGTGATAACTGAGTGGCCAAGCTTGCGGAGTTCCGCTGCGAGGTCGTCACGCAGTACCAGGGCGAGCACGGCTTCGTCACCATAAGGAGAGCTGGCACCCGTGCCCTTGCCGTTGATTACTTGGTGTCCTGCTGTCAGGTAAATTCGAGGAATAGTCATTCTCATGTCGCGAAGGTATTGAAGGTTTGAATTCGTTTCGAAGTCCGGTGGAAGGGACTCCCTCCCGCATTTTCTGCAGGAGGGAGTTAAGGGAGGTTTGGATAGGGTCTTGCTTCATGGCTATCCGAGTGTTCCTTCGTCCGCGAAGCTGTAATATCCCTGCTGCGTCACGATAAGGTGGTCGATCAGCGGCAGGTCGAGATTACGGCCAGCCTCGAATAGCTTCTTAGTTATACGTGAATCTTCCTGCGAAGGGTTCAGGTTTCCCGATGGGTGGTTGTGAACTATGATGATGTTTGAGGCGGCTGCGAGAAGCGCCGTCACGTACACCACTTTCGGGTCAACCACTGTCGAGTTGAATCCGCCTACGGAGACTTCATGCACCGCTAGCACTTGGTTGTTCCGGCTCAGGCAGATCAGGTAGGCGAACTCCTGACCGTTGGCGCGATCCCAATCCATCTGGCCAGTGATGAAGTCAAATACGTCTTTGGATGATTTGACCGCGTAGCGCGGGGCTTCGGCCTCGCGTACTACTTTCAGCGCGACGTGCTGAAACTGATAGATTTTCTTCATGTGTTGTTTTAATTGGTGCCGCTAATATATACCCGTTTCCGCGCATATCCGCACGCCAACTAAACGTTTAACACTTTTTAACAGGCGACTCTGGCCACACTACTCGATGGGGAAACCCGTCTTGTTCAGGGATTTCGCGGAGTGCCTGGCGGTAACGCGCCCAAGCAAGCTGGTCAACTACATGAATAACGTCGCGGAGCTGCGTCCAGTCTGACGCGTACAGGAGATTGTTCCTACGTGCGCGTATCTGCTCTGGATGGGCAGGCGGGTCGACGTGCTCCCACCCCTGCCCGTTCCACCACAGAACCTTCCCTTCAATGGCAGCGGGCGGAGCAACGTCGGTCGCCTTATCCGGAATCATATAGATTCCGCATCCTCTTTCGAGGGGCGACTCAACTGCAACGTCCGTGCCAACGTAGAAACCCGCATCATCGTAGCAATAGACAGTGATGCGGGCGTGCTCCATTGTGCTGGGGAGACGGGATCAGAACTTGATGAAGAACGGGTACGCCACGTTGCGCGGGCGCGTCTCAGCTCCACCGGTCGCGTCACTGGTAACAGTGATCTGCGTGACGTTGGACGTCGGGATACCGGTGAGCGGCGTTGTGTTGCCGATCATCTCGCCCTGTCCGCTCGTGCGATGATTGAACGTATCGGTGTGCGTGTGGCTCTTGAGCTCGTCTGCCTGAGATGCCCCGAGCGTGCGACCTGCATCCACGTTGCGGCCAGCGTCCAGACCGCGGATGAACTCACCGCGCAGGTCAGGAAGCTTGAACGTGGTGGATCCGTCACCTGCTCCGTAGCTCGTGCCGATGATGGCAAACAGGCGAGCGTAGGTCGTCCGGCTAACGTTCGCCCCGTTGCAATGTAGCCATCCGTTCGGAGGTGACGTGTGATCGCGGTGCATGGACACGATAGTACCAGGCACAATGCCCGTCTCGGGATCGAGAGACTCGCGGAACGGGTAGTTATAGACCACGTTCAGTTCCTGGGACTGGTTCCGCGTCACGCGGGCGAGGAGAACATACTGGCGCAAACTCCATGCTGAGAGACCGGAGTTCCACTCCTTCCACACCATGGTCACAAGGTCGAACCAGTATTTCCGGTTTCCAACTCCTGGCTCAACGGCAGAGATGATGAACGGGCCTGTGTCCATTCTCGGGGTGATCACGCCGTTCAGCGTGTTACGATCCATGAACACGAACACATCGCTGATGCCGTTGGCCACGCCTTCGCCTGCGAGGGTAAGGTTGATGTCCGAACTGTACTCTGCGAAGAAGTCTCGCTGGCCAAGCGAGTCCCATCCCCACGCAAACGACAGGGCCGCAGCGATAGGCGAACTATTGATGGCAATAGTGGTCGCGTTCACCCTGGTCACGATTGCATTCGCGCCGTTGGCGTCCGCGTGCCCCTTCAGAATGCAGCTCCGGTAGGTGGACGGGATAACTCCCGCGGCGAGCTTTGCCGCTGTGATCGAACCGTTTTGAATGCCAGTGCCGTTCTCGAGCGCGTCGACGTGCTCCTTCAGATACTTGGTACGGTCGGCCAGCTGCTTAGCTTGCTGGTTCGATATGCCTTCAGGACCGCCGATTACGGGGTCGGATGTCTCGAGTTGGTAAATACCTGCGGGATATACGGCAGGTGTCTGTTCGGTCAGATTGGCCATTTCTGTAGTCTTGTTAGAAGTTAATGATCCACGTGCCTTGGAGCACGATGTCTTCAGTTTTTGCAATTGCCGGGCGGCTCTTGGCCGCGAACAGCGTTTCGTCTTCGGAGAGCAGGCCAAAGTACGCGATGTCGTTCCCGTTTGCCTGGTTGCCCTGCAGTGACCAGTTGAAGCTGATCGACCGGGCAGTGGGGAAAGTCACCGAATCGAAAGTCTTCCAGTTCTCACCGGTGTTGATCTCGATTGGGTCGGGAACGCCCGTCCACTCGGGATCAGTCTCCGCGACTTCCGGCGTGGTCAGGTCACCGAACGCGATCTTGGTCACGTGCTTGTCGGCAGCGGCCGACGAAAGGAGCTGCTGCACAAGATCGAAGCCTGCATCTACGATAAGATTCTTCTCAACGTAGCGCTCCACAAGCTTGCCGTTCTTGTACACTTTCAGGGCGAATGTCCCACGAAGGGGAAGTCGTTGTTTCATGGTGGCTAAGGTAGTTAATCCGTTTGAATTGTGACGCCTGCTGCCGCAAGAGCTGTGCGTGCAGAGAGCGAAGCTGCTGTTGGCGGCGCTGGCGGTGTCTGACCAAGGGTGAAGATGAATCCAGAGCTCATGCCCGCCGCGTGCAGAGAAATGAACAGGTCGTCAACAGATTGAATACTGAGCGCGCAACCAGAAACATCTACGTAATTGTAACCGCTAGCCATTGCTTGTATTTCAATCGAGTTTAGGGAAGGTAGTCCGTATATGTTCAAAAAGTACAGTGCTGGCATATTCACTACTATCGACGTAATGAAAGGCATTATCGAGCCGTCTGTGCTGATTGCAGGGTAACTCATATAAAATTGATCGACCTGATCAAAGTCATAGAGTTCTATCTGCGGATTAGATACAGATCCGTCGTATGTGTGAGGAAACTCATTTTGGTCATCAATTAGTACCGTTTCTGAGTCTCCGTCGCCCCAGTCTACTGTCAGCGTTCCGCTTCCTGCCGCTGCAAAGTAAATCTCAGATGGAAATGTGGCTCCAGATGTAGCTATGGAGATAATCATTGACGGCTCTGGCGGACCGATCACTTCAACGATCAGGCTATCTCCCGTTTCATCGTATCCGAAGCCGCCATCATACAGGGCAACGCCATCGTATTGCAGACCGAAGTCGAGCGAGTCAGTGTCGAGGAGGTCATTGCCAAGGTCGGTCGCATCCTCGAGAGCCAGGTCATCGGAGAAGTTCAGTTGGAAAATCAGGTCGACAAGGTGTGAGCGTACATTCTTGTACGTGTCGATCATCCCGAGAAGCGCAGTGATATAGGGAGTTCCGATGTACTCCGTCCACGAATTCAGGTCGATGATGACCGTGAATGTAGCCCAATCGCCTTCTTCGTTACCGCCGTACTGCTCAGATCCATTGTAAGTGAATAGGCCATTGTATAGGTTCGCGATCAGACCAACGCGCTCTATGAGCGTCACGTCCTGAAACCCGAGCGAGCGAATGGATTCCTTCACCGCCCACGGCGTGCCCATGTATCGGTGCAGTTCTATCGCTCTCCGTATTAAGTCGCGGCGAGCCTCCTCAGTATTGGCGAGGAACCAACCCTTATACCCCAGCACGTCGAACTGTTCTGCCAGGTAGTAGAGCGCATCCGCATGCACCTGACTGATCAGGTAAACCCGATTAACAGAGGCCTGCTCCTGCAACGCATTCATCCGCTCAGCGATGATCTGAGCGAACACCTTCACGTGCTCGTGTGGCTCAATCGCTGAGGCGTATGGCTTACTCATCCTGTGTGCCGGTTACGGTGATAACAAGGCCTGTGTTTTTGGCGACTTCATTGGGAG
>Ga0315904_10000910_pt1 | contig 47116 bp, 41 predicted proteins | sample LakEriMetagenome_6_FD_203529 | JGI IMG/M metagenome (GOLD analysis project Ga0315904, IMG submission 203529) | Freshwater fungal communities from buoy surface, Lake Erie, Ohio, United States - Buoy 12 MA120 | ecosystem: Environmental > Aquatic > Freshwater > Lake | place: USA: Lake Erie, Ohio...
TCCGGGGCCTCGTGCGGGCGCACACCTGAGCCGCGATTCGTCGCGGACCGACAAGGAGAACCCACGCCGATGTTGAACCCGAAGCCGTCGCAGCGGAAGCTGTCCCTGCGTGCGTCGTCACGTGACACCGCTCCGGACGCCGTTGCCCCCCGCCCCTCCGACGACGATTCCGTCACCTCCTGGATGAGCGGCGGCAACTGCCGCAACTACCCGCCCGCCGTGTTCTTCCCGAGCGACGGCGTCGGCGTCGACCGCGCCCGCAAGATCTGCTCCGACTGCCCCGTGGTCGACCAGTGCCTCGAGTACGCACTCGAGCACCGCATCGAGCACGGCGTGTGGGGCGGCTGCAGCGAGCGCGAGCGGCGTCGCATCCTGAAGCGTCGCCGCGTGGCGACCGCCTGAACGCGACCGCCGCGAGCCACCCGAGCGCAGCCAGCACACGTTCGCCGACCACCCCCTGGTCGGTGGGCAACCCCACCTCCGTCGATCACCCGACTCCGTCCGCCGTGGGGTCGACATGACACAGGCGCCGCTCCTCGACGAGGTGCGGCGCCTGTGGCGCGTCCGGGACGATGCGAGCCGCCGGCCGTGTCGGTGACGGGTGGCGCTCGTGGTACGCAGACCAGGGCGCGTCACGAGGACGTCGCCCGACGGCGTGAGCCGGGGGAGGTCAGCTCTTGGTGGAGTCGGACGGGGTGTCCGACCCGTCCTTCTGGGCCTCGGAGAGGCCGGCCTTGAACTCCTGCTGGGCCTTGCCGAGGTTCTTGGCGAGCTTCGGCAACTGCGAGCCGCCGAACAGGACCAGGACGATCACCAGGACGATGATCATCTCCGGGCCACCGAAGTTGAACGCGATCATGAGGCTGAGGCTAGCACCGGTCGGCGACGATGGAACCGCGGCGACGAGCGGGATGCGATCAGAACGGGACCAGAACGGGATCAGGCCGTGACCTTGCGCGCAGCGAGCGCTCGCTGACGACGCAGGCGACGACGTTCACGCTCGGAGAGCCCGCCCCAGATCCCGAACTTCTCGCCGTTCGAGAGCGCGTACTCGAGGCACTCCAGGCGCACGACGCAGCCACGGCAGACCTCCTTGGCCTCACGCGTGGAGGCGCCCCGCTCGGGGAAGAAGAGGTCGGGATCGACCCCGAGGCAGTTGGCCTCGTCCTGCCAGTTCTTCGCATCGACCGACTCGGCCTGCTCGGCCGGAGTGGACTGGGACCCACCGGCGTGGGATGCACCTGCGTGCGTTGAACCTGACATCGGCTGCCTCCGCTGTAATTACAACCGTGTCATTGTCCCCTATCACACCATGAGGATGCAAGTGGGGATTTCGCAAGGCCCCGGCAAGACGACCGCGAAGCGTGGCGAAGCCCAGGATCGCGCGTCGGCAACCCGATCGGGTGTCGCGCGGAACGCGTTCGAAACCCCCTCGATCGCGGGGGTCGCGCCCGCAGCTCAGCCGGCGCGGCGGGCGTTGCGGCCGCGGGCGAGCTGCTTCTTGTGCTCGATGAAGTCGACCAGCACGTAGTCCCCCAGCGTCTCGGGTGTGGTGAAGAACGCCCGGCCGCGGTTGATGCTCGTGAGCTGCTCGATGAACGCCTTGAGGTAGCTGTTCGCGTCGAGCATGAAGGTGTTGATGCGGATGTTGTCGCGGGTGCAGCGCACCACTTCGCGCAGCGTGGCCTCCACCGTCTCCTGCACCGGCGGGTAGTTGAAGAACACGTCGCCGCGCGGGGTGATGTGGGCCGTCGGCTCGCCGTCGGTGATCATGATGATCTGCTTCGTGCCGGTCTGCTTGCTGAGCAACTGGCGGGCGAGCACGAAGCCGTGCTGCATGTTGGTGCCGTAGACGAAGTCCCAGCTCACCTCCGGCAGCTGCGCCGCGGTGAGGATGCGGGCCGTCTCGCTGAAGCCGACGATGCCCATGTAGTCGCGGGGGAACTGCGACGTGATGAGCGAGTGCAGGGCCATCGCGACCTTCTTCGCCGGCAGGAAGTTGTCGCGCATCGGCATCGACAGCGACAGGTCGAGCATCAGCACCGTCGACGACTTCGTGGTGTGCTCGGTGCGCTCGATCTCGAAGTCGTCCGGTGACAGGCGCACGGGCGTCTCGGCGCCGTTGCGGCGGATCGCGTTGCGGATCGTGCGGTGCAGGTCGAGGTTGAAGGGGTCGCCGTACTCGTACTGCTTGGTCTCGTACGTGCGCTCGTGGCCCTGGCCGAGCCGGTCCATCTGGTGCTGGCCGGTCTTGTCCTTGGTGAGCTTCGAGAAGAGGTCCTTCAACGCATTGGAGCCGATCTTGCGGAGGCCCTTCGGCGTCAGCTCGAGGCGGCCCTCCTTCTGCTCGATGAGGCCGGCGTCCTGCAGCATCTTCGTGAGCTCGGCGAGCCGCTCGAGCGACTTCGCCGCGTCGTCGCCCATCAGCTCGCGCACTCGATCCATGTCGGCCTCGGCGAGCGCACCCGGGTTGGTGGCGTTGCGGAGCAGGTTCTCGAGCTGGTCGAGGTCGCCGAGGTCCTGCATCGTCTGCATCGCCTGCGCCATGCCCATCGGGTCCTGGCCGTCGAAGTCGTAGCTCTGGTTCCACTGCATCTGCGGGAACATGCCGCGCAGGTTCTGGCCGAGCTGGTCCATCTGCCAGCGCAGGTCCATGTCCTCGAGCAGCTGGTCGCTCAGCTGCTGGAGCTGCGCCCGCTGCTCGGGCGTCATCGAGTTCAGCATGGCCTGCATCGCCGCCATCCGCTGCGCCATCTGCTGGAGCAGCTCGTCGAGGCTCTGCGGGTTCTCCGGGAAGAAGTCGCCGTACTGCTCCATGAACTGCTCGAACTGCGGGTCCTCGCCCCGCTGCTGACGCTCGATCATCTCGTTGAGCGCCGCCATCATGTCCTTCATGCGCGCCATGTCCTCGGGCGTCATGTTCTGCACGGCCGAGGACATCTGGTCGACCATCTGCTGCATCAGCTGCTCGCGCAGCTTGTCCATCAGCTGTTCGAAACGTTGCGCCGCCTCGCGTGACTCGAAGTCGTACGCGCTGAGCTCGCGGACCTTGCCGGCGAGGTCGTTCGGCAGCATGTCGAGGCGGAAGTTGCGGTCCGCCGCCGAGTTGCGTGCGGCCTCCGCCCGGCGCTCGTCGCCGCTCGACTCCGCGTCGCGCATGGCGTTCTCGATCGCGTGGCGCTCCTCGTCGACGATGTCGTTCAGCTCGTCGGCGATCTCCTGGTACACACCACCGAGGTCGAAGCGGTCGAGTCGGTCCTGACGCTCCTGGCGCAGCTTGTCCATGAGCTCGCGCAGGCCCTGCATCCGCTCGCCGTTGCGGTCGTTCATGCCCTGCTGCATCAGCCGGCGCAGGGCCGAGTTGATGTCGCCGTGGTACAGGAGGTCGTCGTTCAGCTCGTCGAACAGGGCGTCGGCGTCGAGGTCGAACCCCTTCTGCGTGCCGTCCCAGCGCGAATACGTGAACCGAGCTGCCATGGGGGGACTGTACCCCTCGCGGTCACCGATCGCCCGTGCCGTACGGCCCGGCGAGCCGCGCTTCAGTCCGATCGATGAACGGACGATGACACATCTGTCGACCCGATCATCCGACATCCCGCGATCACTTCCACCGAGATACCCTGAGACCAGCCATGCGAGTCCCCCGCACCTTCGCCTTCGTCGACCTGTCCGGGTTCACGAACTACACCGCCGCCTTCGGCGACGACGCCGCCGGGCGCATTCTCGGCGCGTTCCGCAGCCTGGTGCGCGAGATCGCGAGCGAGCGCGGTGTGCGGATCGCGAAGTGGCTCGGTGACGGCTGCATGATCGTGTCCGTCGACCAGTCGAACTGCATCGCGTTCGCCCTCGACCTGGAGAACCGCTCGGCCGAGGTGTGCGCACCGCTGTCGCTGCGGGTCGGTATCGCCACCGGCTACGCGCTGCTGTTCGAGGGGGACGACTACATCGGCTCGGCGGTCAACATGGCGTCCCGCCTGTGCGACCTCGCCGGCCCGTTCGACGTCCTGATCCCCAGCATGCAGCTCGAACGGCTGCCCGAGGGTGTCACCGCCTCGCCGCACGGCGCGGTCGAGCTGCGCGGCTTCCCCGGCGCGATCGAGGTGTTCGAACTCGGGGGCACGCCGGCGCCCACCGCCAACAACGACACCAGCGAGCTCTGGACCCGCACCCCCTTCGGGTGAGCGGGTCGCCCGACCCCACTGCCGAGGCGACCCCGCCACGGCGCGCCGTCTCGATCGGTGCCGTCGTCGGTGCCCGCCTCGGCGAGAGCGCGACCGCCCTCGTCGACGACCTCGAGATCGCGACCGGCCTCGGTCTCGGTCATGTGCGGCTCACCGTGCCGTGGTCGGTCGCACAACCGAAGCCGGCGACTCTCGACGGTGGCGTGGTCGAGCAGGTGCGTGCGACCGCTCAGACGGTCCGCTCCTCTGGAGGGCAGCTGTGGTTGTGCCTGCTGTCGCCCGACGTGCCGCGCTGGTTCGAGAACGAGGGCGGGTTCACGGACGCCTCCACGGCGCGGCACTGGTGGCCACGTTGGGTGGAGGCGATCGCCGACGCGGTCGGTGACGACGTCGACGGCTGGGTGCCGTTCGAGGCCCCGTTCGCGATGGCGAACCGGCTCGTCCCCGGTGACCCCCGCCGTCACGGCGAGCTCGTCGACACCCTGCTCGTCGCCTGGCGCGACGCATGGCGCCTGCTGCAGGGCCCCGTGCCGGTGGCCACCTCGCTCGACGTGCGCACCGTCGTGATCCCGCGCGACGACGTGGTGGCCGCCGAGGCGGCGCGACGCGAGGAGCACCTCCGCTGGCACACGTGGCTGCGGGCGCTGCGCGACGGCACTATCACGATCCCGGGGCGCGCCGACCGCGAGCTCGCCGACATGGCCGGTGCGTGCGATCAACTCGGCATCGCCGTGAGCGGTGACGCCGGGGTCGACCTGGAACCGCTGCTGCACCGCGCAGCCGAGCAGGGCCCCGACCGTCCACTGGCGCTCACGTTCCGTCCCGTCGGCCCCGACCCCGATGCGCGGGCCGAGGCCGTCGACACGGTGCTGCGTCGTGCCACCGAGCTCGCGGCCTCGCTGCCGCTCGTGCGAGCGACGGTGACCGACCTCGACGCGCTCGCCCACGCCCACGCCTGAGTCGTGACCTGGGTTCACCTGGCGTCTCGGCGACCGAGGCAGCCGAGGCAGCCGAGGCAGCCGAGCGGCAACGCAGGGCCTGCGTCGATCTCACCCTGCGTCGAGGAACGTCGTCGCGAACTCCGGGTGCTTGCGCAGGCACGGGTGGCGCCGCAGCGCCTCCTCGGCCGCCCAGGTGCTGAACCGGCGCAGTTCGGAGCGCAACCGATCGACCGGAACCTCGACGGACCCCTCGGCGTACGTCGCCGAGACTCGGACCCGGTCGTCGCGCCGTGTGAAGTCGAGGCGATCCTCGCTCTCGGTGAACTCCAGCGACGCGAAGCCGTGCTCGTCACCGAGACGGCGATCGATCTCCGCGAACTGCAGTGCCACGTTCAGCAGTGGGATCCACCCGAACCTCGCGCTCAGGTCGACAGAGCCCGCGGTCACCTCCAGATCGCCCGTCAGGACGTGATGGAACAGGTTCCGCCGACGATTGCAGGGATCGTGCTGGGTCGGTTCGAAGCCGAATCCGAACCGCACCGATCTCACCTCGCTCACCACGCATCACGATTGGATCTCGTCAACTCCGGCTGCGGTAGGTGGCGCCGGCGGCGCTGGAATCCTTGTTCAGGCGCTTCGACAGGTGCAGGCCCTCGAGGACGAACTCGACCGCGGCGGCCACCGCGGCGGGCGACTCGTCGCCACCGGTGAGCGACTGCACGGCGGTGCGCATCGCCGGGATCTGCTCGACCAGCTGCGCCTCGTCCGCTGACGCCACGTCCTCGCCCGTGTGGGCGATGATGCCCTCCTCGAACGCGCCGATCACGTCGCGCACCTGATCCGGCGTGACGCGCTCCTTGTACACGGTGAGGACCGCGCCCTTCACGAGGTTCTCGAGGATGATGCCGTCACGGCCCTCCTCGAGCGACTCGATCTCGATCTTGCCGCCGGACGACGCAGCGAGCGCGTCGAGGTCGCAGACGCGGGCGACGACCGTGCTCTCGCCGGCGCGCAGACCGCGGCGCAGCGCGTTGGCGCCGAGCACCTCGAGGTTGCTCACCGACAGGCGCACGCTCACGCCGCTGCGCTGGTTCACCTGGTTGCTGGCGCGGGCCATCTGGCTGAACATCGCGACCACTCGCTCGAGGTAGTCGGGCACCGCGACCGTGATGCCACCCACCGACGCCGGGCGCGCCTCCTGGCGCATGATCGCCACCTCGACCTCGGTGTCGAGCGGGTAGTGGGTGCGGATCTGGCTGCCGAAGCGGTCCTTCAGCGGCGTGATGATGCGACCGCGGTTGGTGTAGTCCTCGGGGTTCGCGCTGGCGACGAGCATCACGTCGAGCGGCAGGCGGATCTTGTAGCCGCGGATCTGCACGTCGCGCTCCTCGAGCACGTTGAGCAGACCCACCTGGATGCGCTCGGCGAGGTCGGGGATCTCGTTGATCGCGAAGATGCCGCGGTTGGTGCGCGGCACGAGGCCGTAGTGCAGCGTGAGCTCGTCGCTGAGGTAGCGACCCTCGGCCACCTTGATCGGGTCGACCTCACCGATGAGGTCGGCGATCGACGTGTCGGGCGTGGCGAGCTTCTCGCCGAAGCGGTCGTCGCGGTGCACCCACGTGATCGGCGTGTCGTCGCCGTGCTGTGCGACGAGGTCGCGGGCGTGCCGGCTGACGGGGTGGTAGGGATCGTCGTTGATCTCGCTGCCGGCGACGATCGGCATCCACTCGTCGAGCAGGCCGGTGAGCGAGCGGATCATGCGGGTCTTCGCCTGGCCGCGCTCGCCCAGGAAGATCACGTCGTGCCCGGCGAGCAGCGCGTTCTCCAGCTGCGGCATCACGGTCTGCTCGTAGCCCATGACACCCTCGAACAGCGGCTCGCCCGCGGCGATCTTCGCCACCGCGTTGCGACGGATCTCCTCCTTCACCGGGACCGACTGCCAGCCGGACGACTTCAGCTGACCGAGGGTGGCGGGAGTGGGATGCGCGCTCGTCATGTCCGGACCCTACCGCGGGCACCGTCGCCCCGCTCTGGCCGGGCGGTGTGGCACCTGCGTGCAGGCGGGCGGACCTCACGGGTGGCGAACGGCCACGTGGATACGCTCCCTCCATGGAACCGATCGGGCGGTGGCGGGCGCGTGCCGCCGACGACGACGTCCGCCGCGACGGCATCGGGCTCGACCACGACGACGCCGACTGGGTCGAGGTCTCCGTTCCGGGCCACTGGCGACTCGAGCCGGCGTTCGCGGACAGCAGCGGTCCGATCATGTACCGCGCCGACCTGCGCCACCGACCGTCGCGACCGGACGAGCGAGCGTTCGTCGTGTTCGACGGGGTGATGTACCAGGCCGACGTGTGGCTCGACGGCGCCTATCTCGGCGACCCCGAGGGGTACGTCGCACCGCACGCGTTCGACGTGACGAGCCTGGCGCGGCTGTCGGACGAGCACGTGCTCGCGGTGGAGGTGTCGTGCCCGCCGCAGCCGCCCGACGCGCCGAAGCGCACCCTCATGGGGGCGCTGCACGACGGCTCGGCGTTCGACCGCCGGTGGAACCCGGGCGGCATCTGGCGACCGGTCCGGCTGGAGGTGACCGGCCCGGTGCGCATCGACCGTTGCCGTGTGCTGTGCCGCGACGCGAACGACACGCGTGCCCACCTGCGCCTCACCGCGAGGCTCGACAGCGACGCCGCACGCAAGGTGCGGGTGCGCACCATCGTCGACGGCATCGTGCACGCCGAGCAGGACCACTCGCTCGCCAGCGGTTCGAACGAGATCGCCTGGAACCTCGACGTCGCCAAGCCACGGCTGTGGTGGCCGTGGTCGATGGGCGAGCAGCCGCTGTCCGAGGTGGTCGTCGAGATCGCCGTCGACGGACGGATCAGCCACAGCGTGCGACGGCGCACCGGCTTCCGCGAGATCGCGATGGACGACTGGGTGCTCTCCGTGAACGGCGAGCGCCTGTTCACCAAGGGCGTCAACCTCGGACCGTCGACGATCGACCTCGCCGGTGCACCACCGGAGGTGTTCCGCCGCGACGTCGAGCTGGCCCGCGACGCCGGGCTCGACCTCGTCCGCTGCGCGGGCCACGTCACCCGCGACGACCTGTACGACGCGGCCGACGAGCTCGGCGTGCTCGTGTGGCAGGACCTGCCGCTGCGGGGTCGCTACGCGCGATCGGTGCGCCGTCAGGCGGTTCGCCAGGCGCGCGAGGTGGTGGACGTACTCGGCCACCACCCCTCGATCGCCGTGTGGTGCGCGCACGACCGGCCGGAGGTCGCCGCGCTCCGCCAGCAGGTGCCCACCTGGACGAAGACGGTGCTCGACCGCTGGGTCACGCGTGCCCTGGAGGAGGCCGACGAATCGCGGCCGACGCTCACCAACAGCGGGGTCCCGCCGCACGTCACCCAGATCGAGGGTTCGGACACGCACCTCACCTTCGGCTGGGGTCGCGGCGACGAGCGCGACCTGCCGTCGTACGCCGCCGCGTTCCCACGCATGGTGCGCTTCGTGGGCGCCTTCGGGGCGCAGTCGGTGCCCGACGACGCGGACGGCTGGATCGACACGTCGCGGTGGCCGGCGATCGACCTGGCGGAGTTGGCGGGGCGCTTCGGTGCCGACGCGGACGCCGTGCAGCGGCACGTCCCGCCGCTCGGGCACCCGACGTTCGAGCACTGGGTGCGGTACACGCAGCGCTACCAGGCGACGCTCCTGCGGCACCACATCGAGACGCTCCGCCGGCTGAAGTACCGGCCGACCGGAGGCTTCTGCGTGTCGTCGCTCGCCGACGCCACGCCGAGGGTGTCGACGTCGATCCTCGACCACCTCCGACGCCCCAAGCCCGCGTTCGCCACGGTCGTCGATGCCTGCCGCCCCGTGATCGTCGTGGCCGAGCGGATGGCCGACCAGCTCAGCGTCGGCGACGCGATCGCCCTCGACGTGCACGCGGTGAGCGATCTGCACCACCCGCTCACCGAGGTCGTCTGCACCGCGAGCCTCCGCTGGCCGGGCGGTGTTCACCGCTGGCGCTGGACCGGCGACGTGCCGGCCGACGACTGCGTCCTGATCGGCACGATCCAGTTCGTCGTGCCCGACGCACCGGGTGGGCTCTGGCTCGACCTCGCGCTCGAGCACGGCGACGAGGTGGCGACGAACCGCTACGAGTCGATCGTCACTCGCTGAGGCGCCCTCGACCGGATCGTGCGCGACCCGACGAACGCGACCGGGCGATCCCCCGTGCGGACCGGCCTCCGGACGCGGCGAGGGGCGGGCACCCGTGGGCACCCACCCCTCGACCTCGATCCGTCCGCGGGTCGCTCAGGTGCGGCTGAGCGACTTGCGGTTCTGGAACTTCGCCTTGCGGTAGTCCTGGTGCATGAGGGCGATCACGTCGATCGAGATCTCCTTGGGGCACGCCGCCTCGCACTCGCCGTGGTTCGTGCACGAACCGAAGTACTCGTCCATCGTCTCGACCATCGCCTCGACGCGCTTGAAGCGCTCGGCCTGGCCCTGCGGCAGCAGGTTGAGGTGCGCGACCTTGGCGGCGGTGAACAGGTTGGCCGCGCCGTTGGGGCACGCCGCCACACAGGCACCGCAGCCGATGCACGCCGCGGCGTCCATCGCTGCGTCGGCGACCGGCTTCGGGATCGGGATCAGGTTCGCATCGGGAGCGCCACCGGTCTCGGCCGTGATGAACCCGCCGGCCTCGACGATCCGGTCGAACGCCGCGCGGTCGACCATCAGGTCCTTGATGATCGGGAACGCCGACGCCCGCCAGGGCTCGATGACGATCTCCGCACCGCTCTGGAACTTGCGCATGTGGAGCTGGCAGGTGGCCGTGCCGCGCTGCGGACCGTGCGCCTGGCCGTCGATCATCAGCGAGCAGGTGCCGCAGATGCCCTCACGGCAGTCGTGGTCGAACACCACCGGCTCGCGCCCCTCGTGGATCAGTTGCTCGTTCAGCACGTCGAGCATCTCGAGGAACGAGGCCTCGTCGCTGATCGACGGCACGAGGTACGTCTCGAACCGACCCTGCTGGTCGGGTCCGGCCTGGCGCCAGATCTTGAGCTTGATGTCGGAGAGGTGACTCACTTGTAGCTCCGGGTGGCGAGGTGGACGGTGGTGAACTCGAGCGGCTCGACGTTGCGGATCGACTGCATGGGATCGCCGGTCCACTCCCAGGCGGCCACGTGGGCGAAGTGCTCGTCGTCGCGCGTCGCCTCGCCCTCGTCGTCCTGGTACTCGGCGCGGAAGTGGCCGCCGCAGCTCTCGCGACGCTCGAGGGCGTCCTTGCACATGAGCATGCCGAGCTGGAAGAAGTCGTCGACCCGGCCGGCCTTCTCGAGCGTCTGGTTGAGCGAGCCACCGTCGCCGGTGACGCGCAGGTCCTTCTGGAACTCCTCGTACAGCGCGGGCAGTTCGCTCAGCGCCTTCTCGAGGCCCTGCTCCGTGCGCTCCATGCCGCAGTAGTCCCAGATGATCTTGCCGAGCTCGCGGTGGAACCAGTCGGGCGAGCGCGTGCCCTTGATGTCCAGGTAGCCCTGGAAGCGCTGACGCGCCTCGGCCTCGGCGGCCTGGAACGCCGGGTGGTCGGTGCCGGGGATCGGCTTGTTCAGCATCGGCGCGAGGTAGTTGCCGATCGTGTACGGGAGCACGAAGTAGCCGTCGGACAGGCCCTGCATCAGCGCCGAGGCGCCGAGGCGGTTCGCTCCGTGGTCGCTGAAGTTCGCCTCGCCCGCCGCGTACAGGCCGGGGATCGTGGTCATCAGCTCGTAGTCGACCCAGAGCCCGCCCATCGTGTAGTGGCTGGCCGGGTAGATGCGCATCGGCACCGTGTACGGGTCCTCGCCGGCGATGCGTTCGTACATCTCGAACAGGTTGCCGTAGCGCTCCTGGACGACGTCCTTGCCGAGGCGCGTGATCGCGTCGGAGAAGTCGAGGTAGACGCCGTTCTTGAGCGGCCCGACACCCTGGCCCTTGTCGACGGCGCGCTTGGCCGCACGCGACGAGATGTCACGGGGGGCGAGGTTGCCGAAGCTCGGGTAGAGGCGCTCGAGGTAGTAGTCGCGCTCGTCCTCGGGGATGAGGTGCGGCTCGCGGTCGTCGCCGGCCATCTTCGGCACCCACACGCGACCGTCGTTGCGCAGCGACTCGCTCATGAGCGTGAGCTTCGACTGCGTCTCGTCCGCCTGCGGGATGCAGGTCGGGTGGATCTGCGTGTAGCAGGGGTTCGCGAAGAACGCACCGCGGCGGTGCGCACGCCACGCCGCGGTGACGTTGCACGCCATGGCGTTGGTGGACAGGAAGAACACGTTGCCGTAGCCGCCGGTGCACAGCACCACGGCGTGGGCGGCGTGCGACACGATCTCACCGGTCATGAGGTCGCGGGTGACGATGCCGGCGCAGCGACCGTCGACCACGACGGTGTCGACGAGCTCGGTGCGGTTCCAGAGGCGGACGTTGCCGAGACCGATCTGGCGGGCCATCTGCTGGTAGGCGCCGAGCAGCAGCTGCTGGCCGGTCTGGCCGCGTGCGTAGAACGTGCGGCTCACCTGGGCGCCGCCGAAGCTGCGGTTGTCCAGCAGGCCGCCGTACTCGCGGGCGAAGGGCACGCCCTGGGCGACCATCTGGTCGATGATGTCGACGCTCACCTCGGCGAGGCGGTGCACGTTGCTCTCACGGGCGCGGAAGTCGCCGCCCTTGATCGTGTCGTAGAACAGGCGGTGGATCGAGTCGCCGTCGCCCTTGTAGTTCTTGGCGGCGTTGATGCCGCCCTGTGCGGCGATCGAGTGCGCACGGCGCGGCGAGTCGTGGAAGGTGAACGCGTCCACCTGGTAGCCGAGCTCGGCGAGCGTGGCGGCGGCCGACGCACCGGCGAGACCGGTGCCCACCACGATGATCTTGAACTTCCGCTTGTTGTTCGGGTTGACGAGCTTCATGTCGCTCTTGAAGGTCTCCCACATCTCGGGGACCGCGACCTTGGGCGACTTGCTGTGGAGCTTGTCGTTGAGAACTGCGTTGCTCATGGGTGGGCTCCTGACCGATCAGCCGACGACGCCGGCGAGGACGGCGACGGGGAACGAGACGTTGCCGACCACGACGATGGCGGCGAAGGCGGTGGCGAACGCGCGACGCCACTGGTTGAAGCGAGGGTTGTTCCAGCCGAGGCTCTGGAAGATGCTCCAGGCGCCGTGGTACAGGTGCACGCCGAGGGCGAGGTTGGCGAGGATGTAGAACGCCGACACGGGCACCCGCTCGAAGCTGCGCACGACGTTGTCGTACACGTCCTTGCGGTCGAAGGTGCCCTCGCCGAGGGTGTTGGTGGGCCCGAAGGTGAAGTCGAGCAGGTGCCACACCAGGAAGGTGAGGACCAGCAGACCGGTGAGTCGCATCGTGCGGCTCGCGAAGTTCGCGATCTGGTAGTCGCGGGCGCTCTGGTACTTCACGGCGCGGGCGTGGCGGTTCATCATCGTGAGCGAGTACGCCGCGTGGAGGTGCAGCGCGAGCGAGGCGATGAGGCCGGCGCGCAGGATCCAGAGCACCGCGTTCTCGGGTGCGAGCGGGTAGCCCAGGCGGGTGAGGAACTCGGCGTACCCGTTGAGGTCGGACTCACCCAGGTACATCTTCAGGTTGCCGATCATGTGGGCGAGGACGAACCCCATCATTGCGATGCCGGTGATCGCCATCACGTACTTCTTGCCGACGGCGGTGCCGTAGAGGTCGAGGAGGAAGAACTTCTTCCGCCGCTTGGACGTCGCGGTCGCCGTGCCGGTGACCGGACCCCGGCGTTGCGCCGGTTGGAGTGTCTGCGCCATGAGCGCGAACGGTACTCCCGTCGGCCGCCGGACACGAACTCCTCGTTCCCGGGCGCGGACGTTTCGTCCGTCACACGCGAATGTCCCTACACTCTGCACGTTTCCACCAACGGTGCGTCCGACGTCGGTCGCGTCCCGGGTCCTCTGGGGGTCCATCCGGGTACGTCGACGGCGGTCGCGCCCTGAGACAGAGGGCCAGACGGTGCCAGCAACCATCCTCGCCGAAGGCGGCTACCAAGTATTCGAACTGAAGGGGGGTGAGTGGGCGGTCCTCTACCTGTCGGCGGCGGCGGCCGTGCTCGCTCTCGCCGTGGGCTTCTTCCTCGTCCGCAACGTGTTGGCGCAGGACGAGGGCTCGCCGAAGATGAAGGAGATCGCCGCGGCGATCCAGGAGGGTGCCTGGGCCTACCTGAAGCGCCAGTTCCGCACCATCGCGGTCATCCTCGTCCCGCTCGCGATCATCGTGTTCGTCACGTCCGTGGCGATCGTGAAGCCCGACGGCACGGAGGCGCTCAGCCAGGCCGAAGCGGGCCTGTGGCGCACCGTGGCGTTCATCCTCGGCTGCGTCGCCTCGGGCCTCACCGGCTACATCGGCATGACGCTCGCCACGCGGGGCAACGTCCGCACGGCGGCCGCCGCGCTCTCCAACTCGATGCCGCGGGCGCTCACCGTCGCGTTCCGCACGGGTGGTGTGGCCGGCATGTTCACCGTCGGTCTCGGCCTGCTCGGCGCCACGGCGATCATCATGATCTTCCAGAACTCGAGCTCGGTCATCCTGGTCGGCTTCGGCTTCGGTGGTTCGCTCCTCGCGCTGTTCCTGCGCGTCGGCGGCGGCATCTTCACCAAGGCCGCCGACGTCGGCGCCGACCTGGTGGGCAAGGTCGAGGCGGGCATCCCCGAGGACGACCCGCGCAACCCGGCCACCATCGCCGACAACGTCGGCGACAACGTGGGCGACTGCGCCGGCATGGCCGCCGACCTGTTCGAGAGCTACGAGGTCACCCTCGTCGCCTCGATCATCCTCGGTGTCGCCGCGTTCAACTCGATCGGCGCCAACCCGGCGCTCGGTCTGATCTTCCCGCTCGCCGCCCGCGCCATCGGCGTGATCGCGTCGATCGCCGGCGTGTTCGCGGTGAAGGCGAAGGAGGGCGAGACCGATGCGCTGAAGCCGATCAACCGTGGCTTCCTGGTGGCCGGTGTGCTCACCCTGGTCGGCACGCTGATCGTGTCGCTGGTGTACGTCGGCAACGAGCAGGACTCCGCCGGCTGGAAGGTCTTCGGTGCCGTGGCGATCGGTCTGGTGCTGGCCCAGCTCGTGAGCCGCCTCACCGAGTACTACACCGCCACCCACTACACGCCCGTCAAGGAGATCGCCGAGTCCGCCGAGACCGGCCCGGCCACCGTGGTGCTCTCGGGCACCGCCGCCGGCCTGGAGAGCTCGGTCTACGCCGTGGTCGCGATCGCGATCTCGATCGGTGTGGCGCTCGCGATCGGCGACGGCAACCTGCAGTTCAGCTTCTACCTCGTCGCCCTCACGGGCATGGGCATGCTCGCCACGACCGGCGTCATCGTCTCGGAGGACACCTTCGGCCCGGTGAGCGACAACGCCGCCGGCATCGCCGAGATGAGCGGCGAGTTCCACGGCGAGCCCGAGCGCATCATGGTGAGCCTCGACGCGGTGGGCAACACCACCAAGGCCGTCACCAAGGGCTTCGCGATCGGCTCGGCCGTCATCGCGGCCGTGGCGCTGTTCGCCAGCTTCATCGAGATCGGCGCCAAGGAGATCCTGCCCGCCGAGCGCATCGACGAGCTCACCCGCACCGCTCGCGGTGTGTTCGACGAGTTCCCGATCAACATCGCCGACCCGAAGATCTTCATCGGTCTGCTGATCGGTGGCGCCGTGCCGTTCCTGTTCTCGGCGCTCGCCATCCGCGCCGTGGGCCGCACCGCCGGTGTGGTGGTGCAGGAGGTCCGCAAGCAGTTCGCCGACGGCAAGATCATGAAGGGCGAGAAGGAGCCCGACTACGGCCCGGTCATCGACATCTGCACCGCGGCGTCGCTGCGCGAGCTCGCCACCCCGGCGCTGCTCGCCGTGCTCACCCCGGTGATCATCGGCTTCGGCATCAGCTGGCTGGCGCTCGGCGCCTTCCTCGGCTCGGTCATCCTCGTGGGTCAGCTCATGGCCAACTACCTCAGCAACGCCGGTGGCGCCTGGGACAACGCGAAGAAGTACATCGAGGACGGTCACCACGGCGGCAAGGGCAGCGACGCCCACAAGGCCGCCGTCATCGGTGACACGGTCGGCGACCCGTTCAAGGACACCGCCGGCCCGGCGCTCAACCCGCTGATCAAGGTGATGAACCTCGTGTCGCTGCTGATCCTGCCGGCGATCATCAACCTCGAGGACAACGACGGCGCCCGCTACGCGATCGCGGCAGCCGGTCTCGTCGTGCTCATCGGGGCGATCGTGTTCTCCAGCCGGAAGAGCAACTCGATCGTCGCCGCCTGATCGGCGACACGGGCCGCACGGCCCACCGACCTGACCGACGGCCCGGGCATCCGCCCGGGCCGTCGCCGTTCCCGGCCACGGTCGGACGGCGGGACGGTCGTCAGAGAATGGTGAGCTGGAGGTCGGCGACGGCGAACTCCAGCACGGCCGCAGCCGTGGCCGGATCGAGCTCGGTGAGATCGCCGTACTGCAGCGCCACTGCACCGTTCGACCACACGTAGCGGCACTGGTCCAGCACCTCGGCGTCCTCGATGCACGCACCGGCCACGGACCCACCCACCACCGGCGACGGGGTCATCGGCACGGGCGTGATGGTGCCGCCGGCGACATTCGGGTCGGCGAGCTCGGCGTCGAGGATCGCCGACGCGTCCCCGGCGATCACCACCAGCGAGAAGCTCGCCGTGCCACCGGACGTGCCGACGTTGCAGTACGCCTCGGGCACCTCCGCGCCGTCGACGAGCGCGGTGTCGGGCCCGCTGCTCGCCGACGTCACCTCGCCGTAGGGCGCCATGATCGTTGCGAGGTCGGTGAACAACGGACAGCCGTCGGCGTACTCCGCAGAGGCGATCAGCGCCTCGGCGGCGGCCGTGAAGCCGGGCGATCCGCCCGACGTGTCGTCGGGGGCGGCGATCGTGTCCGGGCTCGTGGGCGTCACCCCACCGGCGTCGCCCTCGTCTCCGGCATCGTCGGAGGCATCGTCGAGGGCGTCGGCGCGCTCGGCCCGCGGCGCCGCTCCCCCGCCACCACACGCTGCGCCCACCGCGGTCGCGAGCACGACGGCGGCGGCCACGAGCGGGAGGGACGTGCGTCGGGGACGACGGACGCCACGCGTGCCGGGAGAGTTCGACGGGATCATGCGGGCTCCGGTCAGGTGAGGAAGTCGATCAGCCGCTCGACGGCACCGACGAGCTGCGGTTCCAGGTCGGCGTACGTCCGCACGCGGTTGCGCAGCTGCGGCCAGAAGCGGGCGGGATCGGCGCCGAGCGCGGCGCACACGCCGTCCTTCCACGGTTGACCGCGCGGCACCTGCGGCCACGCGTCGATGCCGACGGCCCGCGGTCGCACGCCCTGCCACACGTCGACGAAGGGGTGACCGGTCACCAGCACGTGCGACGACGAGCGCATCACGGTGGTCGCGAGCCGGTGTTCCTTGCTGCCCTCGACGAGGTGGTCGACCAGCACCCCCAGGCGACGCTCGGGTGACGGGCCGAACTCGGCGACGGCGTCGACGAGGTGGTCGATGCCGTGCATCGGCTCGACGACGATGCCGAGCTCGCGGAGGTCGTCGCCCCACACGTGCTCGACCAGCTCGGCGTCGTGGCGACCCTCCACCCAGATGCGGCTCGCACGCGCCACCTGCGCCCGCACGGGGGCTGCCGACGCGATCGAGCCACTGGCCGTCACGCGGGTGGTGGCCGCCTGCGCGGCGGCGTTGGTGGCGGGCCGCACCAGCGTGACCGGCCGACCGTCGACCAGGAAGCCGCCGGGCTTGTAGCGGAAGTGACGGTGGTTGCCGCGACGGTCGCGGAGGGTGACCGCCTCGACCGTGATCTTCACGACGTCGCCGCAGAACCCCGTGGCTCGGTCCTCGACCACGAGACCCGTCCGCACCGCCACCTCGGGGTAGCGCGGTCGGGTGCGCTGCTGTTCGAACTCGTCGAGGATGTCGCGGGTCATCGGCTCACCCACCAGCGGCTGCCACGCTCGGAGGAGGTGGCCAGCACCTGGTCGACGAGCAGGCCGTCGGAACGGCGGTACGGGGCACGCAGGCCGCGGGTGTCGATCGGCATCGCGAACGATGTTGGCAGGTACGGTGCACCCCACACGTGCACCCGTTCGCCGGGGCCGGTGAACGCCAGCACCCCCTCGGTGAGCTCGATCCGCACGTCCACCTCACCGTCCTGGCGATAGCCGCGCCGGCCGTCGGACCCGGCGGTTCCCGACGACGCAGGGTCGGGACCGTGCAGCGGTGCCGGGGCCGCCGTGGCGTACCACTCGACGTCGAAGGTGACCGGCACCGGCGTGCCGTGCGCCCGCCGCCACGCCTCGGTGGGGTCGTCGAGCAGCACGCCGTGGGCCTCGTTGCCGAGGCTCCACTGGCGGAACGGCACGTCGCACTCGTGGCCGGCCCACATCTCCGGCGGCTTGAGGTCGAGCCCCTGTCGGAGTCCGGTGCCGTCGAGCTCCTCCACGTAGAGGTAGGGCTCGCCGTCGCGCACGAGTCCGGCCCAGTAGTCGAAGCGGCGACCGCGCAGCTCGAGGCCCACGTACACGCCGACGAGCACCCCCGTGTCGGGGTGCACGCTCGAACCCCACCACCACCACGCCTCCACCGGCGCATCGGGATGGCGGCGTTCGTCGGCGTCCGCCCACGCGGCCGGCACGACCTCCCCGGTCACCGGACGGCCACCGCGGATCGCGGCCGGTGCGTGCCACTGCCGTTCTCGTGCACGATCGGGCAGACTAGGCCCGATGGTTCGGTATCTCAGCCTCGACTGGATCGACGCACTGACCGCGGAGGTGGCGGCCAGCGCCGAGCTCGCCGCGTTGGCGGACGAGCACACGATCGGGGTCACCCAGGTCGTCACGGACGGGCCAGAGGGCGACGTCGTCTACCACCTGCAGGTCGGTGACGGTTCGGCGTCGTTCGGTGCCGGTCCCGCCGATCCCGAGCACGTGCGGATGCAGCAGAGCTGGGACACGGCGGTCGCCGTCGCCACGGGCACGCTGAACGCACAGGACGCCTTCATCGGCGGCCGCATCGCGCTCGCCGGCGACCAGCAGAAGCTGATCGCGTCGCAGCCCGTGTTCCGAGCACTCGACGCCGTGTTCGCCACGGTCCGCGACCGCACCGAGTACCACTGACGGAGCTGCCGCGGTGCCCGAGCTCCCCGAGGTGCAGGCGCACGCCGAGCGGCTCACCGAGCAGTTCCGCGGGCGCACCCTGCAGCGGTTCGTGCCGTTCAACTTCACCGCGCTGAAGACCGCCGTACCGCGACCGGACGAGGCGTACGGCCATCCGCTCGTCGAGGTCGGCCGCCGTGGCAAGTACCTGCTGCTGCGCTTCGAGCCGGTGGTGTTCGTGGTCCACCTGATGCAGGGCGGCCGGCTGCTGGTCGACGACAAGCAGGCCGCCAAGCCGCGCAACGGACAGGCCCGGTTCGTGTTCGACGAGGGGCCGGCGTTGCTGCTCACCGAGGCGGGCAAGGAACGCCGCGCCGGGGTGTGGTGCGTGACACCGGCCGCGATCGGCGGGCCGCCGCTCGACCGGCTCGGTCCTGAGGCGCTGGAGCTCTCCGACGAGCAGCTCGCCGAGCGCTTCGCGGCGCACAACATGCGACTGCACGGGTTCCTGCGCGACCAGCACTCGATCGCCGGGCTCGGCCGGATGCTCGCGAACGAGGTGTGCCACCGGGCGAAGCTCTCCCCGTTCGCGATGACGGGCAAGCTCGGCCCCGAGGGTGCGCACGCGGTGCGGGCCGCGATCCACGCGTGCGTGGAGGACGGGCTCGCGTACGAGCGCACCCGATCGGACATGAGCTCGTCGGCCGACCGGCCGGGCGCCGTGCACGGCCGCGCCGGCGAGGCCTGCCCGGTGTGCGGCGACACGATCCGCTCGGTGAGCTACAGCGGCTACACCGTCGCCTACTGCCCGACGTGCCAGACCGGCGGCAAGGTGCTCGCCGACAACACGACGAGCAAGTTCCTCAAGTGACCCGCTCCGACCGACCGCTGCGACTCGGACGGCGGTGAGCGCTACAGGTCGGCGACGGCGACGGCGCAGGCGACCTGCATCATCCGGTCGACGCCGGCCTTCAGCTCGGCGTCGCTGATCCGCACGGAGTCGCCCTCCTCGCCGATCATGTCGCTGACGGTCATGATCGCGAGTGCCTCGAAGCCGTGGATCGCGCCGAGGGTGTACAGGATGCTGGCCTCCATCTCGACCGCGAGATGACCCCGATCCTTCCAGCGCTTCATGATCCCCGGGCGCGGGTCGTAGAACACGGCGCTGGTGACGATCGGACCAACGTGCACGGTGGCGCCGCGCTCGCGTGCGAGGCGGGCCGACAGCTCCACCAGTCGCCAGTCGGCCGTCGGGGCGTGCGCATCGCCCTCGGTGAGGATCGAGATCATCGGGTCGTCGCTCGTGGCGCTCACCGCGACCACCGTGTCGCCCATGTGCAGACCGGTCTTCAGGCCACCGGCGGTGCCCACGCGCACGAGGCGGGTGGCGCCGAGCTGCTGGGTGAGCTCGGAGTAGTAGATCGCCGCGCTCGCGCCGCCCATGCCGACGCTCTGCACGCTCAGGGGCTTGCCCTCGAACGTGCCCGTGTAGCCGAGCTCACCGCGCTCGTCGTTGACGACCTTCGCACCCGGGTCGAAGAACGTCTCGGCGATGTACTTCGCCCGCTTCGGATCACCGGGGACGAGGACGGCAGGGGCGAAGTCGCCGGGGTTGGCGCGCACGTGGATCGGCATGCCGGCGAGCGTACCGCCGGCCGGGATCACGCCCCGTGAGCGATCACCCCTCGTGAGCGATCAGCACGACGGCCAGGCGCGCCGGACCGTCGGCCACGAGCGACACCGACGCGTCCCGCACACCGTCGACCACGATCGCGTCGAACGTCTCGCCGTCGAGCACCACGCCGTCGACCGGTTCGTCCGCCACCGCCACGAGTCGCACGCGCCCCGACAGGACCACCACGGCCCGCGCGGTCGACACCCACGGCTCCCCGGCTCCGAGCTCGTACACGTCGAGCGCGCCGCTCGCCGTGCCGCGCCGCAGCATCAGGTTGACGTCGACCAGCGGACCGTCGAGCACACGGCACGACGTGTCGCCGTCACCGGAGAATGCGATCGCGCCGTGGGTCTCGTCGAGGACCGTGCGCCGGAATCCGTCCGGTGCGCCGGCCTGCAGCTCCATGCGACCACCGCGCGCCACCGCGATCCAGCGGTCGACGCCCGGCAGCACCGAGAAGGGGCCGTCCTCCACCACGTCGGCGAGGCTGAGCCGCCACGCCCAGTCGTCGGTGTCCGGCACGCGCGCCACGACCGCCGTGGTGCCCGCACCGTTCGCCCAGGGCACGACGCGACGATCGGCCGGGCCGACGACCCGCCACGAGGGGCGTTGCGTCGACACCGGCCGATCCGTCCGTGATCGAGTTCGAGTTCGTGTGCTGCGGCGGGTTCGCCCGGCTCAGATGAGGCCGAGCTCCTTCACGGCGTCGCGCTCCTCGGCGAGCTCGGCCGCCGATGCGTCGATCTTGCCGCGGCTGTAGTCGTCGATGTCGAGGCCCTGCACGATCGACCACTCGCCGTCCTTGCACACGCACGGGAAGCTCGAGATCAGGCCTTCGGGCACGCCGTACGAGCCGTCGCTCGGCACGGCCATCGACACCCAGTCACCCTCGGCGGTGCCGAGCGACCACGAGCGGATGTGATCCACCGCAGCGTTCGCGGCCGAGGCGGCCGACGACGCACCACGTGCCTCGATGATCGCCGCGCCGCGCTTCGCGACGGTGGGGATGTACGTCCCGTCGACCCACGCGTGGTCGTTCACGAGCTCGTAGGCGTTCTGGCCCTTCACCTTGGCGTGGAACAGGTCGGGGTACTGGGTGACCGAGTGGTTGCCCCAGATCGTCATGTTCGTGATGTCGGTGACCGCCGCACCGGTGCGCTGCGCGAGCTGGCTGACCGCACGGTTGTGATCGAGGCGGGTCATCGCGGTGAAGCGGCGCGGGTCGAGGTCGGGTGCGTTCTGCTGGGCGATCAGCGCGTTGGTGTTGGCCGGGTTGCCGACCACGAGGATCTTCACGTCCTTCTTGGCGCTGGCGCTGAGCGCCTGGCCCTGCGGCTTGAAGATGCCGCCGTTCGCGCTGAGCAGATCGCTGCGCTCCATGCCGGCCTTGCGCGGCATCGCGCCGACGAGCAGGGCGACGTCGGCGTCACCGAACGCGACGTTCGCGTCGTCGGTGCAGACGATGTCGGCGAGGAGCGGGAACGCGCAGTCGTCGAGCTCCATCTTCACGCCCTCGAGCGCCTTCAGCGCCGGGGTGATCTCCAGCAGCTGCAGGATCACCTTGGTGTCGGGCCCGAGCATCGACCCGGAGGCGATGCGGAAGAGGAGGCTGTAGCCGATCTGGCCAGCAGCACCGGTGACGGCGACGCGCACAGGAGAAGTCATGACCAGGAGCGTACGCCCCGCACCTGGTGGCGGACCAAGCCGCAGCCGAGGTCACCGAGCGTTCCCGTGGACGGCATGCAGACGACTCGTGGGCGACTCGCCAGGACTCGCCGCGACTCACCGCAACTCGTGACGGGCTACTCCGGCAGGGCCTGGACGAGGTCGCGACGGCCGATCACGTCGAAGATGTAGTTCGCGTACCACTGCTTCGCCGCAGGGGTGCCGAGGTGGATGCCGTCACCGGCGAGACCCGGCACCTGGCCGCCCGCCACGAACCCCGCCCAGTCGAGCACCTTCACGTTCGGGTACCGGGCCGGCAGCGACCAGATGATCGCGTTGTTCGGCTCGATCCAGCCGCGGGGCGCGGCCACGGTGAGGAAGACCACCTGCTCCACGTCCTCGGGCGGCAGGAAGCTCATGATCTTGTCGTAGGTCTCCTGCGAGACCGGCCCGTTCGTGCCGACCTGGATCACGATCGTCTTCCCGATCTGACCACCGGCGCGGTACTGGCCGATGATCTCCGCGGTGATCTCGCCCTGGCGGCTCACGTCGGCGTTCACCACGAAGCCGCCGGCCTGCAGGTTCGGAGCGGCACCGAGCATCACGCTCTCGCCGATCGCGAGCGGCGGCCGCTCGGCCACCGGCACGGTGGTGGTGGGTGCGACCGTGGTGGGCGCCGCCGTGGCCGGCACGGTCTCCCCGGGCGCCGGCTCGGCCGGCAGCGTGGTGGCGGTCGGGTCGGCCGTCGCGCCGTCACCGGTACCGCCGTCACCCTGGATGTCGGTGGTGACGACCGTGGTGGTGTTCGACTCGATCGCCGCCGCACCTTCCTCGTTCGCGCACTCCACCACACCGACGCACTGGTTCGGGGCCATCGCGATGCTCACGCCCGCCCAGCCGATCACCATCACGCCGACGACGCCGAGGCCCGCGAGCTGACGCCGCCGGGCCGCCACCGCACGGGACGGGCGGCGCCGCTCGCCGCGCAACCAGGCGCCGATCGCGCCCTTCCGGATCGGCATCTCGACGTAGCGGTAGCTGAGCTCGGTGAGGATCGCGGTGACGATCATCGCCAGCACGAACTGCCAGATCGACAGCACCTTGCCGGCCTCCTGGCGGATGATCTGGTAGATCGGCCAGTGGTACAGGTAGAGCCCGTAACTCCGGGTGCCGATCCAGGAGAACAGCGGGTTGCCGAGCAGCACACCGGTCATGGCCCGCTGGTGCGTGACGGCCGCGACGACCAGCAGGGTGCAGATCCCGGTGAGGAACAGGCCGCCGCGGTAGAGCGTGGGGTCGAACCGGCTGCCCGTGAGGATCGTCTCGGCCGGATCCGCCAGGTGCACCGACCACGACAGGTACGCGAGCCCGACGATGCCGAGCAGCGCCAGCACGTCGAGCTGGCGAGCGCGGTCGCGCATCGGGCCGCGCATGATCGCGACCGGGCGCCACACCATCGCGAAGGCGGCACCGAGCATGAGGCCGCCGGCACGGGTGATGGTGCTGAGGTAGAGGGTGTCGTTGATGCTGATGCAGCGCTCGCCGATCACCCAGTAGCCGTGACTCGCACCGGGGGTGCAGGTGGAGTCGATGTCGCCCGGCACGAACAGCACCGCGGTGAGCGCGGCGATCGCGACCGCGACGCCGAAGAGCCACAGCGCCACCTGCGGCAGCCGATGGCGGCCGCGGCGCAGGATCAGCAGCATCACCAGCGGCCAGACGAGGTAGAACTGCTCCTCCACCGCCAGCGACCAGAGGTGGCGAAGCGGGGCGAAGTCCTCGGCGGCGGTGTAGCCGGCCCCCACCCAGATCTGGAACCAGTTCGACACGTACGCGATGCCGGCGATGATGTCGCCGCGGGTGCGACCCTGTGCCTGCTCCTTGAACACCGCCAGGTACACCATCAGCAGCGCCAGCATCACGAACAGCGCCGGGAGCAGGCGACGGAACCGCCGGATCCAGAACTGGCGCAGGTCGACGAAGCCGCTGCGCTCGTGCTCGGCCACGAGCAGGAGCGTGATGAGGTAGCCCGAGATCACGAAGAAGACCTCGACGCCGAGGAAACCGCCGTGCAACCAGTTCGCGTTCGCGTGGTACACCATCACGGCGACCACCGCGAGCGCGCGCAGACCATCGAGACCCGGCAGGTGCGGGACTCGGCTGATCTGCCCTCGGGGCGTGCTCGGTGGAGACCAGTCGGTCATCGGGGGCACATTCTTCCAGTTCCGTGACGATTCACGACGGCAGGCGCCTCAGGAAGCCGTCCCGAGGGGTCGTGCCGATCGCCGGTCGACCGGACCGGATCAGAGCTGCAGCGACTTCACCTCGAGGAACTCCTCGAGACCGAACGTCCCGGCCTCGCGACCGAGCCCGCTCTGCTTGTAGCCGCCGAACGGCGCCATCACGTTGAACGCGCCGCCGTTCACCTCGACCTGACCGGCGCGGATGCGGCGGGCCACCTGCTTGGCGCGCTCGGGGTCACCGCTCCACACGCCGGCGGCCAGGCCGTAGATCGTGTCGTTGGCGATCTCGACGGCCTCCTCCTCGGAGTCGTACGGCATGATCGACAGCACGGGGCCGAAGATCTCCTCGCGGGCGATCGTCATGTCCCGCGTGACGTTCGAGAACACGGTCGGCCGGACGAAGTAGCCCTGCTCGAGGCCCTCCGGCGCCTCGGTGCCGCCAGCCAGGAGGGTGGCGCCCTCGTCGATGCCGGTCTGGATGAAGCCGCGCACCCGGTCGCGCTGGGCGGCCGAGACGAGCGGGCCGAGGCGGGTGGTCTTCTCGAACGGGTTGCCGGGCGTGAACGCAGCAGCGGTGGCGGCGGCGATCTGCTCCGCCTCCTCGAGACGGGTCCGCGGCACGAGCATGCGGGTGAGCGCGGTGCAGGTCTGGCCCGAGTTGAGGAAGCACTTGCCCACCCCGTCGGCGACGGCCTTGGTGAAGTCGGCGTCGTCGAGGATGACGTTGGGGCTCTTGCCACCGAGCTCGAGCGCGACCTTCTTCACGGTCTGGCTGGCGACCTCCGCCACGCGCTTTCCGGCCCGGGTGGAGCCGGTGAAGCTCACCATGTCGACGTCGGCGTGGGCGGCGATCGCCTCGCCGACGACCGGACCGACACCGGTCACCAGGTTGAACACGCCGGCGGGCAGACCGGCCTCGTCGATCACCTCGGCCAGGATGAACGCGTTGATCGGGGCGACCTCGCTCGGCTTGAGGACCACGGTGTTGCCGGCGGCGAGCGCGGGCGCGACCTTGAGCGCGATCTGGTGGAGCGGGTAGTTCCACGGCGTGATGCAGCCGACGACACCGATCGGCTCGCGGACGACGAGCGAGTTGCCGACCTGCTGCTCGAACTCGTACCCGGTGGCCAGCCCGGCGGCGATCTGGAAGTTCGCCTTCGGCAGGCCGGCCTGGATGATGTTCGACAGCATCAGCGGCATGCCGACCTCCTGCGCGATCGTCTGGGCGATCTCGTCGGAGCGGGCCTCGAGGCCGGCGTGGATCTTCATGAGGTAGCCCGCTCGCTCCTCGCGGGCGAGCTGGCTCCAGCCCGGGAACGCGGCCTTGGCGGCGGCGACGGCGGCGTCGACGTCGGCCGCCGAGCCGTTCGGCACCGAGGCGATGACCTCCTCGGTGGCCGAGTTGGTCACCTCCAGCACGCCCTCACCGGAGGAGGGCACCCACTTGCCGTTGACGTAGACGTTCTCGAATGCGCGCATGGGGGCACCCTAGGCCGGGCGTGTCGGAAGGGTCGACCCGACCCGTGTGACGCCAACGCGCTCGGTGAGGGCGCTCGGTGAAGGCGCTCGGTGAGCCCGCGTCGGTTCAGCCCGCGTCGGGCGGGGCGTCGAGGCCGAGCTGGCGCCAGAGGTCGCGGGTCGGGCCGCTGCGGTTCAACGTGTAGAAGTGCAGACCGGGCGCCCCGACCTCCAGCAGGCGGGCACAGAGCTCGGTCGCGATGTCGACGCCGATGCGCACCGCCTCCTCCGGGTCGTCGCCGGCCTTGCTCACCTTCTCGACCAGCCACCGGGGCACCTCCGCGCCCGACATGTGCGCCATGCGGCTCACCTGGGCGAGGTTCGTGACCGGCATGATGCCGGGGATCACCGGCTTGTCGACCCCGTGCGATGCGAGGTCGTCCATCATCGACAGGTAGTGATCGATCTCGAAGAAGAACTGGGTGATCGCGAAGTCGGCGTCCGCCAGCTTGCGGGCCAGGTGCGCCCGGTCGCTCACGAGGTCGGGCGAACGCGGATGGCCCTCCGGGTGTGCGGCGACGCCGATCGAGAACCCACCGAACGCGCGGATGTCGTCGACGAGTTCGCTGGAGAACCGGTACTCGCTGACCGCGTGCTCGGAGCCGTCGGCCGGCGGGTCACCGCCGAGCGCCAGGAGGTTCTGCACACCCTCCGCCCGGTAGTCGATGAGGATGTCGCGGATCTCCGCCCGTGTGTGGCCCTGGCAGGTGAGGTGTGCCATCGGGGAGATCGGGGTCTGGCGCTTCACCCACGAGACGAGGTCGGCGGTGCGCGTGCGGGTGCTCCCGCCTGCGCCGTAGGTGACGCTGACGTAGTGCGGCCCGAGGTGCTCGAGCTCGGCGATCGTGCGACCGAGGCTCAGCCAGCCCGCCTCGTTCTTCGGGGGGAAGAACTCGAACGAGAACGTGGGCCCGGACGCCAGCAGATCCGCGATGCGTGCCATGCGGACAGTCTCGCAGGTCGCACGGCGTCACACCCCCCAACCCCAGACGAGCGATGGGTGGGACGTCAGTGGCGGAAGTGACGCTCCCCGGTGAAGACCATCGCGATGCCGTGCTCGTCGGCCGCGGCGATCACCTCGGTGTCGCGCACACTGCCACCCGGCTGCACGACGGCTCGGATCCCGGCGGCGGCCGCCGCGTCGAGGCCGTCGCGGAACGGGAAGAACGCGTCGCTCGCGCACACGCCGCCGTGGGCCCGTCCGGCGGAGCGCTCGGCGGCGATGCGGGCACTGTCGAGGCGGTTCTGCTGGCCGGCGCCGATCCCGAACGCCTGGCGATCCTTCGCGTACACGATGGCGTTGCTGCTCACCGCCGCGCACACCGTCCACGCGAAGGCGAGGTCGTCGAACTGCTGCGAGGTCGGCTCGGTGCGGGTGACCACCTGCCAGTGCGACCGGTCGAGGTCGACGGTGTCGACCTGCTGGACGAGCAGGCCCCCGTCGATCGAGCGCAGGTCGAGCGGGCTCCCGTACGGACGGGGTCCGGACAGCACCCGCAGGTTGCCCTTGCGGGCGAACACGTCGAGCGCGTCGGCGGTGTACGACGGGGCGACGACGACCTCCGTGAACACCGGTGCGAGCGCCTCGGCGAGCTCGGCGGTCACCTCGCGGTTGACGGCGACGATGCCACCGAACGCGCTCACCGGGTCGCAGGCGTTGGCGCGGACGTAGGCGGTGGCCGCATCACCTGCGACGGCGACACCGCAGGGGTTCGCGTGCTTCACGATGACGCACGCCGGATCGTCGAAGCGGTGCACGAGCCGCCACGCGGCCTCGGTGTCGTACAGGTTCAGGTAGCTGAGCTCCTTGCCGCCGTGCTGGACGGCGTCGTCCCACCAGCTGCGGGCACCGTCGGCCACGTAGCGGGCGCCCTGCTGGTGCGGGTTCTCGCCGTAGCGGAGCACCTGCCGGCGCGTGAGCGACAGCTGCAGCGCGGGCGGCAGCACGTCGCCGCCGCCGTCGCCGAGCTCGTCGCCGCTCGCGTCGAACCAGTTCGCGATCTGCGCGTCGTACGCCGCGATCGCGACGAACGCATCGCGGGCGAGACGGCGCCGCGTGGGGGCCGACACCGAGCCACCGGAGCGGATCTCGTCGAGCACCGGCCCGTAGTCGGCCGGGTCCACCACGACGGCGACGTGCGCGTGGTTCTTCGCTGCGGCGCGCACCATGGCCGGACCGCCGATGTCGATCAGCTCGATGCTCGGATCGGACGCGAACGGGTAGAGGTTCACGACGACGAGGTCGATCGGCTGGATGCCGTACTCGGCGAGGTCGGCCTGGTGGCTCGGCTTCGTCGGGTCCGCGAGGAGTCCGCCGTGCACCTTGGGGTGCAGCGTCACCACACGGTGGTCGAGGATCGCCGGCACGCCGGTGAGGTCTGCGAGGTCGGTGGCAGGGACGCCCGCCTCACCGATCGCGCGGGCCGTGCCACCGCTGCTCACGATCGTCCAGCCCAGCCGGTGCAGTCCGTCGGCGAGCTCGACGATGCCGGTCTTGTCGTAGACGGAGAGGAGCGCGATGGGCATGCGGCCGAGGGTAGGCGGCTCGCCCGGTCGCCTCGGCGCCGTCTTGACAAGGTGTACGTTTCGCGCCGGGCGCGATCGCGCCCGCGCGGAACGTATCGCCGACACCGGCGGCACCATGCGGAGGGAGGACACTCATGGACAAACGGATCTCGGTCGCGAACCTCGTGATGCTGGCGGGGGGTGCGGTGACGCTGCTGTTCTCGTTCTTCTCGTTCTTCTCGTACGGGGACGACGGGGTGTCGGCGTGGAGCACCGACGGTGGAGCGTTCGTGACGACGATCCCGGCGATCCTCGCCATCGCCATGATCGGTGTGAGCGTGGCCGAGTTGGCCGGGGCCAAGCTGCCCGACCAGGTGCTCACCTACTCGGTCAACCAGATCAAGGGCACCTGGGGCATCGCCGCCGCCGGCATCATGCTCGCCTGGATCACCACCGACGGCGACAAGGGCATCGGGTTCTGGTTCATGTTCATCGGCTCGTTCGCGATGGCGGCGGGCGCCGTGATGGCGCTGCTCGGCAAGGGCACCGACATCGTCGACCTCTCCAAGCTCGGTGGGGCGACCACGTCCAGCACGTCCGGCACGTCCGGCACGTCCAGCACGTCCGGCACGTCCAGCACGTCCGCACCGCCGCCCCCGCCGCCCCCGCCGCCCGGGGCGAGCGCACCGCCCCCGCCCCCGCCGCCGCCCCCCGGTCCGTCCGCACCGCCGCCGCCCCCGCCGATGCGCTGACGACCCGGACCCGGATCCCGCTCACGGACCGCTGGAACGACACGAGCCCCGCCTCACGGCGGGGCTCGTGTCGTTCCTGGCGTCGGACGCGTACGAGCCGCGTCGCGGAGGTCGGGTCGGGATCAGCCCTTCAGGGCGGCGACGATCTCGGCCATCAGGTCGCCGGCCTCGGTCGGGTTCTGGCCCACCTTCACGCCGGCGGCGGCGAGCGCCTCCATCTTGCCCTTGGCGGTGCCCTTGCCACCCGAGGTGATGGCGCCGGCGTGGCCCATCTTCTTGCCCTCCGGGGCGGTCACACCGGCGATGTAGGCGCTCATCGGCTTGGTGACGTTGGCCTTGATGAACTCCGCGGCCTCCTCCTCGGCCGAGCCACCGATCTCACCGATCATGATGATCGCGTGGGTCTCGGGGTCGGCCTGGAACTCGCGCAGGCAGTCGATGAAGTTCGTGCCGGGCACGGGGTCGCCACCGATGCCGACGCAGGTGCTCACGCCGATGCCGCGCTGCTTCAGCTCGTACAGCGCCTGGTACGTGAGCGTGCCCGAGCGGCTGACGATGCCCACGTTGGGGCCCGACGCCGTCGGCAGCTCGGCGATCTCCCCGGCGGTGATGCCGATGTTGCACTTCCCGGGGCTGATGATGCCCGGGCAGTTCGGGCCGAGCAGGCGTGTGTCGGGGTAGTCGCGGACGAGGGTGTTGTAGACCTTCGCCTCGTCCTGGGCCGGGATGCCCTCGGTGATGCACACGACGAAGCGGATGCCCGCCGCGGCGGCCTCGAGGATCGCCGCGCCGGCCGCCTTCGGCGGCACGGCGATGAACGACGCGTCGGCCCCCGTGGCGGCGACGGCCTCGGCCACCGTGTCGAACACGGGAATGCCCTCGACGTCCGTGCCGCCCTTGCCCGGCGTGACGCCGCCGACGATCTGGGTGCCGTACGCCTGGTTGCGCAGACCGTGGTACTTGCCCTGACCGCCGGTGAGGCCCTGGACGATCACCTTGGTGTCGGCGTTGACGAAGATGGCCATGATCAGTTGCTCCCGTTGGCGATGGCGACCGCCGCGCGAGCGGCTTCCAGCATGGTGGGCTTCGAGATGAGCTTCGACTCGGGGATGCCGGCGGCGGCGAGGATCTCGCGGCCCTGCTCGGCGTTGGTGCCGTCGAGGCGGATGACGATCGGGGCACGCAGCTCGACCCGGCTGAGCGCCTCGACGATGCCCTTCGCCACCTCTTCGCCGCGGGTGATGCCACCGAAGATGTTGATGAAGATGCTCTTCACGTTCTCGTCGAAGTTGATGACGCCGAGCGCGGCGGCCATCACGTCGGCGTTGGCGCCGCCGCCGATGTCGAGGAAGTTGGCGGCCCTGCCGCCCACCTGGTTCACGACGTCGAGCGTGCTCATCGCCAGGCCGGCGCCGTTGGCGATGATGCCCACGGTGCCGTCGAGGCCGATGTACTGCAGGTCGTGGGTGCGGGCGAGCTGCTCGCGCTCGTCGAGCTCCTCGGTCGCGCGGAACTCCTCCCACTCGGGGTGACGGAACGACGCGTTGTTGTCGAGGCTCACCTTGGCGTCGAGCGCGTGCACGCCACCGTCCGGACGCAGGATCAGCGGGTTGATCTCGGCGAGGTCACAGTCGCCCTCGGTGAAGCAGCGGTAGAGCTTCACGAGCATGTCGGCCACGCCGTCGACGGCCTCGGCGTCGATCTTCGCCCGCACCGCGGCGTCACGCGCCACCTCGAGCGAGATGCCGTCGACCGGGTCGATGTGCAGCATCACGATCGCGTCCGGGTCGCTCTCGGCCACCGCCTCGATCTCGACGCCACCCTGGGCGCTGAGCATGAGGAGGTGCTTCTTCGCGGCACGGTCGAGCGAGTAGGACGCGTAGTACTCCTTCTCGATGTCGCTCGCGTGCTCCACCCACACCCGCTTCACGAGATGGCCCTTGATGTCCATGCCGAGGATGTTCCCGGCGTGGAAGCGCACCTCGTCGGCGGTGTCGGCCAGCTTGATGCCGCCCGCCTTGCCGCGACCGCCGACCTGCACCTGGGCCTTCACGACGACGGGGTAGCCGGCCGCCTCCGCCGCGGCGACGGCCTCGTCGACCGTGTACGCGACGTCGCCCGGCGACACCGGGATGTCGAAGCGGGCGAAGTACTGCTTGCCCTGGTACTCGAACAGGTCCACTGGATCAGTCCTCTCTGGCGTCGAGCGCCGATTCCAACCACTGTGCGATGCCCTTGAGCGAGGCGCCCGGGCCGAAGATCTCCGCCACGCCCTGCTCGCGGAGCACGCGGGCGTCGGCGTCGGGGATGACACCGCCGCCGAACACCATGATGTCGCCGAGGTCTCGGCTGCGGAGCTCCTCCATCACGCGTGGGAACAGCGTGAGGTGGGCACCGCTGAGCAGCGACAGACCGACGGCGTCGACGTCCTCCTGCAGCGCCGTCTCGGCGATCTGCTCCGGGGTCTGGTGGAGCCCGGTGTAGATGACCTCGAACCCGTGGTCGCGCAGTGCTCGGGTGATGGTCTTGGCGCCGCGGTCGTGGCCGTCGAGGCCCGGCTTCGCGACGACGACTCGGTACGTGCGCTTCACGAGTGCGTGACGTTAGGCCGTCGCACCCGTGCGAGACCAACTGGTCCGTCCTGGTCCGTCCTGGTCCGTCCTGGTCCGACGGCGGGTGACCGGTGCTGCGTTGGGACACGAGCGCCGGTCGAGCAGACTGACGGCGTGCAATCGCGCTGGCGTCCGAAGTCGATCCTCTCCCGAGCACTCCTCCCGGTGCTGGGCGGGATCGCCTTCTTCGCCCTCCTCGGTGGCGTCACGTGGGGCATCGCCGCGCTGCTGTCCGGCAACCCCGAGCGGCTCGAGGAGCGCCTGGCCACCCCCACGTTCGAGGTCGGGAGCACCGAGTTCGTCGCCGGTCAGATCGCCGACGGCGGGCCGCTGCTGTTCCAGGGGCTGGTGGGCGACGACGCCGACCGCAGCATCGTGCTCAACCACGAGGGCGACGACCCCGGTCGCGGCTGGTCGGTGCGCTACGCGTTCCCGGCCGACCGCGACGACACCTGCCCCGTGAGCCAGGTGGAGGGCACGGCGCGGTTCACCGACTGCGACGGCCGTGAGCTCGGCTACGACGACCTCGCCCGACCCGACCGGGTGCGACCCCTGATCAGCGACGTCGTCGTCATCGACCTGCGCGGCGCCCAGCAGGACGCCGCACAGGACGCCGACGGCGAGACCGACCCGTCGGGAACCACCACGCCTCCGACGACGTCGGAGGCACCATGACCGATCACATCGCCGGACCCCCCGGCACCACCTCGCTGGACCGTCGGCGGTTCCTGGCCGCGCTCCTCGCCACCCCGGCGGTGGCCGTCGTGCTGCAGGCGTGCAGCGACGACCGATCCACCTCGATCGGGCAGGCGGGCGGCGAGCAGCGGTCCGGTCTCGCCCGGGTCGGCGCCGATCCGGCGCTCGCGGTCGACGCCGCGACCGCGGTCACCGCGTTCGGCACCGATCTGTACCGCCGCCTCGCGGCCGAGCGTCCCACGGACAACCTCGTGGTCTCCCCGGCCAGCATCGCTCTCGCGCTGGCGATGGCGAGCGCCGGTGCCCGCGGCACCACCCTCACCGAGATGGTCGCCACCCTGCGCGCCGACGGGCTCGACCTGCACACGGCGATGAACGCACTCGACGCCGAGCTGACCGCACGGCAGCGGACCGACGTCGAGCTCTCCCTCGCCAACGCCGCCTGGCTGCAGTCGACGATGTCGATCGAGCAGGCGTTCCTCGACACGCTCGCCGAGCAGTACGGCGCGGGCGTTCGCACCGTCGACTTCACGACCGACGCCGCAGCCGCGCAGCGAGCGATCAACGGCTGGGTCTCGGAGCGCACGAACGAACGGATCCCCGAGCTCATCCCGCCCGACCTCCTCGACGCCGACACCCGCTTCGTGCTGGTGAACGCGGTGTACCTGAACGCCCGGTGGGAGACCGAGTTCGACCCCGAGGTCACCCGCGACGCGCCCTTCACCACCGCGGCGGGCGAGACGGTGGAGGTGCCGACGATGGCCGCGGAGCGCGAGCTCCGGTACGCGTCGGGTGACGGCTGGCAGGCCGTCGAGCTGCCCTACGTCGGCGACGAACTCGCACTGCTGCTGTTCCTGCCCGAACCCGGCTTCCTCACCACCTTCGAGGAGATCTTCCTCGTCACCGACGCCACCCAGTACCTCGAGCCCACGCTGGTGCGGGTGCTGCTGCCCCGCTGGGACACCGGATCCGCGTTCGCCCTGGCCGATCAGCTGGGCGCCCTCGGGATGCCGACGGCGTTCACCCTCGGCGCCGACTTCACCGGCATCACCGGCGACGAACCATTGCGCATCAGCGACGTGATCCACCAGGCGAACATCACCGTCGGCGAGGAGGGCACCGAGGCTGCGGCGGCCACCGCCGTCATCGGTGAGGCGGGTTCGGCCCCGCCGGAGGACGAGCCGGTGCGGGTCGTGTTCGACCGGCCGTTCGTGTTCGCGCTGCGCGACCGGGTGAGCGGGGCGGTGCTGTTCCTCGGCCGGGTGGCGGACCCACGCGGCTGAACCGCCGCGATCCGCCCCTCGAATTCAGCGCAGCGCCGGCGGCAGGTTGGCGAGGAGGCGGTCGACGAACACCTCGCTGTGCTCGTCGAGCTTCGACCGGTTCAGCGCGACACCGCCGAGCACGTCGGCGCCGCGACCCATCACCGACGACGTGAGCTTGTCGAGCGTCGTGCCCGGGTTGAGGGCGAACGTGCAGAAGGTGGCGGCCTTCTTCCCGCGCATCATCGGCAGCTTGTCGATCGCCCCGAGGCCCCACGGCGCCTGGCCGACCACGAACAGCCCGTGCACCCAGGTGCCGACGATGACGAAGTCGGCGTCCTGGATCGCGGCGTGATCGGGCTCGCGGACCCGGCTTAGGCCGGTGATGGACCAGCCCTCCTGCTGGAGGAGCGACGCGATCTTCTCCCCCGCCGTCCAGGTGTTGCCGGTGAGGCTCTCGATCAGGAGTGCTGCCTTCATGGCAGGAGATTCAATCACGCGGGCCCGCGCCGTTCCGCCTCCGCGACGGTGCACCGTCCGACGTCGGGACGTTGGCCCCGGCCGGGGGCCGTGGCACCCCCTCCCTAGGATGGTCACGCCATGTCCGACCTCCGCCTGTTCGACGACGCGCCACCCGATCCCGAGGAACCCCGTCAGCGACGCGGCCTCGTCCTCGAGGGACTCAACCCCGACCAACTCGACGCCGTGGTGCACCGCGGCGGCCCGCTGCTCGTGGTGGCCGGCGCCGGGTCGGGCAAGACGCGAGTGCTCACCCATCGCATCGCCCACCTCGTCGACGAGGGCGTGCACCCGATGCAGATCCTCGCGATCACCTTCACGAACAAGGCGGCCGGCGAGATGCGCGAGCGCGTCGCCGCCCTGGTCGGACCGGTGGCCATGAAGATGTGGGTGAGCACGTTCCACTCGGCGTGCGTGCGCATCCTGCGGGCCAACGCCGACCGGCTCGGCTACCCCCGCACGTTCAGCATCTACGACCAGGCCGACGCCCAGCGCCTCACCGGCTACGTGATCCGCGATCTCGGCCTGGACGCGAAGCGTTTCACCCCGCGGGGCGTGCACGGGATCATCAGCCTCTGGAAGAACGAGCTCGTCACCCCCGACGACGCGGCCGTGCGGGCCGCCAACATCTTCGACCGCAAGCACGCCGAGGTGTACCGCGAGTACCAGCTGCGCCTGCACCGCGCCGGCGCGATGGACTTCGACGACCTCCTGATGCAGACGGTGCAGCTCTTCCGCCAGCACCCCGACGTGCTCGAGAGCTACCGCCAGCGGTTCCGGCACATCCTCATCGACGAGTACCAGGACACCAACGTCGCCCAGAACGAGCTCGCCGTCCTGCTGGCGAAGGAGAGTGGCGAGATCACCGCCGTCGGCGACAGCGACCAGTGCCTCCCATGGGGGACACTCGTGTCGTCGGCCTCCGGACCCGTCGCGATCCAGGAGATCGAGACCGGGACGGAGGTCCACGGCACGGGTGGTCGCGCCGAGGCGGTGCACCGGCCGGTGCGCCATCGGCAGGACGGCATCCACCACGGCCCGCTCGTCCGGCTCACCACGTCGTCCGGAGCCACGTTGGCCGCCACCCCCTGGCACATCCTCCCCGTCCGGATGGCCGCCGAGCCCGGCTCGTGGTTCGTGTACCTGATGTACCGGGCGGACCGCGGCTACCGCGTCGGCGTCACGACGACGTCCCGAGCCGGACAACGGGGGCGGCAGGAACTCGGGTACTTCGTGCGCTCGAACCAGGAGGGTGCCGACGCGCTCTGGATCCTTCGCGTCGTCGACACCCGTGCCGAAGCGGCGTACTGGGAGTCGTGGTTCGCCGCCCGATACGGGCTTCCGACGGCCTGCTTCCACACCATCGGCCGGAGCGGGATGGCGATGGACGATGCATGGCTGACGAGGCTGTACGCGGATCTCGACACCACGACCGCGGCCAAGTGGTTGATGGAGGACGAGCTGCTCCATCCCGAGTTCCCGCACCACCGTCCACAGAACGGGGCCCGACGGCAGACCTTGAACCTCACCATGTTCAGCGATCAGCGGATGGATGTCGCGTACCACCGCATCCAGTGGTCCTCGAACCGCCAGGAGATCGCCGAGCGCCTCGAACGAGCAGGCCACGCGATTCGCGACGGCAAGGGGCCCAATCGTCGTTTCGAGACCAGCCGCAAGAGCTACCAGGACGCCGTCGCGCTGGCTCGTTCCGTGGCGGAGGCGGGTGGGCTCATGCTTCGGCGGCGGATCTCGATCGACGGGGAGATCGTCGACCTGATGCCGATCAGCCACGCGCGAGTGGGCATGGCGGTGTTCGTCGAGCACGACGGTCGGTTCGTCGCGGAGGAGATCACCGCGGTCGGGCTGGAGGACCACTCGGGACCCGTGTACGACCTCGAGGTCGAGCACACGCACACCTACGTCGCGAACGGGATCCTCGTGCACAACTCGATCTACGGGTTCCGAGGGGCGGACGTGCGGAACATCAACGAGCTCGAGGACCAGTTCCCGGACCTCACCACCATCGTGCTCGACCAGAACTACCGCAGCACCCAGGTGATCCTCGACGCGGCGAACGCGGTCATCGCCAACAACCAGTCGAAGACGAAGAAGCGGCTGTGGAGCGAGCTCGGCACGGGCGACCGGATCGTGCGGTACCAGGCCGACGACGAGCACGACGAGGCCCAGTGGGTGGCGCGCACGATCCACACGCTGCACGAGAGCGACGCGCAGCAGTGGCGCGAGCTCGCCGTCTTCTACCGCACCAACGCGCAGGCCCGGGTGCTCGAGGAGGCACTGATCCGCATCGGCATCCCGTACAAGGTGGTGGGTGGCACCCGCTTCTACGACCGGCGGGAGATCAAGGACGCGATGGCCTACCTGCGCGCCGTGGTGAACCCGGCCGACGAGGTGAGCGTGAAGCGCGTGCTGAACGTGCCCAAGCGCGGCGTGGGCGACACGAGCGTCGCCAAGCTCGACGCGCTCGCCGCGGCGGCCGGCATCAGCTTCACCGACGCGATGCGGCGGGCGTCCGACGCCGGGGTGAGCGGCCCGGCGCTGCGCGGCGTCGAGGCGTTCGTGAAGCTGCTCGACGATCTCGGGCAGATGGTGGTCGAACCCAGCGAGGACGACCCGGACGGTGTGCCGCCGGCCGGCCCGGCCGACGTGCTGCAGAACGCGCTCGAGCTGAGCGGCTACCTCGCCGAACTCGAGGCCGAGGCGTCGGTCGAGGCCAACGGCCGGCTCGAGAACCTGGGCGAGCTCGTCGGCAGCGCCCGCGAGTACACCCGCGTCGACGAGTTCCTCGAGCAGGTGGCCCTCGTGGCCGACACCGACGAGCTCGACTCCGACAACCGGGTGGTGCTGATGACGCTCCACTCGGCCAAGGGGCTGGAGTTCCCCAACGTCTTCCTGCTGGGTATGGAGGAGGGCGTGTTCCCGCACACCCGGGCGCTCACCGAGCCGAGCGAGCTCGAGGAGGAGCGCCGCCTCGCCTACGTCGGCATCACCCGGGCGCAGCGGCGGCTGCACGTCACCCACGCCTGGAGTCGCAGCCTGTTCGGCAGCACCCAGTACAACCCGCCCAGCCGGTTCCTCGACGAGATCCCGGCCGACCTGATCGAGGTGAAGGGCGGCGGCAGCGGACGTGGCAGCTGGGGGAGGTCGAGCTACCGCGACCGTGACCGGCGCACGTCCGAGCCGCCCGCGTACCGGCGGCGCAGCGCGTTGTCGTCGTACGACCCCGACGACGACGCCGCCGAGGCCCACCGCGAGCGAGTGGTGGAGGCGGCCCTGCGCGCCGGCCGCTCCCAGCCCACGCCGTCGGGTGCGGAGTCGCTGGGGCTGCAGGTGGGCGACGACGTGGAGCACCCCACCTTCGGCGAGGGCATCATCCTCGAGATCCGCGGCGAGGGCGATCGCGCCGAGGCCACCGTCCGCTTCCCCGGCGTCGGCACCAAGCACCTGTCGCTCGCCTGGGCGCCGCTCAAGAAGCTCTGACCGGACCGCCGCGCCGCGATGCACCGGACCCGTCTCGTCCGCGCCCTGCGGCTCGCGTGCCTCGGTGCGGTGTCGGGCGCGCTCGCCGGTGTCGCCTCGTTCGTGTTCCTCGAACTGCTCCGCCTCGTCACCGACACGCGGTATCGCGACGAGTGGCTCGTGTGGCTGCTGCCGGTCGCCGGGCTCGCGATCGGCTGGACCTTCCACCGCGTCGGTGGTCGGGCCGTCGGCGGCACCGCGCTCGCGGTGTCCGAGGCGCACGCCTACACCGAGGGCGCTCCCGCTCGGATGGCGCCGCTGGTCCTCGGCGGCACGCTCGTCGGGCACCTGTTCGGGGCGTCGGTGGGTCGCGAGGGCACCGCGGTGCAGATGTCGTCGTCGATCACCGACGCGGGGGCCCGCGCGATCGGACTCGACCACGACCATCGCGCGACGCTCGCACGCGCGGCCCTTGCCGGCGGCTTCGGTTCGGTCTTCGGTGTGCCGTTCGCCGGCGTGGTGTTCGCGATGGAGGTGGCCCGACGCCGGACGGCACGCTCGCTCGTCGCGTGCATCCCGGCCGCGTTCGTCGGCCACGCGGTCGTGGTGGGCCTCGGGCACCACCACGCCACGTTCCCCCGGATCGTCGTGCCGTTCTCCCCTCCCGACGTCGTGCTGCTCGTCGCGCTCGGCGCAGCGGCAGGGCTCACCGCCCGCTGCTTCGCGCGGGCGGTGCCGGCCGCTCGACGGCTCGCCGGGCGGATCCGCTGGGCACCGGCCCGCCCCTTCGTGGGCGGCCTCGCCACGCTCGCGCTCACCCTGCTCGTCGGCGCCGACTACCTGGGGCTGTCGCTCCACCTCGTCGACTCGGCGTTCGACGGGGTGTCGCGCGACTGGTACGACGCACCGCTCAAGCTGCTGTTCACCGTCATCGCCCTGGGCAGTGGTTTCGTCGGCGGCGAGGTCACCCCGCTGTTCGTGGTCGGCGCCACGCTCGGCTCGTTCCTGGCCGACCCGCTCGGGCTCGCCCCGGTGCCCGCCGCGGCGCTGGGGCTCGTGGCCGTGTTCGGCGCTGCCGCTCACGTGCCGCTGGCCTGCGCGGTGATGGCGGCCGAGCTCTTCGGGCTCCACGCGCTCGTCCCGGCCCTCCTGGTGTGCCTCGTGGCGCGGCTGGTCGCTCGCGGCGAGCGCATCTACGCGCACCCGCTCGTGCCCACCCGGGCGACGACCGACCGAACCGTCCACCACGACGGAGGGTGATCCCCTCCCGGACGATGCGGACGGGTCGACCCCCGTCGACCGCATCCGCCGGGTCAGCTGCGTCGGCCGCCTCGGCCCGGGCAGCGACCCACCTGCCAGACTGTCCCCGGGCGTTCGCCCGAGATCCGGGGAGGTCGGGGCCGTGCTGGACAGTGTGATCCGAGGTGGGACCATCGTGGACGGCACCGGCGCGCCGGGCGTCCGCGGCGACGTCGGCGTGCGGGACGGCCGGCTCGTCCAGGTGGGCGGCACCGTCACCGAGGCGGCGCGCGAGGAGATCGACGCCGACGGTGCGATCGTCACGCCGGGCTGGATCGACGTGCACACCCACTACGACGGACAGGTGTCGTGGGACGACGCGATGGATCCGTCGGCCGGCAACGGCGCCACGACCGTGGTGATGGGCAACTGCGGCGTCGGCTTCGCCCCGGTGCGACCCGGCCAGGAGCAGACGCTCATCGAGCTGATGGAGGGGGTGGAGGACATCCCCGGCACTGCGCTGTACGAGGGCATCGAGTGGGGCCGCTGGGAGAGCTTCGCCGAGTACCTCGACTACATCGCCTCGCGTCGGTACGCGCTCGACATCGGCGCGCAGATCCCGCACGGCTCGGTGCGGTACTACGTCATGGGCGAGCGCGGCGTCGCGAACGAGGACGCCACCGCCGACGACATCGCGATCCAGGCGCGGCTCGTCGGCGAGGCCATCGCCGCCGGCGCCCTCGGCTTCTCCACCTCGCGCACGATCGGCCACCGGTCGCTGTGGGGCAGTCCGGTCCCCGGCACGTTCGCCGCCGACGAGGAGTTGCTGGCGATCGCCCGCGCGATGGGCGCGGTCGGTCGGGGTGTGTTCGAGATGATCCCGGCCGGCACCGTCGGCAAGCTCGAGGCGCTCGGCGGCGAGCGCACCACGCCGGAGGCCGAGCACGCGCTGATGGACGCCGTGGCCCGTGCGAGCGGCCGACCGGTCACGTTCACGCTCGTCCAGTCGCCGGACTACGCGCCCGACACCTGGCGCCGCCTCCTCGAGGCCACCGCGCAGGCCAACGCGACCGGGTCGCACCTGTACCCGCAGGTCTCGTCGCGCCCCATCGGGTTCGTGACGAGCCTGTCGTCGTACCACGCCTTCCAGCGTCGCCCCACCTACCTGGCGATGGCCCACCTGCCACTCGACGAGCGCGTGCGGGAGATGTCGAAGCCCGAGGTGAAGGCAGCGATCCTGGCCGAGCCCGACGTGCGCGTGGACCAGCCCGGCTCGATGGCCAACCTCTACCAACTGCTGCAGCGGGCCGCGGCCGTGGTGTACCCGCTCGGCACCCCGGTGGACTACGAGCCCGAGGTCCACGAGTGCCTCGGCGCACGGGCGGCGGCGCGGAACGAGGACGTCCTGTCGGTGATGTACGACTTCCTGCTGGAGGACGGCGGGCGCAGCGTCGGCTCGCTGATGGGTGGCGGTGACGTGCACGCCGCGCAGGAGGTGCTGCGCGAGATGCTGCTGCACCCGGACACGGTGACGGGGCTGAGCGACGCCGGCGCCCACGTGACCCTGATCTGCGACGCGTCGATGCCGACGACCCAGCTCACGTTCTGGGCGCGCGACCGCCGTCGCGGCGAGCGGCTGCCGCTCGAGCTGCTGGTGCACAAGCAGACCGCCCGCAACGCCGCGCTGTACGGCTTGGCCGACCGCGGCACGCTGGCCGTCGGCCTGCGAGCCGACCTCAACGTGATCGACCTCGATCGCCTCACGGTCGCGCCGCCGGTCGCACACCACGACCTGCCCGCCGGCGGCACGCGCCTCATCCAGCCGGTCTCCGGCTACGTGGCCACGCTCGTCAACGGCGTGCGCACCCGCGACCACGACCGCGACACGGGCGCCCGTCCCGGCACGCTCGTCCGCAGCCGCTGACGCGACCGGTCCGATCACTCACCCGGGACGACGCGCATCAGGCGCTGCGTGTCAGGCGCGGCGCAGCACCCGCACCGGGAGTTCGCGCGGACCGCGGATCTGGCCGACGCTCCAGCGCACCGCCGCCGGGTCGGCGAGGGTGAACTCCGGGAAGCGCTCGACGAAGGTCTGCACCGCCACGCGCACCTCCAGCCGGGCGAGGTTCGAGCCGAGGCAGCGGTGGATGCCGAGACCGAATGCGGCGTGGCGGTTGACCTCACGGTCGATGAGCACCTCGTCGGCGCGCTCGAACTCGGCCGGGTCGAGGTTGGCGGCCGGGAACGGCAGCAGCACCCACTCGTCCTGCTTCATCGGGCAGCCGTTGAAGTCGTGGTCCTTCGCGACCATGCGCGCCATCGTGACCGGCGCGTAGGCCCGGAGGAACTCCTCGATCGCGGTGGGCCACAGCGCGGGTTCGTCCTGCAGCCGCTGCAGGTCGGACGGCGCGCCGGCGAGGTGCCAGAGGCTCGACCCGATCGCGCTCCAGGTGGTGTCGATGCCGGCGAGCAGGAGTAGCACGATGCTGCCGCGCACGTGGTCGGGCGACAGCGGCTGGTCGAAGATCGTGGCGTTCAGGAGGAAGTTCGTGAGGTCGTCGCGCGGGTGGTCGACGTGGTCCTGGATCTGGCGGTCGAGGTAGGCGTCGAGCCGCTCGAACGCCGCCATCCGCACGGCAGGGGCGTGGTTCACGCCCTCGAGCACGTCGTGGACGAAGCCGCGGAACAGGTCGGCGTCCTCGAGCGGGAAGCCGAGCATGCGGGCGATCACGTTGACCGGGATGTGCTGCGCGTACTGCACGGCGGCGTCGACGACGTCCGCATCGGCCATCTCGTCGATGAGCTGATGGCACAGCGCCCGGACGTCGTCCTCCCACGGATCGATCTGCTTGGGCGCGAACGGCGGCAGCATGAGGCGGCGTGCGTGGTGGTGGAACGGCGGGTCGCTGGTGATCGGCGGTGCACCACCGATGGGGGCCTCGGTGAGCTGTTCGGCGGTGCTCACCACCACCGACCGGGACGTGAAGTGCTCGGTGTCGTACGCGATCCGCGTGACGTCGGCGTGGGTGACGGGCAGCCAGGCGCCGTGGTAGCGGTCGGTGTGCGCGATCGGACACCGCTCGCGGAGATCGGCCCAGATCTCGTGGGCGTGGCGGTTGTACTCCGGGTCGGCGTGGTCGAAGTCGGTGGCCCAGTCGGTGACGGGGCCGTACAGGCTCGCCTCGGGGTCGTGGGGCAGGATCTCGGTCACGACGCCACCTCGGACGCCACCTCGGATGCCACCTCGGATGCCACCTCGGATGCCACCTCGGATGCCACCTCGGAGATCGCGTACTCCGGGCAGTTGGCGATGGCGAGGCGGGCCGTGTCCTCGAGGCCGGCGGGCACGATGCCGTCGTTCAGCACGAGCGCTGCGCCATAGTCGTCGACGTCGAACAGTTGGGGTGCGAGGGCGTAGCAGCGGTTGTGCCCCTGGCACTTCTCGCTGTCGATCTGGATGCGCATGGTTCACGACTGTAGACGAAAGTTGAGACATGGTGAAGAAAAACGTCTCAGTGTCTCTCCTGCTCCCGCCGAGCGAGGGGAAGGCCGAGGGTGGACGGGGTCGCTGGGACCCGGGAGCCGGGCGTCAGGCGACGTTCCGGGCACTGGGTGACCGGCGCGCGCAGGTGGCCCGCGCCCTCGCCGCGGTCGGTGGCGGCGACGAGAAGCTGCTCGGCGTGGGCGGCGCCCACCTCGCGCGTGCGCAGTCCGCGAACACCTCGTTGCTCGGCGCACCGACGCTGCCGGCGGCCCGCCGGTACACCGGCGTCGTGTGGGACCACCTCGACCTCGCCTCGCTCGACGCCGCGGCACGCACCCGGGCGACGTCGTCGATCGCCGTGGTGTCGGGGCTCCTCGGCGTCGTCGGCGTCGACGACCAGGTGCCCGACTACCGCCTGAAGATGGGGGCGTCGCTCGCGCCGATGGGGAAGCTGTCGACGTGGTGGCGACCGGCCGTGTCGGAGGCGATCAACACGTGGGCGAGGCGCCGGGTGGTGATCGACCTGCTGCCCCAGGAGCACCGCGCCGCCTGGGTGCCCGAGGGCGTGCAGGGGGTGAGCGTGTCGTTCGTGGAGCGCAGCGGCAAGGTGGCCGGCCACGACGCCAAGGCGGCCAAGGGACGGCTGGCCCGCCACGTGCTCACCTTCGACGGCCACCCGCTCGACGCGCTCGCGGCATGGTCCGATGAACGATTCGACCTGGCGGTCGTCCCACTCTGACGTGACGCACCAGGCCGTCGCCGAACACCTCGGGGAGCAGACGGCGGACGAGGTCGCGCGACCCGCGCCGCTGGGCGGCCGGGTCAGCGCGTGGCGAAGAGGTGGCGCAACTCGTCGACGCAGTCGGCCGACGAGAGGTCGACCACGCCGGCCACGGGCCGGCCGGGACCGGTGACGGCCTCCAGCGCGCGACCACCGGACGCAGCGCTCGGGAGCCCCCAGGCCACGACGGCGTACCGGTCGTCGGGCCGCACCTCGGCGACCACCGCACCCTTGGCGATCGAGCGCCAGAGCACCTCGAGCCGCAGCAGACCGGGTCGCGACCCGGTCCGCCCACCGGCGACCTCGATCCACCACACCCGGCCGTCGGGCGCCACGCACCGGAACGTGGGTTGCACCCCGGTGGTGACGACGGCGTCGTCGTCGATCGAGGTCGCACCCGCGTCGGCGAGGCGATCCGCGGCCAGGTCCTTCGCCGCCCAGCCGCCGCGCACCGGATCCGTGTCGCGCCCCTCGCCCGGCGACAGCCGCACGGCCACCGCGCCGTCCTCGCGCAGAACGGCCCGCTCACGCTCGATGCGCTGCTCGGCGGCGGTGACGTACGCGGCATCGGTGTCGTAGCCCATGAAGTGACGGCCGGTGCGCACCGCGGCGACGGCCGTGCTGCCCGACCCCATGAACGGGTCGAGCACCAGATCGTCGACGTAGGTGTGGAGGTGGATCAGCCGCTCCGGCAGGGCCACCGGGAACGGTGCGGGATGCCCGACGCGCGACGCGCTCTCGGCGGGGAGCTCCCACACGTCGAGCGTCGCCTCCATGAACTCGTCGCGCGTGAGGCTGCTGACCGACGGCAGCGAACGAGCGGCGCGGCGCTTGGCCGGGATCGCCCGGTCGAACCGGCCCTTGCTCGCCACCACGACCCGCTCGGTGAGGTCGCGCAGCACCGGGTTGCCGGGCCGCTGGAACGACCCCCACGCGCACGACCCGGACGCACCGCGCTGTTTCACCCACACGATCTCGCCGCGGAGCAACAGGCGGAGGTCGTCCTGCAGGATCGCGGTGACGTCGGCGGCGAGCGACCGGTACGGGCGCCGGCCCAGGTTCGCGACGTTCACCGCGATGCGGCCGCCGGGTTCCAGCACGCGAGCGCACTCGGCGAACACGTCGCGCAGCATCTGCAGGTACTCGAGGTACGTGCCCGGGATGCCCCCCTCGCCGAGCGCCTCCTCGTAGGCCTTGCCGGCGAAGTACGGCGGTGACGTCACCACCAGCGCGACCGAGTTGTCGGCCACCTCGCGCATGTCGCGGGCGTCGCCCACCACGATGCGGTCGAGCTCCTTGGGGGCCTCGACGGTCTCGTCGTCGCTCACGTCCGGGGAGGTGAACCGGGCGTAGAACGCCGAGGCGTCGTGGTTCTCCCGACGGGACACGCCGAAGTTCGACGTGCTCGTCCCGCGCGTCCGTTCGGCCATCCGCAGGATCGTACGGGATGCGGCGCGCGCAGAGGAGCACCCTCCGCGCGAACGAGGACGGTTCGCAGACGTGCGAGACTGTCGCCATGACCGGTGGGGGGCAGCGGTTCAGTCGCCGCGACGTGGTGCGATGGGGCATGTTCGGCACGGGCACGGCGTCGCTCGCCGCGCTCGTCGCGGCCTGTTCGTCGGACGGCCGCGGCCCGGCGGCAGGGGCGACCGCACCGCCCCGGTCGACCGCGGCGACCACCACGTCACCCGGCACGATTCCGCCGACCACGCTCGCCGCCAGCACCACGGCGGCCACCACCACGACCGCGGCCACAGTGCCGCCCCCGGCGATCGACCCGTCGCTGCCGTGGTGGCTCCAGGGCAACTTCGCTCCCGTGTCGAGCGAGGTCGAGTCGACGACGCTCGCGGTGCGCGGCGCGATCCCGCCGGAGCTCACCGGCACCTACGTGCGCAACGGCTCGAACCCGATGAGGGGTCCGTCGCCGCACTGGTTCTTCGGCGACGGCATGGTGCACGGCGTGCGGCTGGAGCGCGGCCGGGCGACGTGGTACCGCAACCGCGCGGTCCGCACCCCGCTGCTCGAGGCGGGCCTCGGCTTCGGCGACGGCCCGCCCGGTGGGGCGTCGAACCAGTCGAACGTGTCCCTGGTGTGGCACGGCGGCCGGCTGCTGTCGAGCGGTGAGGTGGGGTTCCCGTTCGAGCTCTCCCCCGCCGATCTGTCGACCGTCGGCCCCCACGACTTCGGTGGTCGGCTCACGTCGGCGTTCACCGCCCACCCGAAGATCGACCCGGTCACCGGGCGCATGCACTCGTTCGGCTACGGCTTCGTGCCGCCCTACCTCACGTACCACGTGACCGAGGCCGACGGCACGATGATCCACACCGAGCCGATCGAACTGCCGAACAGCACCATGATCCACGACTTCGCGATCACGGCCACCGACGCGGTGTTCTGGGACCTACCGGTCGTGTTCGACCTCGACGCCGCGATCCGGTACCTGGACGACCCCTCCGCGGGCGGGTTCCCGTTCCGCTGGGACCCCGACGTCGGGGCACGCATCGGCGTGATGCCGCTGGAGGGTGGCGCGTCCGCGCTGCGCTGGTACGAGATCGAGCCCTGCTACGCGTTCCACGGCGTCAACGCGTTCCGCCGCGGTGACGAGGTGGTGATCGACGTCTGCCGGCTCAGCCGCATGTTCGCCGAGGGCGACCTGTTCGGCGGTGAGGCGTCGCTGCGTCGGTGGACGGTGGACACCGCGGCGGGCACCGTGGCCGACGAGGTGATCACCGACGTCGACTCCGGCGACCTGCCGACGCGTGACCCACGGGTGGTCGGCCGCGAGCACCGGTACGGCTACCTCGTCAGCACCCGCGACCTCCCCGGCACCGTCGACCTCGGCGGCCTGATCAAGCAGGACCTCCGGTCGGGCACCCGCGAGGTGTGGGACCCGGGCCCGGGTGGGCACTCGGGCGAGTGGCTCTTCGTGCCGGGCGGCGACGATCCTGCCGAGGACGCCGGCTGGCTGTTCGGGTTCGTCCACGACGACCCCACCGGCCGAACGGACTTCGCGATCGTCGACGCCACCGACGTCGCCGCCGGACCGGTGGCTCGCGTCGAACTGCCCCAGCGCGTGCCGTTCGGCTTCCACGCCACGTGGATCCCCGGCTGACGTCCCGGCTGACGTCCCGGCTGACGTGGCGACCGAGGGCGACATCTTCCCGTCGTCGACGGTGAGCCACCGCTCGGGGCGCAGGCGCACCGTGACCGAGTGATGGCCGGGCGGGTTCTGCTGCACGTACCCGGCTCCGAGGTCGGGGCCGAGATACCGGACGGCGAGCCGCATCGAGTCCTCGCGTCGGTCGGCGACGCCCGACCACTGCGATCCACGCACGGAAGGAGACCTACCGTGCGTCCATGACCGCCGCCCCGAGGGACCTCACCCCGGCCGATGCCCGGCGCACCTGGCGCAACCTCGAAGCGGTGCACGGGATGATCTACTTCACGCCCGACGCACCACCGGTGTACGAAAGCGCCGGTGTGACCCACCACCGCTCGGCGTACTTCGGTTCCCGCGTCGCGGCGATGGGTGCCGTTCCGGCGGAGGTCGTCATCGCGACGTTCTTCAACTTCCACCCGGCACTGGTGCGCCGCGCGATGGACGGCCTGTGGGAACGCACCACACCGCAGCGGCTGCTCGATGCACGGCTCACCGCGGTCGACGTCTCGTTGCGGCGAGCCTTCGGCGACGACCTGCTCGGCTCGACGGAGCTCGCCGACGGCGCCGCCCTCCTGCGCCGCGCGGCCGAGGTCGCGTGCGAGCAGCCGGAGGGTCGCCCGCTCTTCGCCGGGCACGCCCGGCTGCCGTGGCCCGACGAACCCCACCTCGTGCTGTGGCACGCGCAGACCCTGCTGCGCGAGTTCCGCGGCGACGGCCACATCGCCGCGCTGGTGACCGAGGGGTTGGCCGGGCTCGACGCGCTCGTGTCGCACGCGGCCTCGGGCGACGTGCCGGCCGCGGCGCTGCAGGCCACGCGGGCGTGGAGCGACGACGAGTGGGCGGCGGGCATCGCGTCGATGGCCGACCGCGGACTCGTGCACGACGACGGTTCGTTCACCGACGCCGGCCGCGAGCAGCGCGACCGGATCGAGGCCACGACCGACCGCCTGGCGGTGGCCCCGTACGCGGCGCTGGGCACCGACGGCTGTGCGCGCCTACGGGCGATCGGCAAGGTGCTCAGCACGCGCGTCGTGGAGGCGGGGCTGCTCGCGATCGACCCGCGTCGCTCCCTCGACGACTCCGCCTGAGTCCGCCTGAGTCCGCCTGAGTCCGCCCGAGTCCGCCCGAGTCCGCCCGACCGACGACACCCCGTCGGTGATGGCGCACGCCATTGCCAGAAACCGGCAACCGCTGTTAGGGTGGTCCGAGAAGGGGAGTATCCCTCGATCTCCACCACGGTGG